>Ga0172380_10002686_pt1 | contig 26603 bp, 23 predicted proteins | sample Leawe162metaG_FD_119747 | JGI IMG/M metagenome (GOLD analysis project Ga0172380, IMG submission 119747) | Leachate microbial communities from a municipal landfill in Southern Ontario, Canada - Leachate well 162 metaG | ecosystem: Engineered > Solid waste > Landfill > Unclassified | place...
ACGCCGTCCGGGCTGTGGGCCGACGTGCTGCTGCCCATCGCCACGCATTTCGAGCGCCACGGCGTGGCGCTGCCCTGGTACAAGGGCCACTATTACATCCACCGCCCCAAGGCGATCGCGCCGCTCGGCGAGTCGAGGACCGACTTCCAGGTGTTCACGGAGCTCGCTTACCGCTTGGAGAAACTGGATCCGGCGCTGAAAGACTTCGGCAAGCGCTACAACCCGCGCGCCGGGCGCGGCTATTTCGACGACCCGGACGCGGTCGACGAGGCCTACCTCGCCGCCTGGTGGCAGGGCAAGGTGCAGGCGCACCAGGGCGTGACGATGTCGTGGGACGAGTTCAAGCGCCGTGGCGTCTACAAGTTCGAATTCGCGCAGCCGCTGGTGGCCTTCCGCGAACAGATCGAGCAGGGCAAGCCCTTCCAGACGCCCTCCGGCAAAATCGAGATCTTCTCGACGACGCTGGCCAGGGTCACCGACTGGACGAAGACGCAGTGGGGCTACGCCATTCCCGCCATCCCGAAGTGGATCGAGCCCTTCGAGTCGCTCAACCACCCGCTGGCGAAGATCTACCCCTTCCACATGATCACGCCGCATCCGCGCTGGCGCACGCATTCGATCTTCCACAACATTCCCTGGCTGCGCGAGACCTACCAGCAGGAGATCACGCTGAATGCTTCGGACGCGAAGCGGCTCGGCATCCGCACCGGCGACACCGTCGAGGTATGGAACGCGCGTGGCCGCATCGTCCTGCCGGCCTACGCCACCGAGCGCTGCATGCCCGGGGTGGTGGTGGTGTACGAGGGCGCCTGGATGGACCGTGACCCGGCGGGCATCGACCGCGCCGGCAACCCGGATTTTCTTACCCTGGACGAGCCTTCGCCGGCTGGCGCATTCGCCTACAACACCATCCTCTGCAACCTGAAGAAGACGCAGCGGGCGCACAAGCCGGGCTGGGACGTGCAGGCGACGTCGCGTTCCCACGTTTTCCGCCGGGACTACTGAAGTGGCGAATAAACTCGACAAGGCGGAAGTCAGGAAGGCCCTGGAGCGCAAGGTGGCGCAGACCACCCGCCCGGTGCAGCCGAAGACCCAGCTCGGCTTCATACACCACAACGTCGACTGCATCGGCTGCCGCGCCTGCGAGATCGCCTGCAAGGACAAGAGCGACCTGGCGGCCGGGCCGCGCTTCCGCCGCGTCATGTATGTCGAGGGCGGCACGTTCCCGGACGTGTATGCCTACAAGGTGAACATGTCCTGCAACCACTGCGCCGATCCGGCCTGCCTGCCGGCGTGTCCCTCGGGCGCCATCTGGAAGCGGGCCGACAACGGCGTCGTCGACATCGATTCGACGCTGTGCATCGGCTGCCGCCGCTGCGAGGCGGTCTGCCCCTACGGCGCGCCGCAGTGGGACCCGAAGGAGCAGGTCGTCAAGAAGTGCAATATGTGCGTCGACGAGCTGGAGGCCGGCCGCAAGCCTTACTGTGTCATGGCCTGCATGATGCGCGTGCTCGACATCGGCCCCATCGACCAGTTGGCCGCCGGCACCTGGAAGACCACCGCGCTGGGGCCGGGCGAAATGCCGGTGCGCCAGGTGAAGAACATGGCAAATCCCGAACTGACGCGGCCGTCGGTCGTCTTCATTCCGCACAGCAAAGGCAAGGTATGAGTTTACCGGGAGAACTGTTGGATGCGCTTGCCGATGACGCCGAAGCGCTCGCGGCGCTGCACGACCGCGAACTGGCCGCGGACGCGCTCGCGGCCCTGCGCGAGGTGGGCTTCCCCCACAATCTCGGCCTGCTGCCGGCCGGAGAGCATTCGATCGAAGCCTGGCGCCTGATGGCCGCCGCGCTGGAAGAAACCGACCCCGGTGCGCTTGATCAACTGGCAGTCGACTACGCGGCCATCTACCTCACTGGCGCCTATGGCGCCTCGCCCTGCGAATCGGTGTGGACCGACGACGACCATCTGGCCTGCCAGGATGCCATGTTTGCGTTGCGCGAAATCTATGCCGCGGCGGGACTGGCGGCCGTGGACTGGCGGCGGCGGCCGGACGACCATCTGGTCCTGCAGTTGCTCTATATCGCCCATGCCTTGCGGCGCTCGCGCGGACCTGAAGGACTGCGCCGGCTGGCGGCGATGCTGGACGAGCACCTGCTGCGCTGGCTGGCGGATTTCGCCACCCGTGTCGCCGCGCGCGACGAGACGCCGTTCTTCGCCGTGCTGGGGCGACTGACTTTTGCCTGGTGCGAGCAACTGCGCGACCTGCTCGCGGAAAGCCTCGGTGAACCTAGGCCGACGCGCGAGGAGATCGAGGCCCGTCTCAAGCCGCAGCGGCGTGTCGAAGCCGCGCCGCTCGCCTATATGCCGGGCGCGGCGCCAAGCTGGTAAGCTTTCGCCCTGATGAAATTCCCGTCTCTAGTTTTCTTTCTGCTGCTGACGAGCGCCGCCGCCCTGGCCGCGCCGACCATCGAGCTATCCGCCGGCATGCACCGCATCGAGGCCGAGGTGGCGAGCAACAATGCCGAGCGCGCCACCGGCCTGATGAACCGGCCCTCGATGCCGATGCACCGCGGCATGCTGTTCGTCTTCCCCGAAGCCGGCGTGCAGTGCTTCTGGATGAAGAACACCCTGATCCCCCTCAGCATTGCCTTCCTCGACGATAGCGGCCGCATCGTACAGATTGCCGACATGCAGCCGCAGTCGCTCGACAACCACTGCTCGGCCAAGCCGGTGCGCTACGCCCTGGAGATGAACGCCGGTTGGTTCAAAAGCCGCGGCATTTCCGCAGGCGCGAGGATCAACGGCCTCGGCAAGGCGCCGCCAGGGCGGTAAAGTCAGTCTTCGCAGTACGGCGTTCTCGGCCTATTGCATATTCATTCCGCTCTCCATATGTAGAACGCCACCCTATTTGAGGTTGGTTTCGACCCACCTACAATCGATACGAAAACATGGCATAAATGCCACGATTACGTATCACAACAAGGAGGATCGATGGAAACGAACACCACGGCGAAATGGGTGCCGACCTACTGCTTCAACTGCGTGGCCGGCCCTGACCTGCTGGCGGTGAAGGTGGAGAACGGCGTGGCCACCGAAGTGGCGCCGAACTTCCGCGGCAAGGGCATCCATCCCGGCGACGGCAAGCCTTGCGTCAAGGCCTACGGGCTGATACAGAAGACCTATTCGCCGCACCGCATCCTGTCGCCGATGCGGCGCTCCAACCCGAAGAAGGGCATCGACGAAGATCCGGGCTTCGAGCCCATCTCCTGGGACGAGGCGCTCGACATCGTCGCCGCCAGGATGCGCGACATCCGAGCCAGGGGCATCATTGACGAGACCGGCCTGCCACGCGTGGCGGCGAGCTTCGGCCACGGCGGCACGCCCTCGAACTACATGGGCACTTTCCCGGCCTTCCTCTCCGCCTGGGGGCCGATGGACTTCAGCTTCGGTTCCGGCCAGGGCGTGAAATGCACCCACTCGGAGCATCTCTACGGCGAATACTGGCACCGCGCATTCACCGTCGCCGCCGACACGCCCTACACGGAATACAACATCGCCTTCGGCGCCAACGTCGAGGTCACCGGCGGCGTCTGCGCCGCGGCGCGCCATGCCGCCGCCCGCGTGCGCGGCATGAAACGCGTCTACGTCGAGCCGCACCTGGGCGTCACCGCCGCCGCCTCGGCCGAGTGGATCCCCATCAAGCCGAAGACCGACGGCGCCTTCATGTTCGCGCTGATCCACGTCATGCTGCACGAGCGGCCGCGCGAGGACCTCGACCTGCCCTTCCTGCGCGAGCGCACGGCCTCGCCCTATCTCGTCGGGCCGAACGGCTATTACCTGCGCGAGCCGGGCAGCGGCAAGCCGCTGCTGTGGGACAGCCGCCGCAATGCCGCCGTGCCCTTCGATACGCCGGACACCCTGCCCGCGCTGGAAGGCCGCTTCACCGTGCCCGAGGCCTATGAGCAGGGCCCCGACGAGGACCGCTGGCAGCATCGCGATGTCGCCGGCGAGCCGTCCTTCGCGAAACTGGTGGCCCACGTGCAGCCCTATTCGCCGGAGTGGGCGGAAAAGATTTGCGAGGTGCCGGCCGAACGCATCCGCCGCGTCGCCAACGAGTTCGTCGACCATGCCTGCGTCGGCGAGACCATCGAGATCGACGGCGAGGTGCTGCCCTTCCGCCCCGTCTCGGTGACGCTGGGCAAGACGGTCAACAACGGCTGGGGCGCCTTCGACTGCTGCTGGTCGCGCACCGTCATGGCGGTGCTGGTCGGCGCGCTGGAAGTGCCGGGCGGCACGCTCGGCACCACCGTCCGCATCAACCGGCCGCACGAGGACCGCCACCAGAGCGTCAAGCCGGGCGAGGACGGCTTCATGGTGCACAGCCTCAACCCGACGGACCCGAAGCGCTGGATGCGCAAGCCGACCGGCCGCAACGCCCACCGCACGCTGGTGCCGCTGGCCGGCAACGGCCCGTGGAGCCAGGCGCTCGGCCCGACGCACCTGGCCTGGATGTGGCAAAAAGAGGCGCCGGAAAACCTCATGACCCCGGCCTTCCCGGAGCTGTGGATCACCTTCCGCACCAACCCGGCCATCGCCTTCTGGGACACGCGCGGGCTGTCGGAGACGATGGCGCGCTTTCCCTTCATGGTCTCCTTCGCTTACACCATCGACGAGACCAACTGGATGGCGGACGTCCTGCTGCCGGAGGCCACCGACCTGGAAAGCTTGCAACTGATCCGCCTCGGCCGCACCAAGTACATCGAACAGTACTGGGACCACCAGGGCTTCATCCTGCGCCAGCCGGTCGTCGATCCACGCGGCGACACGCGCGACTTCACCTGGATCTCGACGGAACTCGCCCGCCGCGTCGGCCTGCTGGAGGAATACAACAGCGCCATCAACCGCGGCGCCGGCACCGTGCCGCTGAAGGGCGAGGGCTTCGATTACACCCTCGATCCTCGGGTGCCCCACGAAGTCGATGAAATCTGGAATGCCGCCTGCAAGGCCGCCACCGCGGATCTCTCCGGCGGCGAGGAGGTGCGCGACCTGGCCTGGTTCAGGGAGAACGGCTTTTACAGCAAGCCCTGGTCGCGGCGCGGCTGGTACCTCACGCCCACACTCGCTGAGCAGAACCTCCGCTACGAGCTGCCCTACCAGGAGCGGCTCACGCGTTCCGGCCGCGAACTGGAGCGGCGCCTGCACGAGCAGGGCATTCACTGGTGGGACAAGCAGCTCGCCGAGTACCAGTTCCTGCCGGCCTGGCACGATCTGCCGGGCATGTGGGAAAAGGCATTGGTGAACCTGGGCGCTCGTCCGGAGGATTTTCCCTTCTGGCTGCTCACCACCAAGAGCATGCAGTTCCACGCCAGCGGCAACGCCTCGATCCAGCTCATGGAGGAAGTCTCGCGCAACATCCGCGGCCATGGCGGCGTGGTGATCAACACCCGCACGGCCGAACGCCTCGGCATCGGGGAGGGCGATCTGGTGGACGTCGTCTCCACCGTGCGCAGCACGCGCGGGCCGGCCATCCTCAATCAGGGCATCCGGCCGGACACGCTGCTCATCGTCGGCCAGTTCGACCACTGGGCGACGCCCTACGCCAAGGACTTGAAGCGGCCCAGCCTGAACACCGTGGCGCCCATGTCGCTGGAGCTGACCGACGCCACCGGCTCGGGTTCGGATGTCGTGCGCGTCGCGCTGCGCAAAGCGGCCTGAAAGGAGAAAGCATCATGGCTATGGACTTTATCCATCAACACGGCATCCGTGCTGTCAGCGCCCAGCGCTTCGACGAAGTCTCCCGCAGCAACGACGCCTGCTGGGTGGTCGAGGAGGAGACCCTGACCATCGACGTCGAGGGCATCGGAGCCTACACCCTGATGTGGACGCCGACCGAACTGGTCACCGCGCCATGCGGCTTCACGCCCGGCGACGGCGTGCTGGGGGAGGGGGGTGTGCCCATCGTGCCCGAAGTGCTGGCGCTGGCCGCCGGCTTCGCTTTCACCGAGGGGCTCTTCGACCGTCTCGACGAGATTCGCTCGCTGTCCGTCTGCCCGGACAACCGCGGCGTCGTGCGGCTGGCCCTGGTCGACCCGCAACGCGCGCAGGTGCGCCGCCGCAACGTGGTGGTCGGCTCCTCCTGCGGCATCTGCGGCGGACGCGAGCGGGTCGAGGATGTCGTGCGCGGCATCCCGCCGGTCGGCGACACACTGCGGCTGGCGCCTGACCGCCTCGACGGCATCATGGCGGCGATGCGGCAGCGCCAGGCCGTCTGGCTCGCCACCGGCGGCACCCACGCCGCCGCGATCTTCGACGGCGGCGGGCGCGTGCTCGTGATAGCCGAGGACCTCGGCCGCCACAACGCCCTCGACAAGGCTATCGGCCAGTGCCTGCTGGCCGGTGTGCCGCTGGCCGGCTGCGGCACGGCGCTGACCAGCCGCGTCACGCTGGAGATGGCCAGCAAGGCGGCGCGCGCCGGCCTGGAACTGGTCGCCGCCGTTTCCGCCGCCTCGTCGCTGGCGATCGAGGTGACGGAGCGCTTCGGCATCACGCTGTGCGGCTTTGTCCGCAACGGCCGCGCCACCGCCTTCACCCACGGCCGGCGCCTGCTCGCCGAGGACGCCGTGCCGGCTTGCGGCCAGCTGTGCAAACCGTTGCATATTGCTTGAGCCAAAACAGTTGTGTTCCAATCTTTCTACGCCGGCGCGGGCCGGCTCTCGAAAGGACGGGCACATGAAACGGAAACGCATTCTGCGCATCCAGGTCAATGGCCGCTGGCGTGAAGACGCCGTGGCGGACAGCACTTTGCTGATCGACTACCTGCGCGAGCAGCTCCAGCTCACCGGCACCAAGCAGGGCTGCGACGGCGGCGAGTGCGGCGCATGCACGGTGCTGGTCGACGGCCGGCCGCGCCTGTCCTGCTGCACCTTCGCCGCTTCGGTCGAGGGCCGCCATGTCGAGACCATCGAATCCCAGGCGCAGAACGGCCGGCTCTCGCCCCTGCAGCAGGCCTTCCACGAGAAGCTCGGCGCCCAGTGCGGCTTCTGCACGCCGGGCATGATCATGGCGGCGGAAGGGCTGCTGCGGCGCAACCCTGCGCCTTCGGAGGTCGAGATTCGCGAGGCGCTCGGCGGCAACCTGTGCCGCTGCACCGGCTATGTCAAGATCGTCGAGTCGGTGCAGGCGGCCAGTTCGGCACAAATGGAAATAACGGGAGAGACGGCATGAGCGCCAAACCGTTCAAGGGCGTCGGCGAACGCGTGCCGCTGGTCGACGGCGTCGAGAAAGTCATCGGCCGCGCCAAGTACACGGCCGACCTGTTCCCCGCCAACGCGCTGGTCGGCAAGATCTTCCGCAGCCCCACTCCCCATGCGGAACTGCTCGAGGTTGATGTTTCCGAAGCGCGCCGGCTGCCCGGCGTGATCGCGGTCGTCACCGGCGAGGACTGCGACGTGCCCTACGGCATCCTGCCGATCGCGCAGAACGAATTCCCGCTGGCGCGCGGCAAGGTGCGCTATTTTGGCGAGCCCGTGGCGGCGGTCGCCGCGGTGGACGAGGCCACCGCGACGAAGGCCCTCAAGCTGATCCGCCTGAAGGTTCGCGAGCTGCCGGTGATCGAAACCGCCGCTCAGGCGCGCGCGCCGGGCGCCGTACTCCTGCACGACAACAAGGCCGGCAACATCGAGCGCGGGGTGCACAACGAATTCGGCGACGCGGCGGCTGGCTTCGCGGCGGCGGAGTTGATCCGCGAGGCGACCTATCACACGGCCGAGGTCACCCACGCCCAGATGGAGCCGCATGCCGCGATGGCGGAATACGATCCGTCGCGCGACCATCTCACGCTGCACACCGTGAGCATGGTGCCCTACTACGTCCATCTTCGCGTCGCCCAGTGCCTGGGCATGGACACCGCACGCGTGCGCGTCATCAAGCCCTTCGTCGGCGGCGGCTTCGGTTCCCGCGTCGAGACGCTCAACTTCGAGATCATCGTCTCCCTGCTGGCGCGCGCAGCCGGCGGCACCGTGCGCATGCAGCTGACGCGCGAGGAATCCATCCTCACGCATCGCGGCCGCCCCGAAAGCGACACGCGCATGAAGATCGGCATGACCCGGGACGGCCGCCTAACTGCCTGCGAATGCGAGGTGGTGCAGCGCGGCGGCGCTTACGGCGGCTACGGCATCATCACCATCCTTTACGCGGGCGCGCTCATCAACGGTCTCTACGACATTCCCGCCGTGAAGTACGACGGTTATCGCGTCTACGCCAATACACCGCCCTGCGGCGCCATGCGCGGCCACGGCACGGTCAACACCCGCATCGCCTTCGAATCCCTGCTGACCTCCATGGCGCTGGAACTGGGCCTCGATCCCTTCGAGGTCAGGCGGCGCAACATGCTGTCCTGCCCGACGGAGACCATCAACGGCCTGCGCGTCGAGTCCTACGGCCTGCCCGAGTGCCTCGAAAAGGTCGAGGCGGCGAGCGGATGGCGCGAGCGCAGCGGCCGCATGCCGAAGTGGAAGGGCCTCGGCATGGCCTGCTCGCATTTCGTCAGCGGCTCAGCCAAGCCGGTGCATTTCACAGGCCAGCCCCACGCGACGATCGTGCTCAAGCTGGATTTCGACGGCGGCATCACCGTTCTCACCGGCGCCGCCGACGTCGGCCAGGGCTGCACCACCATCGTCGCCCAGGTCGTCGTGGAAGTACTGGGGGTGGATTTCCGCCGCGTGCGGGTGATCTCCAACGACAGCGCGCTGACGCCGAAGGACAATGGATCCTATTCGTCGCGCGTCACCTTCATGGTCGGCAACGCCTGCCTCGACGCGGCGCAGCAACTCAAGAAAATTCTGGTCGAGGCCGCCGCGCGCCGCCTCGAGGTTGCCCCCGAACTGGTGGACTGCATGGGCGAGACCTTCCACATCGCCACCGATCCGGACCGCTCCATCGGCTTCGGCGATGCCACCGCCGAGGCGCTGGTGAATACCGGCACCCTGCACGTCAAGGGCACCTTCACCTGTCCGGTCGAGTTCCAGGGCGGCAAGCACCGCGGCGGCGCCGTGGGCTCCACCATGGGATTTTCCTACGCCGCGCAGGTCGTCGAAGTCAGCGTTGATCCGGATACCGCACAGGTCACCGTGGACAAGGTGTGGGCCGCGCTGGATTGCGGCTTCGCCATCAATCCGCTGAGCGTCGAGGGCCAGGTGCAGGGCGCGGTCTGGATGGGCATGGGCCAGGGCCTGTGCGAGCAGACGCGCTATGAAAACGGCAAGCATGTCGCCGCCAACCTGATCGATTACGCCGTCCCGACTATGGCGGAATCCCCCCCCATCGATGTCTTCATCGTCGAGAGCATCGACCCCAACGGGCCATTCGGCGCCAAGGAAGCCAGCGAAGGTCCGCTGTCGGGATTTCCGGCCGCCCTGGCCGCAGCCGTACGCGAGGCGACCGGCCTCGAATTGCGCGATTTCCCTCTTACGCCTGAGCGCGTCGCCGAAGCGCTGGAAGCGCGCGACCGCGCCCGCCGCGCCGCCGCGCGCAAGACCGCCGCGGAACCCGTCCTCGAAGGAAACGCATGATGCAATCTCTTACCCTGCTCAAGCCCTCGTCCCTCGGCCAGGCCATTGCCATGCACGGCGCCGAGTCCGAACCGCGCTACCTCGCGGGCGGCACCGATCTCGTGCCCAACCTGCGCCGCAATATCCAGAAGGCGCAGACGTTGATCGACCTGTCGCATCTCTCCGAGTTGCGCGATATCCGCGTCGATGGGCAGCGTCTGCGCATCGGCTCCGGCGTGGCGCTGGAAGCCCTCTGCGAAGCGGAGGCCGTCCGCAACCTCGCGCCCTTGCTGGTCCAAGCAGCTTCCCTCGTCGCCAGCGCCACCCACCGCGCAGCGGCAACCGTCGGCGGCAACCTTCTGCAGGACACGCGCTGCTATTTCTACAACCAGAGCGACTGGTGGCGCAGCGCCAACGAATACTGCATGAAGTGCGAGGGTGACATTTGCCGCGTGGCGCCCAAGTCGGATCGCTGTTACGCCTGCTACAGCGGTGACCTTGCTCCTGCTCTGCTGGTACTCGAAGCCCAAGCCGATATTCTCGGGCCGGCGGGGGCGCGGCGGGCGCCGCTTGCCGACCTGTTCGCTGACGACGGCATGCGCCACCTTCGGCTCGCTCCGGGCGAACTGCTGGTTTCCGTCGATGTGCCATCCCAGGCGGGCTGGGCGGCGGGTTACGAGAAGATGCGCATCCGCAGCGCCATCGATTTTCCGCTAGTCGGCATCGCCGTCGCGCTCCAGCGTGCAGGCGACTGCATCACTGCACTGCGCGTTGCCTGCACCGGTGTGAACTCCTATCCGGGTTTGGTGCCTGGCCTGGAGGCTCTCGCCGGCCAGGTGCCTGGCGATGCCTTCTATGCCACGCTGGACAAGGTCGTGCGCAAGGAGATCCAGCCGATGGCCTCGACGCTGGTTGCTGCGGGTTACCGTCGGCGTGTATTTTCTGCGCTCGCGAAACGGCTTGTAAAGCGCTTGTACGAGATCCAATCCCCGGCCAAGGATCTTGGCCGGTAAAAAGTCAGTCCCTGGAGAACGGCGTTTCGGTGCCGCAGCCGGCGGCATCGTAGCCGGGCAGGGCGCGCACGGCGCGGCGGAAGGCGTTTCCCTTCATCAGGGCGAGCAGCGACTCGAGCGCGGGCTGGCGCAACAGTTCGCGCCGCGTGACGAGAAAGTAATCCTCCTTCAGCAGCGGCACGAAGCCTAGGTCGAACTGGCGGGCGGCCGCTTCCACGCCGAGTCCCGCATCGGCATGGCCGCTGGCGATCATCGCCGCCACGGCGGAGTGCGTGAGCTCCACATCGCCGTAGCCGGCGATAGTCCGTGCCGCGATGCCGTTCTCCTGCAGTAGCCAGTCGAACAGCAGCCGCGTGCCGGCTCCGCTCTGGCGGTTGAGGAAGCGCACGTTCGGCTTGGTCAGGTCGCGGATGCCGCGCAGCTTCTTCGGGTTGCCGGGCGCGACCATGATGCCCTGCGTGCGCTTGGCCAGCCGGATCAATACTTGCTGCCGCGGCCGGAGATAGGGCTTGTATTGCTGCCACAGGGTCGCGCCGACGGCGCCTTCCGGGCAATGGAAGCCGGCGATTTCGCAGCGGCCCTCGGCGAACGACGCGAGGCTTTCCAGGCTGCCGTGGAACTGCAGGTCGACAGGCTGTCCCTGCTTCGCCATGCGTGTGGGCAATAGGGCGAGGGCCAGGTCATGGCTGGCGTGGATGCGCGGCACGGCACGTGCGGGCGCGGCAGCCTCGGCCAGTCCCAGCGCCATCTGTTCGGCGGCGGCAGCCAGATGCGGTGCCAGCTTGTCGCGGATCTGTGCGTCCAGTTCGAGCAGCCGCGTGGCAAAAGGCGTCAGGCGGGTGCCGAGACCGCGCGCCGGAATCAGCAGGGGGTGGCCGTAGCGGACTTCCCAGCGTGCCAGCAGACCCCAGGCGTTGCGGTAGGAGATGCCCGCCTCGCGCGCCGCCGCGGCGATCGAGCCGCCCTCGCGGATGCGTTCCAGCAACCCCAGAAGCCGCGCCGATTCCGGCGGCGACGGTGCGGCGCCCAGCAGCCAGTGGCAGGCCAGTGAAATTCCCTTTATGCTTTTTTGCGACATATTTGTGTCTCCAACAGTTTTGCTTATTGTAATGGTCAACAGGCACATAGATTGCTACCTATGTCATCGATTGCATAATAGACATGGAAAGATTTGCGAACGCATCAGGCATTTCCCTGACCGAATGCGCCAGCCACTACCTCGGCTGGCTGAAGGCCTGCTTCGGCGAGATCGTGCTGTTCAGTGACAGCCGGGCGGGTCAAGGCGGCACTGTCGGCTGGAGTCCGCGCGACCAATTCAAGGCGCTGTGGGACGGCCGTAAGATCGGTGAGGCGGCCGGATGCGCCTTTTACATGATGCCCGGGGCCGGTGCCGAGATGGAGCCAGTCGACCTGGTGCTCGACGTGGCCTTCGGCGCCGAACAGCCGTTCCTGGGCTATACCGAGGTCCGGCTGGTGGCCTTGCCGCTGCCGCAGAACGAGGAAGTGGCGGAAATGCGCCAGTACGCCCGCTTGCGAGCGGCGAATACCGCCACTGAGGAACTTATGCTTCGGCTGCGCATGAGCAGCCACGATTAGTCAAAAGGAGAGTATCGATGCAACAAGGATTTCGTTGGGCGACAGCCCTGTTCGGCGCGCTGCTGATCCTGAGTGCGTCCGCCCAGGCGCGCGACATCCGGATGTCCACCACCACCAGCACGGAAAACTCGGGGCTGCTGAAAGTGCTCCTGCCGGCGTTCGAGGCGAAGCACGGCGTCAAGGTGCACGTCATTTCCGTCGGTACCGGCAAGGCGCTCGAATTGGGCAAGAACGGCGACGTCGATGTCGTGCTTGTGCACGCCCGCGCGGCGGAGGACAAGTTCGTCGCCGATGGTCATGGCGTGAACCGCCGTGACGTGATGTACAACGACTTCATCCTGGTCGGGTCGCTGGAGGACGCGCTGACCCTGCGTGGCACGCGCGATGTCATTGCCGCCTTCCGCAAGCTGGGCGAGGGCCGCGCAAAGTTCATTTCGCGTGGCGACAACTCAGGCACGGACCAGATGGAGAAGGCCTACTGGAAGGAAGCAGGGGTTGCGCCGAAGGGGACCTGGTTCGTCTCGGCCGGTCTTGGCATGGGCGAAGTGCTGACCATGGCCGGCGAGATGAAGGCCTACACACTGAGCGATCGCGCCACCTTCGGCGCCTATCGCGCCAAGACCGGGCTGGAGATCCTGGTGCAGGGAGATGCGAAGATGTTCAATCCTTACGGCATCATCGCCGTGAGCCCGAAGAAATATCCGGACATCAATTTCGACGGGGCCATGAAGCTGATCGAATGGATCACCTCGCCGGAGGGGCAGGGACGCATCGCCGGCTTCAGGGTGAATGGCGAGCAGTTGTTCTTCCCTTCCTCCGGAAAGTAGGCGAAAAAAACCGCAGCAGCGGAGCGCCCGCGGCTGCGGTTTGATTGGCGAGGAAAATCAGCCGGCGAAATTCTTCGCCGCGAAGTCCCAGTTGGCCAGGCTGGCGAGGAAAGTCTCGACGAATTTCGGCCGGGCGTTGCGGTAGTCGACATAATAGGCATGCTCCCACACGTCGATGGTCAGCAGCGCCTTGTTATCGGTGGTGAGCGGGGTGGCGGCGTTGCTGGTGTTCACGATGTCCACCGAACCGTCCGGCTTCTTCACCAGCCAGGTCCAGCCGGAGCCGAAGTTGCCGACGGCGGAGGCCTGGAAGGCCTTCTTGAACTCATCGAAGGAACCCCACTTCTTGTTGATGGCCTCGGCTAAAGCGCCGCTCGGGGCGCCGCCGCCGTTGGGCTTCATGCTGCTCCAGAAAAAGGTGTGGTTCCACACCTGGGCGGAGTTGTTGAAGAGGCCGCCGGAAGCCTTCTTGACGATGGCCTCGAGGCCGGCGTTCTCGAATTCGGTGCCCTTGATCAAGTTGTTCAGGTTGGTTACGTAGGCCTGATGGTGCTTGCCGTAGTGGTATTCGAAGGTCTCCTTCGAAATATGTGGTGCGAGTGCATCCATAGCGTAGGACAGAGGAGGGAGGGTGTGTTCCATTTGTTTTCTCCGGAATTGGTCAGGTTTGGGATACTTGACAATTTTAGTCGGAATAAATTTATTTGGCAATAATTACCTGTTCAACAGTCTTTAAGTCGGGTCACCTGCGCTTCGGCTGCGCCAGTGCCGAAAGACAGATGTACCGACTCGGTGACGGCGAGTTGCGCTGCGTCGCGCACGATGCTGCCGTCGGTCTTGCGTACCAGGCTGTAGCCGCGCTGGAGCACGGCCTGCGGGCTGAGATGATCGAGGCTGGCGGTGAGTTGCTCCAACCGGTTTGCGTGTCGGGAAAGTCCGGTAGAAGCTGACGCACGCAGTCGACCGGCGATTTCGTCCAGGTCGCGCCGCGCATGGCGCAGATCCAGGCGGCGCAGGGCGAAGCGCGCCTGCAGGCGCTGCAAGTCAGCAAAGCGGGAACCGATCCGCTGGCGCAGGCCGGCGTCAAGGCGGGTGGCAAGGTGCGCCGTCTCCGCACGCAAGCGACCCAGGCGTTCGCCGGGATGGATCAGGCGGCGCCCCAGCAGGTCGATGCGCTGCATGCGTTCCTGCAGCAGACGCCGCGTCTCTGCGCGCATGGCGGTAGCGAGACGGAGCAGGTCGCTTTGCGCTTCGACATAACCGGCGCTGGCCAGTTCGGCGGCAGCGGTGGGCGTGGCGGCACGGCAGTCGGCGACGAGATCGGCGATGGTGGTGTCGGTCTCGTGGCCGATACCGGTAATGACCGGAATCGGGCAGTCGGCAATGGCGCGGGCCACGGCCTCTTCGTTGAATGCCCACAGATCCTCGATGCCGCCGCCGCCGCGGGCGACGATGAGGACATCGCATTCGTCGCGGCTGGCCGCATTGCGGATGGCCTCGGCGATATTGGCGGCGGCTTCCCCCCCCTGGACCAGCGTCGGGTAGATCACTACAGGCAAATGAGGTGCGCGACGCGCCATGGCAGCCAGAATGTCGTGCAGCGCGGCTGCCTGCAGCGAGGTAACGATGCCGATGCGGCGCGGAAAGCGCGGCAGCGGCAGCCTGCGATCCGCCGCGAAGAGCCCTTCGTTCTCCAGTTTGGCGCGCAGGCGGGCAAAAGCCTCGAACAGCGCACCGATGCCGGCATGGCACATGGCCTCGACATTGAGCTGGAAGCCGCCGCGGGCTTCATACAGTGTGACGCGCGCGCGCGCTTCCACGCGCATGCCGTCCTGCAGGCGGAAGGGCAGCAACTGGGCGCGGCCGCGGAATATGACGCAATCGACCTGGGCGTTTTCGTCTTTCAGGGCGAAGTAGACATGGCCGGAGGCCGGGCGACGCAGGTTGGAGATTTCGCCGCCGACCCAAAGCAGCGGGAAGCGGTTTTCGAGCGCTTGGCGCGCCAGGCGGTTGAGCGCGGAAACGCTGAGGATTTCCTCACCGGAATCTGGCGGATTGTCTGTTTCTGCGGGCATCGGAGGATTCTAGCCGATGCCTTCCATCGCTTTCGTTGTCAATCGAGCAGAGCCCGCCGGGCCATCTCTGGTGATATGATCTAACATATTGATAAATTTGTATTAAATATTCAGCTTCATTTTGCATCGAAGTAAGAAAAAGTCTTACGGGAAGCCGACTTACTCAATACACCCACGCATAATTCACATACTTATCCACAAGTTTTGTGGATAAAGAATTTGTCGTTGAGAGCTGACAGACCATGCGCGGTTTTTCTTGCCGAAACAGGACCGCCAATATAAAGTTCGCCGTTACTAAAAAAGGAGCCTTGTGTGTTCGCCATCATCCAAGCTGCAGGCTGGCCCATTTGGCCGCTCTTGCTCGCCTCGATCCTCGCCGTCGCTTTCATCATCGAGAGATCGATTGCCCTGCGCCGGAGCAAGATCGTTCCGGAGGGATTGCTGCAGAGCATCGTGGCCGAATATCGTCAGAGCGGCGTAAGCGAAGAAATGCTGGCACGTGTCGCCAGGCACTCCCCTCTCGGCCGCGTCCTTTCGGCCGGGCTGCGCAACGTCAAGAGCACGCGCGAGGCGATGAAGGAGGCCATCGAGGAATCTGGGCGCGGCGTCACCCATGAACTGGAGCGCTTCCTGACCAGCCTCGGCACCATAGCCTCGATCGCACCGCTGATGGGCCTGTTCGGCACCATCGTCGGCATGATCGAGATTTTCGGCGCGCAAAGCCCGACGACGGCGAATCCGCAGCAGCTTGCCCACGGCATTTCGATCGCGCTCTACAACGCCGGCTTCGGCATCCTGATCGCCATTCCGGCCATGATCTTCTATCGCCACTTCCGCGCACTGGTCGACAGCTTCGTAGTGGAAATGGAGCAGCAGGCGGTGAAGCTGGTCGAGCTGGTGCACGGCCAGCGCGCAGGTTGAGGCAGAACCGGCAATGAATTTCCAGCGTGGGCGTTTCCGGGAGGAACCGGAGATCAACCTGATACCGATGATCGACGTGCTGCTCGTCATCCTTATCTTTCTGATGATCACGACGACGTATTCGAAGTTTTCCGGCCTCGAGATCAACCTGCCCACGGCGGACGCCACCCAGTCGCCGGACAAGCCGAACGAAATCAATGTGGTGGTGAGCGCCAACGGCGACGTGATGGTCAACCGCGTCGCGGTCGGTGCCAAGGATGTCGAGGCCATCAGCGTGGCCCTGCGCCGCGCCGGCGGCAACGCGACCGAACCGGTGGTGGTGATCAATGCCGATGCCAAGGCGGCGCACCAGAGCGTGATCGACGTGATGCAGGCGGCGCAGCAATCCGGCTACAGCCACATCTCCTTTGCCACGCAGAATCCGTCGCGCTGATCGGATCGCGGCAGTATCATGCGCCACACGCTTGCGTGTGGCGTTTTAGTTTCGGCCAGGACGATAATGGATTTGAAGCAGCGGATTGCGGCGGGTTGGCAGGTGCGGGGCATGTCGGCCGTTCTGCTGCTGCCGATTGCCCTGCTGTTCGCGCTGGCGGTCAATCTGCGCCGGCTGGCATATCGTCTGGGCTGGGCGTCCTCCGTGAAGCTGCCGGTGCCCGTGGTGGTGATCGGCAACATCACCGCCGGCGGCAGTGGCAAGACGCCGCTGGCGCTCTACCTGCTGCAGGAACTTTCCGGGCGCGGCTGGCGGCCGGGCATCGTCAGCCGAGGCTATGGCGGCAGCGCACGGGATGTTCAGGCAGTGTCGGCTTCATGCGATGCGGCGCTGGTCGGCGACGAGCCGCTGCTGCTGGCGCGCCGAGCTGACTGCCCGGTTTTCGTCGGCCGCGACCGCGTTGCCACTGCGCGGGCGCTGCTGGCGGCGCATGCGGACTGCAATGTACTGATCGCCGACGACGGGCTGCAGCATCTGCGCCTGGCGCGCGACGTCGAGATTATCGTCATGGATGAGCGCGGCGTCGGCAACGGCTGGCCCTTGCCGGCCGGCCCGCTGCGTGAGTGTCCGGCGCGCATCGCCGCAGCGCACGCACTGGTGCTGAACGGCGAGGCGCCGGTTTCGCCGGACATTCATCCGCAGCGCATGTTCCGCATGCGCCTTGCCGGCGACCGCTTCCGCAATCTGCACGATCCGCAGCGTACCTGCGGTGCTGAGGATTTGCGCGGCCGGCGATTGCACGCCCTGGCGGGCATCGGGCATCCCGCCCGCTTCTTCCGCCAACTCGAGCGGATGGGCCTGCAGGCCGAGACGCATGCCTTCCCGGATCACCATGTCTTTCAGCCATCCGATCTCGCCTTCGCCGACGCGGATGCGCTGCTGATGACCGAGAAAGATGCGGTAAAATGCCAAGCCTTTGCGCCGCCGGAAACCTGGGTGCTTCCGGTCGAGGCGCAAGTCGCCCCCGATCTTGCGCAATGGCTGGTGGAGAAAATCAATGGATGCCAGGCTTCTTGAAATACTCGTCTGCCCGGTCTGCAAGGGACCGCTCGATTTCCGCAAGGCCAATCAGGAACTGGTGTGCAAGGCGTGCAAACTGGCCTATCCGGTGCGCGACGACATTCCGGTCATGCTCGAGGAGGAAGCGCGCCAGTTGAGCCACGAAGAGGCGGCGGGCTGAGCTTCCGCGGCGGGACGAGGAAGACGCGATGCCGTTCAAGGTTGTCATTCCCGCCCGCCATGCCTCCAGCCGGCTTCCTGGCAAGCCGCTGGCCGACATCGCCGGCAAGCCCATGGTGGTGAGAGTGGCCGAGCGGGCCATGCAAAGCGGTGCGACGGAAGTCATTGTCGCGACCGATCACGAGGAAGTGCGCGCCGCCGTCGAGCGGCATGGCTTTGCTGCCGTGATGACCCGCGTCGACCACGCCAGCGGCACGGATCGCATTGTCGAAGTCGCCGATCGGCTGCGCTGGAGCAACGACGCCATCGTGGTGAATGTCCAGGGCGACGAGCCGCTCATTGACCCCACCCTGATCGACCGGGTGGCAGCGGATCTCGCGCGCGACGCCGATGCAGCGGTAGCCACCGCCTGCCATCCGATTTCCGGTATCGCGGAGTTCGTCAATCCGAATGTCGTCAAGGTCGTATGCGACCTCCGTGGCCATGCGCTCTACTTCAGCCGCGCGCCGATTCCCTGGCCGCGCGATGCCTTTGCCGCCGATCGAACATCCTTGCCGGACGCGCTGCCGGCGCAGCGCCACATCGGGATATATGCCTATCGTTGCAGCTTCCTGCGTCGCTATGGGGCACTGTCGCCTTCGCCGCTGGAGGGCTTCGAGGCGCTCGAGCAATTGCGTGTGCTCTGGCATGGCTTTCGTATTCGCGTCGCCATGATTGCCCATGCACCCGAAGCAGGAGTTGATACGCCGGAAGATCTTGAGCGTATCCGGTGTAAGTTTGACGTAAGCAAGAATTAGCTGTACCTTTGCGGCCTCGGAAAAAATCCCCGAGAAATCATACAGATAGATAAGTTATCCTTGGGAGGGTAGTCATGAAATTAATCCTGCTCGGCGCACCCGGTGCCGGCAAAGGAACACAAGCTGCGTTCATCACCGAAAAATACGGCATTCCGCAAATCTCCACCGGCGACATGCTGCGCGCCGCCGTCAAGGCGGGCACACCATTGGGTCTTGAGGCGAAGAAGGTCATGGATGCCGGGCAACTGGTTTCCGACGAGATCATTCTCGGACTCATCAAGGAACGCTTGAAGCAGCCGGACTGCGCGAAGGGATTTCTCTTCGACGGTTTTCCGCGCACCATCCCGCAGGCCGAGGCGCTGCGCACACAGGGCGTCGATCTCGACTATGTGCTGGAGATCGATGTGCCAGACGAGGAAATCATCAAGCGCATGAGCGGCCGCCGCGTGCATACGGCTTCGGGCCGCACCTACCACGTGGTGTTCAACCCGCCTAAGGTGGCCGGGAAGGATGACGCGACCGGCGAGGACCTGATACAGCGCGAGGACGACAAGGAAGAAACGGTCAAAAAGCGCCTGGAGGTCTACCACAGCCAGACCAAGCCGCTGGTCGATTTCTATTCCAAATGGGCGGCGGGCGGAGATGTGCGCGCGCCGAAGTACCGCAAGATCGCCGGCGTTGGCGCGCTTGATGCGATCAAGAGCGCGTTGTTTGCCGCGCTGGCCTGAGCTGGCCACGCCTGTTTATAAGGCCATCAAATGATATAATGTGAGGTTATGGGTATGAAAAACGCATTTTATGCGCAATCGGGCGGCGTCACGGCCGTCATCAACGCTTCCGCCTGTGGCGTGATCGAGACTTCGCGCAAGCACAAGGGCAAGATCGGCAAGGTGTACGCCGGCCGCAACGGCATCATCGGCGCCCTGACGGAAGACCTCATCGACACCAGTAAGGACTCCGCGGCGGCCATCGCCGCCCTGCGCCATACGCCTTCGGGCGCCTTCGGCTCCTGCCGCTACAAGTTGAAGGGCATCGAGGAACACCGGGCGCAGTACGAACGCCTGATCGAGGTGTTCAAGGCGCATAACATCGGCTATTTCTTCTACAACGGCGGCGGCGATTCCGCCGACACCTGCCTGAAGGTGTCGCAGATCTCCGAGAAGATGGGCTATCCGATTATCGCCGTGCACGTGCCGAAGACGGTGGACAACGATCTTCCGATTACCGATAACTGCCCGGGCTTCGGCTCGGTGGCGAAGTACATCGCAGTGTCGACCCTGGAGGCCACTTTCGACGTCGCCTCGATGGCGAAGACGTCCACCAAGGTGTTCGTGCTCGAGGTGATGGGCCGCCACGCCGGCTGGATCGCGGCGGCCGGCGCCATGGCATCGAGCAAGGAAATGGACCTGCCGGTTGTCATCCTGTTTCCGGAGATCGCTTTCGACAAGGCCAAGTTCCTCGCCAAGGTCGGTGCGATGGTCAAGAAGTACGGCTATTGCACAGTAGTGGTGTCCGAGGGCGTCAAGGGCGCCGACGGCAAGTTTCTCTCCGACCAGGGTCTGCGCGACGCCTTCGGCCACGCACAACTGGGCGGCGTCGCACCGGTCATCGCCAGCATCGTCAAGGAAGGCCTGAATCTCAAGTACCACTGGGGCGTGGCCGACTATTTGCAGCGCGCCGCGCGCCACATCGCTTCCAAGACCGACGTGGCTCAAGCCTACGCTACCGGCAAGGCGGCTGTGGAGCTGGCGATCAAGGGCCGCAATTCGGTGATGCCGGCCATCAAGCGCGTCTCCGACAAGCCCTACAAGTGGAAGATCGAAGTGGCCGAGCTGAAGAACGTGGCGAACAAGGAAAAATTCATGCCGCGCGATTTCATCTCGGCTGATGGCTTCGGCATTACCGAGAAATGCCGCAAGTACCTGGCGCCGCTGATGCTGGGCGAGGACTATCCGCCCTACAGGAACGGCCTGCCCCGGTATGTGCGCCTGAAGAATGTGGGCGTGAAGAAGAAGCTGGGCGAGTTCAAGGTCTGAAAAGGTAATGCGCGGCGCGCGAGCGCTGCGAGCAAGCAGGGGGGACGGCGCCAGCCGTCGGTATTGACTAGATAGAGGAGGAGTAAATGTCAGCAGGACTGTATTTTGCGCTTGTCTGCGCCATCGTGGCTATCGCCTACGGTGCCTGGCAGACGAGCTGGATTGTCGCGCAGCCAACGGGTAACGACCGTATGCGCGAGATCGCCGCGGCGATCCAGGAGGGGGCGCAGGCCTATCTCAACCGCCAGTACAAGACCATCGGCATGGTCGGCGCGGCACTGTTCCTGGTCATCGGCCTGGTGCCGGCGCTGGGCTGGTCAACCGCTTTCGGCTTTCTGATTGGCGCGGTGCTCTCCGGTGCGGCCGGCTACATCGGCATGAACGTTTCCGTTCGTGCCAACGTACGCACCGCCGAGGCGGCGCGACACGGCGTCGGCCCGGCGCTCGACGTCGCCTTCAAGGGCGGCGCCATTACCGGCATGCTGGTGGTCGGTCTTGGCCTGCTCGGCGTGGCCGGTTACTTCGCTTTCCTCAAGGCCACCGCTCCGGCGGGTGCCACCATCGATCACATCATCCATCCGCTCATCGGCCTGGGCTTCGGTTCCTCGCTGATCTCGATCTTCGCCCGACTGGGCGGCGGCATCTTCACCAAGGGCGCCGACGTCGGCGCCGACCTGGTGGGCAAGGTCGAAGCCGGCATTCCCGAGGATGACCCGCGCAACCCGGCGGTGATCGCCGACAACGTCGGCGACAACGTCGGCGACTGCGCCGGCATGGCGGCCGACCTGTTCGAGACCTACGCCGTGACCACGGTGGCGACAATGCTCCTCGGCGCGCTGATGCTGAAGGCCAACGCGGAAGCCGCGGTGATCTACCCGCTGGCGCTGGGCGGCTTTTCCATCATCGCTTCGATCATCGGCGTCTTCTTCGTCAAGGCGCGCGAGGGCGGCAAGATCATGAACGCCCTCTACCGCGGCCTGATCGTCGCCGGCGTGCTGGCGCTGATCGCCTACTATCCGCTGACGCAATACTTCATGCCGGACAATGCGCTCGACGAAGTCCTGAAGATCAACGGCGGCGCGGTAGTGCGCCTGTACGCCTGCGCGGTAATCGGTCTGATTCTCACCGGCGCCATGGTGGTGATCACCGAGTACTACACCGGTACGGACTTCAACCCGGTGAAGCACATCGCGGAAGCCTCCACCACGGGCCACGGCACCAACATCATCGCCGGTCTCGGCGTGTCGATGAAGTCGACCGCCCTGCCGGTCGCCGCCGTGTGTATGTCGATCTGGGGCGCCCATGCGCTGGGCGGCCTCTACGGCATCGCCATCGCCGCGACCTCCATGCTGTCCATGGCCGGCATCATCGTCGCACTGGACGCCTACGGCCCCATCACCGACAACGGCGGCGGCATTGCCGAAATGGCGGAACTGCCGAAGGAAGTGCGCGCCGTCACGGATCCCCTGGATGCGGTGGGCAACACCACGAAGGCCGTCACCAAGGGCTACGCCATCGGCTCCGCCGCGCTTGCCGCGCTGGTGCTGTTTGCCGACTACACCCATGCCCTGGAAGCCGCCGGCAAGGTTCTGACCTTCGACCTTTCCAACCACATGGTGATCATCGGCCTCTTCATCGGCGGCCTGATTCCCTACCTCTTCGGCGCCATGGCGATGGAAGCGGTCGGCCGTTCCGCCGGTGCTGTGGTGATCGAGGTGCGTCGCCAGTTCAAGGAAATCGTCGGCATCATGGAAGGCAAGGCCAAGCCGGAATACGGCACTTGCGTGGACATGCTGACCAAGGCGGCCATCAAGGAGATGATGATCCCCTCGCTCCTGCCGGTGCTGGTGCCGGTGCTGGTCGGCGTGCTGCTCGGCCCGCAGGCCCTCGGCGGCGTGCTGGTGGGCACCATCGTCACCGGTCTCTTCGTGGCCATCTCCATGACCACCGGCGGTGGCGCCTGGGACAACGCCAAGAAGTACATCGAGGACGGCCACTTCGGCGGCAAGGGGTCCGAGGCCCACAAGGCGGCGGTGACCGGCGATACTGTCGGCGATCCGTACAAGGATACGGCCGGCCCGGCGGTGAACCCGCTGATCAAGATCATCAACATCGTGGCGCTGCTGATTGTGCCGCTGATAGCTTGATAGTCTGATCGCTGCAACAATACGGGCAACCTCCGGGTTGCCCGTTTTTTTTGGATGGAGTGAATATGCGATTCAGAGCATGGGGTGTTGCGCTGCTAGGCTTGATATGCGGGTACGCATGGGCCGAGCTTCCCGACCAGCCCGAATCGTCCACCGGCCGCGCGCCCAAGACCGAAGCGCGCGGTCGCCTCTACATGGCGGTGACCGCCCATCCGCTAGCCACCGATGCGGCGGTGGAGATCCTGCGGGCCGGCGGCACCGCGGCGGATGCGGCGATCGCGGCACAACTGGTGCTGAATCTGGTCGAGCCGCAATCCTCAGGGCTGGGCGGCGGCGGCTTTCTGCTCTACCACGATGCGCGCGAGAACCGCCTGCGCGCCTACGACGGGCGCGAGACGGCGCCGGCGGCTGCCAGGCCTGAGCGTTTCCTCGGCACCGACGGCAAGCCGCTACCCTTCTTCGAGGCGGCGGTGGGTGGCCGCTCGGTCGGCGTGCCGGGCCTGCCGGCGCTGCTCGATCTGGTCTACCGCAATCATGGCCGGACGCTTTGGCCGAAGCTGTTTGCGCCGGCGCTGCGTCTGGCGGTGGAGGGCTTTCCGCTGTCGCCGCGTTTGCACAAGCTGCTGACGGAGGATCGTTTCCTGCGCGACGATCCGGCGGCGCGCCGGCTCTACTACGAGGCCGACGGCCGTCCGAAACCGGTCGGCACGAAGATCGTCAACCGCGCGTTTGGCTTTGTCCTGCTGGCGCTGGCGCAGCACGGCACGAAGATTTTCTATGAAGGGCCGATTGCGCGCGACATCGTCGCCGCGGTGCGCTCTCACGCGAAGAACCCCGGCGACCTGAGCGAGGCGGATTTCGCCGCCTACAAGCTGGTCGAGCGTGAGTCGCTCTGCGGCGAGCGCTTCGGCCACCGCGTGTGCGGCATGCCACCGCCCAGCTCGGGCGGCGTCGCCGTATTGCAGATGCTGACTTTTGCAGAAGGCCATGCCGGGCGGGCGCCGCTATCGCCCGGCAGCGTGCATCGCTTCGCCGAGTCGGGGCGACTGGCTTTTGCCGACCGTGCGCGATACATGGCCGATCCGGCCTTTGTCGACGTGCCGGTGCAGGCGCTCCTCGCCCCGGCGTATCTGGCGGCGCGCATGCAGCTGTTTCGCGCCGAGGCCAGCATGGGCCGCGCGACGGCGGGTGAGTTTCCCGGCAGGCAAAGTCTTGGTGAGGACGCTGCCGCGGAACTGCCGGCCACGACCCATCTATCCATCGTCGATGGCGAAGGCAATGCCGTGTCGCTGACCAGTTCCATCGAGGCGGCCTTCGGTAGCCGCATCATGGTGCACGGCTTCCTGCTCAACAACCAGCTCACGGATTTCTCCTTCAGGCCGGAGGAAGGCGGCAAGCCGGTCGCCAACTGCGTCGAGGCCGGCAAGCGGCCGCTCTCGTCGATGGCACCGACGGTGATCTACGACAGGGCCGGCCGGCTTGCCGCCGTGCTCGGTTCTCCCGGGGGGAGCCGGATCATCAACTACGTGGCGAAGACGGTTCTCGCGCTGCTGGCCTGGAATCTGACGCCCGGCGAGGCCGTCGCGCAGCCGCATGTCGGCAGCCGCAACGGACCGACCGAACTGGAGCGCGGCACGGAGGCCGAGCGGCTGCAGCCGGCGCTGGAGAAACTCGGCCACGCCGTGACGATCCAGGACATGACTAGCGGACTCTCGCTCATCGCACGGCGCGGCGACGAATGGATCGGCGCCGCCGATCCGCGCAGGGAAGGGATGGCGCTGGGGGAGTAGCGGTTACAACCTGACGCTCGGGTTGAGCGTATAGATGCCGATGATGCCGGTTTCAGCCAGGACATGGCCCCGGATGGCCTCACGCACCTGCTGACCGGTGAACTTGCCTTCGACAGGACAGTGGGCAATGTCCAGCGCGTAAAGCGTGAACACATAGCGGTGCGGGATCTCGTCGTTCCACGGCGGGCAGGGACCGTCGTAGCCGAAGTAGTCGCCGCACATATCCTTGTCGTTGGCGAACCAGCCGGTATAGTCGTTGAGGCCCTGGCGCGCCCCGCGCGCCGTGCCCGGGCCGTTCTTGCCGCGCGGCATCACGTCCTGGGAGAACTCGCCCGCCTCGATGTGCGATGGCTGCGCCGGAAGGTCGACCAGCACCCAATGAAAGAAATCCACCCGCGGCAGCGAAGCCGGCACCGTACGTCCCTCCTGATTGACGTCGTCGCCGCGGCTCGGCACGTCGGGGTCGTGGCAGATCAACGCCAGCGATTTCGTGCCCGCCGGCAGATCCGACCAGGCGAGGTGGGGATTGTGGTTGCCGCCGAAGCTGACATGGTTTTGCGCATGCGGGATGCACAGGGCGTTGTCGCCGTGGATGATGTGGGTGAAACTGTCTGTCCAGAATTTCATCTTTCCCTCCTTTACGTTCTTCCTTTCTTCGTGAAATCCTTCAGCCTGAATCCTAGCAGCCAGAGCGTACCGAAGTAAGCCGTGCCGCCCCCCGCCACCAGCGCCGACAGATGCAGCGCCCGTGCCAGCGGCGGTGCGCCGATCCAGTTCGACGGCACGCCCATGCCGAACCACAATGCGGCGCCCATCACTGCCAGGGCGGTTGCCAGCTTCAGTCCGAACAGATCCCAGCCCTGCTGCGGCACGTAGTCGCCGCGGCGGTGCAGGCCGCGCCAGAGCAGAGCGGCGTTGAGGCAGGAGGCCAGCCCGATGGAGAGTGCGAGGCCGGCATGCTGCAGCGGCACGATGAAGGCGGCGTTCATCGCCTGCGTGGCGGCCAGCGTGACGAGGGCGATCTTCACCGGCGTGCGTACATCCTGCCGGGCATAGAAACCCGGTGCCAGTACCTTGACCAGGATCAGGCCGGTGAGGCCCACGCTGTAGGCCACCAGGGCGTCGCTCGACTTCAGCACGTCGTCGGCCTGGAAGGCGCCGTAGTTGAACAAGGTGGCGAGCAGCGGCACGGCGAGCAGCGCCAGCGCCAACGCGGCAGGCAGGGTCAGCAGGAAGGTCAGCCGCAACCCCCAGTCGAGCAGGGCGGAAAATTCGCCGCGGTCGTTATCGGCATGGCTTCTGGCCAGGCTGGGCAGCAGGATGGTGCCCAGCGCCGCCCCGAGCAGTCCGGCGGGAAATTCCATCAGCCGGTCGGCGTAGTACAGCCAGGAGACGCTGCCGTTCGGCAGGAAGGAAGCGAAGATGGTGTTGATGAGCAGCGAAATCTGCGACACCGATACGCCGAGGAGCGCCGGCAGCATCAACTTGAGGATGCGGTTCACCCCCTCGTCGGCGAGGGTGAAGGAAAAGCACGGCAGCATGCCGATCTTTGCCAGGAAGGGCAGTTGCAGGGCAAGTTGCAGCACGCCGCCGAGGAACACCGCCCAGGCCAGCGCCAGCACCGGCGGATCGAAATACGGCGCGGCAAAAAGCGCCATGCCGATGAATGACAGGTTGAGCAGTACCGGCGTGAAGGCCGGTACGGCGAAGCGGCTCCAGGTATTGAGGATGCCGCCGGCCAGCGAGACCAGCGAGATGAACAGGATGTAGGGGAAGGCGATGCGGGTCAATTGCACCGTCAGCTCGAACTTGGCGGCATCGGCGGCGAAGCCCGGCGCCGAGATATAGATCAGGATGGGCGTCAGGGCGATGCCGAGCAGGGTGACCGCCAGCAGCGCCAGGAAAAGCAGGGTGGCGACGTGGTCGGCCAGGCGCCGGGTTTCCTCCGCGTCCCGCTTGTTCTTGTACTCGGCCAGGATCGGCACGAAGGCCTGCGAGAAGGCGCCCTCGGCGAACATGCGCCGCAGCAGGTTGGGCAGGCGGAAGGCGACGAAGAAGGCGTCGGTGACGGCGCCGGCGCCGAAGGCCCGGGCGATGACGAAATCGCGCACAAAGCCCAGGATGCGCGACAGCAGCGTCATGCTGCTGACCGTGGCGAGGGCCTTGAGCAGATTCATG
>Ga0172380_10002687_pt1 | contig 26599 bp, 28 predicted proteins | sample Leawe162metaG_FD_119747 | JGI IMG/M metagenome (GOLD analysis project Ga0172380, IMG submission 119747) | Leachate microbial communities from a municipal landfill in Southern Ontario, Canada - Leachate well 162 metaG | ecosystem: Engineered > Solid waste > Landfill > Unclassified | place...
CCCAGAGTGAAGGAGATTGCTACTAGCGTAGACAGAGATCCTAGAGCAGCCTACTTTAGGCAAGCTGAGAACGGTCTTTACGTCCGCATGGCTCTGCTAAAGATGATTTTGGCCGAGACAAAGTAGTCTGGCGGACTAGGTCTGTTATGGGATCCACGCGGATCCCTGTTTTTTTGTTTATTTTTGGGTTTTGGTGTAGAAATAATTATATGAAAAAAGAAGAGCAGTGGCTTTTAAAAGAGAAGTATAGCGGAAAGGCGACAAAGAAATTTTATGCCGATGTTAAACGGCTCAATGCAGGTGAGCCGTTGGATTATGTAATAGGATTTACTGAGTTTTTAGGATGTAAAATAGATTTGTCTCAAAAGCCTTTAATTCCCAGGCCGGAAACCGAATTTTGGGTGGAAAATGCTTTGCAGGATATTTGTCAGCTGGCAGTAAAAAAATCCAGTGTACGCTGTCTGGACCTCTTTTCTGGCTCTGGGTGCATTGGGGTAGCTGTTTTAGCAAAAACGGCTGTTTTATTGTGCCTGCCTGCCGGCAGGCAGGCGACATTTGATTTTGCAGACAGTGATAAAAGATGTTTGGAACAAATAAAAATTAATTGTAAAATAAATAATATTGATAAAAAGAGATATAAAATAATTAAGTCTGACCTGTTTAATAATATAAAAAACAAATACGATTTTATTTTAGCCAACCCGCCATATATACCTACAAAAAATAAGAAAAAGGTGCAAAAATCTGTTTTAAAATACGAGCCTAAAAAAGCTTTGTTTGGCGGAGCGGATGGGATGTTTTATATCAATAAATTTCTCAAGCAAGCAAAAAAGTATTTAAATCCGGGGGGGATTATATATATGGAATTTGATGGTTCGGCTGGCTCACCACAGGTCTCCCCGCAGAAAGGAGCGATAGAAAAACTGCTGAGAACCCTTCGGCGCGGCTCAGGGCGATTCTGCGGAACCGAATACTCTAATTTTGAGTTTAAAAAAGACCAATATGGCAAATACCGCTGGGTTGTGATAAGCTAATTTATCTTGTCCCTTGATTTGATCAATAGGGGGTGTCGCCATGGCACAGCAGTTTTGTGGAGATCCAAACATTCCTCATGAAGGGTTTGTCATTTTGCAGGATGAAGATGGGTGGTTCCACGCTACGCCAGATAAGGAGCCTGTGTATCCTGAGCGCTACGCGCTGGTGGAACATTTTCAGGGAAAAGTTGCTTGGGTAAGGAAAAAGAATGGTGTTTGGATAAGGATAGGCAAGCATGGCCGTGAGGTAAAAAACAATAGCGTCAATGTCTCGTTTACAGGCTAGTATCCGAGGCTTTTTTTTGATAGAATTAAGTAAATAAGCATGGCAGAAAAAGAGATTAAATTATCGCCGAATTCGTTGAATTTATATTTGGAATGCCCCCATTGTTTTTGGTTAGATAAAAACTTGGGCATTCAAAGGCCAGCTTTTTACCCCTATGCATTAAACGCTTCTGTGGACAGCTTGCTTAAAGAAGAATTTGATACTTATCGCGTCAAAAAAATAAAACCACCATTGCTTGAGGATAATAATATAAAAGCTAATTTATTTTCAAACCAAAAACTTCTGAACCAATGGAGAAATAATTTGGCTGGCATAAGATATTATGACGAGGATCTTAAAGCAACCTTGTTTGGCGCAGTGGACGATGTATTGGAATTTGATGATGGTAAAATAGCCCCGCTGGATTATAAATCAACAGGAAATTCCACTTCAAAAATTTATGACAGATTCCAGCTTCAAATGGATGTGTACACTTATTTAATGGAAAAAAACGGATTTAAAACTCCAAAAAAAGGCTATTTGGCTTTTTATGTGGTAGATAAGAGAAGGGGATTTATAGACCGTTTGCCATTTCGCAAGGAAATACTAGAAATAGAAACAAGCCCCTCTGATATATACGATGTTTTTAATGATGCTGTGGTTGTTTTAAGAGAATCCGTGCCGCCCCCGCACAGTCGTGATTGCCAATTTGGGAAATGGATGAAAAAAGCGCGATCATTCAGTATATAGCAAAAAGCCAATTAATCTGGTATAATTAGTAAATTAAAAATCATAAAAAATGAAACTCAAAATACCTAAATTTCTACGGAAGAAGAGAAACATCTGGATAGTATCCATACTAGCAATAGTGGTTATTGTGATGGTATATTTTTATACTAGAGGCGGGTCACCGGGTTCTATACAAACAGCCACTGTAGCCAAGGAGAATTTAGAGGAAACAGTTTTGGCAACGGGCCAGGTTGTGTCTGGAACTGATTTGGATTTAGGGTTCCAAACCGGAGGAATAGTTAGAAAAGTATATGTTAAGGCGGGCGATAAAGTTTCTGCCGGCCAAACCCTAGCTTTTTTGGATCAGTCGATTGCTTCTGCTAATCTAACGAGCGCAAAGGGCGCCTTGGCCCAAGCCCAGGCGAGCTATGAAAAACTCCTAGCCGGCACCACCCTAGAGAACATAAAAATTTATGAAGATGCCGTAGACTCAGCTCAGCACGATTTGGGCGGAGCTTATTTGAGCGCGCTAAACACTTTAGACGATGCGTATGCTAAGATTTATAACGCTCTGACCAAAGTCTCTACACTGCAATCAGATTATTTTTATTTGTTAGACCAGCAGGGCGTGAGAGTGGCTAGTAGCAAGGACAAATTAAACACCGGAGTAAGCAATATAAAAAATTATTTGGATATAGCCAAAGGAGGCTACAGCAATACCGACATAGATAACGCGCTTGCTCAAGCGCTTGTATCATTAAACAATGCTTCTTCAGCTTTGGGCGCCATCAGAGAGGTGTGTGATGAGGGGGTTTATTATTCAAGAGTTTCCGCAACAGACAAGACTGCCATAGATACCCAGCGAACAAATATAAATGCCGCTCTCACGAGTGTAACCGACGCGAAACAGAGTGCCGCGTCTTATAAAATAGCGTTGCAAAAAGCACAACACCAGCTTGATTTACAAAAAGCTCCACCAACTCCAGCTGATTTGGATTCAGCGGAAGCTCAAATAATTTCAGCTCAAGGCCAGGTTGATTCTGCTCTAGCAGCATTAAATAATTTGATTATAGTAGCGCCTTCCTCTGGCACAATTACAGAGGTAGATGTAAAGGTTGGAGAACAGGCAACTGCCATGGCGAAAGCCATTGTTTTGCAGGACATAAGCAATCTTCATGCAGAAGCAAGTGTCAGCGAAGCAAATATAGCCTCACTTGCGGTGGGACAAAATATTGATTATACGTTTGATGCTCTTGGTCCAGATGAACACTTTTTTGGAACCGTGCTTAGTATAAACCCGGCCTCTACTGTTATATCTGGAGTTGTAGATTATGAAATTAAAGGAAGCATTGAAGACGCGCCGAATATTAAGCCTGGTATGACGGCCAATATGAGCATACTTATTGCAAAGAAGGAAAATGCGTTATCAGTACCTTCAACTGCCGTTATAAATAAGAACAATAAGAAATATGTTAGAGTGGTAGACGATCTTAAAAAATTTACTTATCACGAAGCCGAGGTTCAAACCGGTATTCAGGCCGATGGCGGAGTTATAGAAATTTTATCTGGATTGAATGAGGGCCAAACAATAATCACATTTATGAAGTAATCTATGCCAGAATTGATTAGGGTTGAAAATCTTAAGAAAAATTATGTTAATGATGAGGTTGTGACGCATGTACTGCATGATGTTAATTTTTTTATTGATGAAGGGGAGTTTGTGGCTATTATGGGCCCTTCCGGATCAGGAAAATCGACTTTGATGCATATTCTAAGTTTTTTGGATAGGCCTACTTCCGGGCTTTATAAGTTTGAGGGGAAGGATACCAAAAATTTTGATGACGATTATTTGGCCACCTTGAGAAACGAAAGGGTCGGGTTTGTGTTCCAGTCTTTCAATCTGCTTCCTAGGACCTCTGTGTTAGACAATGTGCGTCTGCCATTAATTTATAGCAAGAAGAGAGACTATGATAAATTAGCCGAAAAGGCTCTCGAATCAGTGGGTTTATCTCATAGATTAAATTATTTCACAAACCAAATTTCCGGAGGGGAGAAACAGCGCGTGGCAATTGCCAGAGCACTTGTTAATAATCCTGCAGTTATTTTTGCCGACGAACCGACGGGGAATTTGGATTCAAAATCCGGAAACACTATAATGTTTATTTTACAGCAGCTAAACAAGCAAGGACACACTATTATTCTGGTAACCCACGAGACAGATACGGCAAATCACGCCAAGCGAATTATAAAAATTAAAGATGGCGACGTATTATCTGACGAAAAAGTAGAAAAAAGAACAATAGCCACAGCCGATAAGGACTTGGTAAAATAAAATGGATTTTATTGGGACAATCAAATTAGTTTTTAGGACCTTGCTTGCTAGAAAAGGCAGGTCCTTTTTAACAATATTGGGAATTGTCATAGGAGTGGCGGGAGTTATAACTATAATTTCTCTGGGAGCCGGAGCAAAAAGCCTTATTTTGGGTCAGATCACAAAACTAGGATCTGATCTTTTGAGCATACAGCCGGGAAAAAGTAATGAAAAAGGGCCTCCAGCCCAGGTTTTTGGAATAACTGTGACAACCCTTACCGAGGGAGATGCAGATGCTATAAGAAATTCTGGTTTGGTACCCCACGCCCAGGCTGTTTTTGGCGCTGTAATGGGTTCTGCTTCAGTTATTTGGCAAAACAGAAATGTAGATACAAATTTTATGGGCACAGAATATTCTATGCCCGATGTTATTAATATTGACATAGAATACGGGCGGTTTTTTGATAAACAGGAGGGCGACGGTAATGCCAACGTGGCTGTGCTTGGAGCTACGGTAGCTGAAGAGCTTTTTGCCGGGACTGGCATAGATCCCGTGGGTCAGGTGGTAAAAGTGAGAAGCTCATCTGAAACAGAAGCCGGTGGAATTCCTTTGCGAGTTGTGGGGGTTACAGAAAAACAGGGAAGCTCTTTATTTCTGGATTTAGATGATCAAATTTTTATGCCCTTAAAAATAGGGCAAAAGCAGCTGCTGGGCATAAGTTATATAAGAGCCATAGATGTAAAAGTGGACTCGTCTGAAAACATAGATAAGACAATTGAGGACATAGACAATTTGCTTAAGCAGAGACACAGAATAAAAAAAGAAGAAGATATTGATTATACTATAAGAAGCATGACAGATGCTGTGGATATTTTAAATACTGTAACAGATGCATTGAGCCTTTTTTTAACTGCCATGGCTGCCATTTCACTTGTGGTGGGAGGTATAGGGATTTTAAATATAATGCTTGCAACTGTGGCTGAGCGTACCCGAGAAATAGGATTAAGGAAAGCTGTGGGAGCCTCAAACGGAGCTATCGCCAGGCAGTTTTTACTGGAAGCTGGGGTGCTTACATTTTTTGGAGGTATTATAGGAATAGTATTTGGTATTTTAATTTCATACTTAGTGTCTCTGCTTATGAACTATTTGGGGTATGATTGGGCTTTTGTGGTTTCTATTTGGTCTGTGCTTTTGGCTGTGGGAGTTTCCATTTTAACTGGGGTAATTTTTGGGCTTTACCCAGCCCTAAAGGCCGCAAGACTAAATCCAATTGAAGCCTTGCGCTACGAATAAATGTTCAATTCTTTTCAACAATCTATAAAATCATTAACCGGAAATCCTGTCCGGACTGTGCTGACCACGCTGGGTATTGTTATTGGTATTGCCACGGTAATTTTGGTTTTGTCTGCTGGGGAAGGATTTCGCAGCTTGATAGACGAACAATTGGCTGCCTGGGGTACCGATACTTTGTTTATAGAAACAAGAGTTCCTCCTACAACCAAAAACAGGGCAAGTAATAATCCGGCTTCAGCTGATATCAGTAGGGCTACCTCAACTGTCCAAATTACTTCATTTAAAACAACTGATTTAGACGAAATAAAAAAACTAAACAATGTTTCTGGAGCTTACGGCATAGCCACAGGCCAGGCTGTTGCGAGCTACCGGGATAGTGTTAAAACAATTATTTATTATGGAGTTAGCGGAGAAATGTTTTCTATAGATAAGCACGAATTACAGGCAGGCAGATTTTTTACTGAAGCTGAAGATGCGGGAGCTTCGCAAGTCGTAATTTTAGGAAGCAATTTGGCCGATGATTTGTTTGACCAAGATGATCCGCTTGGAAAACTAATTAAGGTTGGAAATTTGAATTTCCAGGTTATTGGAGTTTACGAGCCACAAGGAGCTCTGAGTGGGGGAGCTGATGATATACTTTATATGCCACTAGATACTGCTCAAAAAAAATTACTTGGCGTGAACCATATTTTAGTAGGGGTTGTACAAGTAAGTAATGTGGATATTGCAGAGGCTACTGCTGAAAATATACGAGCCGCTATGCGAAGGCTTCATAAAATATCAGATCCCAATAAAGATGATTTTACCGTAACCACACAAGCTCAAGCTATGGAAATGTTTAATACAATTTTTGGGGGCATTACAGCTTTGCTTATTTCAATAGCAACCATTTCCTTGATAGTGGGCGGAGTGGGAATTATGAATATTATGTATGTAATTGTTACAGAAAGGACTGCTGAAATAGGTTTAAAAAAAGCTTTGGGGGCAAAAAATAAAGACATACTTAGCGAGTTTTTAGTAGAATCTGTTTTGGTAACAATCCTCGGAGGAATTTTAGGGATTTTATTGGGAGCTGCTTTAAGCTGGCTTTTATACTTTATTGCGACCTCCTACGGCTTAGACTGGGTTTTTAAAGTTCCTTTTTATGCGATTCTAATAGGCGTGGGGGTTTCTGCGGCTATTGGAATATCCTTTGGGGTTCTGCCTGCCAGAAACGCGGCTAAGATGGATCCTATTGAGGCATTGCGTTACGAATAGCTTATGTTAAAATTAGTCAATAGTAAATAATTTTTATTATGGAGTCAAACAAACAAAAAAAGTTTTCTTTTAATAAAAAAATGCAAAAATTTTTGCAAAGAGGTCAGACCTCTAGGCTTCTCCTAGTGCTTGCAATTATCGTTTTAGTGGCTGTAGTTATAGTTTATTTGATAACTAATATGTATAAAATAGCTCCAACACCTCCCAACCCAAATCCGGATATTCCTCAGCCAATGTACGAAAAAACCCTAGGAAACGTCAAATTTATTTTTGAGGGCGCTATAGATATGGGCGACACCCTGGACTATTCCAACGCCATGAGAAAAGATGACTTCTCCTATAACCCTGAAAATTCTATCCATTCAACGGAAAGGTTCATTAAAGTTACCGTTGGCGCACAGAATAAGGGCAAGGAAACTATTGAGAGCGGAGCCTGGATTCTGGGGAATCTCGTTGATTCTGAGGGCAGGCAGTTTGAACCCGCAGACGACTATAGTATTGACTCATGGCTTCCTCAAGATAATGCTTGCGGAGCCGCCCTAAAGCCAGAATTTGATCCTGTGCCGTGCACAAAAATTTATGAGGTTTCTAAAGCTTCTACCGGACTACAGTTGACTGTTGGGGTTGATAAGGGAAACGGCACCATTATACTTTCTGCAGACGACAAAGAGTCTGATTTAATGGATTTAATAATAAACTAGGCTAATAATTTATATGGATCAAAATAAGAGCTCTGCGAACGAGGATAAAGAACAGCTTCATGCACCTGAGAGAAAAATTTCTGCGAGCGAACAAAAAAATAATTTCGGCAGAGAAAAAGCAGTAATTCCTGAAAGGAAAGAAATCTCTCAGGAGGAGAAGCTTATTTCGAGCGAGTTGATGAGGGAAATCGAGCTGATGGAAGCAGACGAAAAAACCAGCGAGCAGGCGCATAAAAAAGCTAAGAAAATTCAGATATTGGGAGATGAAGAAAAAATAGAGCATCTTTTGAAGATTGCTCACGAGAAAGGCGTTCTTTTTGCAGTTCAGGTCGCAAAAAAAATGAACGATCCTTATCTTTTAGATGTTTTTCATGATTTGCTTGCCAGAGAGGGCCTGTATAAAAAACTTGCTAAAAAATAGGATAAAATTTTAATGCCTATAATTATCCCCGGGTTAATCATAGTTTTTCTATTGATAGTTTTGGCCTTTATTCTTACTCTGAATGCTGAAACTAATGAAAAAAACTCTGTCTTTGGAGGATTAGAGATGGTTTTGTTTTTGGTGATGATGCCCAAAAATTCGCCCAAGAAAGAAGCAGATGAGCAAAAAGAAGAGAGGATGATTATATCCCAGATGGAACAGGTGTTTTCTAATTTTCTTTATTTAAAAAAACCGAGGATGTTTCAAAGTCCTCCGTGTGTTGCTTTTGAAATTGCATCCCAAATAGGGGGTTCGGATATTTCTTTTTATGTTGCTGTTCCCAAATATCTTGAATCTGTTTTTGAAAAATATGTGCAGGGCGTTTACCCAAACGCCGTTGTTGATAAAGTTCCTCAGGATTATACTGTTTTTGAGCCCCAGGGGGACTCTGCTGGGGCATATTTAAAATTATCTGTGAATGCACTCTTTCCCATAAGTACATATCAGATTCTAGAAAAAGACCCATTATCTTTAGTCACAAATAGTTTAAGCAAAATATCTTCTGACGAAGGCGGAGCAGTCCAGGTGTTAATCAGGCCGTTGTCCGGTTCAAATTTTAGAAAAAAAGGGGAAAAAGCGTTAAAAAAAGTAAGGGAAGGAAAAGATATCAGAACAGCTGCATCGCAGGCCTTCAGGGGACCGGTTGCAGAAATTTTCGCCGAGTTGTTTAAAACCACAAAAAATCCCAAAAAAAAAGAATTTGAGGAGCTAAACAAAGAAAAGGAACAGGGGATTGATCAGAAGGGTTACGATGCTATACAAAGTAAAATTCAAAAACAGCCCTTTGAAGCTAATATTAGAATAATTACTTCAGCTAAAACCGCAGCAAGGGCGGAGGAGATTTTGGAGCATTTAGTAAACGCTTTCAGCCAATTCTCTCTCTCTGCTATTAATAGTCTAGAACCTAAACATCTTTACGGAAAAAAATTAAGGAAAATGATTTATGATTTTAGCTTCCGTAATTTTAATGAAGGGCAGTCAAACATCTTGAATCTAGAAGAATTAGCCAGTATTTATCATTTTCCATCACACTATATTGAAACCCCTTATATCAAGGATGCTAAATCTGTTAGCGCAGCCCCGCCTTCGGATCTGCCCGAAAAAGGAGACATTTGTATCGGAGAAGTTGTTTATAGAAACGATGTTAAGAAGGTTTATTTTGCGACTAAAAAAGACAGGGCGAGGCATTTTTATATCGTCGGGCAGACGGGCGTTGGTAAATCAAAATTTATGGAGGGCATGATTATCCAGGATATCTTGAATGGCGAGGGTGTTGCTGTGGTTGATCCTCATGGAGAGACAGTAGAAACAATTTTGGCTAATATTCCAAAGGAGAGAGTGGATGATGTGGTTGTCTTTGAGCCCTTCGACACTGAAAGGCCATGTGGTCTAAATATGCTGGAATACGACAGTCCCGAACAAAAGGATTTTGCGGTACAAGAGATGATAGCTATTTTTATGAAGTTGTTTCCGCCGGAAATTATCGGACCCATGTTTGAGCATTATATGAGGAATGCTATGCTGGCATTGATGGCAGATAAAGACAATCCCGGCACCTTGGTGGAAATTCCAAAAATGTTTACAGACCCCGCGTTCTTACAGGAAAAAATGGCAAAAGTTTCCGATCCTATTGTCAGGAATTTTTGGACAAAAGAATGGGCGGCAACAACCGGGAGCACTAGGTCTGATATGCTGGGGTACGTTGTTTCAAAGCTGGGAAGATTCATTGAAAATGAAATGATGAGAAATATAATAGGCCAGTCACACTCCGGTTTTAATTTGGCAGATATTATGAATGGGAAAAAGATATTTCTGGCAAATCTATCCAAAGGGCTTACAGGGGAGGTAAACAGCAGCCTGCTTGGCTTGATTTTAATTTCTAAAATCCAAATGGCGGCAATGAAAAGGGCCGGCATCCCGGAGGCTGACAGAAAAGATTTTTATCTTTATATTGACGAGTTTCAAAATTTTACCACAGACTCAATATCCTCTATATTGTCTGAAGCCAGGAAATATAGGCTCACTTTAATAATGGCGCACCAGTATATGCCACAGTTAAAGGAAGAAATCAGGGATGCGGTTCTGGGAAACGTTGGGACTATTGGCGCATTCCGCATTGGAGCTGAAGATGCTGAAAATTTAGAAAAGCAATTTGAGCCCGGATTTACAAGATTTGATCTGGTTAATTTGGATAACCAGGACTTGATAATAAAAATGTTGATTGATAATAAAACATCAACCCCCTTTAAGATGAGGACCTTAATGACTCCAAATGGTAAACCAGAAATTGTTACGGCAATTAAGAAGATATCAAAATTAAAATACGGCCGCCCAAAAGCCATAGTGGAGCAGGAGATTGTTCAGAGGTCATTTGTGGAAGCGCCACATATTCCGGCCACTCCGCCACCTCCACCCGCCAAAAAATAATACTAAAAAAGCCCCCGTAGATGGGGGCTTTTAGCTTTTAAATTATACGCGTTTTACGTATGTGCCGGTTTCGGTATTTATCTCAATTATATCTCCTTCGTTGATAAACAAAGGAACTTGAATAGTGGCTCCTGATTCCAGTGTTGCTTCCTTAGTTCCACCCTGGGCGGTGTTGCCTTTTAGTCCCGGAGGAGTTTCCTTTACTTTTAGCTGGACCTTGATGGGCAGGCTGAAGTTTATTATTTTTTCTTCAAAAACAATTCCCGTAACAGTTTCATTTGGTTTTAAATATTTTGCCTGTTCTCCAATTTGAGCCTGGGTAAAAGAAAATCTTTTTGACGGGTCCTTGGGCTCTGAAAAAAAATAATCGCCGCGGTTTTGGTATAAAAATTTAATTTCTTTTTTCTCCAGGTCGGCTTCGTTAAACATATCGCCTTGTTGGAAGTTTATTTGCTGGACCTTGCCGTCTATCAAGTTTTTTATTTTGCTCTGAATAACTGGCCTTCGCTGGGCCATCTTCAAAAGCGCAGCTTCTAGAACTTCCCAAGGCTGGTCATTATAAATAAATTGTACGCCTTTTTTGAGGTCTGTATGACTTAGCATTTTTTTTATCGCTCGCCAAATAGTTTTTTCTGCGGGGAGAGCCTCTCTTTGGGGCACCCTCTCCTCGAAAAACTCTATTTGGCTCGCTCTTAAATTATTCTATTATTTTCCATTCTATCGTAGATTCCTTGTCGGCAAATTCCAGCCATTCTCCGTATTTTGAAATTACAAACCATTTCTTTTTTGTTGTAGAAAAAATCATTGGATCTCCTCTGTAAAATGGCTTTTTTACAATTTCCTTTGGCTTTAGCCTATCCAACTCAAGCCATTTTTTGAATACGGTTTCTATGGCATAGTCCAGCTTTCTGGTATTTGCCCAAGAGGCCACTTTGTCGATGGCTTCCCTTGCCTTTTCCACTGAACCGGCTAATTCCAGTAATTGCTTTGCGGGCTTGGTAAATCTTGAGTAGATTATCTTCCTTTTTTTAGCATTTTCTTTTAGTTCTTGCAAGCCTATACCTTTGGATTTGAAAAAGTGGGTGATTACGTTTTGAATGGCGGTTTCTTCTTTTAAATCATCGAAATCTTTTATTTTGCCCTTTTTAATAAACTCCTCAATTTTTTTGGCGTTCTTTTCTCCAATACCTAATTCTTTTATTCCTTTTAATCCTTTCTCATTATAAACATCAGAAATATCAATTTTTAAATTATCTAAAATATTTATGGCTTTTTTGTAAGCATTTAATTTAAACACCAAAGCTTTGTCCCCCCTAATTTCCAAAAGCCCAGCAATTTCTTTAAATATATTAGATATTTCCTGGTTTATCATCAAGTTTATTCTATCATTTTTTTTGCAAAAAAATAGCCCGGGGATGCACTCTTGAGTGCACCTCGGGCTGTGTGTGAGCCTTAGCGTTTTTTGCTGGCGTGGCTCACCTTAGCCTCGAAGCGTTTGCGCCACTCGGCGGTAGCGGTCCGAGACCTGTTCTGCAGATCTTCGATCTGCCTAAAGACATCGAAAACGAACTTGGCGTTAACATCGCCGTCATCGTACTTCTCGAGGAGCGAACGGAAGCGTGACGCATTTTTTGATGCGAGGGACTTGTAGGTGTTGCTGACTTCGCGCCGAACCATATCGGCATCCTCGTTGCCGTTAACATCCGGCCCTGCGCCAGTGACCATCTTCCGGCGCACCTTGCCTGGATCTACCCCCTCCTCGCGCGCTGCTTCAACGATCGTTATGCTCTCCTCGGCGACCTTCCGCAGGACGCGGTTGACCTTGGCCCGTTCCAGGCGAGACTCCACGTTGTTGACGAACTTCCGCGCCAGGCCTGGCGGAAGGCCGAGCATGTCAGCGATCTTTTTCTTGGAGGCCTTGAGCTTGAGTAGCTCCTCAATCGTGTGTTCGGTGTCCGCGTTGGTCGGCGGAAGCGAACCTCCTGTGTTTTCTCTATAAGCCAAGGAAATCAGCTCAGACTTGGTCGTGATTCCCTCGAGGATGACTAGCACCTTGACCTCGCTACGGTCAAGGATTTTGTCGAGCGCCCACAGCCGATGCCGGCCGTAGACAAGAACGTACTTGTCGCTCCCCTGGATAAAATGCAACACGTCGTCAGTTCTGTCCTCAAACTCCGGGATCACGACAATGGGTTCGAGTGCTACAGGGTCGTCTGCATCATCCAGTAGGCATGCCAGGTACATACAGTGATCCTGGCTAAGCTCCTTGCGGACATAAAGGTTTACGATGATCATGTCCGGGGGAACCATCAGACCTTTGGTCTTGAGGCCTTGCAAGAGATTCGGCATCTTGTTGCTCCTTGCTCTTAGTGACTGATTGCTGATTTTTTATCTGTCGGGCGTACATACCTGGCAGACATAGCGCGCCACCCAGCACGCTTCTTTCGAATGTCGGAAAGCGACACAAACGTACCTTCCTCGGGTTTGTCTTTCTCGTCCCACACGGGCGACGAGAGCGAAAAGGTGATGGAAAAACTTAGCGCCTCGCATCGTGCAACGGCATAGGCTCCATGCTTGCCATCCTTAACTACCTTTTCAACAACTGCCTCGTAGTCAGCCATCGCAACTCTCCTTTTATCGGGTTTTTTGCACCAACTTCATGGAGAGATCGTGCAGGCTTTCGGACAACTTGAGGACGGTGTCTTTTCCCTGCGGAGGCAAATCTGTCAAGCTGTTTGCAAACGCCTCACCGACGTCATTGCTTTCAAGGAGGGAAAGAAGCCCTTCCATAATGCTCACCACTGCCGAGACCTTCCGCTGATGTACAGAATCCATCAGCGAAAAGCCCAATTGGCATTTGGCGCGCATTTCCTCTTTCTTCTGGAGCAGATCGCCTCTCATTTCCTTGCAGGCGTTCCACATCCGCTGTTCTTTCTCGTTGCTCATTCCTTGCTTGAGCTGGATGATAGTTGAAACATCCTGCCTGTTTTTGTATCCAAGCAGATTAGCCGCTTGCTGAAGATCCAACAAGCCGTATCCAATGAGCTCTGCAAACTCGCGTTTTGCCTTGAGTCTTTCAAATTCAATCACGCGATAGCCGAGCATGTCGAGGTAGCACATCATCTTGATGAGCTGCTCGCCAATAAGCCTACTGTTTCCTTCTAACCATCCGGTAACAGTTGGCGCCACGACTCCGCAGAAGTCTGCGATAGGCTGGCGCGCTTTCATTGCTCCGGCTAAGCCCTTTGGGGCTTTCGCCTCTAGACACTTTGCTAAATGCTTGAGGCATTCATTAAAGTGCCCGCGGAACACCTCAGTGCCCACGGGTTTTTCCGTGTCATCGACGATACTCATAGTTTTTCGACTCCTATTTTCAAGGTTCAACATTTAAGGCGAAATTGCCTTATGGATAAACCCTATCATTTTATAGAAGTTTTGTCAATGGTTGAGAAAGTGTCATTTTCGTGGTATTATCGGGCTAATATTATGGAAAAGAGGCATAGGGTTTTTATAGCTATAAACCTGCCAGAAAATGTTAAAAAGGCATTGGCAAAATATGAAGAAACTTGCCCTGAACTACCTGCTAAGTGGATAAGTAAAGATAGTTTGCATATCACCTTGGAGTTTTTGGGTCAACTTACTGATGTGGAAATAGCAGATGTTTGCAGGATTGCAGGGGAGGTTGCAAAAACTCATAGCACTTTTTCTGTAAGTTTAAATAAGATTTTATACGGTCCTCCTAAAAAAATACCGCCGAGAATGGTTTGGGTAGAGGGCGAAAATTCAGAAGAATTGTCTGAGTTAAAAGAGGATTTACAAGAGTTATTATTAGAAAAAATAAGTTACAGGCCAGAGGGGCGCGGGTTTACTCCGCATATTACTTTAGCCAGAATTTTAGAATGGGAATTCAGAAAATTTGAAATAGATGAAAGGCCGGAAATAAACGAGGACATAGATCTGCTTTTTAGCGTGGAGTCTATTGAGGTTATGGAGTCTGAGCTGAAAAGGGGAGGGCCGGTGTATACAATTTTAGAATCACACAATTTAGGAGAATAAAATGAGAATACATTTAATAGGAATTGGGGGAATAGGGGTAAGCGCGTTGGCGCAGTATTACTTGTCAAAAGGCCACCAGGTTAGTGGGTCTGATTTGGCTGCTTCTGATATTACAGATTTTGTGAGGCAAAAGGGAGCTAAAATATTTATTGGAAATTTTGCCAAAAACATAAAAAAAGATTTTGATTTGGTAGTTTATAGCCCAGCTGTAAAGGAAAACAATAAAGAGTTAAAGCAGGCAAAGAAATTTAAAATAAAAACAATCAGTTATCCTGAAGCATTGGCTGAACTTACAAAAGAGTACTATACAATTGCTGTGGCCGGAGCGCACGGCAAAAGCACAACTACTGCAATGCTGGGATTGGTTTTGGAAAAAGCCGGGCTGGATCCCACAGTTATTGTGGGCACAAAAGTAAAAGAGTGGGGAGGCTCTAATTTTAGAGCAGGCAAAAGCAAACTATTGGTTATAGAGGCATGCGAATATGACTCTTCATTTTTATTTTATTCTCCAAAGATAATTGTGGTGACAAATGTGGATAAAGAGCATCTAGATTATTTTAAAAATTTTGAAAGAGTCAAAAAGGCATTCCATGATTTTATTGTGCGACTGCCAAAAGATGGCTTTTTGGTATTTAATAATGATAATGAATTTATTCCAAGATTTGAACAGCCTAGGTTTAAAGCGTTTGGCTACTCGAAAGAACAGCCGGAGTTTTCAAAAATAAAAAAAGTTTTACAGGTTCCCGGCGAGCATAATGTTTCAAATGCTTTAGCTGTATTGCTGGTTGCAAGAATATTGGAAATACCCAGTGAAATTACATTCCAAGCGCTTGCCGAATTTAAAGGGACATGGCGCCGTTTTGAGATTTTGAAGGCAGGCAAAACTACTGTAATATCTGATTACGCTCATCATCCAAATGAAATTTTGGCAACTTTGAAAGCGGCTAGAGAAAAATATCGAAAACAACAAATATGGTGCGTTTTCCAGCCCCATCAACATCAAAGGACTTATTATTTGTTTGATGACTTTGTGAAAATCCTTCGACAGGCTCAGGACGACCACTTTGTGGACAAAATAATCGTTACAGACATTTATGACGTGGCGGGCAGGGAAACCAAGAAAATAAACAAAACAGTAAACTCTGAAAAATTGGTAAAAAAAATCGCTAAAGATAGCGCTGTGTATTGTGCGACGAAAGACCTGGAAAAATATTTGAATGATAATTTAGAAGCCGGGGACGTGCTGATAATTATGGGAGCTGGGGATATTTATAAACTAGCAGAAAAGTTTTAGAACAAGATTTACAAAAGATGAGAGCCCCGATGCGCGTTGCATCGGGGCCTTGTGTTTTGGTGGGAGGGATAGGCGGATGAGGCTAAATTGAACGCTCCGTTGAGCGCTCCCTCCTTAGCCTTACGCGACGCGAGTCGCGTCTCGTGCTTGCAGAGATGGCCGTGCCTCCTGTGCGTTTCGGAGGCGTGCCTCCGGCCACCACGGGATGCGGTGTCTCAGGCCTTGTGTTAAAAAGCCCGATAGGGAGGTTGCTTGGCGTCGTGTGGCGCCACGATCCGTTTTCCGAGCTCATGACGTTTCTCCATAAGTCCGTGTCATTTTGAAAACAGAGGTACCTCCTCTCTGTCTTCACCACTGAGTTCCTACCCTTCCATGTAGGATGTTAAAGGACACCGATGCTTGGAACCGTTCCAAACGATGATTTATTATATGTTAATCAAATTTTAATGTCAAGATAAAAGAGTTTTTCACAGGCCAGATAGTGATTGAATTTAATTTTAAACCTTGGTATACTTTATTAACATGGACGAACAAAAAATTAACGAAATTTTAACCCGCGGAGTGGAAGACGTGATTGTTAAAGAAGAGCTAAAAAAGAAGCTTATGTCCGGTAAAAAGCTAAGGCTTTATCTTGGAGTAGACCCTACCGGATTTGATTTACATTTGGGGCATGCTATTGTTTTGTGGAAGCTCAGAGCTTTTCAGGAGCTAGGGCACGAGGTAATTCTTTTGATTGGCGACTTTACGGCCAGAATTGGTGACCCATCTGGTAAAGACGCAACTAGAAAACCTTTATCTGAAAAAGAGGTGAAGGCCAATATGAAAGACTACAAAAAACAAGCTTCTAAAATTTTGGATTTTTCAAAAGTAAAGATAAAATACAACAGCCAATGGCTTTCCAAGCTAAAATTTGAAGATATTTTAAAATTATCCTCACAGTTTACTGTACAGCAAATGATTCAGCGGGATATGTTTCAAAGACGCCTTGAGCAGAATTTACCAATCTCTATGCAGGAATTTATGTACCCGTTAATGCAGGGATATGATTCTGTTGCCATGGATGTGGATTTGGAGGTTGGAGGAAATGACCAAATGTTTAATATGTTGGCAGGCAGGACTTTGCAAAAAAATTACAACAATAAAGACAAGGATGTAATGACAACAAAGCTTCTTCTTGGAACCGATGGAAGAAAAATGAGTAAAACATTCAACAACCACATTGGGCTTGCAGACCAGCCAAACGATATGTTTGGTAAACTGATGTCCATCAAGGACGAGTTGATCGGCGACTATTTGGAGCTTGCGACAAGATTACCGCCGACTGAAATAGAAGAAATTTTGAAAATATCAAATCCCAGAGACCAGAAGGCAAGATTGGCAAAAGAAATTGTAAGGCTTTATCATGGGGAAAAAGAAGCAGCAAGTGCAGAAGGGGAATTTGAAAAAGTATTTCGCAATAAAGAACTGCCAAGTGACACGCCAGTTTTTAATTTTGATCTGCCAAAAGATATTGTTTATCTTCTTGCAAGCACAAATATTGTTTCCAGTAAAAAAGAAGCTTGGCGACTGGTAAATCAAAAAGGTGTGAGATTTAATGATGAAGTTATAGAGGATCCTCGCAAGATGATTGTTGACGAAGGCGTGCTTCGAGTCGGCAGAAAATTTGCTAAAATAAAAATAAAATAATATGCAAAGATTTTTAATTAAAGACGCCTCAAAGCATGTGGGAGAAAAAGTAAAAATAGCTGGATGGGTAAATGTAAGAAGAGTCCATGGCAAAATTTTGTTTATAGATTTGCGCGACATCAGCGGAGTGATGCAGTTGGTTTTTATACCATCAAATCAGGAAGCCTATAAATTGGCCGAGGACATAAGGCCCGAATGGGTAATAGAGGTGGAAGGGCAGATAGTAAAAAGGCCCGAAAGCATGGTTAACGATAAAATTGAAACTGGCCAGGTGGAAATGCCCGTGGAATCTCTTAGAATTTTGGCCAAGTCTAAAACCCCGCCATTTCCAATAGAAGGAGATGGCTATGACGTAAATGAGGAAATCAGAATGAAATACAGATATTTAGATTTAAGAAGGGAGAGAATGAAAAACAATCTTCTTGTGCGTCATAAAACTATAAAATTTATACGCGATTTTTTAGATCAAGAAGGCTTTGCGGAGATTGAAACCCCTATTTTAACCAAATCGACTCCTGAGGGGTCAAGAGATTTTATAGTGCCCTCAAGATTAGAGCCAGGAAAATTCTATGCGCTTCCTCAGTCGCCCCAACAGTATAAACAGCTTTTAATGGCTTCCGGTATGGAAAAATATTTTCAGATAGCCAAATGTTTAAGAGACGAAGATTTGAGAGGGAACAGGCAATTTGAACATACTCAGATGGATTTGGAAATGAGTTTTGCTGAACAAGAAGATGTGATGAATTTAATAGAAAGGTTAATGATTACCTTAGTTAAAAATTTGTTTCCAGCAAAGAAAATACAGGAAATACCTTTTCCAAGAATCTCTTATCAAGAAGCAATGGAAAAGTATAGTTCTGATAAACCGGATATAAGGAAAGATAAAAACGATCCAAATCTGCTGGCTTTTTGTTGGATTGTAGACTTTCCATTTTTTGAGAAAACAGATGAAGGAAAGTGGACATTCACTCATAATCCGTTTTCTGCAGCAAAGCCTGAATTTGCGGATGATTTATTGAATAAAAGGAATATCGATAAAATTTTAACAACGCAATATGATATTGTTTTAAATGGGGTTGAGGCAGGAGGCGGGAGTATCCGTAACCATACGCCAGAAGCACTGGAAAAAGTTTTTGAGATAATGGGATATAAAAACGAAGAAATAAACGAAAAATTTGGACATATTTTAGAAGCATTTAGATATGGAACTCCTCCTCATGGTGGCATTGCATTGGGGCTAGATAGAGATTTATCAATTTTTCAAAACGAACCAGATATAAGAGAAGTTATAGCCTTTCCTAAAAGCGGTGATGGTAGGGATTTGATGATGCAGGCGCCCAGCGAGGTAAGCAAAAAACAATTAGATGAGTTGCATATAAAAACGGTGTTGGCAAAAAGCGCAAGGAATTCAAAAACTAAACCACAGAAAAATAAAAAACAATGAGGGTTTTCAAAATAATTAAAGGTATTTCCTTGGCATTAGTTTTTTTGGCTATATTTTTTTTGGGTTTGCAGAAAGTGTGGGAGGTCAGCAATAATGGGAATTTTTTCCTGAGCAGTGTTTCTGGAAGTGGGCAGATTTCCCAAGGTGCTTTAATAAAAAATATTGCGCGGCCGCCGGCTCCATATAGAAATTGGGATATGCCAGAACTTAGGCTCGGAGCAGAAGCTGGCGCTGTTGTGGAAACCGCCCTTTCCGGCAATGATAAAACACTTTTCAAAAAAAATAGCTATGTTAAGCTTCCAATCGCGAGTCTCTCTAAATTGATGACGGCAGTTGTTGCTTTAGAAAACTACACTCTATCCAAAAATATAGAAGTGAGCGAGGAGGCTGTTTTACAGGACGGAGAGCAGGGAGCGCTGGAGTTAGGCCGTGAGATGTCGGTAAACGATCTGCTCTATATTATGCTTATCGAATCCAGTAATAAGGCTGCTTACACGCTTTCAGAAGGCATGGACCACTATGACTTTGTAAGACTAATGAATGAGAAGGCTCGCGACCTCGGCATGGATAACACCTTATTCGTAGAACCTACTGGTCTCTCATTCGAAAATGTGTCAACGGCTGATGATTTAATAAAGCTGGCAAAATATATCTTAGTAAAGTATCCGCAAATTGCCGAAATAAGCGAAATGAAGGAATATGATTTACCAAATTATGGTATTCTTAATAATACAGATGAGCTTCTTGGCGAAGTGCCAGGTATAGTTGTCAGTAAAACAGGATTCACAGTTGAAGCTAAGGGCTGTTTGTTTTTGGTGCTAGACAATTATAAGAATAATGACTATATAATTTACATTATTCTTGGAGCTGACGATAGATTCGCTGAAATGAAAAATATGATCGACTGGGCTAATTCAGCTTACCAATGGTAATTTAAAATGCTAATAACACCACTTACATTTAATGTTATTAAAATTTTTAGTTTGGCTGCTATCTCGTGCTTTTTAGCTGTATTGTGGGAGCCTCTGCTTTCCAATTTTTTATACAAGCATAAGATCTGGAAAAAAACAGCTCGAATTAAAACAATTACCGGCGATGAAGCGACCGTTTTTAACGGCTTGCATAAGGAAAAAGAGGTAGGGACTCCAAGAATGGGCGGCTTGCTTATTTGGGTAACGTCTACAATAGTTATTTTTTTGTTTTACGGCTTGTCATTAATTTTTCCCGGCACATGGTTGGGAGAGTTTAACTTTTTTTCTAGGGGTCAAACATGGCTTCCCCTCTTCACGTTAGTAGCAGCCTCAATTGTCGGGTTGGTGGATGATATTCTAGTCGTGGGCGGATGGGGAAGGTATATTGCCGGAGGTATTTCTTTTAGGAAGCGGCTTCTGATTGTTGCTTTGTTAGGATTTATAGCCAGCGTCTGGTTTTATCAAAAATTGGGATGGGACCTAGTTTACATTCCGTTTGTCGGCGACGTTTCTTTTGGTCTGTGGTATATCCCACTGTTTATAGCAGTTATGATAGCGTGTTGGTCTGGCGGTATTATAGACGGGTTGGACGGGTTAGCTGGCGGAACCTTCGCCTCAATCTTCGGAGCTTTCACAATTATTTCATTTTCTCTGGGTAAAATTGATTTAGCGGCATTTTGTGCCGTTATTGTGGGCACCTTGCTTGCTTTCCTCTGGTTTAATATTCCACCCGCCAGGTTCTTTATGGGCGAAACAGGTATATTGGGGCTTACAACCTTTTTATGTGTCGTCACTTTTTTGACTAATTCTGTTTATGTTTTACCCATAATAGCGGGACTTTTAGTAATTGAATCGGGATCTGCAATAATTCAGCTTTTTTCAAAAAAAATTAGAAACAAAAAAATTTTTCTATCCACTCCAATCCATCATCACTTTGAGGCCCTTGGCTGGCCATCCTATAAAGTAACAATGAGGTTTTGGGTGGTTGGGGTGGTTTTGGCAATTATCGGCGTGGCCATAAGGCTATTAGCATAATTTGAGGGATATTGACATCAATTTAAAAAAGGATTACTGTTGATTATTAGTAGGAATTACTATTAGTTAATTAGTTGCAGGCATGGAGGTAAAAAATTTAGTTACGGCTTCATTAGTTATATTTATTGTTGTAATAACAATGATTTTTGGAGGAGTTTTTATGGCGAGGTATAGCAAATCTAGGCCATCTGATAGCATCAGCCAGGGAGGATCTAACGTGCAAAATACCGTAAATTCACTGGGAATAAAAATGGATCAAATCGCCTTGCATAATACAAGCAGCGACTGTTGGGTTGTTGTGAACAACAGGGTTTATGACGTAACCGATTTTATACCGCAACATCCTGGGGGCCCGGAAGCAATATTGCCTTTATGTGGGAAGGATGCAACCAGCGCCTTTGAAAGCAGGAATGGGCGAGGACCGCACCCCCAAAGGGCGCAGGAAAAACTGGATGCTTCATACTTTGTCGGCCCCCTGGAAATATAATAAGGGTAAACGGTGTAGTAATAGTATATGGAAAATAAATTATCTGACAAACAATTAATAGTAAATTATTTAAAGGGTAACGAGGAGGCTTTTGAGGTTTTAGTTAAAAGGTATTTAAAGCCAATTTACAGTTTTGCATATAAAAATGTGGGAAGCCCTGCTGATGCTGAAGATATAACTCAGCAAGTTTTTGTCAAAGTCTGGAAAAACATAAAAAAATTTGATCAAAATAAAAATTTTAAGCCCTGGCTTTTTCAGATAGCCAAGAATACATCAATAGATTTTTTGCGAAAAAAGAAAACTATTCCATTTTCCAGGTTTGAGAACGAAAAAGGGCAAAATGTCTTGTTGGACAACATAGAGTCCCCGCGCATTAATCTGCTGGACGTTTTAAACAACAAACGCGTCTTGGCGCTGGCTATGCAGACTCTTTCCCCAAAGGAACAAAAAACTATTACTTTAAGGCACAATTACGGCCTAAGCTTTAAGGAAATTGCTACAGCTTTTGAGGAATCAATAAACACCGTAAAGAGCCGATACCGAAGGACTATTTCAAGCCTAAAGCAGACAATCCAGGACACAAACTAGAGGCACCAAACTCTTATTTATTGGCGTATCATATAATAAATAAGAGCCCTTATGAATTCCGATAACCTAGAGCCGCCTATAAATTTATGCGAAAAAGTCCTGAAGAGCATTCGAAGAGAAAGGCGGATTTTGTTTATAAAAAAGACCGTTCTTTCTTCGACCCTTGTTGTTGGAATAATTGTTGGAGCAGGGACAACAACTATTTTTATATATAAGGGCCAATCAGAGAATCCTGTTGTTTTATCAACACAAGGCAACAAGGTGAATGACTATTCTATACAACACCCATATGCAGAGGGGAGCGTAAGGACAGTATTTACGAAAAAAAGTTATAAATAATTTTGAAATAATCTCTCATTAAAGGTTGTAATAGTATTATGGAATCTAAGTGGCCCGATGAGAACGATGAGGAAATTGCCAGGCGCATACAGGCTGGAGAGGAGGACCTTTTTAGTCGCCTCATTGATCGCTACGAGGCAAAAATCAGCCGGTACGCAAGAAAATTTTTATCGGATAGCGATGACATAAACGATGTTTTACAGGAAATTTTTATTAAAGTTTATATCAATATAAATAGTTTTGACGTATCTAGAAAATTTTCTCCATGGATTTACAGAATAGCGCACAATGAGCTTGTTAACGCTCTAAGAAAGAAAAAGAGAAATGTGCTTCCAATTCTAAACCTAGACGTTTTTTTACCCTATAATTTGTCGAAGACTGCGGTAGAAAAAGAGAACGATGATAGGGATATTAAAAGAATGGCTGAAACCTGCCTTGACGGCATAGACTTAAAATACCGCGAACCTATCATATTGTTTTATTTTGACGAATTAAGCTATAAGGAAATTTCTGAGATCCTGCAAATACCTGTTTCTACAGTTGGCATTAGAATAAAAAGGGGACGCGAAAAAATGAAACAAATATACATAAAAAATGAAAAAATCACACAATGAACGAAGAAAAGCCAACAATAAGCGACAGCGTTATTTCCAGGATTAAGAAGGGGCAAATAAAAATGCGCCCTAGATTTTATTTTGTTTTTAAGTTGGCTCTGCTTATAATAGGTGTCGTATTACTTACTTTAGTTGCTTTGTTTTTGGTAAGTTTTATACTCTTCTCCTTGCGGCAGAATGGATCTTTCTTCCTTCCAAATTTCGGGTTTCCCGGCATACGGATTTTATTCTTTTCGCTTCCGTGGCTACTAATCCTGGGCGTCATTACTTTAATTGTAACCTCTGAAATTTTTGCTAAGCATTTTTCTTTTGTTTATCAAAAGCCTATGCTGTATTCTGTAGTCGTTATTGTCATAATTGTTGTATTCGGTGGCATAGCATTGGACTTTACCCCCTTGCACTCAAATTTATTATTAAATGCCCAGAATGGAAATCTACCGATAGCAGGCCCTTTTTATAGGCAATTAGGAGCCCCCAGAATACCCGACGTTTTTTATGGCGCTATTTTTGAAATAGCCACGGATGGGTTTAAAATTAGCACTCCTCAGGCTGAAACTTTTGACGTTATGGTCACCGAAAAAACTAAATTTTTCGGCGGTAATTTAGAGGAAGAAGACAGTGTTATAATATTGGGAAAAAGAAATGGGCAAGCTATAGAGGCGAGAGACGTGCGAAAGATAGATGAAACCCGCGGATTTATCCCGGGTCCAAAGTTTCCAAACCGGCGTCCAATGATGAACTCCATAGACACGGACTACTTGAAATAAATTACAATTATTATAGTAGTAATATGTGAGGCCTCAATAAAATTAAGCCAAACAAAATAAATGAATAAAAAATATCTTTTATATGCAATAGTTCCTGTTTTAGCCCTAATATCTGTTGGCGCTGTATATGCAGATTCGACCACCAGCGGAAATGGCAAGCCTATGGAATCGCTGGTAACTGCAATTGCCACAAAGTTTAACCTCAATACCAGCGATGTCCAGCAAGTATTCGACGATAACAGAACAGCAATGCAAGCCCAAAGGCAAGCTGAAATGCAACAAAATTTTACAGACAGGCTTAACCAGGCAGTTGTAGATGGTAAATTAACACAAGACCAGGCGAATCTGATTGCAGCAAAAAAAGCCGAGCTTCAGGATCAAACTGGAGCAAAACGAGAAAATGCCAAAGCCCATATGGATGAGCTAAAACAATGGGCAACAGACAACAATATTCCTCTTGAATATTTACAGCTCGGTGGTTTTGGCGGAAGGAGGATGGGCCACGGATTTAGCAGACCATAAAATAAAAAGCTAAGGATCTCTGTTAGAGTCCTTAGTTTTTTATGAATATAAAAGTAAGAACAATATGCCCCATTATTTTAAGAAAGTAATCAGCTTAGTTAAGTCAAATAAGATTAAAAGCATTATCGCCTTAATATTAGTAGCGGTTGGATTTTATTACGGATTTAAATTTTTTAATAAAACGGAAACTGATACCAGGTATATTCTTTCGGCTGTAAGCAAGGGTACTTTGTCTACTTCTGTTTCTGCATCAGGACAAATATCCGCAACAGAGCAGATTGACATTAAGTCAAAGGCCTCAGGAGACGTTGTTTATGTAGGGGTATCCGAAGGTCAGAATGTAAAAGCGGGCCAACTCATTTTGCAAATTGACAGCACCGATGCCCAGCAGGCTGTTAATAACGCTCAAACTAGTTTGGATAAGGCGGAGCTTAGCTTCCAGAAGATGAAGGGATTAACCACTGACGAGGGAACATTGCGCGGAGATAAACAAAAAGCTCAAGATGCTTTAGATAAATCTTATGAGGATGGATTTAATGATGTTTCTAATATTTTTCTGACAATGCCATCTATCATCTCTGGGCTCCATGATATTTTGTTCAAATACTCGGTGCTAAGCAATCAACAGAATTCGGATTGGTATACAAACCTTATAAGTTCTATTGATGCCTCAGATACTCCTCGGGTGTATCGAGATCAAGTAATAGCTGCATATAATTCAGCCAGCATTGCCTACGACAAAAATTTCGATGGTTTTAGGGCTCTTTCTAGAATTTCTTCTCAGTCAGATATCTATAACTTGATTTCTGAGACGTATGATACGGCTCAGAAATTATCTGACGCCGTAAAGACTACTAACAACTTTATTGATTACATAAAAAAGACGCTAAATGATAACAATGTTGCTGTCCCATCTATTGTTTCTACGCACCAAAGCTCGCTAAGCAGTTATACGGGCACCACTAATGGCTATCTTTCAACGCTTTTATCTGACAAAAATACAATTGATGATAATCGAGAGGCTCTGATCAATACCGGGTTTGATTTGCAGGATCAGCAGAATCAGGTTGATCAGGCCCAGCAATCCTTAAATGATGCTAAAGAGGCATTAGCCGATTATTATGTAAGGGTTCCATTTGATGGATTAGTAGCAACGTTAAATTACAAAAGAGGGGATTCTGTGTCAAATGGATCAACCATTGGTACGGCTATAACAAATTCAAAAGTTGCCGAGGTGACCCTGAGCGAGGTAGACATTGTGAATGTTAAGGTGGGCGATAAAGCCATACTCACGCTTGATTCCAATGAAAATTTAGAAGTAACGGGGGAGGTTATATCTGTTGATTTTATAGGATCCGTAAGTTCTGGTGTAGTTAGCTATGGAGTAAAAATTTCCCTTGATACAGATGACGATTCAATAAAGCCGGGCATGTCTACCAGCGCCACGATAATAACAGACACACAAACCGATACTATTATAGTTCCAACATCAGCTGTAAAATTCAGCGGAGACACTTATTATGTACAAGTACTAAGTGAAACTTATGATTTAACAGACCGCGCAAATCTTATAAGTGGAGTAACTTCCAAAACAGAGCCTGAGAACAAAGTAGTGGAAATAGGCATATCAGATGACTCAAATACGGAAATTGTAAGCGGACTATCCCAAGGAGATCAGGTTGTGGTACGAACCAGCTCTTCTGCAACTTCAAGCACAACCACCTCTGGTTCCACAAGAAACACGGGCAATGTTATTAATATAGGCGGGTCAGGCGGAGGAGCCCCTCCCGGAAGCTTTGCTCGATAGAATGATTGAAATAAAAAATATAACAAAAATATACGGATCCGGAAATACGGGTTTTAAGGCTTTGTCTGATGTTAGCTTTAAAATAGAAGATGGTGAATTTGTGGCTATTATGGGTCCGTCTGGCTCTGGGAAATCTACATTAATGCATATCCTAGGCGCCCTCGACACTCCCACAAGTGGAACATATCTGCTGGACAAAAAAGATGTTTCCAAGCTTACGGACAAAGAGTTAGCAAAAATAAGAAAAAGTAAAATAGGGTTTGTTTTTCAAGCATTCAATTTACTGCCCAAAACAACTGCCATTAGAAATGTTATGCTCCCGTTAATCTATAACGATGTTGGGAAGGAACAACGAGAAGCCAAGGCTAGAGAGTCTCTAGCTTCTGCGGGGCTAAGTGAGGAATATTTTAACCATCTTTCAAACCAGCTTTCAGGAGGACAAATACAGCGCGTGGCCATTGCTCGAGCTTTAGTTAATAATCCCTCTCTC
>Ga0172380_10002688_pt1 | contig 26588 bp, 29 predicted proteins | sample Leawe162metaG_FD_119747 | JGI IMG/M metagenome (GOLD analysis project Ga0172380, IMG submission 119747) | Leachate microbial communities from a municipal landfill in Southern Ontario, Canada - Leachate well 162 metaG | ecosystem: Engineered > Solid waste > Landfill > Unclassified | place...
CATTTGTATTTGAACGTTTTTATACTTTGACTAAAGCTAGTATTAATGCGAAGAAATTTTTAGTACAAGTAAAAGATGCTATCAATAAAGGCGGTATTGAAGAAGCTACACAATTATGCCAGAATAGCAGCGGATCTATTGCATCAGTATTCCATGCTGGTTTATTAAGAGCTGGTGAAGGATTAGAAGCAGTAGAAAAATCTATCATGGCTTATGGTGCTATTGAAATGAGCATGTTAGAAAAAGGATTAATTTGGATATCTACATTCATTCAGATTGCTCCACTTTTAGGATTCAGCGGTACTGTACAAGGTATGATCGTTGCATTTGATGCTATTAAAGAAGCAGCACAGATTTCTCCGGGTGTTGTTGCTGGTGGTATTTCAGTTGCTTTATTAACAACATTATTTGGTCTTATTGTAGCTATGATTCTTCAAGTATGTTACAACTATTTTATCTCAAGAATCGATAAAATTGTAGCTGATATGGAAGAAGCATCTATCGAGTTAATCGATACATTATATGATTTAAATAAAACTAAAAAATAATTACACAAGAGATTAAACTATGGTTCAAATTAAAAAAAGAAAAAGGCCGGAACCTGAAATTCCTACAAGCTCAATGGCAGACATTTCTTTTTTGCTTTTGCTTTTCTTCCTTGTCTCTACAGTAATTGACGTTGATACAGGTATCGGTATGACATTACCGGAATATATCCCAGCTGATCAGCAAACAACTGTACCGATTTCCAAAGAGAGATTAGCTGCTCTTTTAATTAATGAGAATGGTGATGTGTTATTGAACAATGAGGTAATTGCAATCCCTCAGATTTCTAAAACATTAAAGCCAAGAATTGAAAGCAAAATCGAACTACCTGCTAATAAAAAGTTAGTAGTTTCAGTTAAGACTGATAGAAAAACAAATTACAATTTATACATCCAGGCTTTAGATCAGGTAAAACTTGCGTATTTTGAAGTAAGGGAAGAGTATGCTTTGAGAAGATATGGAAAACGTACTATTGACCTAAATGAAAAAAGTGAGGAATTGAAAGACATAAGAGAAAAGATTCCTATTACTATAAGCATCGCTGAACCTGAAAAAATTAAATCATAAAAGGACAAAATAAGATGACATTTAAAAAGAAACGTGCATCTTCCACAACCGCTATTCCAACATCATCGTTGGCGGATATTGTGTTTATGCTGCTTTTGTTCTTCATGGTTACAACTACTTTACGTGAAGTCGATGTATTGGTTAAGTTCAAATTACCTGAAGCGAAAGCAATTGAGAAAATTGAAAACAAACGTTTGGTGTCTTATGTTTGGGTTGGTACCGATGGTAGAATCCAAGTGAATGACAGCCTTACTAAATTAGAAGAAATTCAAAAAATTATGTATGCTAAAAGAACTGCACTTCCTAACATAATTATATCGTTAAGAATTGATAAAGGTTCTGATATGGGAATAGTTACTGATATTCAACAGGAATTAAGAAAAGCATCCTGCCTTAGAATTAACTATTCTGCTATGATTAAAATATAGCATTTCTTCTTAATAACTATTAAGGCAGGTTGTTTACTAAAAATAACCTGCCTTTTTTTTATGGAGTAATTATGATGTTGACAGAAAAAATTAATTCTGACTTAAAAGAGGCTATGAAAAGCGGCGATAAAACTCGTTTAGAGACCGTTCGTTCTATCCGAGCACTTATATTGGAATTTGAAAAAAGCGGTGCTGACAAAGTGTTAACACCTGAATTAGAATTAAATCTATTAACATCAGCCGCAAAAAAAAGGAAAGAATCTATCGAGCAATTTGAAAATGCCGGTAGAACTGAACTTGCAGAAAAGGAAAAAGCTGAATTAGCTATAATAGAAGAGTATCTGCCCAAAAAACTTTCACATGATGAAATCATTGAGGAAATAAAAAAGATTGCTTCAGAAATTGGTGCTGTTTCTAAAAATGATTTTCCTAAACTTATGCCTTTAGCTGCAAAACAATTAAAAGGAAGAGCTGATGGAAAAATCATTAAAGAAATTGTAGAAAATATTCTTGTCTGATTTTGAACTATTTAGACTATATAATATTTATTTTTCTTACACTTGGTTTTTTACTTGGTTTTAAAGATGGGTTAGTAAGAAAAATCATTGGTTTAATTGGGTTTATTGTTGCTATTGCATTAGCTTTCCAGTTCTCTGATTTCATTGGCAATTTCCTTTCTAAGATACTGATTAAAGATAAATACTTGGCAGATATAGTTGCCGGTATATTAATATTCCTTACAATAATGCTTATAACAGCGATCCTAAAAAGAATATTCCATCCATTAGACAAAGTTAATCGATTAATCAATCAACTTGTTGGTGGAATAATTGGAGCTATACAAATAGTATTTTTTGTAAGCGGAATATTCCTTTTTATAAACATTCTTGGTATCCCATCAAAAAAAGACCGTACCGGTTCATTGCTTTATGATAGAGTACAAAATCTTATTCCTGATTCAATAGATTTAATTATTGGTGGTGATTCAAAAGCAAATGATTATATTAAACAATTTATTGAAGATAAAGACAAAATAGAATCGAGTTCAATAAAAGTAGATACCCTTATTACAAAATAAAAAATTATGATTGAATTAAATTCGTTAGAACAGTTAGAATACTTTAAAGTAATAGAGATAATATCTAAATCTTGTTATACAGAAATTGGAAAAGAGATAGCATTTTCGCTTATTCCAAAAGAAGATGTACCTGAAATTCTTGTAAGTGGTGCACGTATTACGGCAGCAAAAGAGATACTCATTAGAAATGAATTCCCGCCTCTTAATTATATTCCTGACCTTTCTGATAACTTAGTTAAAAGCAAAATACAAAATACATTTCTCAGAGAAGAAGAGATATTGCAGATAATATCTCTCGCTGAAATGTCCCGGAATGTTTTTAGTTTTATAAAGTCGAAAGATAGCGAGGGACTATTCCAACAAATAATAAATTTTCTTTTTATAGATAAAGCGTTTGAGAATCTGATTAAGAATAGTTTTGATGATAAGGGTAAAATTAAAGATTCAGCTTCGGCAAAATTAAAAGAGATAAGAAGAAATATTTATGAAAAAGAAAACGCATTAAATAAAGTAATCAATAAATTATTAAAAGAATTTAGTGATTCTTATTTGGTTAGGGAAGAATATGTTACAGTAAGAGATGGCAGAATGGTTGTTCCTGTAAAATCGGAACATAAAAGGCAAATAAAGGGATTTATTCATTCAGAATCTGCTTCTGGGCAAACTGTATATATCGAACCGGCATCTACATTAGACCTCAATAACGATATCTTATCTCTAAAATTTGAAGAAAAAAGAGAAATCGAAAAAATATTAAAAGTAATCACTTCCAAAATTGGGGAATATGCAGAAAAACTTTTGATATCATTAAATAAAATTGGGGAAATTGATTTTATTTTCGCCAATGCTAAATATTCGATAGAGATTAATGGTAGTTTCCCTACACTTGAAGATAAAAAACCATTAATAATTTACGAAGGTCGCCATCCGCTTTTAATTAAACGAATCGGTTATTCAAAAACAATTCCTCTTGAATTTAAATTGGAAAAAGATAATGTACTAGTAATTACTGGTCCAAATGCAGGTGGTAAAACCGTAGTCCTTAAAACTGTAGGATTATTAATTGCGTTAATTCAGTCTGGAATACATGCACCAATTCATCCCGATTCAAATTTGCATCTATTTGGAAATATTCTGCTAGATATTGGAGATAACCAATCAATTGAAGATGACTTGAGTACATTTAGTTCTCATTTATCAAATATTAGAAAGATTCTTGAAAAAGCAGATCACCTTAGTTTAGTTTTATTGGATGAAGTTGGCACAGGTACAGACCCATTTGAAGGGTCAGCCATTGCTACGGCAGTATTAGTTGAGCTTCAAAAAGCTGGTGCCACAGTGCTTTCTACAACACATTCAAGCAATCTTAAAATATTAGCAAATCAATTAGGTGGTTTCCAAAATGCTTCAATGGAATTTGATAAAGCTAAATTAAGTCCAACTTTTAAATTTATTCAAGGAGTGCCTGGATCAAGTTACGCTTTTGAAGTTGCACAAAGAATTGGTTTCAAAAATGAATTTATTAATTTAGCTAAAAGCTTCTTAGATTCATCTAAAATAAAAGTGGAAGAGTTCATTGCGCAATTAGAAGAGAAATCGAATATATTAAAAGAGCAGTTAGGAAAATCAGAAATTGAAAACATAAGATTAAAAGGATTAGCTAATTTATATCAGACGAAAGTTGAGAAATTAGAAGAACAGAAGAAAGAGATTTTAAACAATACTAAAATCAAAGCAGATCTTTTATTAAATGATATAAATCGAAAAGTAGAATCAGCAATAAAAAACATAAAAGAATCGAATGCTTCAAAAGATGTAATAAAAAAAGAAAAAAATGAAATTGAGTTCCTCAAAAAGGAAGCCCAAAAATATAATCATACAAGGTCGGTTTTAGATAAAGAGATAAAAATAAATACGTATGTTAGGTTAAAGAATACCGGGACTTCAGGACAAGTTGTTGATATTATTAATAATAAAAAAAGAGCAGTAGTAAATACTGGCAAATTAAATATAACAACAAATATAGAAGATTTAGAAATAATAAAGAAAGCTGATTCTGAAACCACTGTAGAAAAAATAAGAACGGATTATTCACCTGATATTGGCGGACTAAAACTTGATATTCGCGGTAGAAAACCGGAAGAATCAGAATTTGATATTATAAAATTTTTAGATGATTCTTATGCTTCCGAAATTAGCAGAGTTGAAATATTACATGGAAAAGGAGCAGGTGTATTAAAAGCTATGGTTCATGAAATATTGAAAAAGAGCTTTTATGTAAAAAAGTATTATTTTGCTCAAGTAGAATTTGGAGGTGAAGGAATTACGATTGTAGAATTTAAGTAAAGATTGATATTATTTAATATTACTCAGAATAAATATTCTTATTTATTTTTTCCAAAGTTATATTTATATTTTGACGCTTTATAAAAACCAAATAGGAGGTTGTGTGAAAAAATCTTTAACTGTAATAGCAGTTATTGCGATGTTATGCTCTGCAAAGGTGTTTGCAGGCGGTTTTCAAATTAACGAACATGGTGCACGTGCTATGTCAATGGCAGGGGCATTCACAGCATTAGCAAATGATCCATCTGCAATTTATTATAATCCAGCGGGACTTACTCAATTAACCGGTACACATTTTATGGCTGGTGTTACATTGATTGCCCCAAGCGCAAAATTTACAGGACCAAAACCATCTACGAAAGAATATGAGATGGAAAGTCAAGTTTTTAATCCATTTAATTTTTATGCTACTCAACAATTATCTGAAGACTGGTTTGTTGGAATAGGAGTTAATAATCAGTACGGACTTGGAACTAAGTGGGACAATAATTGGGCAGGAAGATATTTGGCAGTTGACACAGAAATCCGTTCTTTTTATTTTACACCGGTGGTAGCATATAAATTTTCTGAACAGTTTTCGGCAAGTGTCGGATTAACTTATGCTTATGCTGATGTAAAAATTATTAGAAATACTCCATTAGCGGATCCTGTTACAGGACAACAAAGACCTGATGGTCAAGTAACTCTGAAAGGTGATGGAACTGCAATAGGTTTTACTGCGGGAATTCTTTACAAACCTACAAAAGAATTTTCATTAGGATTATCATATAGAAGTGAATCCAAATTTGATTTTGAAGGTGATGCATCAACTTCTCCGGCAACTTTAGATTTTGTTCATCCATTGGCAGGCAAACAATCAATACCGCTTCCAAATGGTTCTATTAAAGCCCCACTTACCACTCCACAGAATCTGACCTTAGGTCTTGGATATATTGCAAGTGAAGCATTAACTTTATCAGCTGATTTCCAATACATTGGTTGGTCAAGTTATGATAAGTTAGAAGTTACATTTGAAAAATATGATTTAGCTCCAACCGTTCCCGGAGTTCAAAATGTTCAATCAGCTAATAGAATGTATGAAAACACTTTCATTCTAAGAGCCGGTGCCGAATATAAAGTAAGCAATGAATTTACTTTAAGAGGCGGATTATTATATGATAATAATCCTGTTCAGGATGAATACGTTGAACCTACATTACCAGATGCAGATAGAATCGGTTTCAATATTGGTTTTGGTTATAAATTCACAGAAAACTTATCAGTAGATGTTGCTTATTTGCTATTAACCTTTGCTGAAAGAGAAATTACAAATTCTAAATTTGGATTAAACGGTACATATCAGAATATGGCTCATTTATTCGGAATTGATTTCTCATACAGTTTATAATTGTTTTTTATTAAAAAGGGGTTTACATTTAGTGAACCCTTTTTTAACTATATGAATAGAATAATAATAACATTAGCATTAATTTTTATTACCGCCTGTTCGGCTAATAAAGAAGTTTCTCAAAATAGTGAGAAAGATGTGTATGTATTTGATTCTCAAACTGCAACAGAAACAATTCCCGAAAACCCGCAAAAAACAGAAATAAAAGAGCAAATTCCAAATATCGATTATAATTATATTGTTCAGGTAGGTGCTTTCACAACCAGAGATAGAGCTGAACAATTTGTTAAAGAAAACAAATCGAAAATTTCTTATGAACTTTTGATATCATTCAGCCAATCTGTAAATTTATTTGTAGTTCAATTGCCACCTTTAGATTCCAGAGAAAAAGCTGAATCGGTTAGAAACGAGATATGGAATCTTCCACCTTTTAATGATGCTTTTATTTTAACAATTCAGAAGTGATTTATATAGGAAGAATTTCTTATATTTATTTTCAATTATTAATTAATGAGGGTTAGTTATGGCTTTTTCACTAAACAAAATAATGCTAATTGGTAATTTAGGACAAGATGCCGAAAATAAATTCACTACTTCAAATGTTTCGGTTACTACATATTCAGTAGCTACAAATAATAGTTACAAAGGAAAGGATGGTCAATGGGTGAATGAAGCCACTTGGCATAATGTTGTTTCTTATAATTTACCCGATTTTCTAAAAGAAGGTCTGAAGAAAGGGAAAAAAGTTTATGTAGAAGGAAGGCTTTCTAAAAGGAAATACAAAAATAAACAAGATCAAGAAATACATGTTACAGAAGTTATATCAGAAAAAGTAATACCCTTAGACAGTAAGGATTCAGGTTATGGAAACGATTCTGATAGAGAAACAAACTCCGGTTCAAATTCTTACGAAGCTGATACTAATGATAATTCGTCTGATGTTGACGATCTTCCATTCTAAATATATATTAGGATTTTAATTGGATACCGATTGGTTATACTTTGTAATATTATTTTTATGCTATATTATTTATTTCCTATTCACTGCATCAGAAAACATACTTAAATCCACAAATAGTAATTCAACTACTACGCCGGTGATCTTTATGATTTACCGGCTTTTCAAATTATTGTTTTTAGTTATTACAATTACTTTCATTCTATCAACCGATAGTTATCTTTTTTTCAATTATTTAAATGCATTTACTAAGATTCTCGTAATATTTTTAATAGCTCTTTCTTTTTTTTCTATAGAGTTATTGGTGTTTTTAATACCGGAATCAATAAAAATTCTTTGCCATTCAGTATTCTTAAAAATTATATTAATTTTTGTGTATGAAAAAAGAATATCAACAAATAACAGTAAAGGATACTCTAAAGAAATAGATGAATTTCAGAATGATAATGGCATATTGAAGAATGATCAAAAGGAATTAATCTCGGGAATAGTTGAGTTTAATACATCTGTGGTAAGAGAGATAATGACACCGCGTGTAGATATTACAGCTGTCAATAAATCTGTTTTATTAAAGGACTTAATGGATATTATTAATATTAGCGGACATAGTAGAATACCATTTTATGAGACAAATATTGATAATATTGTTGGGGTTATTTATGCCAAAGACTTACTTCCATACTTAAAACCTAATGGAGCAAAAAGAGAATTTAACATTTTTGATATTACAAGAGAACCTCTATTTGTTCCTGAAAGTAAATTTATTAAAGATTTGCTCCATGAGTTTCAAGATAAAAAAATGCACCTTGCCATTGTAGTCGATGAATTTGGAAGTACAGCAGGATTAATAACATTAGAAGATATATTAGAAGAGATTGTAGGCGAAATACGTGATGAATATGATAAAGATGAAGTTGATTTTCAAATAGTAAGTAAAGACATATTTATATGTGCAGGTAAGTTCACAATAGATTCTTTTAATGAATATTTTGGTAAAGAATATTTATTGACTTCCGAAGGTTATGATACAATTGCAGGATTTATAATTAGTCAAGCCGGAGAAATACCAATAACTAATTATTCTTTTGATTATAATGGTTTTCAATTCACGGTAACTGAATTAATTAACAAAAGAATCAGTAAAGTAAAAATTGAAGACAAAAGAGAAAATATAACTTTAGGTAATTATGAAAGATCAAAGAAAAACTGAATATAAAGTTGGTTTAACCATCTTTATTAGCTTAATAGCATTTTTTTTAATACTTGCTTGGGCTAAAAATGTATCGTTCACTTCCGAAAGGGAAGAGATGAAAGTACGATTCGATTCAGTATCGGGATTAGAAGTAGGTGATCCTGTATCTATTAATGGTGTTAGAAAAGGATACGTTAGCAATATAAAATTAAATGAATCCGATGTATTAGTTACTCTTACAGTAGATAGGGAAATTGAATTAAAAGAGGATTCAAAGTTTAACGTTGTTATGTTAGATTTAATGGGTGGTAAGAAAGTCGAAATAACTCCTGGAGTTTCTTTAAATAATATAGATTTTTCTGAAGTACAAGCAGGAAGTTTTTCTGGCGATATATCGAGCATGATAGCCGGCATAAGTTCAATCCAAAATGATTTAATTATCGTTGTCAAAGATATTAAGTTTTCGCTAAAGGCAGTTAATTCAATCATTGGTGATTCTGTTTTTACGAATGATTTAAAAGCTACTTTATCAAACACCAATTTGATGGTATTGAATTTAACTAAAGTCCTAAATGATAATAAAACAAAAGTCAGTTCATTACTTGAAAAAAGCAACAATGCAATTGATAACCTAAACGGATTTTATTCGGAGAATAAAGATTCATTAAAGAATATGATTAGTGAATTAAACAGTACTTTGATCGTTTCAAAAAAAATGATAACAAATTTGGATAAATTCATAGAAGAAGTTAAAGATAGCAAAAACAATATCGGCAAGTTAATGAACGACCCAAAGATTTATGACGATTTGCAAACGAGTTTAGCTAATTTGAAAAAACTTACTCAATTATTGAATGAACAATTAGAAGGCGAAGGAGTAAATGTTGATGCTAAGATCAGTATTTTCTAAATATTTGGTAACATTAATTCTGTTACTAATATTTTTTGAAAACTCCGTAGCACAAACCGCTTATGGTTATAATGGTATGGTTGTAACTGCATCGGAAGAAGCATCTCAAGTTGGAATCGATATTTTAAAGAAAGGGGGGAATGCAATAGATGCTGCGGTGGCAGTAGGTTTTTCTCTTGCAGTTACTTATCCATCTGCCGGGAATATCGGTGGTGGTGGCTTTATGGTAATCCATTTAGCAGATGGTACAAATACCACATTAGATTTTAGAGAAGTTGCTCCCTCAACTATCTCTGAGAATTTATTTAAAGATACCTTAGGGAAAGTAGTTCCTGAAAGAAGTCTAAAAACTCTTCTTGGGACAGGTGTACCAGGTACAGTAAATGGGCTATTAACAGCATTAGAAAAATATGGTACTTTTAATAGAAAAAGTATACTTGCACCTGCAATTAAATTAGCTCAATTTGGTTTTTCCCTTTCATATCGTAATGCTGAATCAATTAATTATTTTAATAAAGAATTTAATTCATTCTCTTCATCAAAAAAACTATTCACAAAAAACGGGAATAAGTTTTTATTAGGAGACAAACTTATTCAAAAAGATTTGGCTAATACACTGAAAGTAATTTCTGATTTAGGAATTGATGGATTTTATAAAGGAGATGTAGCAGATAAATTAGTAAAGTTTGTTGATGATAATGGTGGAGTAATTTCTAAAAAAGATTTAGAGAATTACAAAGTTGTAGAAAGAGAAACTGTTTCCTATAACTACAAAGGATATAATATAATTTCGATGCCGCCACCATCTGCCGGAGGTATCGCATTAATACAAGCATTTAAATTATTTAATAAAATTAATTTTGATTCACTCAAGTGGAATAGTAGTGAGTATATTAATTTTGTAACTGAGGCTTTCAAATATATTTATGCAAATAGAAATAAATATTTAGGCGATCCTGATTTCGTAAATCTCCCAATCGATTATTTGTTATCAGACGAAGTAACTGAAAAATTATATTTTGATATCACGAACAATAAAAAATCGTATAATGAAATAATAAATGAAGCTAAGGACATTCAGGAAAGTAAAGAAACAACTCACTACAGCATAGTAGATGGAATGGGCAATGCAGTTAGTGTAACTTATACATTAAATTCATCTTATGGGAATAAAATTGTTGCTGATGGACTTGGGTTTTTATTGAATAACGAAATAGATGATTTCGCACTTAGTTTAGATGCTGTTAATCAATTTGGGTTGCCGGGTAGTAAGCCAAATTTAATTAAACCCGGCAAAAGAATGTTAAGTTCTATGACTCCAACGATAGTATTAAAAAATAATAAACCATATTTAGTAATTGGTTCACCCGGTGGGTCAACAATTATGACATCAGTAATTCAAGTGATATCTAATATTCTCAATTACAAAATGGGAATAAGAGATGCTATTACAGTTCCAAGATTTCATCATCAATGGCTGCCTGATGAAATAGTTTATGAAGAATATGGATTATCTCCTGAAACAATAAAGGCAATTGAATCAAAAGGAATAATAATTGGTAATAGAGAAGTATTGGGTAGAGTTGAAGGAATATTATTCGATGAAGGGAAAAATATATTCACCGGATTATCCGATCCTCGCGGATTCGGAAAAGCAATAGGGTACTAATATGATTAATGGGATTGGAGTAGATATTATTGAAATTGATCGCATTCAAAAAAGTGTTGATAAATTTGGTGATAAATTCTTAAATAAAATCTATACAGAAAATGAATTAAAATATTCATTAAGCAAAAAGAATAAATATCAACATCTCGCTGCACGTTTTGCAGCTAAAGAAGCTATTTTCAAAGCATTATCTCCAAGTCTTGGTTCTAATAATATTACTTGGCAAGAAATTGAGGTTACCAATATGCCAAATGGCATGCCAAAAGTTAAATTATTAGGAAGGTTTGAAAAATTCATAGAACAAGATAAAACACTTCATGTGACAATAAGCCACTCTGAAAACTACGTTGTATGTTTCGCTGTTTACAACAACAATAAGTAAAACTTAAAGCATCTATTTAAAAACATTTTCTTATTTTAGTGGTTTAAATAGATTCAATATCTTAGTTAGGAAAAAATTGGATAAAAATAGAGTAATAGTAGCAATGAGCGGTGGAGTTGATTCATCTGTCGCCGCAGCTTTGCTAAAAAATGAGGGATATGACGTAATTGGGATTACGATGAAGACATGGGGATTTATGGAAGTTGGTGGTGCGCCTAAACATGAATCCGGTTGCTGTTCGCTCGATGCCATATTTGACGCCAAAAATGTTGCATCAAAATATGATATACCTCACTATACAGTAGATTTTACAAAAGCATTTGAAAATGCAGTTATAGATAATTTTGTGGATGAATATGTACATGGCAGAACACCAAATCCTTGCGTAATTTGTAATAGAAAAATCAAATGGGATGAATTATTGAAAAAGGCAGATTCATTAGATGCTTTTTATGTTGCTACCGGTCATTATGCCTCAATTGAATTTAATGAATCGAATAATAGATACTGCTTAAAGAATGCAAAAGATGATAAGAAGGATCAGACTTATGCACTTTGGGGAATTTCGCAAGAGAGTCTTAGCCGAACCTTATTCCCATTAGCAAAATATACGAAAGAAGAAGTAAGAGCTTTAGCGGAAAAATTCAATTTAAAAACGGCTAAAAAGCCTGATAGCCAAGAGATTTGTTTTGTTGCTGACAATAATTATGAAAGATTTTTAAGAGAGCGTGCACCAGAAATTATAAATGGAATCGAAGAAGGGGATTTTACATATCATGGTGAAATAGTTGGTCGCCACAAAGGAATACCATTTTATACGATTGGTCAAAGACGTGGGTTAAATCTCGCTTTTGGAAAACCGGTTTATGTAAAAAATATTGATGTATTGAATAATATAATAGAATTAGGTGATAAAGAAGAAATATTGGGTTCATCATTAATTGCAAATGATCTGAATTACGTGAGTGTGAATAAAGTTGGAATTGGAAAAACTGTTTTTGCTAAAATAAGATATTCGGATAAGCCGGCAGAAGCAATTGTGATAGAAGAAGAAAAGGATTATATAAAGATACAATTTGTAGAAAAGAAAAATGCAATTACACCGGGGCAGTCTTTGGTTATATATGATAATGAAGGATTTGTCTTATGTGGTGCAATAATCCAAAAGGAGGATTGAATTCGAACACAAAAATTCAGCAGCCGGGATTCTAAATGCAAAAGTACTTTTACTAAATCAAAGTTACGAACCCCTAACTTTATGTAATGTAAAGAAAGCATTAATTCTATATTTTTTGGGGAAAGTAGATATTGTTACTTCTAATGTAAAAAAAACGATTCGTTCGTCTAAAAAGGAATTTCCTTTCCCGTCAGTTATTAGATTGAAAGGTTACGTTAATTTACCTTATAAAAAGATAATCTTAACAAGAAAAAATATATTAAGACGGGACGGACATAAATGCGCTTATTGCGGAAGAGCTGACTTACCTTTAACTATTGACCATATAATTCCTAAATCGAAGGGGGGTATTGATAGTTGGGAAAATTTAGTAAGCGCATGCCTTCCTTGTAATAATAAAAAGGGGGATAGGTCATTAGAAGAAGCAAATTTAAATCTTAGAATCAACCCATATACACCAAATCACATATTATTCATAAAAAACAATGCAGGACGAATAGATGATTCATGGAAACCTTATCTTTTTCATTAAAAATCTTTATCTTTGCACACTAAAAATTAATTAATCTGGAATATGAAAAAAAGAATATTAAGCGGAATGCGCCCAACAGGCAAACTTCATATAGGGCATTATGTAGGTGCACTAGAAAATTGGATAAAGCTTCAAGATGAATACTCAAATTATCATTTAATAGCTGATTATCATGTATTGACTACTAAATTAGATACTTCAGAAATCTATAACAATTCTATCGAGATGGTAATAGATTGGCTTGCCGCAGGGTTAAACCCTGAAAAAGCACCAATTTTTAGACAGTCTCAAATTAAAGAACATGCAGAACTATTTTTGATACTATCTATGTTAATCACCAAAGCTAGATTAGAGAGAAATCCTACACTAAAAGAACAGGTACGTGATTTAAATATTGAAAATTTAATATATGGACATCTTGGTTACCCGGTATTACAATCTGCCGATATAATGCTATATAAAGGAGAAGCTGTACCAGTAGGAGATGATCAAGTACCCCATGTAGAAATAACAAGAGAGATTGCTCGAAAATTTAATTTACAATACGGAGAAGTATTTCCAGAACCGGAACCATTATTAACAAAATTTGCTCGTTTACCAGGATTAGATGGTCAGGCAAAAATGAGTAAGTCTCTTAATAACACAATTTTACTTTCGGATGAACCGGAAATAGTTATTGCTAAAATGAAAAAGGCTGTTACAGATATACAAAAGCAAAGAAGAAATGATCCAGGAAGACCTGAAGTTTGTTTAGTATTTACATATCATCAAAAGTTTAATCCAACTGAAACTGAAGAAATAGAAGTAAACTGTAGAAGTGGTGCTCTTGGATGCGTAGAATGTAAAGCGAGATGTTCAGCAAGAATTAATGAATTTTTAGCTCCTATTATTGATAAAAGAAAATATTACGAGGCAAATTTAAACTTAGTCAAAGATATTTTAGCTAATGGTGAAAAAATAGCTCATGAAACAGCCCATAATACTATGGTTGAAGTTAGAAGCAACATGAAATTAGGCTAAATTAATGTATAAAATTAAACTTCAGCATTTTGAAGGTCCATTAGACTTATTACTCTTTTTTATTAAGAGAGATGAATTGGATATTTATGATATTCCTATTTCTCATATTACACGGGAGTTTATGCAGTATTTCCATTTAATAGAGCAATTAGACCTTGAAGTAGCAGGAGATTTTATTTTAATGGCTGCTACATTAATGCAAATTAAAGTAAAAATGTTGTTACCAAAGGAGATTGATTCAAAAGGCGAAGAAATAGATCCGAGGGCTGATCTTGTCAAAGCTTTAATTGAGTATAAAAGATTTAAAGAAGTTTCAGAGGAGATGTCATTTTTAGAAACTAATCAAAGAAAAGTTAGTTATAGAAGCAATTATGAATTTGATGAAAGGCAATCTTTTGACAATTATGAAGTGCTTTTAAAAAACGTAACGATTTATGATTTAATTAAGGCATTCAAGAAAGCAATGCTTGAAATGCCAAAGCAGTCAATTCATAGGATTGAGAAACCGAATATTACAATTGATGAGCAGATGAAATATATCTCGGCAAAATTAGAGATTAAAAAAGAGATGAAATTTGTCGAATTAATTGGTATGATTAAAGAGAAAATTCGGATTATTGTTACATTTATTGCTCTATTAGAGATGGTGAAAATGGGGAAAATCGGATTAAAAGAATCTGATAATTTTAATGACTTTTTAGTCTATGGAATCGATAATGGATAGCACATATAAATCAGTAATAGAATCTTTAATCTTTGCTTCAGATGAACCGATTTCAGCATCTTTAATTGTAAATGCAATTAAAGAAATAGATGGTGAAGATATAGATATAAATAAGAAAGATATTGATGAAACAGTGAATGAACTTAATGTTAAGTACTCATCGAATGATGCTTCTTTTCAAATATTAAAAATCGCTGAAGGATTTATTTTCGGCACTAAGACGAACCATGCAAAGTATGTCGGTTATTTATCGACAGAGAAAAGTAAAAGAAGGCTTAGTTCTGCTGCATTAGAGACTTTGGCAATAATAGCTTATAAACAACCGATGACAAAGCCAGAACTTGAAACTATTCGTGGTGTTAATTCTGATTATATACTTAACAATTTATTAGAAAAGAATTTGGTTACTATAAAAGGGAGAGCAGAGACAATAGGAAGACCGTTACTTTACGTTACAACAGATGATTTTTTAAAATATTTCGGATTAAATACAATTTCGGATTTACCTAAGCCGAGAGAAATTGAAGAAATTATGAAAGATGAAGATTTCCTTGAACAGAGAAGAAAAATTATGATGAACGATCTCGAAGAGGATATGGAAAAAGAAAATAAATTGGAAGAAGAAAATGAAAACAAGACTGAATAAATATTTGTCTGAATGCGGTTTCGGTTCAAGAAGAAACGTTGAGGAATTTATTTTGGAAGCCAGAGTGGAGATTAATAAGAAAACTGTTATTGATTTAGCTACGACTATTGATGAAGACAAAGACGAAGTACGCCTGGATGGTGAAATTATAAAGAAGAAACAGAAAGAATATATTCTCCTTTATAAACCAAAAGGATATATATCTTCTACTAAAGATGATAAAGGAAGAAAAACGGTTTTAGATTTAGTTAAAACAAGGAATCGTGTTTTTCCTGTCGGAAGGCTTGATTACGATACAACCGGTGTTTTAATACTTACTAATGATGGTGAATTTACAAACAAAATGACTCACCCCAGTAATGGAATCGTTAGAGAATATGTAGCAAAATTAGATAAACCATTATTGGAAGAAGATAAAATTAAACTTACTACTGGAGTTTATGTAGAAAGGAGAAAAAGTAAATTTGTATTCGTAAAAATTAGGCGTTCCACAGAGATTATAGTAGGTTCTCTAGAAGGGCGTTATCATTTTGTTAAGAATATGTTTTTAGTTCTCGGATATGATGTAAAGAAATTAGAAAGAAGTAAGTTTGGTGAAATAACTCTCGAAGGAATGAATCCAGGAGAGTACCGCCATTTAACAAAAGAAGAAATAGAAAATGTATCTAAAAAGAATCGTTAGTTTATTACTATTTTTTTCAGTTAGTGCAATTTTCGCTCAGGTGGATTCGCTTAAAGAAGCACAGAAAGTAGAAGTAAGATATAATCGAGATGAATTAAGGAAAGAATTAGATAAAATATTTTCTGATCCAAGTTTCAATAATTCATTTTGGGGTGTAATGGTTAAGTCACTTAAAACCGGTGAGACTATTTACAGGCGAAATTCAGAAAAACTGATGCATCCGGCTTCAAATATTAAATTATTCACAACTGCCGCTGCTTATGATATATTAGGAAAAGATTTTAAGTATGAAACAGTATTACTTGCAAATGGTAGAATTGAGAAGGGAGTATTACTCGGTGACTTAATTCTGAAAGGGAGCGGGGACCCAACTTTTACTAATAAATTCTGTGGAGGTGATGCTAAAAAGCTTTTTGAGTTTTGGGCTGACACATTAATTTCTAAGGGAGTTTGGGCTATTGAAGGTGATATAATTGGAGATGATGCTCAATTCGACAATAATAGATATGGTAAGGGTTGGAATAATGAGCTTAATTCTCAATGGTTTTCTGCACCGGCTGGAGCAATTAGCTTTAATGAAAATATAGTTGAGATAAAAGTAACGCCAACAAAAAGGAATTTCCCGGCAGATATATCAATTTCTCCAAGTACTTCATATATTATTGTTAATCCAAAAGTTGTTACTGTGGATAAAGAGGCTTTCACTGATATTAATATTACACGAGAATACAATTCAAATGTCATTTCTATTAGTGGGCGCATTAAAGAAAATTCAAGTTCATATACTGATTATGTCTCGATTGATGATCCTACAAGATTTTCTATGGCAATTTTAAAAGAAGTTTTTGAAAACAAAGGAATAAAAATATCTGGTGGAGTTTTTTCTATCAAGAACTATTCAAAAAGAATTCAGGAAGAAAATTTATTCCCATTGTATAAACATAAAAGTATAAATCTAAAAAGCATAGTCAACGAAATAAATAAAAATAGTAATAATTTCTTCGCCGAGCAGCTTCTTAGGACTATCGGATTGGAAATTTACAATCTTGGTTCTGCTGAAAATGGTATTAAAGCCTTGAGGGAGTTATTAGACGAAGCTAATATTAGTCCTGATGATATGGTGATGGCAGATGGGTCCGGAATTTCTCTCTTTAATTTAGTATCACCAAAACAAATTGTTGCTTTACTTAGTTATATGTACAATTATGGAAATTTTAGAGATTTTAAGGAATCATTGCCCATTGCGGGAATTGACGGAACTTTAGCAGACAGAATGTCAAATACTATTGCCGAAGGTAAGGTTTTTGCAAAGTCGGGTTATAATACTCAAGCTTCTTCATTATCAGGATATATTCGTACTGAAATGGGAGAATTATTAGCTTTTAGTATTTTGTTAAATAATTATTTAGTACCTACAAGTTTAGCAAATTATATACAGGATAATGCCTGTATCAAGATGGTAAATTATAAAAGAAATTAAAACGGAGAAATTAGTGGAAAACAACAGCAATATTACAGATTATAATGTGCTAATCGAACAAAGAATGAAAGAGATTTCACAATTAAAAGAAATGAATGTGGAACCTTTTGCTTATCAATTTGATACAAATAATAATTCTGAGTCGGTTAAGAGAAATTTTGAAACATTAGAAGGTAAGGATGTAAGTGTAGCCGGTAGAATTATGACGATAAGAAGAATGGGGAAAGCATCATTTGCTCACCTTCAAGATTCTAAAGGAAGAATTCAGATATATTTAAAAAAGGATGAAATCGGAGAAGAGTATGATGTCTTCAAACTGCTTGATATTGGAGATATTGTTGGAGTTGATGGTTTTGTTTTTAAAACAAAAACAGGTGAAACATCCGTTCACGTAAAAAAACTGAAGCTTCTTTCAAAATCAATCAGACCAATACCGATAGCAAAAGAAATAATAGACGAAAACGGAAACAAAACAATTTTCGATCAATTTGCTGATAAGGAATTAAGATACAGACAGCGTTATGTTGATCTAATTGTGAATCCTGAAGTAAAAGACGTATTTGTAAAAAGAAGCAGAATAATAACTGAAATAAGAAATTATTTAGATAGCAATGGAATAGTAGAAGTAGAAACGCCGGTTCTTCAGCCATTATATGGTGGAGCAGCAGCTCGCCCCTTTGTTACTCATCATAATGCTTTGGATATAGATTTATATTTAAGAATTGCCGATGAACTTTATTTAAAGAGATTAATAGTCGGCGGTTTTGAAGGTGTTTATGAAATTTCAAAAGATTTTAGAAATGAAGGTATGGATAGAAGTCATAACCCTGAATTTACTATGCTTGAACTTTATGTAGCATATAAAGATTATAATTGGATGATGAAGTTCGTTGAAGATATGTTTTATTCTATTGCTAATAAGGTGTTTAAGGCAAGCACTTTTACAATTGAGGGGAAAGAAATTAATTTTACACCTCCGTGGCAGAGAATTTCAATGACAGATGAAATTCTAAAAGAATCAGGAATTGATGTGATGAAGGAAGATAAAAATGTATTAATAAAATATTTAAAAGAGAATCACGTATCAATTGTAGGGGGAGAATCTAAAGGTAAATTGATTGATATGATTTTTGAATTAACTGTTCAACCAAAATTAATTCAGCCAACTTTTGTGATTGATTATCCGGTTGAACTATCACCTCTTGCAAAGAAACATAGAACAAGAGAAGGTTTAGTGGAACGATTTGAAGGCTTTGTTTTAGGAAGAGAAATTTGTAATGCATTCTCTGAATTGAATGATCCGATTGATCAAAAAAATAGATTTGAAGAACAATCAAAGATGAGAGAAGAAGGAGATGACGAAGCTCATCAAATTGATGAAGATTTTGTAAGAGCATTGGAATATGGTTTGCCTCCAACTGCAGGGCTTGGAGTTGGTATTGACCGATTAGTAATGCTATTTACTAATCAATCATCAATTAGAGATGTACTTTTATTCCCACAAATGAAACCGGAAGTTAAATAAATGTTATTAGATGAATTAAATAATGAATTAAAAGTTCTTCCTTATAAAGGAATGAAACCAAAATTACACGAATCCGTTTTTTTAGCATCAGGTTCAAAAGTAATTGGTGATGTGGAAATAGGTGAAAATTCGAGTGTTTGGTATAACTCTGTTTTAAGAGGTGATGTTAATTATATAAAAATTGGTAAGTATAGTAATATTCAAGATTTAAGTATGTGTCATGTTACAAATGGAAAATATCCTCTTAATATTGGGGACAATGTTACAGTAGGGCATAGTGTTACCTTACATGGCTGTACAGTTGAAGACAATTGCTTAATTGGAATGGGTGCTGTTATTTTAGATAATGCAATTGTTAGGAAAAATTCATTAGTTGCCGCTGGTTCTGTTGTAAAGCCAAATTTTGAAGTTCCTTCGGGTAAGCTTGTTGCGGGTATTCCGGCTAAAGTTGTAAGAGATTTAACGGAAGCTGAAATTAAGGATATTGCTGATTCAGCAGTACGCTATTACAAATATACTTTAGAAACAATAGAATCATTCAAAAATGAATAAGACCGATTTCTTTAATAAAACTGATTATTTAATAGAAAAAAAGGATATTATCGAAATTATTCGTATAATAACAAATGAATTAAATATTAAGAAATATTATTTTGCCGTGAGTTTTGTAACACAAGAAGAAATATTAGCTATTAACAAAACACATTTAAAGCACGATTATTATACAGATATTATTACCTTTAATTATGGTAATGAAAATGGTAATTTAGAAGCGGAGTTTTATATTTCGCCAGAAGAGGCTAAAAATAATTGTAAACGATTTAAGGTTGAACTAAAATCTGAAATAATTAGATTAGTAATTCATGGTGTTTTACATTGTGTCGGATTCAACGATAAAGCAAATAATGAAAAAAAAGAAATGAGAATGAAAGAGAACGAATTAATAAATATTATTCCCAATGGATTAAAGGTTATTGCTTAATGACAACAAAAATTGTAGAAGCATTAGCTAAAATACTCGAAGGATTAAAAAATAATTCATCTTATGAAGATTTAAGTAAAAGCTTAACCAATAGTAAAGAATTTGATCAGAAGACTATTAGTATTGCTTTTAGTTTAATATTCGATAAAATATTAAGTAAAAAAAATAGCAAGATTAAGAAGAATAAAAATAAATGGGAACATACACGAGTATTTACCGAAGAAGAAGTCTATCTATTAGGAATTGAAAATGCTGATTATCTTATGCATTTAATAAATGTTGAGCTAATTGACAATAATGATTTAGAAATGATAATAGATCAAATGAATATGTTTCCGGAGCATCTATTTACTAAGAACGATATAAATTGGTTCATATTGCTTTCATTAGTAAATTTCGATCAGGAAATGTTACCCGGAAGCAGAGTCTTATTATTTACTTCAGATACTATAAACTGAAAAAGGATTTTAAATGGCTAAAAATTTGATTTTGGTGGAATCACCTTCCAAAGCAAAAACTATTAATAAATATTTAGGTAGAAATTATACAGTTGAAGCAACAGTTGGGCATTTAAGAAATTTACCGAAAACGAAACTTGGTATAGACACAGAAAATGGATTTAAACCGACTTTATTAAATATAAGAGGAAAGGGAGATTTAATAAAGAGGATTAAGAATCTTTCTACCAAGGCAACAAACATATTTATAGCGACCGATCCTGACCGCGAAGGGGAAGCTATTGCTCAAGATATTTTAGATCTTATCGAATCATCCACAGACGCAAATATTAAAAGAGTTCTTTTTAATGAGATTACAAAAAAGACCGTTAATGAGGCTCTAAACAGTCCTATTGATATTGATAATAAGTTAGTTGCTTCTCAAAGAGCACGAAGAGCAATGGATAGAATTATTGGGTATAAAATTAGTCCATTCCTTTGGAAATCAATTTTAGATTCTTATGAAGCTTTATCGGCAGGGCGAGTACAATCAGTTGCACTAAGATTAATTTGCGAGAGAGAAGAAGAAATTCTAAGTTTTATTCCGATTGAATATTGGTCATTAGTAGGTAATTTCGAAACTGATAACAAAAAAGAATTTACTGCGAAGCTATTTGAAATAGATGGCAGACCGATTCGTACTTCACCAAAAGCGAATATGACAGATGATGAGAAAGCAGAATATTCTAAAAACTATTATTTGATAGATTCTGCTGAATTAGCAACAAAGATTTTTGATGATGTAAATAAAAAGGATAATTATTTTATTTCTGATATAAATAAGAAAGAATCAAAAAGAAATCCATTCCCACCATTTATTACAAGTACATTACAAGTAGAGGCTTCAAGGAAGTTACGATATCGTCCTAGAAAAACAATGCAATTGGCTCAAAACTTATATGAAGGAATTGATCTTGGAAGTGAAGGAACAACGGGATTAATTACCTATATGAGAACAGATTCAACAAGATTAAATGAAGAAATTGTTTCGGATGCCCGCGATTTTATAATAAAAAAATTCGGAGAGAAATACTTACCAGATTCACCGAAAAAATACGATTCTTCAAAAAAGAAAAATGTCCAGGATGCACATGAAGCTATTAGACCAACTTCATTAAAATACAGTCCTGAATTTGTAAAAGAATTTCTAACCGATGATCAGTATAAATTATACGAATTGATTTGGAAGAGATTTGTAGCTTCACAGATGGAGCCTGCCCAAATAGAAACAACAACTATTTCTGTAAAAGCTGACCAATATTTGTTTAAAGCATCTGGTTCAGCAATTAAATTTGATGGATTCCTTGCTCTTTATGACGAGACATCAGAAGAAAAGGATAATAGCGAATCAAATGGTGCTATCGGAAATATTCCTTATGGATTAGAAACAGATCAAAAATTAAATTTATTAGAATTAATAAAGAACCAACATTTTACAAAACCACCGCCACGTTTTTCAGAAAGTTCTTTAATTAAAGAATTGGAAAGCAATGGTATTGGAAGACCGAGTACGTATGCTTCTATTATAAGTACTATTAATGATAGAAAATATATAGATCAGATCGAAAGGAAAATTCATCCGACTAAGCTTGGAACGAAGGTAAATACAATATTAGTAAAGAATTTCTCACGACTATTTAATGTAAGCTTTACTGCAAAGATGGAAGAGGAATTAGATCAAATTGCAGAAGGCGAGAATACTTATGAAGATGTTATGAACGATTTCTACAATCCTTTTACGAGTGAGTTAAAGGAAGTAGAAGAAAATATGGAAAAGATAATATGTGATAAGTGTGGTGCCGAAATGGAATTTAAAGTAGGCAGATTCGGCAGATTTTTAGCTTGTACTAATTATCCGGAATGTAAAAATATAAGATCATTAAAAGAGCAAAGTGGGAAAGCTGAACCTGAATATACAGGCGAATTATGTCCAAAGTGTAATTCTAAAACTGTATATCGAGATAGCAAATATGGAAGATTTATTGGATGTGAGAAATATCCTGATTGCGATTTTACTAAAGTGATTTCTTCAGGAATCAAATGTCCTAAATGTTCCAAAGGGGATGTAGTAATAAAAAGAACTAAAAAGAGAAAAATATTTTATGGCTGCTCTCGATATCCTGAATGTGAATATGCTAGTTGGACAATGCCAAAAGCGGATGCAGAGTCTAATGTAAAAAATGAAGTCGTAGAAGATGACGACCAATATGTATGAAAATAATTTCACTAAATGAATTATCTGAACTGTTTTTCAATCAAATTGAGAATATTGAAAGACTTTCCGAGAATACATTAGAGAGCTATAAAAGAGATATAGATAAATTTTTACACTTTCTTACTGAAAAAAGTCTTTTAAATATTGAAGAGATAAAAGAACGGCATATACGTCTTTTTCTAATGGAATTGAATAATTCAGAATTATCGAGAACTTCTATATCAAGGCATTTATCTACATTAAGAAAGTTTTTTAATTTTTGTATTATTAATGATTATTTAGAAAATAATCCAATTGAGAATATCTCTAACCCAAAATATAAAAGAAAGCTACCGGAGACGCTTCTAGTTGACTCTTACGAAGAAATTTTTAGATTTATAGATAAGAATTATGACATTAAGGAAAGTAAAAGAATAAAAGTCATTTTTGAACTTTTATATGGGTGTGCATTAAGGGTATCGGAACTTTGCATGTTAGATAATAGTAGTATTGATATGATAAAGAAATCAGTGCGTGTATTTGGTAAAGGTTCAAAAACAAGAATTGTTCCTATTGGAGAAAAATCTGTTTTAGTTATTGAAGATTATATAAAAGCTTTCAATTCGACCGAGAAAATAAATCCATTTTTATTTGATAAGAAAGGGGAGAGAACCAATCGACAACACATTTACCATTTAGTTAATAAGGTTTTATCTAATGTTTCTGATATTAAAAAAAAGAGCCCACATATTTTAAGACATGCAGCCGCTACTCATATGTTGGATAGAGATGCGGATTTAATTGCTATTAAAGAATTGTTGGGTCATGAGAATCTTTCAACTACTCAAATTTATACTCATGTTAGTATAGAAAAATTAAAAAAATCTTACAAAAAAGCTCATCCTAAATCATAAAGGAGTAATTATGAATGTTCAAATCACTTCAAGAAAGTTCAAAGCAAAAGATTCATTAAAAGATTTTATCAACGAAAATGTAAAATCGTTTGAAAAATTTAATGATGATATTTTAGATGTAAATGTAGTTTTGAGCTTCACACATCAAAAAGATAGTATTAAGAATGTAGAAATTAATCTTCATCTACCCGGAAAAGTGTTAGCAGTTTCTACTGAATCAGATGACTTTTTCAAAGCGATTAATGAAGCTTGCGACAAAATGGTAATTCAATTAAAGAAAACCAAAACGAAAAAGATAGCTCAAAAAAGATGATAAACATCACAGAGAAAAATATTACTCGCAAAGAGAATATTACAGTAGATTTTTTTTACAATATTGCTAAAAATTCGTTCAAGTTAAAACTCCTAAATAAGAAGTTGGGTTTTGAACGATTAATAAATGATCATAATGTTCATAGACCCGGACTTGCCTTAGCCGGGTTTGTGGATTTATACACATACAATCGCGTACAAGTTTTTGGCAACACAGAAATGCGCTATTTAAAGCAGCTTAAACCGGCACAACTAAAGAAGTCTTTAGAAAACATTTTTAAGTTTGATATACCATGTCTGATTTTAACAGATGATAATAAGGCATTACCCGAAATGGTAGAAATGGGAAATAAATATAAAATTCCAATTTTCGGGTCAAGTTTTTCTACAACAAAACTTGTATTCTTAGTAAGTGATCTATTAGATGACCAATTTGCGCCAAGATTAACCGTTCACGGATCACTTGTAGATGTTTATGGTGTGGGAATGCTATTTATTGGTAAATCGGGTGTTGGAAAAAGTGAAGTAGCATTGGACCTAATAGAAAGGGGGCATCGTCTTGTAGCAGATGATGTCGTTGTTCTTACTAAAAAAGGTGAAGGTATTTTAATGGGTGCCGGTACTGAATTAGTCAAACATTTTATGGAAATCAGAGGTGTTGGAATAATAGACATCAAAAGCACTTTTGGTGTAAGGGCAATTAGGTTTCAAAAAAGATTAGAAATTATTGTAGAACTTGAAGTATGGGACGAATCATCAGAATATACTCGAACCGGTTTAGTAGAACAATACCAATCGATATTAGATGTAGATATGCAATTTGTTAAATTGCCGATATTACCCGGTAAAAATATTACAGTTATTTCGGAAGTAATAGCATTGAACTATTTGTTAAAACATTACGGTTTTGATGCTGCAAAAGTGATGCAAAATAGATTATTAGAAAGATTACAAAATAAAAATGGAGAACATAATCGGTCGGTTAATTATTTTGAACATGATTTTGAGTGATTTAATAAAAAAGATTACTTGACTGATGAAAAAGCATTTATTATCTTCGCACCTTAGAATCCTATGAAAAAATATTATTATTTCTCAAAAACAAAATTGAAGTTTGTAGAGATACGGAATTTTTACAGAAAATTCGTATTTCTCGTGTTATTCTTCTCAGTGATAGCATCATTTTTCTTGTTTGGATCATTTCTGGTATTAAATGAAATGGTTAATCCGGAAATAGAAGTTAAATCACTTAAAAAGAAGAATGCTCAACTTTTATCTAATTTTAAACAATTAGCAGAAAATTATAAATCCCTTGATGAAAAAATTAATTCACTTAAGGAAACGGGAAAAGATTTAAGATTAGCAACTAACTTAGACCCCATACCTTATGAAGATTTTGATTTTGGAAAGGGTGGAAGTTTAATATCAAGTTTTGATTTTACAAAAGGAGAACAGATATCAGGTTTTGTAAAAGACTTGAATAATTATGTTTCCGATATTTCAACAAAAATAAAAACTGAAAACGATAGTTATAAAGAGATTCAAAATTCACTAAAATCAAACGAAGCTATGTATGATAATCTCCCGGCTATTAGACCGTCAGAGGGAATTTTAACTGACGGATTCGGTATGCGTTTTCATCCAATTCTTAAGATAATGAGAATGCATAATGGAGTTGATATAATATGTGATATTGGTACAAAGGTATATGCTACCGGTGGTGGAAGAGTTGATTTTGTTGGAAGACGAGGTGGGTACGGACTTACACTTGAAATAGATCATGGATTCGGATATAGAACAATATTTGGACATCTTTCCGAAATTAAAGTTAAAGAAGGTCAAAAAGTTACACGAGGTGACTTAGTAGCATTATCTGGTAATTCCGGAAAATTAAGTACCGGACCTCATTGTCATTACGAAGTAAGGCATAATGGAATTCCTCTTAATCCGATGAATTTCATATTTGAGGATGTAGATTTGTTTGAAATCGTTAAAAAATAAAAATTAAAGGAGAAATAATATATGATTTGGACCGTCGAACTTGCATCTTATCTAGATGACGCTCCCTGGCCCGCTACTAAAGAAGAACTGTTAGATTACGCTGAAAGAATCGGTGCTCCTTTAGAAGTGCTTGAGAATCTTCAAGAATTAGAAGATTCCGAGGAACCTTATGAATCAATCGAAGATATATGGCCCGACTATCCAAGTGATGAAGACTTTTTTTATAGCGATGATGACGAATACAGAAACTGACGATTTCTATGCCTGATTATTTCGATAAAATTATTGGTCAAAAGAAATCGAAATCAGTTTTAACAAAATTGATAAATTCAAGGCGTGTACCACACGCCTTTATTTTTTCAGGTTCTAGAGGAATAGGTAAATTTTTTACTGCAATTGAATTTGCTAAACATATAAATCAATCCGACTCTTTAACCCA
>Ga0172380_10002689_pt1 | contig 26577 bp, 48 predicted proteins | sample Leawe162metaG_FD_119747 | JGI IMG/M metagenome (GOLD analysis project Ga0172380, IMG submission 119747) | Leachate microbial communities from a municipal landfill in Southern Ontario, Canada - Leachate well 162 metaG | ecosystem: Engineered > Solid waste > Landfill > Unclassified | place...
ATAAAAGATGATTATAGACATTTATTAGATATTGAACCAGAATTTGTAGAATATAATGAAAAAAGAGTAGATTATGATCCTATATATGTTGATATTGAATTATTATATAAAGATTTTGTGACTGGATTACATCAAGTGTCAAATAAAATATCAGATTTTAATAGAAGAGATCCTTTCAAAAAAGAAAAGCTTATCGATTTTGTTAAATTATTGAATATAGATGAAATTAAAAAAATTGTATTTGATATAATCAAAAAACACGAAATATTCAAAGATTCTATACATAGTAAAAATGGTTTTTGGTGGCATTTAGAAAAATATGTATCAGATTTTTATATATTATTCGAAGATAAACAAATAATAAAACTTATTGCAGATAAGTATCCAGAAGAATTGATAAAATCAAAACATCTACTTAGAAAAGATGTTATAGATGAATATTCTTGGATATTTGATAATAATGATATCGGATTATTCTAAAGACTATTATAAAATGTATCTCTATCAGCTTTTGATATAAAATCAAATTGAGTTTTATTATTACCAAATACACACACAACACTATAATATTGTATGAAATTCGACATATAATCTTTTTTATAAACTTCTGATATTATAGAATTATTATATTTTGCTTCGTAAAATGTTTCGCCCGTAGTATTTGTACATCCTGTTATACTACTTAATGAAAAATATGCCATATTATTTATTCTTTTTTCTTATATATAAAAATTAATATATAAGAAAAAAGAAACATTTATAATGAAATATTTAAAGTTATATGAAAATTCTGAAGATATTGATTATGTAGATAAACCAGCATCATTTTATAGAAAAATATATAATGATATGGAAAGAAATTTACAAGACAATATTATTGATATTATAGAAAAAAAATGGATGAATTTGGTTTAGATTTTTACTATATTAAAAATGAATACAATCCAGCAAAAATAGGTGAATTTCCAGTATATGATATACAAAAAGGAAGAAATGGTATAATAATAGAATATTTTGATAAACAAGGTGAAGCATATATAGATTTAGATGAAGCTCCATTAGATACAATAATAGATATATTAGATGATATAGAAGATGCTGATTTAGAAAATCTTATTGATTATGCGATAAATAATGAAAAAGAAGGTATGATGGTTGATTTAGTGAAAAATAATATTGATGATATTGATTTATCAAATTTATATGATAATGAAGATATTGTTGATTTGTATAATAAATATCAATATTCTATTCGTGATACATTTGATTTATATGATGTACAAAAACATATAATAAAAAAACATCCAGATAAAATAAAATGGTTTACAGATAAAATAAAAGAAGAAAAAATAACTTTAGATGATGATATAAAAGAAGAATTTGACGATGAAATAGGATATTTATTAAATATGAATGATATTGGTTTAATGTAGTTTCTTTTTACATCTATATATTATCCCGATACATCGCCTACAACAAGAACATCATTGTTTGAATATGGAAAAATCCAGGCGGTGTATTTTTTTTTAAAAATTATTAGGTTTTTATAAAAACTTCCTTATCTTTGTAAAATATAAATATAAATATTTTATTATGGAAGAAGTAAGAAAAAAATATGACATTGGGATAATTATTGGTCGTTTTCAAATTCACGATTTACACATGGAACATAAGAAACTTATTGATGAAGTAGTTTCAAGACATGATAAAGTTATTCTATTTTTAGGATGTTCATCAGCATTAAGTACAAAAAGAAATCCAATGGATTTTTCAACACGTAAAATGATGGTTGAAGAAATCTATTCAGATAAAATTAATGCAATTCTACCATTATATGATCAAAAATCAAATGACACATGGTCAACAATTGTGGACAATAAAATACGTGAAATATTTCCAATTGGAAGTGTAGTATTATATGGTTCTAAAGATTCATTTATTCCTTTTTATAAAGGTAAATTTGCTACATGTGAATTAGCACCAGATAATTTTATTTCTGCGACTGATGTTCGCAAAGATGTATCAAATAAAATTATACGTTCTAAAGAATTTAGAGCTGGTGTAATCTACTCTACATATAATCGATATCCTTCAGTTCATTCTACTATTGATGTTGCAATTTGTAATGATGATTATACAAAATTATTATTAGGACGAAAAGAAAATGAAACAGAATTCAGATTTATTGGTGGTTTTGTTGATATCACTGATGATAATCTGGAACAAACGGTTAGACGTGAAGCACAAGAAGAAACTGGTTTAGAAATTGGTGACATCAAATATATTACTAGTGCAAAAATTGATGATTGGCGATATAGAAATGAACCAGAAAATTGTATTATGACACATTTTCATATTGCTAAAAAAATATTCGGATCAGAAAAAGCAAATGATGATATTGTAGAACTTAAATGGTTTGATATTGATAAAATAAAAGAAACAAATGTGGTTGAAAACCATATAATATTATTGAATAAATTAAAAACATTTTTAAATAAATAAAATTATGACTATATTACCTAAAAGAAAAATTCACAAAACGCCAAGATTATTATTGGCTGATGCTTACACTCTTGGTTCTGATAAATTTCAAAGTAGACAAGCTAGACAGCAAAGTGTATATTATGTTACATTTCGTAGAATATTAAATGATATTAACCCTATGGTTTATGCAAAAGGTGATAATCGAATCGTATTCGCTGGTATACAAAGAATTCTTGAAAAATTATTCTATAAACCAATTACACATGCTGAAATTGATGAAACAAAACGATTTTTATCAACATTTAAAGTTACGACAAAAGGTTTAACTGAATATGAATTTCCAGAAGAATTATGGAGACGTGTTGTAGATGAATTTGGTGGACGACCACCGATTCAAATTAAAGCAATGCCAGAAGGTTCAGTTGTTTATCCAAATGAACCAGTTATTCAAATTAGAAGTATGGTTGATGGTTTTGGTGAACTAGCTGCATGGTTTGAATCTAAATTATTACAAGTATGGGCTGTTTCTGAACGTGTTACTCAAAATGAACACTGGATGAACAAACTAAAAGGCATGGTTAGAACTATTGAACCAGATTTAGATGAAGCCACAATAACATTCATGGCATCATTAATGCTTACTGACTTTGGTGATAGAGCAGGTATTACTTCAGAAGAATCAGAAGAATTAGGTATGGCACACCTTTACACCTTTGGAGGTACAGATACTTGTTCTGGTGCTTATCAAGCATGGAAAAATGCAAATGAAACAACTGTTGGTACATCAGTAAATGCATTAGCACACAGAAATATTCAAGCATATGAATTTGAAGGTGATTGTTATACTGCAATATATGAATCAAGTAAAAATGATGAAATCTTATCTATGGTTGCTGACTGTTATGATTTTTTCTATACAGTACCAAATTATTTATTACCACTTGCATTAAGAAGTGTTAAAGAAAAAAATGGTAAAGTTGTAGTTGCAAGACCAGATAGTGGTGACCCATTAGAACAAGTATTATATACTTGTCGTTTAGCAGAAGAAAATGGTTTAGTTGAATATAGAGTAATCAATGGTAAAACATGGAAATTTGCAACAACATTGAAATTTATCGAAGGTGATGGTATGACATTTGGTGAAATGTGGAATATTATCGAATCATTAATGGCTGAAGGATTTGTACCATATAGTTGGGGATTATTTGGTGTTGGTGGTGGATTAAGAAATGGTCTTAAACGAGATAATCTATCAGCAAAATACGCATTAGCAAGTAAAGGGTTTGATGAAACTGCTGTTGTTAAATTTAGTGAAACACTTGGTAAAACAACATTACCTGGTCCATTCAAAGTTCTTAGAACATTAGAAGCATTGAAAAATAAAAAAACTATTGTTTTTGAATCAGAAGATGGTGATGATGCTATGGTTGAATATTTCAATGGTATAAATGTTGAGAAACCATTTGGCGTAGGACAAGATGATGACTTCTTACAAATCAAGGCAAGAAAAGATTTACAATTCTATACAATGCCATTGACATTATTGAGTGATACTAATCATAATTATCCAGCAAGTGATAAAATCATAGCAAAACGTCATGAATTACTTGAAAAATATGCTCCAAACAAAAGTAAAAGTAACTATTAAAAAATAAAGATTGGTATGATTTATTATTATACCAATCTTTTTAATTTTATTATATGAAAAAAGAAGAATTAATAATATTTATATCTGGACAATGTACAGATAAAGGATATGTACAAGCAGAAATTGATTTCAAAATTACTGAAGAACTACTTATAAAAACAAATAATTATAAAAAAGTAATTAATGTTTTTGATTTAGTTGATGTTGTTGATGAAAAAACATGGAAAGATTATATGATTGAAACATATAAATATCTTTTGGATTGTAATGCGATTTATATGCAAAATGGTTGGGAAAAGAGTAAAGGTGCACAAATAGAATTACATATCGCAAGAACTCTTGGTTATACTATTATATTCGAAGATGAGCAAGATAATAATACATATTTATATCAATTTCGATATAATTGTGATATAAATGAAAGTGTTGCTGGTACAATTAGTACACATCATTCTGAAGAAGGTGCAATAAAAGCAATGAATGAACATAAAGAAATAGAATATAACGAATGGCTAAGATATGATTCAGAATGTAAAAAAATGGATCCTGAATGGTTTGAAGAACATCCAAATGAATTTGGTAGATATGAAACTTGGGGTATTAATAAAATTATAGTATTACCATAAAAAATGAAAAAAATAAACACTTTACTTGAACATGATAAAATAAAATTTGGTGATTATATTTTATTTCAAGAATATAAATATGATTCTAATTCCAAATCATATAATGTATCTAAACCAATTTTTGTTATATTTTTAGGTTACTTTATTGCTGATCAAGCACTTGGTTTCAATTATGTCGAATGGCTTAATGAAAATCACACTGAATATATTAATAATGAAAATGTTACTAATCTTAAAGTTTGTAAAGAAGTAAAAGAAATAAATTGTCATATTGAATGGGATGATTATATTGATATACTAGGTCACTGGAAAAATAAACCAAACTGGAAAGAAATTATATCAAAATATAGATTAATGAATTCAAATGATATAGAAGATGATATTATAACAAATTTAGAATAAATTATGTATAAATATTGGAGAATTTGGGCAAAATCACTTGGTGAAAAATCTGGTAGTACAGATAAAGAATCAGATAAAATTGCAATAGTTAGAACAATCATATTATTAATATATTTAATAACAAATATTTTCATTGTTGCAGGTATAATTAGACACTGGAATTAATATTTATTTTTTTTATATATAATATATGAAAACATATGATAATTTTAATAATACTTATGATTTAGACATAAAATTTAATTTTTTAACAAGAGAAGATAATGAATTATTCTATTTTTATAATGATCTATGTATTATAGATTATCATAAAAATAAAAAAACAATTCATATAAATGAAATGTTGAAATATGAACACAAATTATTAAAATATATAAAAAATAAATTTAATATATATGAAGATATAAATTGGGCAACATCATCATTTATGGATATGGTAAAAAGAAGTATATACGAAAAATAATTCAAAAATAAATAAATAAATAATATGAAAAATATAGATAATTTCGAAAAGTTTTCAAATAATGAAAATTTAGGTAACACACTATTAACAATTGAAGATTTTTTGAAATCATTTCCAGAATATGATGTAGATTACGTGGAAAGTGATATTAAAGAATTTGTACACACAGAAGATGATTTCGATCAATATATTATCGTTGATGAATCAATCGTAAAAGAAAAAGAATATGTATTAATGAATGATGATGAAAATGAAATATTTGTTTATACAAATAATGACAATAAGATAAATGGTTATGCATTTAATAATGACTAAAAAATAATTCGGAAAAGTTTTGGTAATTCAAAACATTTCCGTATATTTGTACTATAATAATTTAATATATAAATAAAAAAACAAAATTATGAAAGATACATAGATTAAAAATAAAAAACTAATCACAATCACAAGATTGGATTTAAGTATTTCACAACAATCAGTGCAATCTGCACATTCATCTATTGATTTTCAACATCAATATCCAATAGTCGCAAAAGACTGGAACCAAAATTCAAATTACTTAGTATTTTTATCTGTAAAGGATGAATCTGAATTAATATGTTATATTAATAAGTTTGCGAATGCAAATCTAAAATATACAATTTTCAGAGAACCTGACATAGATAATCAAATCACTGCGATCACAGTTGAACCTTCAGAAAAGTCAAGAAAATTGACTTCTAACTTACCTTTATTATTCAAAAACCTAAAAAATTAAAATTATGAAAACAAGAATTAAAGAAATTAAAGTATACGTATCAAAAGATGGTAGTGAATATTATACTGAAAAAGAGTGTAGAGAAAATGACAATTTTATAGATATTAAAAAATTGCATAAAAAATTATTGGAATGTAATTTCCATAAACGATATAAAATAGTTCCTTATTTTCATAATTATGATGTGACATGTATAGAACCACGCAGTGAATTGAAAGAGTATTTATATGATACATATGATAAAAAGGGCAATACTAGAGAATCTTGTGCACCATCTTATGTATTAGTATATGGTAGAATGGGTAATGGTAATGATTATGTTCGATTGAAAAAAAGAGGTAATAAAATAATATTATTGAAATGGAGTGATGATTCAGATATAAGAGATGTAGATTATTTAGGTACTATACCATCAAAATGGATAGATATGGATTTAGAAGAATTACAAAAAGAAGTAGATACATTTATATCAAAAAGAAAAATATTTGTAAAAGAAATTAAAACAACACAAAAAATAACATATAGAGAAATATAATTATGAAAAGAGAAATATATTTAGAAATAGAAAGTTGTAATGAATGTCCATATTGTGAGTACGATTCATATTATTCGTTGAGTAGTGATTCTGGTTATGATTGTAGTCAATTACATGAAAGAATTGTTAATGATTGGCAAATATCATCATATAGTGAAAAATTGAAAATATGGGAAGATTCACAAAAAACATTATTCAAAAAATCAATAGAAGAAAAACCAGTTAGCCCATTTACAATATGGTTTGAAAATAAATGTACATTAAAAAAAATAAATTAATATTATGAAAGAAACATAGATAAATTCAAGAGGTCCATAATTATATAAATAAAAATATATGAATAATAAATAATACGAAAAATAAAAAATAAAAAATAAATAAATAAAAATTATGGAAACACAAGAAAAAACAACATTAGGAAATTCAGTAAGTGAATTAACAACAGCAATTAACACAGTAATTAACAATATAGAAGAAATGATTCTATTAAAACCAGAAGTATATTCTATAAATGGTAACTTAAATGTTATTAAAGAAGAATTATGGAAAATAAAAGACTTAGGTATATGTGGTAGAAGAAGATTGAAACGATTTTTAAATAAATGTTTATATAATAACAATCTAAATAGTTATAATACACTATTACATTATTTATGTAAACATGTATGCAAATCTACTGAAAGAATTAAAATAACATCACCAAAACACGAATTAATACAAAAAAAACGTAAAGAATGGATTGAAGCAAGAAATAAAGCTGAAGAATTATTAAAATCTTATAATTTAGAAAAATCTGATTTTTATAAAGTAAATACTAAAATTTAATTTTAATAAAAGAAATGGTAAATGTGAAATTTTACCATTTCTTTTTTAATAATCTAAATTTATATTAGCGAATTTATAACCATCCAATTCAAAATATTTATCAATTAAATTATAAAATTTTATGGCACCTCTAGTAGATCCACCTAAATTATATATTAAAGATTCTTGTAGTGATGCATCGATATAAAATATTTTTTCGACTTTATCTTTTTCGAACAATATTTCATTATTTAATGCATAATTTAAAATATTATACTCATACAAAAAATCAAAAAAATATTTAATATTTTTCATATCTATCATTTTTTCAAATATATTTATATCATTTTCTGATATTTCTTGATTTGATTTATTTTCATTATATTTTGAATATGTTTTCATATATTATATATAAAATAAAAATATTATATTTACTTGACATTGTAATTATTTTGCTGTATATTTGTATTTTAATAATTAAAATTATAGATATGAAAACTCACAAAATAGGTAATTATAGATATTCTGTAAATAATGGTTGGATGAATTTTGGTTATAAATTAACTAAAAAACATGAATCAAATTCAAAAGATTGTATAACATTATTTACTACTGGTAGTCATGATGATATTAAAGATGTAATGAACTATATTATATCAGAAAATAAAGAACCTGATTCATATCCTACATCAAAAGAACCTGAACCACAACTTTTTATATATGATAGTAAACATTATGTATCACATTTTATTGTGAAAAATATTGATGATGTGAAAAAAGTTATGATAAAAATTCTTCAAGATGAATATTCATTAGAAAATATTCATAATAGATATAGTGACATTGATGTTTATGATGGTTTGCCACAAGAAGAAATATCAAAAATTAGTGTAGATTCTGTTAGATTGAAATTACAAAATGAATTAAATATATTCATCAAAAATAATAAAGAAAAAGAAATGCATAATTTATGTGTTGATCAATTAAAGAAAGTTCTATCTGACGAAGATGCTGACGTAATATCAGTTTTTGATTATTTTGAAGAAAGAGAACTTAAAAAATTTAATGAATATTAATTAGAATCACTATAATTATAGTGATTCTAATTTCTTTTTACGAATTTCGCTTTTTATTTTTTTCATATATGTCATATCATCATCTATACTAAAATAATCAGCTGTAAATGTTATACTAATATCATTGTCTATAAAATCATCATCTATAAAATTCGAATTAATTGATTTTATATAACAACCATGTAACATTTTATCACCATACAATATATCAATTTTATTTCTACTATCATAAATACACATCATATTCATATAATTTGATTCATTAAATTTCAATTTCATATTAATTTCAATATCTGGAACAGATGGAAAATTTGATTGAAATTTATTTTTGTAGAAAATTGGTGTATTTCTATAACTATTACTCATATCATAATTCAAAACATCATATTTAATATAATTTATATATATATTCTCCATAATTAATTATATTATGAATAGTATAATAAGTTTTATTAAACAAAATTATTTTTTTAATATAAAATATAAAAATTCATTAAATATTAAAAATTAATAAATATGTCAAAAGAAAATAAAGTATCGTATGTTTTGAATTCTGTTAAAATATGTAATTGTTGTTCTGGTGAAGGTTGGGTACCTAAAAACACATCAACAAATACTGGTTTAATGATGATTTGTCCAAATTGTTTTGGTGAAGGATATTCTAAAAAATGAAAACATTAGTAACTGGTGCAAACGGTTTAGTTGGTTCTTCGATTGATGCTGAAATAAAACATTATAGAAAAGATTGTGATTTACTGAAATTTGATGATGTTAAAAATTATTTTGATATTATCAAACCAGAAGGTATTATACACACTGCTGGTCTTATTGGTGGTTTAGGTGGTAATATGAATCATAAAGGTGAATTCTATTTCAAGAATATAACAATAAATACAAATGTTATAGAATCGGCTAGATTATGTGGTACAAAAAAATTAGTATCATTTTTATCAACATGTATTTTTCCTGATAATGTAGAATATCCATTGACTGAATATAAAATTCATTTAGGTCCACCACATGAATCAAATTATCCATATGCATATGCAAAAAGAATGGCTGATATACAGATTAGATCTTATAGAGAACAATATGGACTAAATTATGTATCTGTTATACCAACAAATATATATGGCCCAAATGATAACTTCGATATAGAAAATGGTCACGTTTTACCAAGTCTTATACATAAATGTTATTTGGCTAAAAAGAATAATACAAATTTAACTGTTTGGGGCACAGGAAAACCACTAAGAGAATTTATATATTCAAAGGATATTGCAATATTATCAAAATGGGCATTAGAAAATTATGATGAATCTGAACCAATAATATTTTCAAATTCTGAAGAAATATCAATAGAATATTTAGTAGATATACTTATTCATAAAATGGATTTTCATGGAAATGTAGAATGGTTAAAAGACAAACCAGATGGGCAATTTAGAAAACCAACAGATAATAGCAAATTGAAAAAATATTTACCAAATTTCGAATTTACTAAAATTGAAGATGGGTTAGAAGAAACAATTGAATGGTTCAATAAAAATTATAATATTATAAGAAAATAAATTAAATTCTATTTAATTTATTTTTTTTATATATAGTGTATGATAAATTTGATTTTAAATATACTAATAGCTCACAATGAATATGATGATGCTATACATTTCACAGAAGAAGAAATATTAGAACTTATTAAAAAATATGATATTGTCAATAAAAAAGAATATAATGCATTAGGTTCATTGTTATTATATGAAAAATCATTAATAACTTATGAAGATTTTATGAAATCTATCGATTTATCTTATGAAGATAATGGTACTGGTAAGAAATCAGTATATCTTTATATCAATGATTTCGATGAAATCTTGAAAAATGATAGAAAATATTCAACAATGAATAGAATATTAAATGATGATATTGATGATATGTTTGAACCTTATGATACTGATTTTGATATATCATATTATTTAGATGATTTCACTAATGACACAATGACTGAAATTATTAATTATTTAATAAAAAATGATTGCGTATATACTGATGATAATGATGAAGAAATTATAATATCAAAAGAAAATACAAAAATTGATGGTAAGTTCATATACATAAATGATAGTCAAGATGATTGGATAAAAATGGATGAAGATGTTATAAAAGATAATTTTGATGAATTATATACTAATATACAACGTTCTATAGCTGATGCTCAAAGAGATGCAGATATTTCTTATATTTATGATAAAACCGTTAAAGAATTTGAAAACGCTATTGGTTATTTTCAAAGAATAACTAAAAAGAAAAAGAAATATAATAGAGCTGGACAATTAGAAGAAATTGATGGCGAAGTAATAAAAATACAATTGAAATATTTTAATTTTGATGAATTGAAAGATGATTTGAAATCAACATTAGAATTTAGAGGCATATATAATTTTTTGGAAGAAACAGAATCATATTTAAGTATCGGTATAGAAAATGATTGGTTTGATTGTGATACATTAGATTATGATAGAGATTATAGTGGTACAATAGATAATAAAGATCTTAATTCTATAATAGTTGATATATTATCTTGGAATTAAAAAACTTTATAAATGATTTTTAATATAAATATTATGAATAAAAATAAAATAATTTCTATAATAAATGATAAGATAGAGATGATATTAGAAGATATATCATTTTATAATAATTTTGAATCAATTGGTGATAAATCTATATATCAATATAATGTATGGGAAAAAACAAAACAAAATTATGATAATATTTTACCATTTTTAGAAGAAAAATTAGAAGAATGTAGGAAAGATATTGAATTGATTGAAAATGATGATTATAGATTTCCATATAATATTAGAGTTGGTGATATCATTGAATATGATATTAGTGTTAAATATGTAAAAACAGGAAAAACAAGTAAATTTATAATAGAAGATGAAGATGAATTATTAAATATAATGAAATATGAATCTATTGAAAATTATCACAATATGAAAAAGTTATGAACGAATATCACAAAGAAAGAAATAAATGGAGAAATAGAGAAATTTTAATTGATGTATCAATTAGAATAGTGTGTATTGCATTTTTTATTTTCATTATATTTTTTGCAATTTTTAAATAAAATATATTATATTTACATTAAATTATTTTTTATGAAATTATCATTATACGATTATATATATTTAACTTATTATGAAAAAAATAGTATGTATCATACTAGAGAACGAATTGTTTGTATTGATGGATTTTCTATGTCAGTACAAGGAAATGTTGGTTCATATTCATCACCAAGAACATATACAAATAAATATGAATGTATGGAAATTGGTTTTACATCAGTACACGAAGAATTATTAGGTGAAGAAGAAGAAGACGTATATGGATATGTTGAATTTGATATTATTGAAAAGATTGTAGAAAAACACGGTGGGATAAATGTCGAAGAAACAACAAGAAATTGTAAAGAACCAAAATTAAGAAATCTTCTTAATAGAAAAAAGAAATTGGAAAGTTTATGAAAACAAAAAACATTAAAATTATACAAATAAATACTAATGAAAGCAATTTATATATTAAAAATGAAAAAATATATAGAAATATAAACAAACCAAAAAAAGATGAAACACCTGTACATTTATATTTTATATCATATGATGATATAATAAAAGAAGGTGATTATTATTATCATTTATCAATTAATAATGAAACATTAATATCTAAAGCCGATAAAAATTTTATATGTAATTATTACATACCAGAATCAAAAAATAGATGGATGAAAATAATTGCATCTACTGATATGTCAAATGGTTTACCTTTTCCATCTTATGAATTCATTGATGAATATGTAGATAAATATAACAAAGGTATTATAATCGAATATGTTAAAGTCCAATACAAAGGTAATAAATTATTAATATCAAATTTTAATAATATTAATATAAAATCAATAATTGATAAATTTGATGAAATAGAATTAATAAAATGCATTAATTCACCATATTATTTTTTCAAAAATTATTGTCAAATGAATGGTAACCAAATAAATACACACATAACTGAAGAAGAATTTAATAATTTTATCTATTTGAATGAATATAAAGGTATTTTATAGAATTAATATATATAATATCTCGCCAACCATCGATATCTAAAATGTGTAAGAGTTGAAGGAGTTACGAAGCCGTAAGTTTTTATAATTTGCGGCTTCTGTTTTTTATGTATAAATAAATTATTACTATAAAAAACCAAAATATAACAGATATTATTATAGTAAAATATATTATATACGGCAATAAAACAAAAAACCAACTACAATTGATAATAGTTGATATTTTCAATATTATTAAAAGTATAGTTAATGTTGTTATATAATCTATTTTATTTTTCTTTTTTATCATCTCTATTTTTCTTTCTTTTAGATAAAATTTGTTCTCTACTAACAATAAACTTATTTTTAGGATTTGTATTTTCATCTGTATATGGTGTTGCTTCATCAACTCTTCTATTAGATATATCTACATATTCTTGATTAATATCTATGCCAATAAATTTTCTATTATTTATCTTAGACATTTTACAAGTTGTTCCTGCACCACACATTGGATCTAAAACTATATCTCCTTCATTACTCCATGATAATATATGATCCTCTGCCAGAGACTCGGGGAACATCCCAGGGTGAGCATATGCATATTTGTCTTTAGTTGTGAAACCAGCACCATTAATAACATACCATACATTATATCTATAACCATAATCAGATACAATAAAACTTTCGGCTTGTTTTATTTCTCCTTCTTTATTTCTCATACTTCTTTTACCAAATGTACTTGAACCAGCCCATTTATTTGGTTTATCTTTTAATAAATTGACACATCTTGGTTTATCACCTTTCAAAAATATAAACATATATTCAAAAACTTGACTATATCTACTAGCTTCTGGAAATGGTGCACCATTCTTGTGATATATCATAGTGTCATATAATTTAAAACCTAATTCAATAAATTTAAGTGCTTGTTTGAATGAACTACCAGTTTCTCCACCATTTTTAACTTGGTCATTAATTACCCATACGACAATACCACCATCACATGTAACTCTGTATAATTCTTTAGCCATTTCTACAAATGGAAATGTAAATTCACCATATACGACATTATCTTGTATTGCACCTTTATATGTTCGTAATGAGTCATAAGGAGGTGAAGTTAAAACCATATCGATAGAATCGTCTTCGATATTTTTCATTATATCGATACAATTACCACATATATTTTTATTTATAAAATTTTTATTCATTTGTATTTATTATTTTTTCAAAAATTATTTTTTTTCTATTTAAATATATATTAGTATTATCATATAAATATGAATATATATTATTTATATCATTTTTCATTGTCCAACCAAATCTATGATATGATTTATAATTTGATATTTTTAATTTATTTAATGTTATATTTTCACACATTATATTTTGTATTTGTTCCAAAAATATTAATGATCCACTCGTAAAACTAAAAATAGATTTTTTCTTATATTTACAAATAGTACCATCACCATCAAAATAACCTCTTATGAAATGTCTTATAAAATCATTTTTTAATAAAGGCATATTTATATTAAAAGTTTTATTATTTGTGCAACCGATATTCATCAAATCTTGTACTATTTTTTTATTATAAATACTAATAACCGAATATAATGATGTGTATGTTCTCCCACTTACTGTGACATTACTTATACCATCTGTTATTTTATGTGTTGAACCAAGACATTTTTTAAATAATTCTATGTGATTTTTATCACTTCTTTTTAATTTTAATTTCAATTCACCACTTCTATCATTTTTCATTCTAACATAACCATCTGCATATAAAAATCCTAACCAATATGATTTTTCTTCTGTATCTATATTTTCAAAATAATTTTCATTTACATTATATATTTTTGATGATTTACTTATTATATTATTTTCAATAACAACTCTTCGAATAACACGATTCGATACACCAGTATTATGTATCATTTCTTTTCTATTCATATTATTATAATTTTCTATAATATAATTTTCTATAATTTTCGAAGTTTTCGCAGTCAATATTTATTTTTTTTTAATTTATATGAAAATATATCAACAAAGTTTTAATATATATTATATGGAAAAAAGATATGTAAAAGATGTCGCATCAGACATAGCAGAACTTGTAATGGATATGTATTATGAATATCTTGTTGAAAATAAGAATTCTAGTGATAAATATGGTTACAAAAAATTATACAAATTAACTATGGATTTTTATATTAAAACCGAAGAATATGAAAGATGCAAAGTATTGAAAGAATTATTACATTAAACCAATAGTAGACATTAATTAATGTGTCTACATATTCTGATATTTCATAGAATCAAATGTCTTTGGTATTATGACTAATATATCATCATCTTCATATATATGAATTGTTTCTTCTAATTTTATTTGTCTAATCCTATCTGATTTAGACCAAATTTCAAATAATTTTAATAATATCATATTTTATATATTAAATATTTTTTTATTAAAAATAATTATTGTATATTTGTATTATAAATCATATAAATTAAAAAATAAAATATGTCTAATATTATTAAGAAATCAAGTAAAACTAAAATAAATAAATTTATTGATGAATTGACATCAATAACACAAAAATATAATATTTATTTAGATACAACCGATGATATGTTTATGACTGATGATGATAGTGATATTGGTAGTATTAAATATGATTATAATTTAAATAAATATGTTTATAAAAAATATTAATATCATGGAAAAGGAACAAATTATAAAAGAATATATTTCTGAAATATTAAAAACAATCGATATAAAATCAAAAAAAATAAATATATTAACAGCAAATCATGGTAGTTCAAAAGGTGGTTATATTGATGTCGAAGTATTTTGGGATGAATTAAACCATGATTGGACAACAAAAGAAGTAGCATATAGAAATTATGTAATATTTAAAATAAAACCAATAATAAATAAAGTCTTAAATGATATAAAAATATAAAAATGAAAAAAAATTATAAAAACAAAGGAATGATTCTATCAGTAATAACTTTAATAACATTAGGTATTGGTGTATTCAATGATTTATTATCGAATTACATATTTATATTAATATCAATCGTATTATTTTCATTAGTTATGTTTATGTCATTTAAAGATAATGATGAAAAAAATGTATCATTTGATGATATAAAAAAAAGAGCAGAAGAAATATATGATGAAACAGGAAATACAAATGATGTTGAAAATTGGTTACAAGCAGAAAATGAATTGAAGATTATCGATTAAAAATATTAAAATGAAAAATAAAGATTATGAAAAGAAACGTTTAGAATTGAAAGAGAAAAAACGTGGTATGAAAGATATGCATTTTCTTGACAATAATCATATGAAGGCATATAAAGAAGATATAAAAAGAGAATATAGATCTAATAAACGGTCTGAAAAACAACAAGTAAAAAAAGATATAGATGAAGAGTTATCATAGCATACCAACATGTAAAAATACAAAAAATATTGGTAATTTTTGCATCGCATTTGATAAAATGGATGGTAGTAATATAAGAGTTGAATACAATAGGAAAAATAAACATTCTAATGGTTTTATAAAATTTGGTACACGAACACAACTAATAGATAAAAATAGTCAGTTTGGTGAAGTACTAGATATGTTTATGAATAAATATTCAGAAGGTGTTTCAAAAATATTCAAAGATGACAAATTATTTCGAGGTGCTGAAGAAATAACATTATACTTAGAATATTTTGGAGAAAATTCTTTTGCTGGATCACACGAAGAAACAGATGAAAAAGATTTAGTGCTTTTTGATTTGTTTGTATATAAAAAGAGTTTTATACAACCAAAAAATTTTATTGAAACATTCGAACCATTAGGCATACCAAATGTTATTTATTCTGGTATATTTGACAATAATTTAATAAAAAATGTAAATGATAATGTTTACAATTTGAAAGAAGGTGTTGTCGGCAAAGGTGTTATAGATGGTAAAATTTGGATGACAAAAATAAAAACATTTGATTGGTTAGAAAAAGTTAAAAATAAATTTGGTGAAAAACGTTATTTAGAAGAATTATAAAATATGAATAAAATAGATTGGCAAAAAATTAGAAAAGAATGTCCAAAATCTTTCTTAAGAATGATTAATTGGAATAGTGATAGTGAATCAATAATAATAGAAAGTTTAGATGAAGTCGTTGATACATTTGAACCATATTATTTTAGAGAATTATATGATTTCTTTGATCAAAATGGTATTATGGTTGTTGTATTTAGAAATATGTTGAGTTCATTCTTTTTATCTTGTGAATATCAGATAGATACATATATCAATGGCAAATATGTTGGCAAAAGTGGTAGTTTAGGTGTACATGGTAAAAGAATCGAAAATGAAGTTCTTGCATTTACAGAAGCATTCAAAATATTAGAGAAATATATAAAATAATAAAAATATGAGTTACGAAAACAGTTTTAGTTTGAAATTAGAAAATGCTATATTTCAAACACCAATTATGAAATGTGAAAAATGTGGTAAAACATATAATGTTGGAAAATTTTGTCCAGATGATGGTGGTAAATTAATAGTTGAATTAATTGAAAAAGATTGTAGTTATGATATAATAAAAGAATTACGAGAATTTTCTGATGATGCACATTGTCATTTAGATAAAAATGGAAATATCAATGAAAGTGGTTCTGGATATGATATGGAAAAAGATGTTAAAAATTTTTCAAAAAATTATCCAGATGTTATATTTATACTAAAATGTTTTACAGATAGTGGTTTCAATGAATCAGAATATAAAATATATTCAAAAAACGGTAAATCATATACATCTAAACCAGAATTATTATATAAAGAATTTGATGAATCTAAATTAATTTAAAAATGAAAATAAATATAAACACAAGTTACAATTATGGTACTTGGCAATTAAGATTTCAAAAAACATTCGATTTATCATTTGCACCATTCTATGGATTATGTTTGGATGATAGTAATGATGATGTTGAAAATTTTATAAATCTTGAAACAAATGATTATTGCAAAACAACAATTACATATTGTTTAGAAACACAAGAATTTGATATAGATATTAGAAATGTATGGAAAATTACAGTAATGCCAGAAATAATAGATGAAAAAATACATATTTTCAATTCTACTGGTTGGATAAGGAAAGATTCGACAAATATTTTTCAACTTAAAGAATTATTAATAAGAAATAAATAATATGGAAATTCATTGGAAAATATTTTTCGTTTTGTCATTTTTGGCAATGTCATTTTTATTAGTTAGTATGTTATTTATTTTATTTTTTTCAATTGGTGATTACAAACAAAAAGTAAAATCATTTATAGAAAAATATAAAGAATAATAAACTTTATCAAAAATAAATAATATAAATCAAACATTAAATAAAAATAAATACGATATTATGAGAAATTTTTCAAAAACAGGTCTATCTTTAAGTCAAGCACAATCAGTTTCTAACTTATGTAATCAAAAAGCATTTGAAATAGATAATATTATATCATCTATTAATAATACTAGTGCAACTATAACGATTGGTGATAAAGATATTATAATACAAGAATCGATATCGATGCCAACTGATATAATCGAATTATTGAAAAAGAAATCAAAATTACATGCGTGTCAAGCATTTTTAATGGAATCGATTAAAGAAAAAGATTTTTTATTGAAAAATATAAAAACGAAACAACTTATATTAGATGAAAAACAAATGCCTGATTATATCGAATATCCTGATTATATCGAATGTGAAAATATACCATCAGTTGATGAAAATTGGGGAAAAAAACAATTAACTGATGCTGAATTTAATGAATTTCTTGAATCAGAAGCGTATTCGGCACATATTGGACAATTTATTCATAAAAATGGTAAATTAGACATTTTAAGAAAAGAATTACCTAATATAAAAGGTTTAGATTGGTTTGAAGTTGAAGTTGGTAAAAAAACACCAGTTATTATCACAAAACACCATACACCAGAACAATTATATGAATTACATGAAAAATTGGCAAATATTCATCGTGAACATGAACAACGAGTTAATTATTTCAAAGCTAAAATCAAAAATTTAGTTACTGAAGAAAATGCAAAAATTGCTAGAGAAAATTCAGATAATATTGAGAAAATCAGATTAGAAAATGATAAATTACGAACTGAATATAATGATAAGATTGCAAAATTGAATATCGAAATTCAATTGTTAAAATCGAAATTTGAAGAAAAACGTCAAGAAGAAATAAAAGATATTGTTAATTTAAGAATTAATGTTGATCCTAGATTTCAATCTATTGTAGACGAATTATTAATAAAAGAAAAAGAATAATATGTGGTGATGTGTGAATGAAGTATAAACTAAATTCACACATCTTTATATTTTTACCAGTCGGAAAAACGTACTTTATCACTTAAATGTGATAATTCAGAACATGTAAATTAAAATTAATTTAATTAAATCCGCTTCTTTACAAAAACAAAGATAGTTTTTGAGATTCTATTCTAAAAAAATACTCAGATGTATATAAGGTTATTCTTAGGAAAAAATTTATATACAAAACGCCTTAGTTTTAGACATTGGCTTTGTAGTAAAGAAGGTCTTTGATATTGACATTGATATTGACATAGACTATATATCCTACTGGTAGGAATAACACATTTTTTTAATAACATAATATGAATACACTATTATATACAGATTATATTGGTTTTATTGGTGTGTCAATCATATTGATTGCATACTATTTACATCTAAAAGATATAATAAAAAAAGAAAGTTTCTCTTATCTTATACTAAATTTTATTGGTGCAACTATCGCATGTATAACATCCATTATATTAAAATATATACCATTTATTATATTAGAAGGTTGTTGGTCATTAGTATCATTATATGGTCTAATTTTTCATTATAAAAATAAATAATTTTTCATATCATTATTTTAATATATAATACAGATATGAAATATATAAAAGAAAACTTAACAAAAGAAAAATTCAATAAAGAAAAGAAAAAATTTATTGAAGATCTTGACAAATTTATAAAATCATATGATGAATATTTATTATATGTTAGAATATACGATTTAAGAGGTGTTACATCACCATATAGTTCAATTAAAAAATTAAAAGATTATGTTTTATCATCTGATAAAATAAATATAAAGGAAGTAGAATCAACAATCGATTCATATATAAATTATGATGAACAAGATTTTGTCATGACATATTTTCCAGAATTAGCAAAATTATTACAGAGTAAAGTAAAAATACATCCAGACATTGAAAAAAAATATTCTATTATATTTAATATGACAGATATTGGATTATTTTAAACAATTTAATATATAGTGTATATAAAGATTATGATTAAAAACCTGATTATGTATAGCTGGTGTCGAGGCCACAAGATGAGAACTATTCGTTCACCCAAGGTGGGATGCATCTATTCAAAAATACTAAGCTTTTATTAATAGTTTAATGACAAAACGTTCCAAATAGGAAAGATGAGGGTTGGGGTCCCTTGTTAAAAGTGTAAACTTATATTAAGGGTCAATTTAATCTAAGAAAGAATCTAGACTTTAGATTCTTTCTTTTTTTAAATAAACTAAACATCAAAAAATACGTATAATATACTATACACAAATAATACTTTTTACTTGATTTTAATAATTCAATTTTGTATATTTGTATATTGATAGATTTTTATATATACATTATGAAAAAAATTAAATTGATTATTGTAACATTATTATTATTATGTAATTTTGCATATTCAATTACTTATGTGTCAAATACATCGGGACCATGGGAAACATCTACAACATGGACACCGAATGGTGTTCCTGGTGCATCAGATGATATCACAATATCATCTGGTCATATTATAACATATACTGGAACATTAATATCTGGTATATCATCTGGTGCATCTGGTATAATTACAGTAAATGTTGGTGGTACACTTACGATAACAAATGGATTTATTCAGTCGGCAGGATCTCGCTCAAGATTTACGAATAATGGAACTTTGAATATTATAGCTAATGGTCTTACGCAAAATCAAGGATCTGATTCATCAACAATAGACAGAACAATATTAACAAATAATGGAACAATGAATATTACTGGTGATTTTATAAATGACCAAAATACATCGTTGACTACAGGAACGTCTAGTAATATGAATTTTTATAATTCAAATTTTAGAACAAAGGCATCAGCAATATTTACAAACAATGGTATAGTAAGTATTAATAATACTGGATTTTCAGGTAAAAACGTAACATTCGATAACATAAACTATTCAACTGACTTATTATTGAATTCTGGTAGTATATTTAATGTAACAAAATCTGATGTGATATTCACAGGCTATAATTCTTTAACTATTAATGGTCATTTCAATGTTACTGATGGTAACATAAGTGAAACAATGTCGATAACAGTTGGTGTGAATGGACTTATAACAACAAAAGATTCAGATGCATCTGGTGATGGTATTATAATATTTAATAATGGAGGACAGACAGTAACAAATAATGGTGGTATGTATATAGAATCGATGTCTACAACTGGTGGTGGTATGACTATTGTTGATAATAATATGGTATTCATACATAACTTAAGTACTGGTACATTTGATAATAATGCCAATATATTAAATGTGTCAGCAACTGGAAAATTATATTATTGTAGTAATCCAGTTCGTTCTACTGTATTAGGAACTGTTTCGCCTGGTGGTAAATTATATTATTCAAAAGAAACGGGTAGTTACCCAACAACATCACCTCGGGATAATCCTGGCGAAATCGATTATACGGTAGCTATTGATGACCAAGTAGATATGGCAACAATTGGATTTACAAATTGTAGTAATGCATTTTACACAAAATTATCAATAGCATTACCTATTGAATTAATAGAATTCAAAGGAACAAATAAAAAAGAACTTGTTTATATTGAATGGACAACGGCATCAGAAGAAAATAATGATTACTTTACTTTATTTAGATCATATGATGGATTATCATTCGATAAGATTACAGAAATAAAAGGTGCAGGAAATTCATCATATTTTATTAAATATGACTATATTGATTATGATGCGCAATCTGGTATCAATTATTATAAATTAAAACAAACTGATTATGATGGTAAAAATACTGATAGTAAAATTATAAGTATAAATCGAAATGATTTAGAATTCAATATAATGATATATCCAATATCATCTACTACACCAAACGTAAAAATGATTGTACATAAAAAGATAGGTATTGTAAATGTTAAATGTTTAAACACAAATGGACAAAGTATATTATCAGAAACCATAGATACTGATATACAATCAGAATATGAATTCGGCAAATTCAACTTGACAAGTGGAACATATTTCATTAAGTTGGAAACGCCAACAAACATTTACATTAAAGAAATAATAATTAAAAAATAACAATGCAAAGAATCGATTTATTATTATTTATTATAGTATTTATTTGTTTATTAATAGATACATTATTATTTATACTTTTTGGACCTGATAATATCACAATACCTAATATTGTTTGTATTATTTGTATTTTTATATTATTTTTTACAAAAAGAGTAAATTCTAAATTTAAAAATTGGTCAGAAAAAAAATTCAATAAATAATTTTTTTCTTAAAAATATTATTCGTATATTTGTAATCTAATAAATAAATATATGGACATAGAAATAAATAAAACCTATACACAAATAGAAAATAATATTACTTATGATTATCTTATATTAGAAATGTATTGTGATGGCAATGTTATTGTGTTATGTAATAATAAAATTGAACTTGAAATGCCTATTGAATCATTGTCTAATTGTATATTGAAAAATTAATATGTATCAAAAATTCATTGAACCAAAAACGATTAGTCCATTTTTTAATTATGTTAGAATACCAAGAAAATTAAAGAAAAAAATTAATAAGATATTAATAAATCATCCAATTTATATTGATGTTGATATAAATGTTAAATTGTGGTATTGTTTATCTTATACTAATATAGAATATAGAAATTTTTTAATAAGTAAAATGTGTCAAAATGGAAAATAATACAAAAACTATAATTATCATTTGTTTATCTTTTATAATAACGATGTCATTAATGGTATTTTTTTATGAAAGAAAAATAGAAAAATATAATACATCATTAGAAAAAATGACATATGTAAAAGATTCTATAAAATATAAATCAGATTCATTATTATTAAGATGTAATAAATATGATAATATATTAGAAAAACAACAAATAAAATTAGATGCTGTTAGAGAATTGAAAGATTATATTGATTCTTCTCAAAGAAGACAATTGAGATCAGAAATAATGTATAGAAGTTTAATAGAAATAGAAGAATTAAATAAATAATAATTAATAATTAAATAAATTAAAATGGAAACAAATAAAGCAATCATTGTCAGTGAAATTGACAAAGTAAAAATAATTATGATTAATCACATCAAATCTGAAATTTCAAGTCTTGATAAAAAACAATTAGACATAATGAATGATTATTTTGTTGAACTTGATAAAAAAAGAACTATTATATCTTTCAACAAAGATAGTATTGATGTGTATAATAATAAAAAAAGAAATGAAATTAGATCATATCAATATGAAAATCTTAGTATTGATGAATTATCTGTAATTGTTGATTTCATTGAATACAAAAGTGAAATTATTAATGAAGATGTTGCATAATTTCTGAAAAAAAATTCAAAAATATTTGGCAAATAGATAAAACTTTATTATATTTGTAGAATAAAATAAACAAGTTCTTTGACATATTGAAATATTAAAAAAAGATATTACAGAACAAGGTTATGAAATGAGATAACATCAAAACCTCTATCTGTTTGTAATTGGCAGCAAGATAATCTACGTATTATTTATTGCCTTCAAAATCGAAACTGAAGATTTTGTCGTATGATTTCAAGAGACTCTATAAATGGAAAGATACCATAAGAGACGGTGGTAAATGCTTTTAATCAAATGTGCGAATTCGACTATTGATACGTTGAATTTATTATGAAATTAATTACAAATAAGGAATAACTTGTTCATAGAAATTCAATTTAATAATTGAATTATATAAAACAAATGTAGGGTCATAATAATAATCGTTTCCTAGTGCAAGTAATGTTGCATCGCCCAATTATAATTAATAATTGGTCACGAGAAGATTTGGTAACTCACCACTCACAAGAGATCACTACTGATGGTATAGCCAGAGTTGGTCAAATGAATAATGATTGGGCGTAGAACCTGTAGATATTTGTTTGGTTAGGTTATGTGGCGGAATTGGTAGACGCTCTGAAAAAGGCATTTAAAAGTGCATTTATAGGTTCGATTCCTATCTTAACCACACATTTCGGGTAATGACCGAATAATACAACTCTGTATGATAGAAATGATGTCATAATCATGTGAGTATCTTTATATTTGAATAGGGATTAAAATATCGGTTTGATTAACCGCACAAATGAGATGTTAGCATGTGCCTCTCAAAAAATCTATTACTAACTATATGTATTTTATAGGACAGCCATATATCTTGTAAGTTGTATAAATCAGAGATATTTTTTGGGTTATTGGTGAAATTGGTTATCACGTCTGACTGTTAATCAGTTATTCCTGGTTCAAGTCCAGGATGACCCGCAATCTTCGAAATGCGAGTAAATCGCATCAATCAAGATTATACTAAACTGAATTTATTCAGTCCAAAAATTTGACATAAGGTTTTATATTGGTGCTAATAGGAAAGCTATAAAAATATTTGTAGTATGATGAACAGAAACAAATATTAGATTCAAATTTGAAACATGACAATAGTTTATCTTATTTATGAATCGTGTCTTATTGTGTTCGACATTAAATACACATAGATATTTTATTATTTAATAAATATGTATGTCAAAATATATTTTAATGATATATAAAATCATCTTATTATTATGTGAAAATTGATTATAGTGAAAAGTAACACTCCGAAATCGACTAGGATTAAACGATGTTCAAGTAACAAAATTTGTAATCATGATATAGATTCACAAGATATTGTGACAAGTGACCGCAATCAGTCTATATACATATTTTTTTATAAAAGGTGTCCAAATAAACGAGATGCGGACTTTAAGAATATGAACACAACGAGCTGGTAAAACCGATAAAATTCCTTCTCAGGATGTGCTACGTGTAACCCACAATGTATTCTACTTTTATTTTTTTTATTAAAATATAATTACAAAAAGGTTTGAAAATTCATAATTTTGGATACCTCTATCTTTTGTAATTGGCAGCTAACAAATAAATTAGCCTTTAAATATGAAAGTATTTATCGTATAGTTTGGTAAACGTGAAAGAAATATAGTAATAATTTTGATATAACAGTCCAGCCTGGCTACCCATCAGGTGATATATAATTTACTAAACCACATAATAACTAATTGTGCGAATATGACTATTGATAAGTTATATTGATATTAAAAAATAACAAAGAGTTAACCATACTGAAATTAGTTCTTTAATTCGACTATATGTCTAAAGATAGATTTGTTGTTTTTTATAATTTTAATATATAATAAAATGAAAAAAGTATCATTCGACTTCGATAGTACATTAAGTACAAAAGAAGTACAAGAATTTGCAAAAGAACTAATATCAAAAGATATAGAAGTTCATATTGTAACATCACGTTTCGAAAATCATCCAAAAAGCAAATCATTTAATAATGTTGATGTTTTTAGTGTCGCTAAATCTATTGGTATTTCAATATGTAATATTCACTTTATGAATATGTTAGATAAATTTGAATTTTTTGAAAAAAATTCTGATTTTTTATTTCATTTAGATGACGATTTTATAGAAATTGAATTAATACAAGAACATTGTTCTAATATTCATGGAATATGTTTAGATTTACAACCAAATTGGAAAGATTTGTGTAATAATTCATTAAAAAAAATTAAAATATGAAAAATATATTCAAAATAAAAAAAACCTATACAATAACATTAATCATTAGTATATTATTATTTATTATATTATTATTAATATATGTAATATTTGATAATATGTATAATGATATAATACTTTTTTTGTTGTATGTTCTACCACCATTATTTGTATCAAGTGTTTTTATTGAGGTAAAAATAGATAATGATTTATATAAAAAAAGAATTGAAGATGGTACAACGAATAATATATCATATTCTGAAGAAAAGCACAATAACATATCTATAAGAGCATATGAAATATATTTAGGAACTGGTAATCAAAATGAATTAGAAAATTGGTTACAAGCTGAGAATGAATTAGAACAAGAAGAAAATGAGTGGGAACAATATCAAGAAGATTATGAATAAATAGTTATGAAAAATATTTTAATATTTATATTGTTATTAATATCATTTAATTCTTTTTCAATTGAATGTGAAATAAAAATGAAAAAAGTATCATTAAGTGATACTTTATATTATACATATAGTATTAAAAATGAGTATATACGAATAGATGAGTATAATAAATACAATAAATTACAAAAATCAATAATTACAAATTCAACAAAATCTTATACATATATTGATCATTCTGAAAAAATATATATTATATTAAATTATAA
>Ga0172380_10002690_pt1 | contig 26572 bp, 24 predicted proteins | sample Leawe162metaG_FD_119747 | JGI IMG/M metagenome (GOLD analysis project Ga0172380, IMG submission 119747) | Leachate microbial communities from a municipal landfill in Southern Ontario, Canada - Leachate well 162 metaG | ecosystem: Engineered > Solid waste > Landfill > Unclassified | place...
ACGCAAGGCCCGCCAAAAGCAGCCCACGTCGGCACTTGCCCCCAAAGGCATCTGCTGGCCAAGCAAACCGCAGAGGAATGGGATGCGTTTCGACAGAACTTTGCGCGCCCGCCGGATGCAGCCCTCCTCGATCTCGGTGGCGGGTGGAGGCCTCGCGCCTCCGCCCGCCAAACCGAAACGCCCGTCCATCAGCGACTCGAAGCGGCTCACCGCCATAGTGCGGTAGGGGAACATGCCGTGTGAAGCATTTGCTTGCCGAGGGGCTGCTGATGGAAGCCCGGTCGCCAGGCGACGAGGCGGTCTTCTTCAACCTCAACTCACCGGGAGAACTCGCGGAATTGACATCCCCCTGATCGGGGCGACGACAGCCCCGTCTCCCTTCAGGCCGCGAGATCGAGAATCACCTTGCCGCCGCGCTGCTCTCTGCCCGCCGCCTCCGCGGCCTCCACGACACGCGAGAGGGGATGAATTTTATGGACGGGAGTGAAAAGCGTTCCTGCCTTCAGATGATGGGCGAGGGCGGCATAGGTTTCTTGCCGCGCGGCGTTCCCCGCGTTCTTTCTCCAGCGGTTGAGCCAGAACCCCCCGAATTTCAGATCCTTGAAAATGAGAAGCCCGTTGGGAATTTTCAGAGCCTGTTTGCTCATCGCCCCAAATGTGATCATTGTTCCGCCAAGAGCGAGCGCGTTGGCGATATTCAGGGCACTGGGACCTCCGACGGCATTGAGGGCAAGTTTCGGGCGGCTGCCTCCGCACAGGGTTTTCAATTCTTTTCTCAAGTCGCATTCCTCGGTGACGACGACGGTTCCTCCGGCGGCTTTCAGTTCCTCCACAAGTTCCGGACGGCGGACCACATTCAATGTTTTCCAGCCTAAAGCCCGCGCGAGCTGGATGACGCTGCGTCCGACCCCGGAATTGGCGGCGTTCTGGACGATCCAATCCCCGGATTCGAGTTTCACGAAGTCATGCAGCATTCTCCAGGCGGTGGCCGGGTTCACGGTCAGCATCGCCGCCTGGAAAACATCCAGTCCATCGGGGAGGGGGATCACAGACCCTGCGGGCACAAGCATTTGTCGGCACCAAGTGCCAAAGGTCATGGGCAGAACAAGCTGGCCCGGCTTCAACTGCGGGACATCGGCCCCGGCGACCACCACCCGCCCGACCCCCTCGTTGCCGATGGTCGCGGGCAATTCCGGAAGATCTCCGTACGTGCCTTCGATGACATTGAGATCCGCCGGGTTGATCGGGGCTGCCAGCATGTCCAAGAGAACTTCGCCCGGTCCCGGGGGGGGGAGGGAAACATCTCCCAGGGTGAGCGAGTCGGCGGGTTTTCCAAATTGATGAAGTCGCGCGGCGATTGACATGGTGGCGATTTTCCCTGTTTGCGCACCGTAAGTCGAACCGATTCTCAAGGGTGGCGTGTACGTGTATTTATTTAATGCAGATTAGGATACGTTTCCTAAATATAAAAGACACCATGTCCCGGCGGCCTTGAAAATGAGTATAAAGAGTCGAGTGGGGTTTATGGGACAGATGCGGGAACGCTACCGACAGCGTGGTCGGGAGGGGCGGGGCCGGCTGCTTGACGAGGCATGCATGTCTACGCCCGCGAGTGGGGGTGATTCCGAAACTTCTTCTGTCCGGCCATCGAGGCAAACTCGCTTCGTCCTCGCCAAGGGATGCGTTTCGCGATAGCAGTCGAGACCATGAAGTTGCATCTGCCGCGGCGCCTCCGCCGCCTGAGAAGGACGGAAAATCTCCGGCGCATGGTTCGTGAAACCCACCTGCATGCGGATGACCTGATCTGGCCGCTTTTCGTGCAGGAAGGCCCCACGTCTTCCGCGATTGATTCGATGCCGGGAGTTTCCAGAAATTCCATCGAATCCCTTGTCCAGTGCTGCCGGGAGGCGGAGGAATGGGGGATTCCCGCCGTGGCGATTTTTCCCTGTATCGGACAATCCCTGAAAGATCCCTGCGGCTCTCATGGACTGAGCCCGGACAATCTTCTCTACCGGGCGATCCGGGCCGTGAAAGAGAAATGCCCGAACCTCGTCGTGATCGCCGATGTGGCGCTCGATCCTTATACTTCCCACGGCCACGATGGCCTCTTGTCCCCGGATGGCCTGACGGTGGACAATGACCCGACCGTCGGAGTTCTTTGCCGGCTGGCTGTCATGGAAGCGGAGGCCGGGGCCGATGTGGTCGCCCCCTCGGATATGATGGATGGTCGTATCGGAGCCATCCGCAGGGCATTGGACGGGGCGGGACGCCAGGATGTCATAATAATTGCGTATTCCGCAAAGTTCACATCTTCGCTTTACGGCCCTTTTCGTGATGCGGTGAACAGCAAAATCGGGCAGGATGCCATCAGCAAGGCGACGTATCAAATGGATCCATCGAATCGTCGGGAAGCTTGGTTTGAAGTTGAAATCGATGAATTGGAATCCGCTGATATAGTGATGATTAAGCCGGCATCACACTGCCTCGACATCATCCGTGAAGTAAGCGATAATGCTTCGGTCCCTGTGGCGGCTTATCAAGTGAGCGGGGAATACTCGCAGATCCAGGCTGCGGCGAAGCTGGGATGGTTGGACTACAAGCGATCCCGGAATGAGTCGTTGATTGCGATCAAGCGAGCGGGGGCGGATTTGATTCTGACCTATTTTGCAAGAGAGGTCGCTGAAGAAATTTCCCGCGGCCAGTTTTTCCGATAAACCGGCCGTCGCGGGCTGCGATTTCCCCGCGCACGGTGACTACCGAGGGCCTGCCTTGGATTTCCCAGCCTTCAAAGGCATTGTAATCGACGGCTGAGGTCTGGGTCGAGGCGGAGAGGGTGCCCCGATACGAGGGATCGAAGACCACCAAATCGGCATCGCTGCCGGGTTGGACGGTTCCTTTTTTTGGGAAAAGGTTGAAGATTTTCGCCGCGTTGGTGCTGGCGATATTGACAAAGGTGTGGAGGTCGAGCCGACCCGCGCAGACTCCGTGGGTGTAGAGCAGCGAAACCCGGTCCTCGATCGAAGGGATGCCATTCGGGATTTTCGTGAAATCCGCCAGCCCCATGGGTTTTTGGGTCTCGAAGTCGAACGGGGCATGGTCGGTTCCGACCGTGGCGATCAGCCCCTGCCGAAGCGCGTTCCAAAGGATATTCTGATTTTTCTTGTCCCGAAGGGGAGGGGACATGACGAATTTCGAGCCTTCAAAATCCGGCTTCTCTGCCCAGGTCTTGTCCAACACAAGATATTGGATGAGGGTTTCCACGCTTACGTCCACGCCGCGCAGGCGGGCACGGACCGCTTCCTCCAGAGACTCCTGGCAACTGAGGTGAACGATGTAAACCGTGGCGCCGGCGGCTTCCGCGAAGGTCATGAGGTGATGAACCCCTTCCGCTTCGACGCGGGGCGGGCGGCTTTCATGGTGCCATTCCGGGCCGGTTTTTCCCTCCGAGAGCAGTTTCTTTTGGAGTTCGTGGATCAAGGTTTCATTTTCACAATGGGCGGTGGTCACCACGCCGAGTTCGCGGGCGAGCCGGAGGATGGCGAACAGCTCCGAATCGTCGATTCCAAACGCGCCTTTGTAGGCGAGGAAGATTTTGAACGACTGGACGCCCCCGGAAACGATTTTCCGCAGCTGATCCTCCGCTCCGCCGTGGAATCGGGTGATTCCCATATGGAAGGTGTAATCGCAGCACGCCTTCCCCTCGGCTTGGGATTTCCATGTGGCGAATCCTTCGGCGGGTCCCTCCGACCGCGACGGACAACACATGTCAAAGATGGTCGTGGTTCCGCCGACCACCGCGGCCTGCGTGCCCGTGGCGTAGGTGTCTTTGGAAAATGTCCCCATGAACGGCAGGTAAATGTGGGTGTGCGGATCGATGAACCCGGGGAACACATATTTTCCCGTCGCGTCCACGATTTCGGTGCCGGCCGGAGCGGGGAGGTTCTTGTCGATGCGGGTGATCGTCTCGCCCTCGCACCAGATGTCCGCCACGAACCGCGAAGACCCTGTCACAATTTCCCCGTTCTTTATCAGGAGTGCCATGCGGGATATCAAAGCACGGAGTGATTTGTCTCCATAGGAAAATTTTTCCGAGATGCGGCATGGGCGTTTGCGGGATTGATGCCCCCGCCCATTCATGGTTTGCTCATTGGCCGATGAGGAAGATATTTTTGGAATTGGCCGAAGAAGCCGCCCAGGCGGCGGGAGGGTTGCTGCGATCACAATTCGGACGGCCCTTGACGGTGGATGAATGCCATGCGCATGACATCAAGCTGGAACTGGACAAGCGAAGCCAGGCGCTGATCGAGTCCCTGATCCTCTCCCGGTTTCCCGATCATGCGATCTACGGCGAGGAAGGGATCCGGGGCGACCAGAACAGCGAGTATCAATGGATCATCGATCCCATCGACGGAACGGTGAACTATTTTTACTCGATCCCGCATTTCGCGATCAGCATCGCCCTTCGACAGGCTGGAAAAATCGTCGCCGGCACCATTTACGATCCGATGCGCGACGAATTGTGGTCGGTCTCGACCGGCGACACACCCACCCTGAACGGACAAGCGATCCGCGTCAGCGAACGCGCCAGTCTCGGTGAGGCGATCGTCTCGGTGGGCGTTGCAAAATCGATCGATTCGATCAACAGCAGCCTGCCCCTGTTCGAAAAGATGGTCCGTAGCGCCAGAAAATGCCGGATGATGGGAAGCGCCTCGCTGGACATCGCCTATGTGGCCTGCGGGCGGCTGGATGCCTACATCGAGAGCGCGATCAGCCTGTGGGACGTGGCGGCGGGCATCCTCCTGGTCGAAGCCGCGGGCGGCACCGTACGATTGACTCCCCACGCGAATCAGGCGGACAAGCATGCCATCGTGGCCACGAGCGGAAAAATCGATTTGTCATGATTGCCACCGGGATCGGATACGATGTGCATCGGCTGGCGCTGGATCGTCCGCTGGTTCTCGGCGGAGTCCGGATCGAGCATTCCCTGGGTTTGGAGGGTCACTCCGATGCGGATGTCCTTTGCCACGCGATCGCCGATGCTCTGCTCGGAGCCGCCGGGGAACCGGATATCGGCCACATGTTTCCCAACACGGATCTCTCGATCCGGGGCATCAGCAGCCTCGATATTCTTCGCAAAGTCCGCATGCGCTTGGATGAGCTCTCGGTCGCGATTCACAATGTCGATGCCACGCTCATCGCCGAAGAACCCCGCATCTCCCCCCACCTCTCCGCCATGAAAGAAAATGTGGGAAAAGCTCTCGGACTGCCGGTCTCGCGGGTTGGAATCAAGGCCACCACGAATGAGGGAATGGGATTCCCGGGCCGCGGAGAAGGCATGGCGGCCCTCTCCAGCGCCTGCGTCCAACGCCCCGAACCCTGACGACCGCCCATCCTGAAAAAGCCCCCGCGCGCGTGAAACAAATCATCGGCGCGATCGCACCGATGATTTGTTTCCTGCCGGTTCGGATTGAAAAGTTGTCTTGCCTCTGTTTCTTGGCACGGCCCCTGCTTTCTCACCGGTCAAAGGGAGCAGCCCGGTCGGAGGGCAGACAGTCAGAGGCAAGGGGGAAGCTTTTGGCGACGGGCCGACCGGGCTGTACTTTTTTTGTCGGGGCGGGGGGGGCGGGCTTTCCTGACCTAACCACATGTCTGATCCACCTTGATTTGCGTGCAGATCCTTACCCAAAGAGACCTTTTTTCTTCGGTATCTCGCGGGTCAATGCCTCGAAGCGCGCACGGTCGCGCGCGTTGGCGATCGCATATTCTTTCGAAATCTGGAGCGACAAATACAAGCCGGCCAGATCTTCGTCGATCGTGTGCATGCCGTCCTTGGCGCCGATTTCGATGAGTCCGACGAGCTGTTCCCAGCGCCGCTCGCGAATACAGGCCTGCACGCCCGGGTTGGCCACGAGGGTCTCCGTGGCGAGCACCCGGCCCGATCCGTCTTCCTTGGGGATTAGCCGTTGGGAGATCACGGCTTGGAGGGCGTTGGCCAACTGCGCCACGATCTGGGGCTGTTGCTCGCCGGAAAAGGCATCCACCATCCGGTCGATCGCCTTCGGCGCATCGATGGTGTGCAGGGTGGCAATGACGAGATGCCCGGTCTCGGCGGCGGTGATCGCCGCGCTGATCGTTTCCGGGTCGCGCATCTCCCCGACAAGAATGACATCCGGGTCCTGACGGAGTGTGTGGCGGAGCGCCTCACCGAAGGACTTTGTGTCGCTCCCGATTTCCCTTTGCTTCACCACGCTCCGCGCATTTTGGAAGATGTATTCCACGGGATCCTCGACCGTCACAATGACACCGCTGAGCTGCCGGCTGATATGCTGGATCATCGAGGCCATCGTGGTGCTCTTGCCGGAGCCCGTGATGCCTGTCACGAGAACGAGCCCGCGCCGGAGAGCGCAGATTTCGAAAATGCTTTGCCGGTGCCCGAGTTGTCCCAGCTCCGGAATCACATTCGCAATGTAACGGAATGCGGCTTCCAGCGCGCCACGGCTGTAGTGGGCGTTTGCGCGGAATCGACCGATCCCCTCGACCTGGAGGGCAAAATCCAGCTCCCATTCCTGCTCGAGCCTCGCCCGCTGGGCCTCTGTCAGTATTCCGGTGATGAGTTCATGGCAAAATTGCACCGTCACCGCGCGGTCCTCGAGGGGAGCGAGGCTTCCATTGATGCGCACCATCGGGGGCGCGTCGGCGCAAAGGTGCAGGTCGGAGGCCCCGGCTGCCACCGAGCGGGACAACAGATCCACCAAATCAAACGGGTTGTTTTCCATATCCTATCTCCTGGTTGCCTGCATCGAGGAACTGATCCCGCGCAGGGTGCGCGCAAGTTCCTGCGGGTTGTCGGCATTTTCCAAAGCCACGGCCTCGTCCACGATCCCATTGCGGACGAGTTGCAGAAGCGAATCCGCAAAGGAGCGGACATTCCGGGGATCCCCGCGCGAGATGAAGTCCTGAAGTTCGTCCATGCGCCCCTCCACGACGAGCCTCCTGGACGAGGCTTCATTGGAAAAATATTCGGAGAGCAGCGCCCGTCCTCCTGAAACCGCAGGCAGGAGCCGCTGGCAGAGGACCCCGTGGAGCTGCGTGGCGAGAGTCTTGCGGACCGATTCCCTCTCGTCGGGAGGGAACAGCAATTCCAGTCGCGTCACGACATCCGCACACCCGGCGGCATGAACCGTCGCGAAGACGAGATGACCGGTCTCCGCCGCCTGGATCGCCGTGATCGCCGAGGGCGCGTCGCGGATTTCCCCAAGAAAAATGACATCCGGGTTCTGCCGCAACGACCGGCGCAGCCCCTCCGCGAAGGACGGTGTGTCAATCCCGACTTCCCGCTGGGTGAAAAAAGACATCTTGCCCGTGAAAAGAAACTCGACCGGATCTTCGATGGTGACGATGTGGCGGGCCATCGACTCGTTGATCCACTCCAGCACGGAGGCCATCGTCGTGGATTTTCCCGATCCTGTCGGCCCGCAGACGATCACAATTCCGGAGGGGCGCGCAGCCCAGTCGCGGAGGAGTTCGCCGGGAAGCCCGAGAGATTCCATGCGGGGGATTTGGTTTTGGATGCGGCGGAGCACCGCTCCCCTGTTGCCGAGTTGCCTGAGCAGATTGACGCGGAAACGGACCCCGTCCTCTGTTGTCAGGCTGGCGTCCCGATCCATTTCGCTTCCTTCCGCCCCGCAGGCAATCCACAGGGCCGCCATGTCCTGCTCGCCGGGAAGCTCGGATTCCACGGGCGCAAGCCGGCCATCGATGCGAAAAACCGCCGCCTTTCCGGAACGCAGAATGACATCCGAGGCGCCGTTCGCCACGGCCGCCTGGAGGATTCCATCGAGCAACGGGGAGATCATGGAAATAAGGTTTTGGAAAAACGGCGCGAACGCGGGTCAGCGTCCGGTGAGTCAACCACCGCGCATTTGTTATATCAGCCTTCGCGGATGTTTACAGAAATTCCGACGAATCATTCCGGTTCAGTTGCCCTGCCTGCCATCAGGTGGAAATTTCCACAACCTTGAGGCCGCAGGCGCGGGCGGCGGCGGCCTGCCTGCGGTCGCCGGTGACAAATTCGCGGCAATCGAGTCTCCGGGCGCTCACGATGTGCAGCAGATCCAGAGTGCGGCAGCCGGTTGCCGCGGTGATCTTCGGCATCATCTCCAAGGCATCCAGCGCCACCTCATCCAAAGACAGGCCGGGTTGGGAAAATTTTCCTCCCGAAAGCAGTGCGTCCAGAAAATCCCGGCAATGGCGGAGTTGCCCAGGCGTGATCTCCCGGCGAAACACTTTTTCCTGAAACGTGTTCTCCAACTCCACCTCCACAAGCCTTGTGTAAGGAACCGCAACCCCGCGCTTCTGCAGGAATTCCTGAACCTTTGCACTCAACGGCTCCGGAATCACCAGCTTCAAGACCAACCCAGTATCGAGATACGGCTGTTTCACCTCTCACCCCGGAGTTCATCCAACACCACGCTGGAAGGTGCGCCGGAGGGCATGCCGTCTTTCCACAACTCGGCCCATCGCTCCGGCATATCCGACCAGTCTGTCCGGCGAGGCCCGGAAATTTCGCCCCGAAACGGAACGATTCTCGCAACAGGAACTTTCCTTTTGAAAACATGGATTTCCTCGCCACGCTGAACCAGGCGCAGCAACTCCGCAAAATTGTGCTGAACTTGGCGCACAGTGGTTGTTTTCATGACGCACATTTCATGCCCTTGTCAAGCCCGGGGTCTCTCCTGACCGGCGAGCAACGAAGAAAATGGGAGGGAAGGCTCCGTCCAAGCCATGTCTTTCGCCTCCCTTACGGCTTCTGAATTTTCCCCCAGGCCTCGATCGCGGACAGCGAGCCGAAATCCGCGAACAACTGGAGAAGCCCCTGCTGTTGGCGGGCGGTGCGCATCAGTTGGGAATCGATCGAGCCGACGAGCCACCCGGAGGCTTTTTTCAAGCGTCCGCTGGGAGTCCCGCCACGCAGCGCTTTCATTTCCTCGCGCGCTTTCTCGATCGGCAGCGACGGAAAGAATGCATTGACGAGAAGATCCCGGACGCGATCGGCGCCGACAAGCGCCACCTCGCCGTCCAGCTTGGCCGCGGAAAGGTTCCAATGCCGCGACCAATACGGATGGGGCAAGGATTCGAAAAACTCCCCGAATCCCTGCTTTCCACCCGACCGGATGCCGGCGAGCAATTGGGGGAAGTGGGATGCCGCAGCCGCCAGCGCCCCCATCCTCCTGTGCGGATGATTCGATGGCCGGATTCCAGAAAATCTCCAGAGATTTTGGGGGAGGACCAGCCGGGCCATGTTGTCGCGAATCCCCCACCATTTTTCCCAGAGCGGCTTGAGGTAATCTTTGGTGGCGGGATCGCCTTCGTCAAATGTCGTTGGCTGGAGGAAACCCGAAATCCCGAAAAGGCGCGCCTCTCCCTCCGGGCCCGAGGCTGTTCGCAAGCCTGTGCGTTGGGCCGCGAGGAGAAAGGGAATGCCGTTGTTCTTGTAACCGAGGCCGGTTGCCAGGGAATGGAAGAGGGCCGTTTCCGCGCCGTGAAGTGTCACGGCCCTCGCATGGGCGGCATGCTTCATCCGCAAGCGAAACTCCGCAGCCTCCTCGATCATCACCAGGGCGGATTCCCTGTCAACGGATCCGGGAACATGATGAAGGACGGGGGGCGACGGGGCTTCGATCGACAAATGCGCCTGCGGAACTTCGCGAAAGTCCGAGGCGCGCGCAAACGCCGCAGAGGGCGTCTGATGAACGAAGAGCTGGAGACGGACGCCGTCATAAGCGGGATTCGTGGCGTGTCCATGGCGCTCCCAATCGCGCGCATCCATGTCCACCTCGACATCCCCGCTGCATTCCTCCTCCCCGCCAAAGCGCAGGCGTGCCCCCTTGAAATCCGGTCCGGCTTCGCGGTTCCATTGACCAAAATGAAGAACCTCCACAGCCTGGCCACCGGTCGTCTTCCAATGCGAGCCATACTCGCCGGCAAACAGCCTCGCCTGGATCTCGATCTCGGACCTGCGGGCGGGCAGGGATTCGTTCACGCCCCTGCCGAGTCGCGCGCGTTCATAGTCGCCAGCGTTCATGGTCGCATTTCGGGAATTGGGGGCGGCGGAGGCGGCGTGGGCACCGGAGTCGGCATGTCCGCGGGAGTTGCCGAGGGAAGGGGGGCTGACGGGGAATCCTCGGGCACCGGTCCGGAAAGCGCGATCGGCCCCACCGAGGGGGCGGGCAACGGCCCGATCACAAATTGGGAAAAAAGTTCCCTTCCCGGCCCGGGGGGCAATCCGGAAGACGCCGCCAGCGCCAGGGCGGTCGCCTCCGTTTTTTTCCCGAGTGCCTGCAGGGAAACGATGGTTTCCAGTTCCAGCCGGATGCGCACCGCGGGATCGGCGGCGAGTTTCCGCGCCTCGTCAAAACTTGCGATGGCTCCCGACCAGTCCTTCGCATCCATCCGTGCCGCTCCGAGCGCCTCGAAAAAAAAACTGTTGCCAGTCTGTTCGCCTGCCTGCTGAAGCGCGTCGGCAGCCTGCAGGATATTTCCGGAAGCCTTGAGCACAATGTTGCGGTATCTTTGCCAAACCCCGGGGGTGGTGGAAGCATCGACATGGCGCCATGTGGCGTAGGGACGATACAGCGGATCCCCGACGATCACCCCCATCCACGAAAGCGCCCTTTGGGACATCCAGCCGCTCTCGGCGAGCGTGAATCCCGCCATGAGCCGGTCTTGAAAGACATCGAGATTCGCCGTGAGCGACAAATACGGCTCGTAAACATTGCCGAGCGTGGCGGCGGCGCCCCGCGCCAGGAGCGGCCCGCACCAATTCGCGGTGGCGCTCAGCAACGTCGCAGCGCTGAAAGAATGAAGATGCACGGCGATGGCCCCCGGGCGGAAATGAAAAGTTTTTTCCGCGAACGGCCCATCGACCGAACCCGCATACCACCCGAAATACACGGCCGCATCCGTCACGGGAAACCCGGCGGGAAAGGTCGCCGGGCTGTTGTCGAAAATGACCGGCAACCCCTGGGCCCGCATGGAGACGGCGAGATTGCCCATCCACTGATCCCCCTCGGCATAGCCCCCGCTGGCAATGCCCCTTCCATCCACATACGACCAGCCGTGGAGCCCTTCCCGCTCGGCGTCGAGAGAATCATCGATCATCGCGCGGACGAGAGATGGGGTCGGGCCGTCCAGCCTTGCCGGCAGCAACAATCCGGGATACACCGGATCCTCGAGAATCGGCGTAAATCTCCGGTAATACGGATTGGGAAAAATGCCCGCCGGACCCGGCAGCGGCATGCCCAATGTCGTCAATTCACCGTCCACCGAGCCGTCATTGCGCGAGGCGACCTCCGCGGGAAGCCCCCGGATCAGTTGCGACGGCGGGACCGACGGGTCGGGTGCGATTTTCAGTGGCATGCCGCGCATGATGGCCACATAGCGGATTGTCGAGGAGGTGACGACCGTGGATCCCTCGGGGTTCTTTTCCATTTTCCACCATTTCCGCGCACGGAAAAGTTTCCTCAGCGGCGCCGCGATGGTTGATTCGTAATCGCCCCGCAGGATCTCCTCCATGACCGGACAATCCAGCCCTACCACCTGTGCCGATGGGATGTTTCGTCGTCCCGCGTAATACTGCGCAAGGCCCTTGGAATCCGGATCGTTGGTATTGTAGAGGACGAGCGTCGCGGACGAGTCCCGCGATCCCGCCTGAATGGGAAGGAGGCCAGCCAGCCCAAAAATCACCAATGCCCCCATACGGCGCACGGGACCCATGCACCCCAGCCTTCCCCACACAGAGCAGCCGAATCCGATGCTGTTCGTTTTGCTGTAATCAGGAGCGCGGGCGTCCCGCCCGCGTTGGTAACGGTGGCGGGCAGGATGCCCGCGCTCCTTTCTTAAGTGAACAGCATTGGGGCTAAACCGTGATTTGCAGGCCATCATAGGAAAGTCGGATGTCGTCGGGCAGCGCGGCCTCGGTTTCCGCGTGCCCCAGCTCATGGCACATGTGGATAAAATAGGTTTTTTTCGGCTGGATCCGCCCGACCACTTCCATCGCCTGCGTGACGGAGAGATGGGTCGAGTGGGCGGCATGCCGGAGGGCATCGATCACGAGGACCCCCACCCCTCTCGCAGCCTCGACAGCTTCCGGGGGGACGGCGTGGCAATCCGTCATGTAAGCCAGAAGCCTCCGTCCGCCGCGCTGGAAGATCAAGCCGCTTGTGATCGCGCGGCCATGCGGGAGATCGACGGGGACGAGGGTTGTTTTTCCCAAATCAAACGGCCCCCTGATCACGTTCGCCTCCGGCCGCACGTAGTTCCGGAATTTCTGGCTCCCATCGAAGGCATATTGGAACACCCTCGCGAGGTCGTTCATCGTCCGCTCCGCGGCATAAACAGGGATGCTTTTGTCCTCGATTTCACAAAACCTCCGGAGATCGTCAAATCCGAGGATGTGATCGCTGTGCGAATGGGTATAGACGACGGCGTCGAGTTGCGTGATCCCCTCACGCAGGCACTGGGCGCGGAAATCCGGCGGCGTGTCCACACAGAAGATGGTTTCTGGTGTCCGGACGAGGATCGCCGTCCGGAGACGTCTGTCGCGCGGATCCGGCGAATGGCAAACCCGGCAGTTGCAGCCGATCACCGGGATCCCATGCGATGTGCCCGTCCCTAAAAATGTGATATCCAACTCGCCCATCGCTTTGCTTTCGTGACCGAGAGTGGCATACTCCGCGCATGTCCGCAACGCTGGCCTCTCTGCGAATCAGAAACCTCGCCCTCGTGGAGGATCTTCTTTGGGAACCGCGGAAGGGATTCGTCGCGATCACCGGGGAGACAGGCGCCGGAAAGTCGATCGTCGTGGGCGGGGTCAAGCTCCTGGTCGGCGAACGCGCCGACAAATCCGTGATCCGCTCCGGCTTCGACTCCTGCACGGTCGAGGGCGTTTTTCTTCTGGAAAAGATGTCGCCGCTTCACGCCCTGCTGGACGAGGGAGGTGTCGAGCCGTGCGAGCAAGGCCGGCTCATCATCCGCCGGACGCTCTCGGCCAATGGATCCGGAAAACAATTCACGAATGGCTCCCCCTGCACCCTCGCCCTGCTGCGACAGATCGGCGACCTGCTCCTGGACCTCCACGGACCCCATGACCACCAGAGCCTGTTCTCGAGAGAGCAACAGCTCCTCCTCGTGGATGGCTTTGCCGATGCGGGCCCGCTCCGGACCGCCTATTCCGCCGCACGGAAGGATTGGATGCGATTGGTCGGGGAAAGACAGCGCCTCACCGAGGAGGCGTCCGCGCTGGCCCGCGAGATCGACCTCCTCACACATCAGACCGGGGAAATCGGCCAGGCGGCTTTGCAGGCGGGCGAAGAGGAGCCGCTTCTCGACCGCCAGAAAGCCTGCGCCAACGGACGGCGGCTTTCCGAAATCTGCGCGGAACTCTCGGCCCTCGCATCCGAATCGGACGATTCCCTCTCCGCCCGGCTCGGCGAAGTCAACCGGCTCGCCAGAGAACTCCACCGCCTCGACCCCCAGGGCGGCGGACTCGAGAAATCCGCCGGCGGGCTGTTCGAGAGCCTGCAGGATTTCGCCCGGGAAGTGGACCGATATGCGGCCGCGCTGGAAACCGATCCGGCGGAACTTGAAAAAATCGAGTCCCGCCTGGATGTCATCCAATCCCTCAAGCGCAAATACGGCTCCACCCTCGGGGATGTGATCGCATTCGGTGAGGAAGCCTCCGCACGCCTTGCGGAACTCCGCCACCGCGGGGAACGCGAAGCCGGACTTGACGACGAAATCGTCCGCGCCGCCGAAACCATGACCTCCGCGGCGCAAAAACTCACGACCGCGCGCCGCGCCGCCGCCCCCAAGCTCGCTGCCCTGGTGAAGCGCCACCTCGCCGACCTCGGCTTTGCAAAATCCGGATTTTCCCTCTCCCTCGACCCACTCGACAGCCCCGGACCGCTGGGCTGCGAGTCCGCCGAGTTTCTTTTTTCGCCGAATCCGGGCGAGCCCGAACGCCCGTTGCGCGCCATCGCCTCGAGCGGGGAAATCTCGCGCGTCATGCTCGCCATCAAAACCGCCCTCGCCGCGCAGGACAGCGTGCCCGTGCTCATCTTCGACGAAATCGACGCGAACGTCGGCGGGGAAATCGGAGCGAAAGTCGGGGCCAAAATGAAAGAGCTCGGCCGCTCGCACCAGGTCTTCTGCATCACCCACCTCCCGCAGGTCGCCGCCCTGGCCGGCTCCCACTTCATCGTGGCCAAAGACACCACCGGCAAACGCACCAGCACCAGCCTCACCGAGGCCGGGGGCCCCGCCCGCGAAGCCGAAATCGCCCGCATGCTCGGCGGCAACCCCGGTTCCGCCCTCTCCCACGCAAGGGCCCTGCTGAAAGAGCGGTAGCTCCCCACAAAGGCGCGGAGGAAAGGATGGTTTGTTTCCGACTCCTTACTGCGCCTTGTTGGCGCGGCGTTCCGATTCGGTGGCGAGCGCGAGAACGGTGTTCTTCGCTTCGACCAGGGCCTGGTTCTTCAGCCCGGCGACGAGATTCGCGATGGGAACGCAGAGGTTGGTGTAGCACATGAGGGTGCGATCACCATCGTAGGGTTCGATGCGGAGCGATCCGTCGCTTTTCTTGGCGAGGGGAGACTGGATGAGTTTCCAGGACACGGTAAAATTGTCGCCTTGTTTTTGATAGGTGTTCCGGACGACGTAGCTGGTGCGCTGGATGACCGGGACCTTGACCGTGTAACGGACATCCTTCGTGCCATCCGGGTTCGTGGCGATGACCTGCGCTTGAAGGAGTCCGGGCGTGTAAGAGGGGGCCGCGTCGTAGTCGGTGAAGAGGTTGGAGACGACATCCGGCGGCGCATTGACAACCCGGTAGAGACTGAGCTGCGGCCAGGGCGCCCCGGGTATGTCGGTGCTCTTGACAACCGTCTGGCCCTCGGCCAGCTCGTCCCGCTGGGATTTTGGAACCTCCTTGACAAGGTCGGCATGGAGTGATGCCGAAAGAAAAAGCGCCAGTGCCAAAACCGCAGGGAGTTTCATGCGCCGACCCTAACTCAAGGGTCCCCGCAAGGCAAACCCGGATTACCGGCTGAAGCCGTCCACCACCTGGGAATAGAGGTAGAAGAGGCGGGAGAAAACCGTGGACCAGGAATAGCGTCCGCGGGCTTCGATGCTGGCCTTCAAGCCGGCCGCGCGGAGGTCGAGGGAAAACTTCGACTCGATGGCATCGGCCAGGGCGCCGGGAGAATTTTCGGCTGCCCACAATTGCTGGTCGCTGAAAATGATCCGGTCCATGTAGCTCCCGCGGATGCCGACGACGCAGGTGCCGCTGGCCTGGCTCTCGAGGGCGACCAGCCCGAAGGTTTCCTGCACGCCGGGATGGACAAAAAGATCCGCGGCCCGGTAGATCGCCGCCAGTTCGCGCGGGTTCGCGCAGTAGGGCATCCAGTGGACGCTCCCGGATTTTTCCCGGAGTTGCACGACGGCCGGCCGCTGCGCGCCATCGCCGACGCAGAGCAGGTGGTATTTTCCGGGCGACCGCGCATGCAGGATGGAGAACGCCTGGAAGAGAGCCCGGACATTTTTCTCCTGCGCGAGGCGCCCGACATAAAGAAGCATCCTGGCAGTGCCGGGGATTCCGAGCCGCGCCCGGGTTTCGGCGCGATCGGGGATGTCGGGGACAAAAACTTCCGCATCGACACCGAGGTCGACCGTGTGAATCCGTTCGACCCCCCACGTGCCCAGCAGGAGGGCCAGAACCGGGCTGGGCACGAACGTGCATTCGAAGTGGTTGTAGAGGGCCTGGACATATTTCCGGCAGATATCATCGGTGATCGAGACCGCAAACCGCCCGAAAAATTTGGCCGCCGTCCGGATGTAAGCCTCGGGAAAGTGGGAGTGATAGAACCCGACCACCGGGATATCGAGCCCCCGGCCCGAGGCCACGGCTTTCCATGCCACCTGGTAGGGGTCGCCGGATTCGATGATGTCCGGGCATTCGCGCTCGAGCGCTTCCTCGATGAGGTGCAGCTTGGTCAGCGCGCGGTAGCGGGAGGTCCGCGAAACGAGCGGGGAGGCGATGGTATAAACGCGGACCCTGTCATCACCGGAGCGGGCGGTGGATTCTCCGGGAACGATGATGACGTGTTCGCAGTCGGGTCGATGGTTGCGCACGAAGGCGGATTTCTGCTCGATATAGCGCCTCACCCCTCCGCTGACCGGAGAGTAGAACTGGGTGAGATCGCAGACTTTCAATCCCGAAAAACGCTTTTTGGACAGAATGGACAAAATGGGCGGAATTGAGCGGAAGAGGCTTGGGGGAGAGAAGGGCTGGAAGATACGAAACGGCCTTTTTTCCTTCTGTGAATTCCGTCAAAATTTGCCGGGCTCCGGCGGAACGCGATGGCGATGGTCGCTTGCAAGTCTATCCCCCCGAGGCAAGCCAGCGTTCGGCATCGATGGCCGCGGCGCATCCCTGCCCGGCGGCCGTGATCGCCTGGCGATACACGTGGTCCGCGACATCGCCCGCGGCAAAGACCCCGGGAATATTTGTCCCGGTCCCATGTTTCTGGACCAGGTAACCGTTTTCGTCGGTCGCAAGGATGCCGCGGAAGGCGGATGTGTTCGGCTCATGGCCGATGGCGACAAAAACACATTTGACCTCGAGGTCGCTCTCGGAAGCGTTCCTGGTGTCCCGCAGGCGGACGCCCCGCACTTCGCCGGCCGCATCGGTGAGGAATGCCGAGACCGTGGAATTCCAGAGCGGCTTGATCTTGGGATTCGCCAGGGCGCGGTCGGCCATGATTTTTGAAGCGCGCAGAGTGTCCCTGCGGTGGATCAGGTAGACCGTGGAGGCAAAGCGCGTGAGAAAGGTGGCTTCCTCGCAGGCGGAGTCTCCCCCCCCCACCACGCATACCGGAACATCCCTGTAAAAGGCCCCGTCGCAGGTGGCGCAGGATGTCAGCCCGTGGCCGATCAGCGCGGATTCCCCCTCGAGGCCGATATAGCGGGGCGATGCGCCGCTCGCAACGATGATCGCGCGCGCCTCGATCCACTCGCCGTCCACCTTGAGCCGGTGGGGGGTGCCCGGCTCAAATTCCTCCACGACGCCGTAACGGAAACGGGCTCCGAATTTCTCCGCCTGCCGGTGAATGAGCATGATCAGATCCGGCCCCTCGATGCCCTCGGGAAAACCGGGAAAATTTTCCACGGCGGTCGTGGTCGTGAGCTGGCCGCCCGGCATCCGTCCTTCCAAAACAAGCGGGGAGAGGTTTGCGCGGGCCGTATAAATGGCGGCAGTCAGCCCGGCGCATCCCGTGCCGACAATGATCACGTTTTCCATAGAACCGGGAAGTAAACACGAACTCCGCCCCGCGCGAAAACATTAATTCGCATCACCCGCCCAAAGCCAGCGACGCCGGAAATGCCGCCGGCAGGCGGACCGGGCGGCCCTCCGGCATCTTCACCAGGGCCAGCGCCTGGCGGCACTTGACGAGAAGCGCCCCGTCCGACGGCCGGATCACCTCGAACTCGACCCAGAAGCGGATGCCGCTCCATTCCACAATCCGACCGTCAACACGAAGCTCGTCACCGAGCCGGGCGGGCCGTTTGTAATCGATCTCCGTGCGCGTGACGACGGGATGGATTCCGGTGCGCTCGATCTCCCGGAAGCTCAGGCCCATCTGGATCGCAAGAAACGTCCGGGCGGTTTCAATGAACCGGAGGTAAACGATGTTGTGAACGACCCCTCCCGCGTCCGTATCGAAATACATCACGCGGATGTCGGTCGAGATCCGGCATTGGTCGGGCACCTTCATGTCCTTGACAGGCATTTCCTCAAAGCGGGCCGCGAATTTCCCGGGGCCTTCTCCCCATCCGGCGCGGACGGGGAGCCACGGGCGCCATCCGCTCGCCGGCGGTCACCTCGCGTTGCCCCAGCGAGGAAGCGCACCCGGTGCAAAGGTAGTCGAAAATTTCCTTGTCCGGGAGCACGAGGAGCAGTTTTTCGCGGACCGGCATGGCTTTTTGGCACTTGTTGCAGTAGAGCGACGACGCGCGGAAACTTTCGAACTGTTGCATCGATTTCAGAGGAAGGGGGTTTCCGTGAAATCACCGGGATTTTTGCGGTCTTTCACGATGTGGCTGAGGATGGTTTGGAGGACGACCACCGGGGGCTCGGTGGCATCCACATGGACGATCAGATCCGGCCCGTAATGATCCAGCAACGGCAGGGATTCCTTCTCGTAGGTATCAAGCCGGCGACGGATCACCTCTTCATTGGCATCGTCGAGACGGTTGTCCTTCAAGGCCCGCTTCTTGAGACGCGTCACGACTTTGTCCCGATCCGGGCAATTGAGATGGAACACCCGGCGGACATCGATGATATCAGCCATAAGCTCGGCCTGTCGGACATTGCGGGGAATCCCATCAAGCACGAGGTAATCGATATCCGGCTTGAAGACGTGGGCCTCCACGGCGTGGCCGATGCTCACTTTCCAAAGCTCGACCGTGATTTCATCCGGCACAAGCCGGCCATTGCTCGAGTATTCCAGAAAGGCCCGTCCGATTGGGTTCCGCGTGTCCATGCGGCGGAAAACATCTCCGCAGGCACAGTGAAAAAACCTGGGGAGTGTGCCGATGGTCATTCCCTGCGTGCCCTTGCCACTCCCGGGGGCTCCGAAGAAGAGATAGGTGGGGTATTTTGCTGACACAATGCCGCGGAACATAATCACGGCGAACCGCTCCTGCAACCTCGCTGTGAAGATTTCGGGAGAGGCGTTGACTTTGTCGCTTCGCTCCCGTAATCACAACTCACAACTTTCTCCCAACCGGTGGCCCAGAATGAAGATTATATCGTGGAAATCCTGATGGATGTCGGGCTGGTGACCCGCACCCAGGTGGAATATGCCCGGGGGCACATGACCGGCCACAGCGTCATCGATTCGCTCATCCACGAGGGATTCATCACCCAGGAAGATGTCGGGCGCACCCTGGCCGCGCAGAATGGCATGGAGTTCATGGATCTGGCGCAAATCGTCGTTCCGCCGAATATCATCGAGCTGCTGCCCGCCGAGGATGCCAGGCGCTGGAAGGCGGTTCCCGTCGGCGAGCGGGAGGGAGCGTTGCTCATCGCCATCGGCGATCCCATGGACATGCAGACCATGGACGATCTCGCTTTCAAGCTTCACCGCGAGGTCGAATTCGTCTGCGCGACCCCGGATTCCATCCGCAACAGCCTGATCCAGTATTACGGCGGCGACGCGACCGCCACCTTCGGGCAGGAGATGGAACTCGGCTCGGAGGAAGCGGGAGCCGACGATGCCCCGATCATCAAAATGGTCTCGCTCCTCCTGGTGGAAGCCTACCAGAACCAGGCGAGCGATATCCACCTCGAGCCGCTGGAATCGAAATTCCGCGTGCGCTTCCGCATCGACGGGGTGCTCCAGGAAATGCCGAGCCCGCCGAAAAAACTCCAGTCGGCGATGATCAGTCGGATCAAGATCATGAGCGGCTCGATGAGCATCGCGGAGAAGCGGCTGCCCCAGGACGGACGCATCCAGATCAAACTCGGAGAGAAAGCGATCGACCTGCGCGTCTCGACGATTCCGACCGTTCATGGCGAGAGCGTCGTCATGCGTATTCTCGACAAAACCTCCCTCATGCTCGGATTGCCGGACCTCGGGTTTCTCTCCGACGACCAGGCCAAATTCGAGAAGCAAATCAACCTGCCGGACGGGATCATCCTGGTCACGGGGCCGACCGGTTCTGGAAAAACCACGACCCTCTACGGCTGCCTGAATTACATGAACAAGCCGGACCGGAAGTTGATCACGGTCGAGGATCCGGTCGAATACCAGATGAGCGGCATCAACCAGGTGCCCGTGAATGCGAGCATCGGCATGTCTTTCCCCGCCGCCCTCCGCTCGATCCTGCGCCAGGCCCCGAACATCATCATGATCGGCGAGATCCGTGATATGGAGACGGCGAGCATCGCCACGAACGCCTCGCTCACCGGCCACCTCGTGCTTTCCACCCTCCACACCAACGACGCCCCCAGCGCGATCGCCCGCCTGGTGGATATCGGCATCAAGCCTTTTCTGGTGTCCACCTCGGTGCGCTCGGTGCTGGCGCAGCGCCTGGTGAGAAGGTTGTGCCCGAAGTGCAAGGCCCCGGCGGAACTCACGGAATACGAGATGAACATGCTCCACATCGATGAAGGGCAGCTCGGTGGCGCGCAGGTCATGCGCCCGGTCGGCTGCGAGCTCTGCCGCGGAAAGGGATACAAGGGACGCATGGGAATCTTCGAGTTGTTCCTCGTGGATGACGAGGTCCGCAACATGATCAACAACAATGCCTCCACAATCGCCCTGCGCCAGCGGGCGCGCGAACTCGGAATGCGAACCCTGCGCGAGGATGGCATCCGGAAGGTTCTGGCCGGAATGACGACCGCCGAGGAGGTTCTCACCACCACCATGACCGACCTCGACTAACCGTATGGACGCACGACAAGTCACGGATATCTTTGTGGAGCGAGGTCTCCTCACACCGGAGCAGGCGGGAGAATACATCGATCTCGCCGCCAAGGGAGAAAGCCCCATCGAGCAATTGCTGGTCGAACACCAGGTTGTGGATGAGGAGGGGTTCATCCGGATCATCGCCGATTCCATCGGGGCGGAGGCATACAACCTCCAGGAGTTCGTCCCGGACACAACCGTCCTCGGCCTGATTCCCTCCGGCCTCGCCCGCCTGCATGGCGCCATGCCGGTCATGGGCTCGGGGAACACGATCATTGTCGCCCTGGCAGACCCGCTCAACCCGCAAACCATCGAGGACTTGAGATTCGCGCTGGGCCGCGAGATCCAGGTGATGGTCGCATTTCCCTCCCGCGTCACCAACCTCATCCGCCAGCACTATGGGTCGGAGGTCACCAATTTCGACGACATCATCGCCCAGCTCGGCGCCGGTTCGGACCTGGTCGTCACGGAAGGCGGCGGCGACAGCTTCAATCTCCAGGCCGTCACCGCGGAGGCGAACACCGGCCCGATCATCAAATACGTGGACCTCATCCTCGACAAAGCCATCGCGGCAAGGGCGAGCGACATCCACTTCGAGCCGTTCGAGACCGAATTCAAAATTCGTTACCGCGTGGACGGCGCGCTTTACGAGATGGATCCGCCGCCCCTCCACCTTGCCCTGCCGGTGATCTCCCGCGTGAAGGTGATGTCGAATCTCAACATCGCCGAGCGCCGCCTGCCCCAGGATGGCCGGATTCAAAGAACCATCAATGGAAGGCAGGTGGATCTTCGTGTCTCCACCCTGCCCACCACATTCGGCGAGAGCGTGGTGCTGCGCGTTCTCGACCGATCAAGTGTGAATCTCGACTTGGAAACGCTCGGCGTGCCGGAGAATGTCTACAACTACATCCTTCAGGTCCTTGAAAAACCGAACGGGATCTTCATCGTCACCGGGCCGACCGGTTCCGGAAAAACCACGACCCTTTATTCCTGCCTCAGGAAGATCAACACGATCGATTCCAAACTTCTGACCGCCGAGGATCCGGTGGAATACGAGATCGACGGGATCATCCAGGTGCCGATCAACGAGGGAATCGGACTGACCTTCGCCCGCGTTCTCCGGGCGTTTCTCCGCCAGGACCCGGACCGGATTCTTGTCGGCGAGACGCGCGACATCGAAACCGCGCAAATCGCCATCCAGGCCTCCCTGACCGGGCACCTGGTTTTCACCACCCTGCACACGAACGACTCGACGGGAGCCGTCACGCGCCTGGTCGACATGGGGATCGAGCCGTTCCTGATCTCCGCCTCGCTCGAATGCATCCTCGCCCAGCGCCTCATCCGCAAAATCTGCACCAACTGCCGCACCGCCTACGAGCCGAACGAGCATGTTCTCGCCTCGCTGGGGCTCGGCATCCATGACATCGGGGACAAAAACTTCTTCTACGGAAAAGGCTGCGAATCCTGCAACAACACCGGCTACAAGGGCCGCAAGGGCATTTACGAACTCCTGAAAATCTCGGATCCCATCCGCGAAATGATCAACGAGAGGGCTCCCGGCGTTCTCCTGCGCCAGAAGGCCATCGAACTGGGAATGACCACCCTGCGCGAGGACGGGCTGCGTTCGATCTACGACGGGCTGACCACCATCGAGGAAGTCGTCAAATACACGTAGGCGGGTTGCTGCTCATCCCGGGAAATCCGGCGTTGCCAGCACGGTCTTCCCGTGGCCTGAGCCCGCCAAGGGGCGGTTCATCTGGCGGCGGGATCGTTGGGAAGAAAAACGTCGAATTTCATCCCCTCGGGTTTCTGCTTGGGGAGCAGGGAAAGATCCGATCTGTTGATGAGAAGCCTGGCGATTTTGCGTTTGCCGGGTGCCGCGGGATCGTCGGCCAGGCCCCCGTCCGGCAGCGACTCCTCCGGCGGATCGGAGGTTCAGGAAAAAGACGTTCCGTTCCCCGATCCCGGAAGCGAAATTGTCGAGTGGGACGGCAAAAACTGGAACTCCAACAACAACCGGCTCTTCGAGGCGCGCTTTGAAAAATTCCTGAACGAGCCCGAGGCCACGACCGGGAACGACCGCGACTACAACCGGCTTCTCGCCCAGATCATGGACAAGCTGGCACCGAACAAGATCACGCCGAAGTCCACCGATGAGGCCTTCCATCTCCTGTCGCAGGCATCACAATTCGACATGGATGCCCACCTCTGCGATGCCATCGCAAACCAGGTCTATTCCGCATGGCTTGCCGAGCGGTCGAACGACCGCCTCACGGCCGCCAACCAAAGCCTGGAAAAAGAACGCCAGCGCCTCGAATGGAACAGCCGGATGAGCAGCAAGCCCGGACAACTGAGGGAGAAAAACAAAGAAGGCGAGACCACGATGCCCGCGGACCAGGCGGAACATGTTCGCCAGCTCACCGTCCGCCAGGCCGAGGTGAACGCCCTTCTCAAGGCAAACCAGTTCAAGCGGGAAGTCGCCGAGTTCCAGGTGAAGATCGAGTTCCAGGTGCTGATCGTGCAGCATTTCATGCAGCGACGCTTCCAGCATGTGGTGATCGGGACCCAGTTTTACCGGAGCATCTTCGGCGATGGCGACAGCCTCTTGCGCGTCGGCGGGGACTCGAAGAGCCTCTTCTCGAAGGCGACCGGAATGCCGCCGACCGTCGGGACCCTCGACTCGCTCGCAAACGAGGCGATGCGCGATGTCCGCGAGGGCGTGAAAGCTTTCCAGTTTCTCCTGGAGAAAAATGAGCTCGAGAGCGCCACCAAACGGCTCGCCGAGACATTCGTCCTCGGAGAATACATGCCGGAAATCCAGACCCTCCCGCGCGACGACAACAAGCTCAACCAGGTCCGTGCCGACCTCACCACCAAAGCATCCGATTTCGTGCGCGCCCTCAGGCAGGCCGAGGAGCAGGAGAAAAAAACCAGCTCGGCTCGTCGCTGGCCTGGTATCTGAAGGCCCGGAAAAATTATCCCGGCAGCGATTTTGCGCGCCAGGGGATCGAGCGGATCAACGTCCGCCTCTTCCCCGACGCGAAATAGAGCATTTCAGATAAAGATGTAGCCGGGATATTGTTGTCGCCTCGCTCTGTCGAGGCGTCGGGGCACACGCCGACAGAGCGGCATAGCTACAATTTTATTGAAACCGCTCTCCCCCCGGTCATCCGTTGAAGCGCCCGGCGGCGGTAACCGTGTTGGAGAGGAGCATGGCGATGGTCATCGGGCCGACTCCACCGGGCACGGGAGTGATCGCGGAGCAGCGTTCCGCGACGGCGGCGTAATCGACATCCCCGACAAGGCGGTATCCTTTCGGGCTTGCGGGATCGTCCACGCGGTTGATTCCCACATCGATCACCACAGTCCCCTCGCGGATATGGTCGGAACCGAGAAAGTTCGGACGTCCGATGGCGGCAATGACAATATCGGCTTCCCGCGTGATGGCCGCCAGATCCCTTGATCGGGAGTGGGCCACGGTGACGGTCGCATCCCCGCCTGGTCCCTTGCGCATGAGCAGCAGGGCCAGGGGCTTTCCGACAATCATGCTCCGCCCGACGATGACGACCCTGCGTCCGGATGTCTCGATGCCGGCTTCGGCCAGCAGGCGGATGCAACCCAGCGGGGTACAGGGCACCAATCCGGTTGGGTCATCCATGGCGAGCTTTCCCACATTCACCGGATGAAATCCGTCCACATCCTTGCGCGGATCGATCTCCCGGACGATCTCCGCCTCGTTGATGTGAGCGGGCGGGGGGGATTGAACGAGGATGCCGTGGACGGACGCGTCGGCGTTCAATTCTTCAACGACCGCAAGGAGCTCGGCCTGGGTCGTCGAGGCGGGAAGTTCCCTTTTGACCGAATGGAATCCGAGGTCGGCGGCCTTTTTGTCCTTCGAGCGGACATAGGCGCGGGATGCCGGATCATCCCCGACGAGCACCACGGCCAGGCCCGGGCGGATTCCGCGATCACGCAGAAGCTCCGAGCGTGTTTTTGTTTCCTCCAAAACTTTGGCCGCAATCGCGGCGCCGTCAATCCGCAGCATTTTTCAGATGGTCCTCCAGGTTTTTTCTCGCCCGCTCGAATTCTTCCCCGCCCAGGTCGCTCGGGATCTTGACCCGTTCCTCCACAGTGACCGATATGGTGGAAAATGGCAACGGGATGATGAATCCATCCCATGTCTTCATGCGAAAACACCGAGAGAAGCTCGCATGGATGGGAACGATTGCGGCCCCCGTGGCCTGGGCAAGCAGGATCACACCGGGACCCAGACGGTAGCGCGGTCCGCGTGGACCGTCGGGCGTGATCGCGATATCTCCGCCCCCGCGGATCATGCGAACGAGCTCGCGCAACGCCCGCGAACCCCGGCGGGAACTGGAACCGCGAACGGATCCCATGCCGAAAGCCCCGACGAATTGCGAGAGGATTTCGCCATCCCTGCTCGGGCTGGTGAGCACGGTGACACCATGGCGCAGCTTTTTCGGATAGAGCCGGTGGAAGGCATAGGTGATGCCGAGAATCCTGTTGTGCCAGAAACAGAGGAGACAGGGCTCCGGAAAGGCGTTCCTGCTGATCCCGCAGCGGTCGTCCAGCCGCAGGCGGATCGTGAGAAAGAGCGCTTTCAGCATGGTCGAGCCGACGAGGGCAAGGAGGCGCTCGCGAGTCATGGGAGAAACTGGTCCAGGACTTTTCGGATCACCGGCCGCGCAAGCGATGCCAGAGTCTCGTTGGCATAGGCGATCCATGCGATCCCGCTTGTGGTATCGAGCGGCGCATCCGGGAATCCGCCCAGCGGGTGCTCATAGACAGCCCCCGCCTTTTTCAAAACCAGCCAGGCGCAGGCATCATACGGGTGGCAAACCAGCGAAGAGAACCCCATATCGAGCGCCTGGAAGATCAGCGGGCGCAAATCCCCGACCATCCGGTCGTGACCGGCGATGACCTCGTGAAACTGGCCCCCTGTCGAGATATACTGGTCGTCAAAAACCGTGGGCGAAAGCGACGAGTTCAGGCCGATCAACTCGTCCCAGATCCGCTCCTCGATCTGCGCGGTCAATGTCCGGCCTTCCGGGAAAAATTTCACGAACGACGAGAACCCGTGGGAAAAACCCACGGCTGTCGAGGGCGCGGCGGCGAGCGGTTGAACGGTATTGGCCCGGATATCGAATGAATTTCCAACGAGCGGCCCCTCCGATGTGGCGCTGAACTGGTCGGACCGCCATTGTTTCGATGTCGGGATCTCGGTCATCGCCGCGGCGACAATCCCGGAGAGCCTCGTGTCCCCGCCCATCTGGGGAGCGATGCCGCCGAGCGCCCACGCGCTGCGCTTGTCATACATGATCCCGCGCGTGCCATCGATGGGATCGAGGAGGCATTTCCACCGGGTTTCCGGGACCGGCGTGCCCGCGGGAAAACAGAGTTCGTGCCCGATGCCTTCCATGACGACTTGAACCGGCCATTCCACCGGCCAGCTTTTTTCAAACCACGCCAGGATGGCCTGCTCGCCGAATTTATCCACCGCATAAATCGTGTCGCCGCCCCCGTAACCGGTCACCGAGGAAAGGGAGCCGGCACTGAGACCGGCCCTTTGCAGCAAAACCTCATCGCGGATCGCGACCCCCAGCTCACAGAGCAGCCGCCGGAGATCATCGTTTGAGGCACAGGACATCCGCCCAGATTAGCCGCGACTTTCAAAACCAAAACCCCATTTTTTCAACAAACTTTGTGCCCCGCAGAATTCACATCTTTTCGCGTTTGGCAAAATGAACCCGCGCGCCAACCAACAGCATTGGCGATGGAGCGCCGGGGAAGCCGGAAGCCACGTGGGTGAAAGTCCCACCGGTCGAATGAGACGGTTCACGACCGAAAGAGATGTCCGGAATGAGGCCGCGAGGCCGAAGCCGCAAGCTGCGGGAAGCCATTCGGGAAGAGACCACCCGGAGCACCCAATGGAAGGAACCCAAAGAAGTCATCGCCCGAGTCAACACGCGGGTGAGGGGATGGATCGGTTACTTTCATCACGCCAACAGCACGCGAGTGTTCAA
>Ga0172380_10002691_pt1 | contig 26566 bp, 31 predicted proteins | sample Leawe162metaG_FD_119747 | JGI IMG/M metagenome (GOLD analysis project Ga0172380, IMG submission 119747) | Leachate microbial communities from a municipal landfill in Southern Ontario, Canada - Leachate well 162 metaG | ecosystem: Engineered > Solid waste > Landfill > Unclassified | place...
AACGATTCCCGTCGGTTACGTAAATAGCTTAAAAGAGAAGTTTAAAACCGATAACATCATCTTCTCGCCTGAGTTTTTAAGAGAGGGGCTTGCACTGCATGACAATCTCTACCCAAGCAGAATAATCGTAGGAGAGAGAAGCAAAAGAGCAGAAATTTTTGCCTCTCTTTTAGCCGAGGGTGCCATCAAAAAAGATATACCCATCCTTTTCACCGACTCTACAGAAGCGGAGGCTATAAAACTTTTTGCAAATACCTATCTTGCCATGAGAGTTGCATATTTTAACGAACTTGATTCTTACGCGCAGACACACGGACTTGATACAAAGCAGATTATAGAGGGTGTCGGACTTGACCCGCGCATAGGCTCGCACTATAATAATCCCTCTTTCGGGTACGGTGGATACTGCTTACCAAAAGATACAAAACAGCTTCTTGCAAACTATGCGAATGTGCCATCAAATATGATTGAGGCGATTGTAAAGTCAAATAGCACAAGAAAAGATTTCATAGCCGATAGTATCTTGGCAAAAAAGCCAAAGATAGTCGGAATCTACAGACTTGTTATGAAAAGCGGAAGCGATAATTTTAGAAGCTCTGCTATTCAGGGCATCATGAAGCGCATAAAAGCAAAAGGGATAGAGGTTGTTATCTATGAACCTGCGTGCCATGAGGATAATTTTTTCAACTCAAGAGTTATAAAAGATTTGGATGAGTTTAAAAAGATAAGCGATGTCATAGTGGCAAACAGACTTAGTGAGAGCATTATGGATGTAAAAGATAAAGTCTATACCAGAGATATTTTTAATAGCGATAGTTAAGAGGAGTTGATTTGAAGATACTAGTAACAGGCACAGCCGGCTTCATTGGCTACCATTTGGCAAAAAAATTGTTAGAGCGCGGTGATGAGGTAGTGGGGCTTGACAGTATAAACGACTACTATGATGTAAATCTAAAGTATGCAAGATTGGCTGAGCTTGGGATAGACTACCACGCCTTGCTCGCAGTGGCAAACAAGTCTTATTGCGAACACAATGAAGCAATTTCCGAGACTGCCGCGTCGCAAGCTCCTCGCAGTGACGGTCATTGCGAGCGTAGCGCGGCAATCTTATCATCAAAGTATCCAAAACATAAATTTATCAAAGCCTCTCTTGAAGATACACAAACCATAAACAACCTTTTTGAAACCGAAAAATTCGACGCAGTATGCAACCTCGCAGCGCAAGCAGGTGTGCGTTATAGCATAGAAAATCCGCATGCTTATATCCAAAGCAATGTTGTGGGGTTCTTAAATATTTTGGAGGCTTGCAGAAACTTTGGTGTGAAAAATCTCTCATACGCAAGCAGCTCAAGCGTTTATGGACTTAACAAATCACAACCTTTTAAGACAAGTGACCATACGGATCACCCGATAAGCCTCTATGCAGCCACTAAAAAATCAAATGAGATGATGGCGCACTCTTATTCTCATCTTTACGGCATTCAAGCAACAGGACTGAGATTTTTTACCGTTTATGGCGAGTGGGGAAGACCGGATATGGCGCCGATGCTTTTTGCCGATGCGATTTTAAATGACAGAGCCATAAAAGTATTTAACCACGGTAACATGAGCAGGGATTTTACCTACATAGACGACATAGTGGACGGCATTATAAAAGTGATAGACAATCCCGCAACTGCTATCATTTCATGTGGGGATAGACTGCCGCGCTCCGCTCGCAGTGACGAAGAATTTTTCATTGCGAATGATTCTTCTGTCATTGCGAGCGAGGCGTGGCAATCTAAAAATCTCCCAGCTGATGGCTCAAGCGCACCTTACAGAATCTACAACATAGGAAATAACTCGCCTATTCAGCTTTTAGATTTTATAAAAACACTTGAAAAGTCACTGGGCAAAGAGGCAAAGAAAAATTTTATGGAGATGCAAGATGGCGATGTCGTCTCTACCTATGCGGATGTAAGTGGTTTGATGGATGATTTTGGCTACAAACCCGACACTTCTTTAGATGTCGGTGTAGAGAAGTTTGTGAAGTGGTATAAAAGTTTTTATGGGAGTGACAAATGATAAAAATATGTATCATAGGTCTTGGATATGTAGGCTTACCGCTAGCCCACGCATTTAGCGAAAAATACAAAGTTGTCGGTTTTGATGTAAACAGAGCTAGAGTAGATGAGCTAAACAGCGGTTTTGACAGAACGCAAGAGTTGACAAATGAGCAAGTCAAAGAGTCGTTAAAAAATGGCATGAAGTTTACTTTGGACATAGAAGAGATAAAAGAGTGCAATATTTATATAGTCACCGTTCCAACACCCATAGACAACAGCAACGAACCGGATCTTACTCCCATCATAAAATCAACGCAAACAGTAGGTAAGGTGCTTAAAAAAGGCGATATTGTCATCTATGAATCAACTGTTTATCCGGGAGTTACCGAAGAGATTTGTGTGCCGATACTTGAAGAATTTAGTGATTTGAAATTTAACGAGACATTTTTTTGCGGTTATAGTCCTGAACGCATAAACCCCGGAGATAAAGAGCATACAGTTACAAAAATACTAAAAATTACATCCGGTAGCACCCCAGAGATAGCAAAAAAAGTTGATGACCTTTACAAATCTATCATCACGGCAGGAACATATTTGGCATCGACAATCAAAGTTGCAGAGGCTGCAAAAGTGATAGAAAACACCCAAAGAGATGTAAATATAGCTCTTATGAATGAGCTGGCTATGATGTTTGACCTTATGGGCATAAACACTCACGATGTCATAGAAGCGGCGGCTACGAAATGGAATTTTATCAAGCTAAAACCTGGGCTTGTCGGTGGGCACTGCATAGGCGTTGACCCTTACTATCTGACTCATAAAGCCCAAAGTGTAGGGTATATGCCAAATCTTATACTAGGTGCTAGACAAATCAATAACGGCATGAGTAAAATCATTGCAAGCAAAGCTATTAAATATATGGTTAAAAACGACAAAAAGTTAAAAGGCGCAAATATCTTAGTCATGGGCGTTACTTTTAAAGAAAATTGTCCTGATATGAGAAACTCTAAAGTACTTGATATCATTAAGGAACTTCAAGAGTATGAGTGCAGCGTAGAAGTGTATGACTACTGGGTGGATAGAAGCGACAAGGAGACAAAGCCTTTGACTTTTATAGAAAAATTGCCTCTTGATAGCAAAAAATATGACTCCATAGTCGTAGCAGTCGGGCATGATGCGTTTAAAGAAATCACTACTGAACAATTTGAGAGCATGTCAAATGGGGAGCCAATTATCATAGATGTAAAAGGTGTCGTTGAAAAACCGACATGGAGGCTTTAGCATGAAAAACTTTGCACTTATTGGCGCTAGCGGATACATAGCCCCAAGACATATGAGAGCCATCAAAGAGACCAAAAATAATCTGTTGGTTGCATTTGACCCGTATGACGGCATAGGTATCATGGATAGCAATTTTCCTCAGGCCGATTTTTTTACGGAGTTTGAACTTTTTGAGAGCTTTGTGGATGGATGGCAAAGGAGCGAAAAAGAGAAGATAGAGTATATCTCCATAGCCTCTCCAAACTATCTGCACTACAGCCACATAAGAACGGCACTTCAAAATAAAGCTCATGCAATATGTGAAAAACCGCTCGTGCTAGACCCAAAGCAGATTGATGAGCTTCTTGTTATAGAAAAAGAGAGTTGCAAAAAAGTCTATACTATTTTGCAACTCAGGCTTCATGACGCAATTATTGCGCTTAAAGAGAAAATCGCAAACGAGATAGAAGCCAATCCAACAAAAGTTTATGATTTGGATTTGACTTATCTGACAAGCAGGGGAAAATGGTATTTTGCATCATGGAAGGGTAATGAAGCTAAAAGCGGCGGCATAGCTTCAAACATAGGGGTGCATTTTTTTGATATGCTCTCTTGGATATTTGGAGGAGTTGAAGAGAGTTTTGTGCATATAAAACAAGCAGATACCAATGCAGGATTTATGAAACTCAAAAATGCAAATGTAAAATGGTTTTTAAGCGTAAACTACGACTACATCCCTGAAGATGTAAAAGCGGCAGGAAAGAGTACTTTTAGAAGCATTACTGTGGATGGCGAAGAGTTTGAGTTTAGCGAGGGGTTTACGGACTTGCATACAATAAGTTATGAACATATTTTAAACGGCGGTGGTTTTGGACTCCAAGAGGCTAGAAACTCCATAAATATTGTCTCAGAGATACGAAAACTTATCCCCTTAGGATTACAAGGGGAGTATCATCCGTTTTGTAAAAAGGTATTAAACTAATGGCTGATTATTTTGCGCACGAAAGCGCGTATATTGATGACAATGTAAATATTGGCGAAAATACAAAAATCTGGCACTTCTCACACATCTTAAGCGGTTCAAACATCGGAAACAGTTGCTCTTTTGGGCAAAACTGCGTTGTCGGTCCAAATGTCAAAATAGGCAGCGGCGTTAAAGTGCAGAACAATGTCTCTATTTATGAAGGTGTTGAGATAGAAGATGCCGTCTTTGTAGGACCGAGTGTAGTTTTTACAAATGTTATAAATCCGAGGGCTTTTATAGTAAGACGACAAGAGTTTAAAAAAACGCTTCTCAAATATGGCTGCACGATAGGTGCAAATGCGACTATCGTCTGCGGCGTAACCATAGGAGAATATGCGCTTATAGGAAGCGGAGCGGTTATAAACAGAGATGTAAAGCCATACGCACTGATGGTCGGAGTTCCAGCAAAGCGTATTGGATGGATAAGCCGCGCGGGAAATAGACTTGAGTTTGATACAAAGGGTTTTGCAGTTGACGAATACGACGGCAGCAGATACAAGCTTGAAGATGAAAACATAGTTTTTGTGGATATTTCGCTACAATAAGATAGAAATTAGATTAAAGCAGAGTTACAAATGAACTGTCAGATTGTCAATCAGCTAAAAGCACTAAAACCCATATTGAAAGAGGAGTATGGCATAGAAGAATTTGCCGTATTTGGAAGTGTTGCAAAAGGGTTGGATACAGAGACAAGTGATGTTGATATTGCAATATTAAAAGACAGTAAAAAAAGTTTTTTTCTTTTGCTAAAAGCAAAAAAGTTTTTAGAAGAACAATTAAATAGAAATATTGATATAGGTGACTTTGATAGCATGAAAACATTTGTGAAAAATAGAATAAAAAAAGATTTTATCTATGTTTGATATAGATAAAGTTGATAGAAATATTGAACCAAAATTGAAGAGGGAGTTGGTTGATGCCTTTATGGAGGATAACAAACATTTGGATTTTGTACTTCAGGCACTAAAAAAGTTAAACTAAATGCTACGCAGCCTAAAACCCCGCTCAGAGTTTAGCCGTAGTGTACTTACTCTCATGACGGGTACGACGATAGCCCAAGCCATACCTATAGCTATTAGCCCGATACTCACTCGCATATACACTCCTGAGGATTTTCAATATATTATAGGAAAAAAACAATATGAATGAATTAACTTTAATTGATAATCAAACAATAGAAAATAAAATCTACACCATAAGAGGTATGCAAGTTATGGTTGATAGAGACTTGGCAATTTTGTATGGAGTTGAAACTAGAAGATTAAATGAGCAAGTAAAAAGAAATATAGAAAGGTTTCCGCAAGAATTTATGTTCCAAATGGCTTCAGAAGAACTTGAAAATTGGAAATCGCAAATTGCGACATCCAATAAAGAGATAATGGGGTTAAGAAAACTTCCTTTTGTGTTTACCGAACAAGGGGTTTCTATGCTTAGTAGTGTTTTGAAAAGTCAAACAGCTGTTCAAACAAGTATTCAAATTATAAAAAGCTTTGTAAATATGCGAAAGTTTTTACAAAATAATGCTTCACTTTTTACAAGAATAGAAACTATAGAAAAAAGACAAATAGCTTATGAAATAAGAAATGACACTAAAGTAGATGCTATTTTAAATGCTATAGAAGAAAAAGGAACACCGCAAAAACAGCATATCTTTTATGATGGACAAATATTTGATGCATATCTTTTTGTAAGCGATATCATAAAAAGTGCTAAAAAATCTATAAAACTTATAGATAACTACATAGATGAAAGTACTTTAGTATTATTTACTAAAAGAGATGTAAAAGTTGATATGAAGATATATACAAAAGTAATATCAAAACAACTTAAGTTAGATATAGAAAAATATAATACTCAATATCAAAAAATAGAGGTTATCAAATTTGAACTGTCACATGATAGATTTTTAATCATTGATGAAAAAGAGATATATCACTTTGGAGCAAGCTTAAAAGATTTAGGTAAAAAGTGGTTTGCAGTTTCAAAGATGGATATTAACTCTTTTGAATTATTAGAAAAGTTAAACTAAATGCTACGCAGCCTAAAACCCCGCTCAGAGTTTAGCCGAAATGTTCTTACTCTCATGACGGGTACGACGATAGCGCAAGCCATACCTATAGCCATAAGCCCGATACTCACTCGCATATATACTCCTGAGGATTTTGGAGTGTTTGCGCTTTATATGGCTTTGGCTTCCATCTTATCCGTAGTGGCAACGGGTCGATATGAAATGGCAATCATGCTTCCAAAGAAAGATGAGGATGCTATAAATATTGTGGTGCTTTCTATCGTCATATCTTTTTTTGTTAGTTTTATTTCACTCATTATCGTATCTGTTTTCAATTCTCAAATCACAAATCTTTTAGGAAATCCGGAAATTTCAAACTGGCTCTATTTTATCCCTGTTACGGTTTTGCTTACGGGTGTTTATCAGAGTTTTAATTACTGGTCAAATAGAAAAAAACAGTATAAAAGACTTGCCATAAGCAGAGTTACGCAAAGCGGCACCGCAGCTACGGCAAATCTCGGGATGGGTTTTGGTGGGTTTGGTGCAAGTGGACTGATTTTGGGGCAAATTTTAGGGCAGAGTGTGGCAGCGACTATTTTGGGAAGAATGGTTTGGAGAGAAGACAGAGGCAAGGTAGAGCAAATTAAAAAATTAAAAATATTTGCTTTGATAAAGAAATATTTAGATTTTCCTAAAATCAATATGTTTCATGCGTTCTTGAATGATGTTAAAAATTTAATTGTTAATGTAATTCTTATTAGATGTTATAGTAGTTTTGTTTTAGGGCAATTTTACATGGTAAATAGAATTCTTTTGTTGCCAAGCGGACTTGTAGGTTCGTCTATCTCTCAAGTTTTATATAAAGAAGTTAGTAGTAAATACAACAGAAAGGAAGACTTCTCAAAAGATATAGTAAATATTATTGTTAAATTATTTTTATTTGGGTTAATTCCTTTTTTTATTATTGTATTTTTTGGAAAAGAGATATTTGTTTTTTTGCTTGGAAAAAACTGGGAAGTTGCAGGAAGTTTTGCGAGTTCATTTGCTTTATATGTATTATTTCACTTTGTAGCATCACCAATTTCTGTTGTTCCATTGGTAGTAAATAAACAAAAGCAGGCTTTTTATTGGAATTTAGTAGGAAATCTTGGCTATACTCTTTCAATATTCATCGGTTATTATTTGTTTAAAGATTTATCTAATTCTCTGTTGTTACTATCTGGTGTCATGGTCACTTACTTTTCATTTTATTATAGATGGATATACAAGATCTCAAAAAATATTTGTCACAATGATAATATATAGGAAAGGGAGGGGAAAATATGCGCATACTTTTAATTGGAAATCCGTACTCTATTTTTATTGTTCAATTGATTCAAAATCTTAAAAATATAGATTCATCTCTTCAAATAGATGTTCTTGAATTGGGAGAGTCGCAGAAAACATTTGAATCTTCTGCCGACCAAATAATATCTCTTGTTCGAAAAAAAAGCAACAACAATTTAATTGACTTTTTTTTTAAAATATTTTATTTCTTTTATAAAAAAATTCAATTAAAAAAAATTCCGACTTATGATGTTGTCAATATCCATTCTTATTCGAAAGGAATCAACCGCTATTGGCATGAAATAAAAAAAATTGCTCCATTTAGGATTATAACATTTTGGGGAAGTGACTTTTACAGAGTTTCGACACATACTAAAGAACTATATAGAGATGCTTTAAAAGAAACCACATATATCACATTTACAAATATTGGTATGAAGAAAGATGTGTATCAATATTATCAAGATTTTCAAGACAAAATGAGAGTTTGTTCTTTTGGGCTTGAGACATTAGAGTGGATAAAAAAAACATCTGCTGCAGATGTTGATATTTTCAAAAAAAAATTTAACATGCCGGAGAAAATTATTATTACATGCGGTTATGCCTCAAGCCATTCACAAAGACATTTGATAATTATCGACCAAGTTTGCAAGCTTGATGTTTCAATCCTTGAGAAATGTTTTTTTATTTTTCCAATGGGGTATGGCGATATGGCATATAAACAAACAGTTGAACAAAAACTTAAAAAAACTTCTTTAAATTATTTGGTGTTATCAGATTTTTTTTCACCATCAGAAATCGCAAAGCTTCGCTTAAGCTCAAATATTATGATTAATATTCTTGAAACTGATCAGTTTAGCGGAAGTATGCAAGAAGCTCTTTTTGCAAATAATATAGTTGTTTCCGGAACTTGGCTTCCTTACGAAATTTTATATCAAGAAGGTATAGTAATGCAAACTATTTCAGAACCATCAGAACTAAGAGATAAACTCCAGTATATTATTTCGAATTTACCAAAACTTCAAGTAAATTTATCACAAAACCAAGCTGCAATATGGAAGTTTTCTAGTTGGGAGCATAATGCACCTAAGTGGCTAAGTCTTTATAAGGAATAATATAAGCATGAAAAAAACAATCTTTCATCATCCGCTACTGCTTAATCCAAATGAAAAGTTAGTCAGCGGAATCAGACCTTTAAAAATGATAAAAGTTTTTGAGAGATTGGAGTATGCGCAGGATTTATTTATGACACTACAGGTTCTTATGCCGAGATTTAGATATGGTGTTTGTTATGAGTTTAGTATGTTTGATTTTTTACAAAGACAAAAGCTTAAGCTTAGGCAGCAATCGTTGATGGTGATGGAGTGTAGCTTGGAATTATATTTTGTTTCTAAAAAATTAACAAATATTTATAAAAAGGTTTCGAATACATGAAAATACTTTTAGGGATGTCACCCGTTGGAGGACATTTAGCTGGAATACAATATGGATTAAAACAAATTGGGGTAGATAGTGACTTGGTGTATTATAAAAATAATAAATATGGAATGCCGTCAGACCAAATTGTATGGAAAGAAGGTTTTTCAAATAAACAAAAAATATTGTCAATGTATGATTTTTTTAAATTTGCAAATAGTTATTATGATGTAATACATTTTGCTTTTGGCAGTAGCTTTTTTATGTTCCCAAAACACATAACCTTTTTAGATTTGCCATTTATTTCTAAGAATATAAAAATATTCACAACATTTAATGGTTGTGATATTCGTCAAAAGCAAAAAATGTCACTATTAGACAATTTTTGCGCATGTAATGATTCTTTTTGTGGAAAAGGTTCCTGTGGTTTTGGATGGGATACTATAAAGCAACTTAAAGTTAATATGTTTAATAAGTACTCAAAAAAAACATATGTAACAACACCTGATTTGAAAATATTTTCTCCAAGTAGTGACCTTTTGTTTCAGCCAAAACATACTTTTTTTAATTATGATTATATAGGAGTAAGGGATAATTTTAAATTAAAAGTTGTTCATGCACCTTCAAATACTACAATTAAAGGTACTGAAGAGATTATTAAAGCATGTGGTAGATTAAAAGATAAACTAGAATTAATATTAGTTAAAAATATGTCAAATATAGAAGCTTTAGAAATATATAAAAGTGCAGATTTAGTTATAGACCAGCTAAAAGTTGGATGGTATGGCGGGTTCGCAGTAGAGGTTATGAGAATGGGCAAGCCAGTAATCGCATATATGTCAGATATAAGTTTATCGAAAATTGATTTAAGTCTAAAAAATGACTTGCCTATAATAAATGCAAATAAACAAAATATTGAAATAGTATTAATTGATTTAATAAAAAATAAAGAAAAGTTACAATTATTATCTATAAAAAGTTATGAGTATGTTAATAAATATCATAATCCCATAAATATATCTAAAAAACTTTTGACAGATTATAGGCTTTTATGATGTGCGGAGTAAGCGGCATAATAAATAAAAACGGTAAATCGGTAGATGAAGATGAGATAAAAAAGATAAATGATTTAATAGCTCATCGTGGTCCAGATGATGAAGGATTTTATTTTGAAAAGAACTTTGCTTTTGGTCATAGAAGACTTTCTATATTAGACCTTAGCATCGATGGGCATCAGCCTATGCATTATCTTGATAAGTATGTTATAACTTATAATGGAGAAGTTTATAACTATCTTGAAATAAAAGAGGAACTGCAAAAAGAGGGTTATGTTTTTCATTCTCATACAGATACGGAAGTCATCCTTGCAAGTTATGATAAGTGGGGTGCGGAGTGTGTAAATAAGTTTAATGGAATGTGGGCATTTGCTATTTATGACAAAGAAAAAGAGATAATATTTTGCAGCCGTGACAGATTTGGTGTAAAACCTTTTTACTATACCGAAGTGAATGGTAAGTTTGTGTTTGGTTCAGAGATAAAACAGCTCTTAGCGTTTTATGATGAAAGATATGTAAATAAAAAGATTTTGATAGACTATTTAGTTATTGGGTATGAAAACCATACAAGCGAAACTTTTTTTGAAAATATTTTTCAACTTGAACAATCACATAATCTCATTTATGATTTAAAAACAAATCGTTTTGAGATTAAAAGATATTATGATATTAAAGAGAATGAAATAAAATTAGATGAAAATTCATCAGTTGATGCTTATAAATCAAAGCTTATTGAAGCTATAACTTTAAGGCTTCGTAGTGATGTAAAAGTTGGAACTTGTCTGAGTGGTGGATTGGATAGTTCCAGTATAGCTGCCATTGCATCGAAAATTTATAAAAAAAAATCAGATGATAAATTTACTGCAATTCATGCAAAATCATCTGAAAAAAATAGTGATGAAAGTTTTTTTGCACAAGAAGTTGCTAATACTTGTAATTTAGATTTAAATATTATCGAACCAAAGCAAGATGAATTTATAAATAATATAGATGATGTTATTTATACTCAAGAAGAACCTTTTGGTAGCCCATCTATTTTTATGCAATATTTTGTAATGAAAAAAGCAAAAGAGATTGGATGTACTGTTTTACTAGATGGTCAAGGTGGTGATGAAACTTTGCTTGGGTATGAAAGGTATTATCCAGCTTATTTAATAAATTTAGGATTTTTTGATTTTATCAAAGGTTTTTTCAATGCCTCTAAAAATTCAAAATTATCCAAAAAACAACTTTTTTCATATTTTATATACTTTACTAAATCTAAAATAAGAATACAAAGACTTAAAGGTAAAAGCAGGTTTATAAAAAATAAATTTTTAGATTTAGCTTCATTTGATAGTTTAGAAAAAAATTCAAAAAGCTATTTAAATCTTTTTGAGTTGCAGCATGAAGAAATATTTCATACTCAGATGCCACATTTGCTTAGATATGAAGATAGAAACTCTATGAGACACTCTATTGAAACACGATTGCCTTTTATTGATTTTAGAGTAGTAGAAACAGCATTAACAATTAATAATAAGTATAAAATTAAAGATGGATGGACAAAATATATTTTACGAAAAACTGTAGATAAAATATTACCTAATAGTATAGTTTGGAGAAAAAATAAATTTGGATTTGAAGCACCTACAAAAAGCTGGATAAATTCTATTGAAAATGAAATTATTAAATCTATTAAAAAGTCTAAGATATTAACGATAATATCCAATGGTATAGATTTTGATAAATTAGAGACAAATCAAAAATGGAAGTTGTTCAATATCGCGAAATGGGAGCAAATTTATAATGTCGAAATTGATTAAAATAACCCACTTAACATCAGCACATGCAAGAGTGGTAGTATGTTTGTATACCAAGGACCACTCAAGGGAGTGCTTATTAGTTATCCAGCATATGAAAAAATAGAAGAATTATTAGGAAAGTAAAGATGACCAATATCAAAGAACTTCTTACTCAAAAAGAAAATCGCAAATTAGAGTTCAAAAGGGAGCTACCATCAAACGATAAGCTTATCAAAACGGCTATTGCATTTTCAAATTCTCAAGGTGGGGATTTGATAATAGGGGTGGAAGATAGCGGGATTGTTGTTGGTATAGATGAAAATAACATGGTCCAATATGAAGAGAGTATTTCAAGTGCGATTTATGATAGTTGTTCGCCTTCTATCATCCCTGAGATATTTTCGGTAAGAATTGAAGAGAAGACGGTTTTAGTAGTGCATATTTATCCATCAAATCAAAAGCCGCATTATATAAAAGTAGATGGGAAACACAAAGGCACATATATACGAGTTGGATCTACAAATAGACTAGCTACTTTAGATATTTTGGAAAACTTAGAGCGAGAAAAAAGAAGTATCTCTTATGATAGCGTGGTGTTATATGATTGCGAATATAAAGAGGGCATGTTAAATAAAATTGATACGTATATCAAAATAAGACTAGGAGAAAAAGCAGATATTCTTAGTTATGAGAAACTAAAACTAGTAAAAAAAGAGCGAGACATATACTATCTTACAAATTTAGGAATTTGGTTTAGTGCTATGAGAGCCGATTATTTTCCACTGCTTAAAATAGAGTGTGCGAGGTTTAAAGGGACTTCCACAAAAGTATTTTTAGACCAAGCTACATTTGATGGCGATATGATAGAAGCAATTGAAAATAGTATAGATTTTATCAAAAAAAACATACGACTAGGTGCTACAATAGGGGAAGTATATCGTGAAGATAGATGGGAATATCCACTTTTGGCTCTTCGAGAAATGGTCATAAATGCCGTAGTTCATAGAGATTATTCTGTGTTAGGAAGTGATATAAAAATAGCAATATTTGATGATATGATAGAAATCACAAGTCCAGGTGTGTTACTTATAGATAAAGATAAGCTAGGATTGGGATATAGCGAACTAAGAAATCAAAATCTTGGAAATCTTTTCAAAACTTTTAAGATTATAGAACAATGGGGAACGGGATATGAAAAGATACAAAAAGAGCTTCAAAAGTATCCTGAGATAAATATGGAAATAGACGATACATCAAGTTTCGTGCAAGTAAGATTGGTAAAAGTAGCAACTACCCCAATAACTACCCCAATAACTACCCCAATAACTACCCCAGTAACCACAAAAGAAAAATTATTGAGTCTTCTGAAGCAAAATCCGAGCATTACAAGAGAAGCATTAGCAAAAGAGCTCGGCATAAGTGTAAATGGAGTAAAGCAGCATATTTTAAAACTCAAAAAAGATGGAGTAATTGAAAGAATAGGGGATAATAGAAATGGATACTGGAGCATAAGTGAAGCAAACTAAGATAACCCACTTAACATCAGCCCATGCAAAATTATGTATAAAATATTTGACAAAATGATATATATAAGTTAAAATGACAAATATTTTATACAAAAAAGAGAAAACATGGATTTTAGAGAGCTTGGAAAGGAAATAGCAATGTTAAGAAAACAAAAAAAAATATCTCAACAATCCCTATGTGAGGATATTGCCATATCAAGAGCTACTTTAAGTAATCTTGAAAATGGTGGTGATATAGATATCGGGCTGAAAAAAGTTCTGCAAATTGTTGATTATTTAGATTGTGAAATCTGTATAAAAGAAAAATCACCCTTTCCTGTATTTGAGGATATTGTAAATGGATAAATTGGCTGTGAATGTTGATGGTAAATATGTAGGAGATATTATCAAAGAAAACAATGAATATATTTTTGATTATGTAAGTGAAAAAGATGATGCTTTTGTCTCTTTGATTATGCCTGTGCGTGTCAAAAACTACATTCACAACAAACTACATCCTATTTTTGAGATGCATCTTCCTGAGGGCTATTTGCTCTCTATCATAAAAAAACACTTTTCAAAAATACTCAAAACAGATGATTTTGGTCTTTTAAAAGTAATGTCACCATCTATAAAAGGTCGTCTAAGTTACACAATGGATACAAGTACAAAAGATGATACTCTGTATTTAGAAGATTTGTTACATCCAAAAAGTGAAAAGCTTTTTGATGAACTTGTTTCACGGTTTGCACTAAATTCAGCTCTTAGTGGTGTGCAACCTAAAGTATTAGCAACTATAAGAAACAAAGCAACACTTAAATTAGATGACTATATCGTTAAATCATGGGGTGAAGAGTATAAAGAACTAGCGTTAAATGAATACTATTGTATGCAAATAGTAAGAGGTGCAGATATACCAGTGCCTAAATTTTTTATCTCTGATGATGAGAAGCTTTTTATTATGAAACGATTTGATATAGTTGAAGATAACAAATATTTAGGTTTTGAAGATATGTGTGTGTTACAAGGAAAACAAAGAGAAGATAAATATGATGGAACCTATGAACAAATAGCAAAAACTATCAAAATATTTGTATCAAATAAACATAAAAAAACTTCACTCAAAAACTTTTTTAAAATGATAATCATAAATTTTTTAGTACAAAATGGAGATGCTCATCTAAAAAATTTTGGACTTGTTTATGATGGGATAAAAGATATTAGGTTAGCTCCCGCTTATGACGTAGCCTGTACAACTTTATATATAAAAGATGATATACCAGCGCTTCATCTACTAGGAAGCAAAAAATGGTGGGATAAAAAGTATCTTTTAAGATTTGGTGTGCAAAGTTGTGAACTTACACAAAGTGAAGCAAATAGCTGTTTTGATATGTGTGTAAATTCACTAGAAAAAGTTCTAAAAGATATAAAACAAAGAGAGCTAAAAGAACAAGACAAAGACAAAAAAGAGATTTTAGAAAAATTAATAGAAAGGTTTCGACAAAATGTCAATTAAGATAACCCACTTAACATCAGCCCATGCAAGATACGATACTCGTATATTTCTAAAGATGTGCAGCTCGTTGGCTACATGTAAAGAGTACGATGTGAGTTTAGTCGTAGCTGATGGTAAAGGCGATGAGGTTAAAAATGGCGTAAGTATAGTTGATGTTGGGGCAAAAACAGGCGGCAGAATCTCTCGCATGACAACTACGGTTAAAAAAGTTTTCCAAAAGGCTAAAGAACTGGGCAGCGATATATACCATTTTCATGACCCAGAGCTTATTCCCATAGGACTGAAGCTTAAAAAGCTAGGGTTTAAAGTGATATTTGATGCGCATGAGGATCTGCCAAAGCAGTTACTTGGGAAACCGTATCTAAATAAACCTACCAAAATAATACTCTCATATGGTTTTGAACTTTATGAAAAATATGCTTGTAAAAAATTTGACTACATCATCACGGCAACACCATATATAAGAGATAAGTTTTTAAAGATAAATAAAAAGAGTTGTGATATAAACAACTTTCCGATTTTAGGCGAACTCTCAAACGATATACCGTGGAGCCAAAAAAAAGACGAAGTATGCTATGTAGGCGGTATAGCACAGATACGGGGTATAAAAGAAGTGGTAAAAGCTATGGGGTTGACTAAAAATATAAAACTAAACCTTGTGGGTGCTTTTAGCCAAAAAGATGTGGAAGATAAAGTGAAAAATTATGATGGTTGGAAAAATGTAAATGAGCTTGGGTTTTTAGGTAGAGAGGGAGTGGCTGAGGTTATGAGTTACTCAAAAGCTGGAGTAGTTACATTTCATCCACTTCCAAATCACATAGATGCGCAACCGAATAAAATGTTTGAATATATGAGTGCAGGACTTCCCGTTATAGCATCGGATTTTGAGCTTTGGAGAGAGATAGTAGAAGGAAATAGTTGCGGTATTTGTGTAGATCCTCTTAAGCCAAATGGTATAGCAAAAGCTATAGAACATATAATCGCTCATTCAAAAGAAGCTAAGCTAATGGGGCAAAACGGTAAAAAAGCAGTTTTAGAAAAGTATAATTGGGGTGTTGAAGAGCAGAAGCTGTTTAGAGTTTATGAGGATCTTTGTGCAATTCGTTAATATATAAATAAGTATATATTTAGTACTATATACATATATAAATAAAAAGGAAATTATCATGTTAGAGTTAGGGATTTCTCAAGCACAAGCTCAGTTTACAAAGCTACTTAATCAGACTGTTTTCATAGTAGATAAAAAAGCACGCCAAAAAAAGGCTGTGATAATGCCTTATGAAGAGTATGAAAAACTTCTAAAGCAGTCTATAAAAAAAGAGAACTTAGAAGAGGGGTCTTTTAATAAGTTTGTCGGTATTTTAGATAATACGTTTGCAACAGACGACGAAAAATATAAGGCAATCGTAAAATGAAAATATTTATAGATACCAATATTTTTCTTGACCTTATTTTGAAAAGGGAAAGTTTTCATGATGCTCTTTTACTATTTAATGCAGTAGAAAAAAATCTTTTTTTAGGAGTGATTTTAGATATAACTGTTTTAAATATTGATTATATTGCAAAAAAGCAAGTAAAAGATATAAAAGAGTTTATACGGCTTCTAAATGCAAATTTTAGTGTGGTCGGTGTATCAAATGAGATGATTTTTGAAGCTTTAGAGATTGAGAATGGTGATTTTGAAGATACTTTACAATATCTAAGTGCCAAGAGCTTTGATTGTGAATGTATTGTTACAAATGATAAGAGTTTCTATGTAGCAGATATTGAAGCTTTATCTAGTAGTGAATTTGTAAAAAAGTATTTGTAGAATAAAAAAAATCATCTGATGTTTATCGCAGCAAATTATTTTCTTGACAACGTGTCATACAAAAAGATATAATGAAAAAAATTGAGGAAAACACAATGCAGTCAATTCAAATAGCACAGTTAAAGTCTCGCTTCTCAGATATACTCAAAACCATCAAGAATGATGGTGAAAAGTATATAGTTGAGTATGGTAAGAAGCATGAAAAAATAGCTATGATTATACCGTACGATAAAAGCTTAGAAATAGAAGAAAAAAGAGAGTTTGGTATTTGTAAAAACAAGGGGAATTTTACTATGAAAAAAGATTTTGAGCTTAGTGATGAAGAGTTTTTAGGTTTATGAGTCGTTATATTATAGATACGCATATATTTTTATGGCTTTTATTTGACCCTGAAAAGATAGATAATAACAAGCTTCAAACTCTTCAAAGCCCTAGAAACAAAGTTTACATAACAAGTATAAGCTTTTGGGAGATATCTTTGAAGTATGCACTTGGCAAGCTTGAACTAAATGGTGTTAGCCCTGAAGAGTTACCCGACAAAGCACAAAAGATGGGTATAGATATTTTAGAAATAGATGCCGCAACAATGTCAAGTTTTTATAGACTTCCAAAGGTAGATGTACACAAAGACCCGTTTGATAGAATCATAATATGGAAGTGTATCAATGATAATATCACGCTAGTATCACAAGATAGAAAGTTTGTTGAATATGAAAAATTTGGATTAAAGTTTATATAAAATAGCACTATATGGTGGAAGAGAAGAAACTGCTTGAAATGTATAATAGTTCAATTAAAATTGATTAAATGTATGCTATAATGTACAAAAAAGTGTAAGGATGTAATATGCAAGTAGTAAGTATGACAGAGGCTAGAAACAATTTTAAAGCTATATTTGATGCGGTTTTTTTAAATAATGAGGAAGTTATCATCCATAGAAAAGGTAGAGAAAATGTTGTAGTGATACCTTTTGATGAGTACAGTTCTATGAAAGAGACAAATTATCTCCTCAATAATCCAAACAATGCTAAACATCTTATGGATTCTATAAAACAATTGAGAGAAGGTCAGGTTGCAGAAAGAGAGCTTATAGAATGCGACTAATCTTTAGTGATAAAGCATGGGAAGATTATCTTTATTGGCAACAAGCAGACAAGCAAGTAGTAAAAAAAATAAATAACCTTATTAAAGATATAAAAAGGGAGCCGTTTGAAGGTATAGGTAAGCCTGAACCATTAAGACATGAGCTTTCAGGGTTTTGGTCTCGAAGAATAACAGATGAACATAGGCTTGTTTATGAAGTTACGAGTGGCACTATTGCCATAGCATCTTGTAGATTCCATTACTGAGATTATAATGAAAATACTAACTATTTTGGGCGCTAGACCGCAGTTTATAAAGGCAGGAAGCGTTAGCCGAGAGATAGCAAAACACAAAGAGATAAAAGAAGTTATAGTCCATACGGGGCAACACTATGATGCAAATATGAGTGATATTTTTTTTGAAGAGATGCAAATCCCAAAACCCAACTATTTTTTAGGCATCGGCGGGAAAAGTCACGGTGCTATGACAGGGCAGATGATGCAGATGATAGAAGAGGTCGCACTCAAAGAAAACCCAGACTGGATAATGGTTTACGGAGATACAAACTCAACTTTGGCAGGTGCGCTTGTTGCTTCAAAACTCCATATAAAATTAGCTCATATTGAGGCAGGCTTGCGCAGTTTTAACATGAAAATGCCGGAAGAGGTAAATAGGATACTTACTGATAGGGTGAGTGATATACTTTTTTGCCCAACAGATGCAGCAGTACAAAATCTTAAAAATGAGGGCTATGATAATTTTGATTGTCAAATAGTAAAATCTGGCGATGTTATGCAAGATGGAGCGTTGTTTTATAGAGGGTTGGCAGTTAAACCAAATATAGATATAAAAGATAATTTCATCCTTTGCACAATTCATAGAGCAGAAAACACAGATGATGAAACAAGGCTAAGAAGCATATTTGAAGCACTAGATGAGATAGCAAAAGAAAAACAAGTCATTTTACCGCTTCATCCAAGAACAAAAAAGATACTAGAAAATTTAAAATTGACCGAAGGAAATCCCTTTAGGGAAAACATTCAAAATTTAACATTAATAGACCCTGTCGGATATCTTGAGATGATATGGCTTATAGATAACTGCTCTTTGGTTATGACGGACAGCGGAGGACTTCAAAAAGAGGCTTATTTTTTCCAAAAACCGTGTATTACACTTAGAGATGAGACTGAATGGGTGGAACTTGTAGAGTGCGGAGCAAATGTTTTGGTAGGCGCTGATAAAAGAAAAATAGTTGAAGCTTATAAAAACCGCCAACCACTAGCCACCAACTACCATTCACTAAACCTCTACGGCGGCGGAAAAGCTAGTGAAAATATTATAAAAGAACTTTTGGACTATTAATTGCATATTTGGATATTTAACCATCATGCCCTAACTCCTGAGATGAGCGGAGGAACTAGACATTATGATTTTGCGAAAGAGCTTATAAAAAGAGGTCACAAAGTTACCATTATGGCATCTAGTTTTCACTACTCTAAATATCAAGAGATGAAAGAGTATGGCGATAAAGAGTATCTTTTAGAGAGTATAGACGGTATAGATTTTGTCTGGATAAAAACACCTGTTTATTTTGGAAACGGCATCGGCAGGGTTAAGAATATGCTTTTTTACACGTTTAGAGTTCTTAAAATCATGCCGAGATTAAATCTTCCAAAACCCGATATCATCATAGGCTCTTCAGTTCATCTTTTTGCTGTTTGGGCTGCTTATAAACTCTCATGCAGGTATAAAACTCCCTTTATCATGGAGGTTAGAGACCTTTGGCCTCAAACGCTTATAGATATGGGTATTTCAAAATGGCATCCGTTTATACTGCTGCTTGGACGGCTTGAGCGATATCTCTATAAAAAAGCGGACAAAATCATCTCTAATCTTCCCTATGCTTACGATTATATAGGGCAATTTGCAGAGAGAGAAAAATTTATTTGGATATCAAACGGGGTAGATTTGTCAAATATAAAATACACTCCAAAAGAGCAGAGTGAAAAATTTACCGTAAGCTACACAGGGGCAATTGGGGTTGCCAATAATTTGCAGATTCTTTTAGATGTTGCAAAAAAGCTTCAAGGCAAAAAAGATATCTATTTTAGGGTTGTAGGCGATGGAGCAGAGAAAGAAAAACTTAGAAAATTTGTAAAAGAAAACACTCTTTTAAATATAAGCATAGAAAATTCGGTACCTAAAAGTGAAGTTTCAAAAATACTGCAAAATAGCGATGTGCTTTATTTTAATTTGAAGGACAGCCCGACATTTAACTATGGGATAAGTTCAAATAAACTTTTCGATTATATGGCAAGCGGAAGAGTTATAATATTTTCAACAAATGCCAAAAACAATCCAATAAAAGATGCTAATGCAGGATATAGTATAGCACCTGATGATGTGGAGCAATTAGAAAAAACAATTTTAGAAATTTATAATTTGGCAAATGAAGAGAGAATTAAAATCGGAGAAAAAATAAGAGCTTATGCAGAAGAAAATTACTCAATAGAAATTTTAACAAATAAACTTGAAAACCTTTTAAAAGATGAGGTAAAAAAAATTAATGCTTAAATCACTATTTGATAAGTTGCTGGCACTTTTTTTAATCATACTGTTTTTACCTATTTACATCATAGTTAGCTTACTTATATGGTGGAAGATGGGAACACCGATACTTTTTAGACAAAAAAGGCCCGGATACAAAGAGAAGATATTTACTATTTATAAGTTTAGAACTATGACAAATGAAAAAGATGCAAACGGCGAGCTACTTGCAGATGAGCAAAGGCTTGTTGGAGTTGGGAAGTTTATAAGAAGTATCAGTTTAGATGAATTACCACAACTTTTTAATGTACTAAAAGGGGATATGAGCTTTGTTGGCCCTAGACCGCTTCTTATAGAGTATCTTCCGCTGTATAATGACGAACAAAAAAGAAGACATGACGCTAAACCGGGTATTACTGGTTGGGCACAGGTAAATGGACGAAACGCCATAAGCTGGGAGCAAAAGTTTGAGTTAGACGCGTGGTATGTGGATAATCAATCTTTTTGGCTTGATATGAAGATATTTTGGCTAACATTTTTAAATGTTCTAAAAAGAAGCGGGATAAGCTCAAGGTCAAGTGCAACTATGGAAAAGTTTAGAGGGAATTAGCTTTTTGTGAATGTATGATATAATACTGTATTACAAAATACAAAAGGATTTTTTATGGTAGCAACTGTCCGTCTTGATGAAATTTTGGAAAATAAACTCAATACTCTAGCAAGTACATTGCATAAGAAAAAAAGTGATGTAATACGCGAGGCAATAGAATACTATGCCAAAAGTGTTGAAAAAAGTAAAAAAAGCAGAATGCTCAAAGCTGTAGAAAAAACAAAAAATGCAGACAAAGATGAATATAACAACTTCGAAGGAATTTTAAGTGATGGTTTGTAGAAGCGAAATTTGGCTTGCAAATCTTAATCCTGTCAAAAAAAACAATGAAATGGGCAAAATACGCCCAGTACTTGTTTTTCAAAATGATGAACTAAATCACAGCGAGTATCCTACAACCATCATCATTCCACTTACCACTTCACTAATAGATGACGCAGAGCCTATCCGCATGAGAGTTAAAAAAAGAGAAAAGTTACTACAAGATTCTGATTTGGTCATAACACAAATACGCTCAATTGATAATGATAGATTTGTGGAAAAATTAGCATCTTTAAAAACAGATGAGATTAAAAGAGTTAAAGAACTTTTGGATGAAGTGACTTCATGAGAAGTATATATATTTACGGAGCAAGCGGACATGGTTTAGTTGTAGCAGATATCGCAATTGCATGTGGATATGAGGATATCATATTTTTAGATGATGCGGACAATGAGTATTCAAATTTTGAAGATATAAAAAATGAGAAAAACATACCGATTGCTTTTGGTATAGGAAATAATCAAACAAGAGCAGAACTTTTTGAGAAGGTAAAACAAAATGGGTTTGAGATAGTTACTCTTACTCATCCAAGTGCCGTTATATCTCCAAGTGTTATTATTGGGATTGGGACAGTTGTTATGCCAAATGTGGTTGTTAACGCCAAAGCAATCATTGGCGATGGCGTGATACTAAACAGTGGATGTATAGTAGAACATGAGTGTAAGGTAGGCGATTTTGCACATATTTCTCCAAATGCAGCATTAGCGGGAGCGGTAAAAGTTGGCGAGTTTACGCATATTGGAATAGGGTCTAATGTTATCCAAGGTATAAGTATAGGTAAAAATACAATCATTGGCGGAGGTAGCGTAGTGATAAAAAATATTAAAGACAATCAAAAAGTTGCAGGTGTGCCGGCGAAGGCAATATAAAATTTTTATTTGACAAAAAGATACTAAAAATAGTACAATATTTAACTTTAAATAAAGGATTTTAAATGCAACCTATTTTATCAAACTATACTGCAAGCATAACAGAACTTAAAAAATCACCAACGCAATTGCTAAAAGATGCAGGGAATGAAGCAGTGGCGATACTCAATCATAATGTAGCAAGTGCATATTTGGTGCCGAGTGAACTTTATGAAAAGATGATAGATATCATAGATGATTACTACTTGGCAAAAGAGGTTCAAGAGAGGCTGAATGATGGTGAAAAATCTTTTAGAGTAAATATAGATGAACTATAATTTAGAGTTTAAACCAAAAGCTTTAAAAGAGTGGAAAAAGTTAAATAGTACGATAAAAGAACAGTTTAAAAAAAAGCTTATAGAAAGACTAGAAAACCCAAAAGTACCAAAAGATAAACTTAGTGGTTATGAAAATGTGTATAAAATAAAACTTAGAAGTATTGGATACAGATTGGCTTATGAAGTTAAAGAAGAGCAGATAGTTGTGTTAGTGCTAACAGTAGGGAAAAGAGAAAACAATCAAGTGTATAATAATTTAGCTAACAGAGATAAAGAAAAACAGTGAACAAACGAATCTTTTTAAGTGCTCCACACATGAGTGGAAATGAGCTAAAGTATATAGAAAAAGTTTTTGAGAGCAACTATATAGCTCCGCTTGGTGAGTATGTAAACAAGTTTGAAGAGAGTATAAAAAACTATACGGGGGCTAAAAATACTCTTGCGGTAACAAGTGGCACGGCTGCTATCCATTTGGCTCTTAGAGTTTTGGGAATCACTCAAGGCGATGATGTAATTGCTTCAACCTTTACTTTTATAGGTTCAATCAATGCTATTTTATACCAAAATGCAAATCCAGTTTTTATAGATAGCGATAAAGAGAGCTGGAATCTATCACCTAAACTGTTTAATAAATATCTCTTAGAGTGCGTGAAAAAACCAAAAGCTTTGATAGTTACTCATCTTTACGGGCAGTGTGCAGATATAGAAAAAATTGCGGATATTTGTTCTCTTCACGGAGTTTATCTTATAGAAGATGCGGCTGAATCTTTAGGTGCTATGTATAACGGCAAGCATACAGGAACTTTTGGAGATTTTGGAATCTACTCATTTAACGGAAATAAAATACTCACAACTTCAGGCGGCGGCATGATGGTGTCAAACAACAAAGAGTGGATAGATAAAGCTAAATTCTACTCTACTCAAGCAAAAGAGCCCTCTGTGCATTATGAACATGCAGAATATGGATACAATTATCGTATGAGCAATGTGTTGGCCGCTATCGGCGTAGCACAGATGGAAGTGATAGAAGAGAGAGTTGCAAAAAAGAGAGAAATTTTTGAGTGGTACAGAGAGTTTTTAGGTGACGTACAAGAGATAACTTTTATGCCGGAGCTTGAAAATAGCCGCGGAAACAGGTGGTTAACTGCTTTGACATTTGAAAAAAGTGATTTTAACAAAGTGATGAAAGCTCTTGAAGATGTAAATGTCGAGAGCAGACCGCTTTGGAAGCCGATGCACATGCAGCCCCTCTTTAAAGATGCAAAAAGTTTTGTGGACGGGACAAGCGAAAAGTTGTTTAGTAAAGGGCTTTGTGTTGCAAGCAGTACAACTATAAGCAAAGATGATGTCAAAATGATTTGTGATGTTATAAAAAACTGCTTGGACAAGCCTCATTTGTAACCACTATTTTGCTATTATATATCATTATAAAGTTTGTAGATTATAAAAAAGTTTTTGAGTGATATGGATCAAGGTAAATGGCAAAAAAAAATAAGAAAAATTCTAAAATAAACCAAAAAATAAGAAAATATTTTGACGACGACCCGTTTGATGTTGGGGTTGCAAGAGTAAGCACGCAAACGCTCAGCGAGCTATTTAGCTTTCTTGGCATATACGATATCGACCAGAGCAGAGATATGCTTATAAAGATGGCAAGAATGTTGTGGAGCGAGGCGGATAACCATTTTCGCTCAGATATTTTAAACTTCTTTGCACACGAGGGCAAAATCTACAAATCGCCCGTTTCAAAAGAGCCAAGTCTTGAGAGAGAAGACAAGATAGATACGCTCATAGATGAGTTGCATGTAAGCCATGAAGAGGCTAAGCTGCTTCGTGAAGCGTTTATGGATGTCAGAAGCAAAAAAATTACCATAGAGAAGATGGAGTCAAAGCTACGACACATCAGATACAATCTGAAAAAAGAGCGCATCCAGAAAAAAGTTGACGGGGTTTTTGACATTGACGACTCTTTGGAGTTCAATGCTTCGCTTCATTATGTTCTATACGGACAGAGTTTTCACAAGATTTTGACGCTTAATACCAAAGTTTACGACTACGAATACCTCCAAAACGGCGATGAAGAGCTGCTTGTAAAAGAGATTGGCGAAGAGAAGGAGCGTGTAGTTGCATCAAAGCAAAAAGAGATAGAGAGCTTTATAGCAAACTTAAAGAACCCGCATCCTTACCTGACTCAAAAAGAGATAGCTTCTTCGCTTCGTGCAACGCCGCCAAAAACAAAAGTTTCTTATCCGCTTATAAAAGAGAGTATTCTATCTAGCATCATTTGCGGAGAGCTTGGAAATGTTGAGATAGAGCTTCATGACGAAGAGCTTTTGGTTAGGATGGAGCAGAGTTTAAACCTTCCCTATTCTGACAAAAATCAGCCCTACGTTTTAGAGTTGCATGTAGAACTGAATTCACTTTTAGAGGATATCTGGAAGGGCAATAAACTTGACTTTAGCCAAGTGATAAACGACTCTAAAAAAGAGCATGAAGAGCAGTTTTTAAGCGATTTGAACTCTTTGGTTGATGAGTGCAACTCCTATGCAGCCTTGCTTCATCTGACCCCTGCGGTGCTCTACCCAAAAGTTTATGAGGCTCTGTTTGACCTGTTGCCCTCATCGCTGAACATCTCGCCGAAAATCGCGCGCAAAACTCTCAAAAGGTTTGTGCACTCCATCCATGACGAAATAGCAAAAAAGCAACGCTATGAGCTGCTCGCACGTACAATCAGGGATTTTAAAAACCTTTTTCCGCTTGCACGTGATATGAGAAGAAAACTCACTCTTCACATAGGACCGACAAACAGCGGAAAAACTTATCAGGCCATGCAGAAGCTAAAGAGTGCCGATACAGGCTACTATCTTGCCCCGCTTAGACTTTTGGCATTAGAGGGTTTTGAAGATTTAAAAGAGAGCGGTATCGAGTCTTCGTTGATAACCGGAGAGGAGCAGATTGTCAGTGAAGATGCCTCGCATATAAGCTCAACCATTGAGATGGTAAACTTTGACGTGGATGTGGATGTCTGCGTAATAGATGAGGTGCAGATGCTAGATGACCGCGACCGCGGCTGGGCATGGGCAAATGCCATCATCGGTGCACCAGCAAAAGAGGTTATAATGACCGGCTCGCCAAACGCAAAAGAGGCGATAGTAGAACTTGCCAAGTATTTGGGCGAAGAGCTTGAGATAATAGAGTTTGAGAGAAAAAATCCGCTAACACTTTTAGACTCACCAGTTAGTGAAAAAGATGTAGAGGAGAGCACGGCAATCATCGCATTCACGAGAAAAGACGTGCTAAGGTTAAAACAAACATTCTCTAAATATTTCAGCGTTAGTGTTGTTTACGGAAACCTCTCCCCTGAAGTCAGACGCGAAGAGGCGAGAAGATTTAGAAGTGGTGAGACGCAGATACTCGTTGCTACAGATGCCATTGCCATGGGTATGAATCTGCCGATAAAAACAATTCTTTTCTCAAAAGCAGAAAAGTTCGACGGTGTTAATGACAGAAGCCTGCTGCCGAGCGAAATTCATCAGATATCAGGTCGTGCAGGAAGATTCGGTCTGCACGAAGAGGGTTATGTAGGAGCCTTGAGCGGTGATGTTTTGAGTGTGATAAAAAAGAACTTCCATAAAGAGGCGAAAAAGATAACACTTCCTTTTAAAGTGATGGCAAATCTTGACCATATAAAACTTGTCGGGAGCATACTTGAAGAGAAGTCGCTCCATGAGATTTTAAACTTTTTTGTAAAAAATATGGAGTTTGACGGTCCGTTTGTGGCAACGAATCTCGATGACATGTTGGAGACTTCCATTTTGGTTGACAGTTATGACCTTGATATTGCAACAAAGTACCATCTTGCCTGCGCGCCGCTTACTCTAAAATCTCCATATATCGTTGCGGCTTATGAGAGCTATCTATCAGCGCTTGAGAAGAGGATGCCGATACATTACAACATCGTGCCGCTTGCCGGAAGTTATGCGCAGACGACAGATGAGCTGCTTCGTGCCGAGGATATGGTAAAGGAGATTTCGCTCTATCTATGGCTGAGTTATCGCTTTAGCGACTA
>Ga0172380_10002692_pt1 | contig 26566 bp, 28 predicted proteins | sample Leawe162metaG_FD_119747 | JGI IMG/M metagenome (GOLD analysis project Ga0172380, IMG submission 119747) | Leachate microbial communities from a municipal landfill in Southern Ontario, Canada - Leachate well 162 metaG | ecosystem: Engineered > Solid waste > Landfill > Unclassified | place...
AAAACTCAAGGGAAGATCCCCCTGAGTTTTTGTATTTTATTTGATTTACGTAAATTTTATTTTATCATTGGTAAAGCTAAAAATTAATTGCCTCGAAAGTATTTTACCTTTAGTCTTCGACTATGGGCAAATTTCCCGGCGGAGAAATTTTTGGCTCGTCTTTTTTCTCGTTTTTCGCAGCACTATCAACAAAAATATTATTTTTCTCATCTTTATCGTCGCGGAATATCGGCGCCAGTATTTCTTCGCTAACGATTTCTTCGCCCACTGGCAATTGAATAGGCGGACCGGCTTTTCTGCCTGGAGCCTTTTGAATCAAAGGCGCCCTGACCGCGCTTTCGGCTGGGAAGTGCCAAATAGTCGCTAATTCTTTTATGTTTAATAAGCCTTTCTTTCTCCCCTTAGTCGTACTTCTGCCTTTATAGGCCCGCATTATTTTATTTTTTCTTACATTGTTGCGGTAGTCTTCAAAAAAATAATCAACCGAGGTGGCGGTCACGCTCATGTCCGGCTTTAAATTATTTAAATCTAAGTCCATAAACTGCTTCATGTAGCCGACAAAACCGCTAATCACCTTCGGTTTATTCATAACTTCTTTTCTGGCTAGATAAACCAACCGGCTTTTAAAACCAAAGCCTAATTTGCTGGTTTTCTCATAAATCGCTTCAACCTGTTTTTTTGCTTTCGGCTTAAGGTTCATCATTTTCAAAGCATCCTCCTTGGTATCTTTTTTGTCTTCAATGTCGCCCCAAAGGCTATAGACACCTTCGCTGAATTTTTCGATCAAGCCTAAGATGCCATCAATAAAATTATTAGCGAAAGTGGTCGGAACCTTTTCTTTTAGAATTTTTGAGACTTCTTTCTCCCCCTCGATCGGCCAATCAAAGCCCATCGGGGTAACTAAAATCTGAAACCAAATCTGTTCACCCTTTCTCAAACTGCTATACAGATCCATTAAACTAGCCATCGGGTCTTTATACTGCGTTTCCGGCTCGCCTAAATTATGTTCAAACTGCTCATAGGTTTTAATCGGATACATCGGATTCTTTGCTTGCATAAATTCGCATCCCCAAAGATCATATTCATCATCCGGAAATTGGGTGGGGGTGCCTTGAGTATAATCATTGACTTCAGTAATCTCCGCGTCCGGATATTGCGAATAAACGGCTGATTCGACTAAATCCCGATAATGAGCCGGCGTCCAGATTAAAAATTGCGTATAACCTTCAACGCTGATAATTTCAAAGCTGAAAGATAATTGATATTGTCCGTCCCAATAGGTTTCAACTAAGTTGAAATTCTTATGGGCGCCAGCCATATAAGTAAACAGGTTTTCGACCGCCATCGCCGTCTGCTCGTTGCCTTTAGGAATATCGATCGCCAATAAAATAAACTTCTGCGTTCCTTGCCACTTCGTTTTGATATAAAAAACCCAAGACTCTTTAGCGCCCCAAAGAAAAGTGATGGCGATTGGAATCCAGCCGAACAGCAAAAAAAATCGCCAAAGGATTAGATCTGGAGTTTGATTAAAAAAACCCGTTATTGAACTAAGATCGATAACGATATTCATATTACGTCACATAGCACATAACATGTAGCATATAGCAAGATGATTTTTGGGATAAAGTATAATCACAACGCAAACTCGTCGTTTGTTATGTGTTACCTGCCTGCCGGCAGGCAGGTATGCTACGTGCTATGTGTTATTGTACCATATTTCTCCCTCTCTTGCCAAACAAAAAACCCGCTAGAGCTTGCGCCTGAGCGAGTTTTTTTATCGCGAATCTTTTGTTTACTTAAGCTTGGCTATTTCCGCCAACTGAGGCGTTGCCAGATGCGCTATTGAAAGTTTCGGCCAACTTATACTTATCGCCGACCTTTTCGAACATTTCTTTATTCATTAAAGCGAGGATAATAGTTGTTTTCTTTACGATTCTTTTGCCTAAAACTTTTTCAATAATTTCATCTCGGCTTAGTGGTTCTTTAGAAACCGCCAAAATATCTTTAATCACATCAGCGACTGTGCCTTCTTTATAGCCCCATTCTTTTAAGCCATAAAAACCTCGGCCGACTAAAACGTATTTATCGTCTAAAATTAGCTCGTTATGGACAGTAGCAGCGTTCGCTTTCTTATCGTCAAAATTAACGTTGTTAATCTGATCGGCAATCTCGACAAAATGCATGGGTTTGCCGTGATTTTTCAAAACCAAATAGACTTTATCATTAATTGTTTTTGGCTTGATTTCGCGCCAATCGAAGATTCCCCATTGGCCGAATTTATTTTGTTCCACCTTTCTTAAGGATTTAAAAAGCGAGTACAAAACTTTATTATTGTTGATAACGTCGGCTTTTTGTTCCTTAAACTCATTATTTAAAATGGTAAAAATATCAAGGCTCTGAGGAACATTAAATTCCTCTTTATGCTTGGCATAACTGCCTAAGCCGGAAGATAAATTAATTAACTCCTCCGTGCCAAAAACTCTTTTTGCCTTCTCAATTTCAGAAATTAGCTCTTTGGATAATTCTTCTAAATGATCAAGCGTTTTATATTTTAGCTTGTAATAATTTAAAAATATATCAGAGTTGCCAACTTCTTCGAATTCGTTGTGCAGTAACTTCGAAATTAAAAATTCAAGATGATTTTTGTGAGTGACTCCGTCTTTGCCATCACGGCCGTCGCTGTTTATCGAGAATTTTGACAAAATACTAAGTAAATATTCTCGCTCCATGATACCGCCATGCTCTTCAAGCAACTCATTAATAACCTTCTTTAAAACCGCGATATAGTCTTCAAGCTTAGTAGCCTGATGAAGTTTTTTTATACTGGAAACCTCAATCTGCCTCACTCTTTCTCGAGTTAGTTTATGGATTTGGCCAACTTTTTCTAGGGTTTCGCGACCCTGGCCATGTAAACCAAAACGTCGGACGAGAATATCTTTTTCTCTATCCGCTAATTCGCTCAGAAGATTGCTGACGATTTCAATCGCGTTCAATTCCGCAATATCTTCCGCTTTTTGGTTATTTATGATTTTGTCTAATATAGAATTATTCTCCATACTATTCTAGGTTCTCCTTAATATTTTGCTAACATTAGATAAAAATTACCTAAATGAAAATTATGAGTGCTTAGTTTTTGTAAACCTATTAGTAATATAGCACAAATTTTTATATGTGTCAAGAACTCTAGCAACCAGCGTCAAGAGCCTACCAAAAAAAGCTAAAATTTTAAAAACCAAAGTATTGCACTTCCTCTTGCAATTGGATATTGAACTTGCTTCTAATTTGTTGCTTAATATAGCTAATTAAAATAATTATATCCTCGGCAGTAGCGTGGCTGGTATTAACAATAAAATTCGCGTGCTCCAGGCTGACTTTAGCTCCGCCCATGCGCTTTCCTTTTAAGCCGGCAAACTCAATGATCCAACCGGCGCTCAATTTTCCATTCTTAATTGCGCCTGATTTTTCCGCTAACTCCGCCACACTGGAATTAGCGGATTTTATATAGTCAAAAGTTAAACTTTTAAAAACCGAACCGGCGCTGGGAAGTTTTGGCTGTCGTTTTTGCCGAGAGTCTAAATATTGGCTGATATTTTTCTCGATTTCAACCTTATCCCCTTTTTTCATTTTTAGAACCACTTTCCAAACTAAATAATTTTTATCTTCTTTAAAGATACTGCCCCGATAATTAAATCGGCAATCATGATTACTAAAAGTTTCAAATTTTTCTTTTTTTAAATTAAAGACCTCGACCGTCTCGACTAAGTCTTCCGTGGAAAAACCAAAGGCGCCGGCATTACCCCGAACCGAACCGCCTAAAGTCGCTCGCGGAATTCCGACCGCCCACTCTAGACCGGATAAACTATCGCCCATAGCGATGCCGATAATTCTTGCTAGAACCGCACCGGCTCCGCATTCAAGCCTTTCCCCCCGGACAGCGATCTCGTCGTTTGCAATTTTTACAACTAGGCCGTTAACGCCCTCATCTTTAATTATAATATTACTGCCTCCGCCTAAAATAAAAATCGGCTCTTTATTGTCTTTCGCCCACTTGGTGGCCACAAGCAAATCTTCCTGAGTTTTTGCCTCAATAAAAAACTTGGCCGGACCGCCGATCCTAAAAGTCGTCAGCTCAGCTAAAATTTTATTTTTTTGGATTTTATTGTCGGCTGTTTTAGTTAACTCTTCCTCTGCCATATTTCTTTACTCTAGTAATACTTTAAAGCGTTATTGTCATTGCGAGGAGTGTAGCGACGAAGCAATCTCTGGTTAAAATCCACGAACATCTTTCTAACCAGAGATTGCTTCGTCATCCGTCGCCTACTGGCGCCGGAATTCCTCGCAATGACAGGAATTTATTTTGACGAAAATTAATTCTTTATTAAATTCTCTCCCACTCTAAATACATCCCCTGCTCCCATTAAAACCACGACGTCCCCTCTTTCAATATTTTTCCGTAAATATTTTTCGCACTCAAGCAACGTCGGTATATAAACTACCGCTTGTTTTTTATTTAATTTTTTATTTTCTAGATCAATTGCTTTAACTAAATCCTGGCTATGGACTCCGCCCTGTTTTTCTCGGGCCGAACCGTAAATGTCTAAAACAATTACCTCGTCGGCTTGATTAAAGCTCTTGGAAAAATCCGCGAGTAATGCTTTAGTGCGGGTAAAGGTGTGAGGATGAAAAACGACCGTTAATTTATTATTTTTATGTCTTTCCCTTACTCCGCTTAAAGTCGCTTTGATTTCCGTTGGATGGTGAGCGTAGTCATCGATAATCGTCGCGCCATTAAACATGCCTAGAGTTTGTAGGCGTCTGGCAGTACCGGAAAAATCTTCCAGATAAGTACGGATTAAATTGAGCGGCACTTCCAACTCAATGCAAGTAGCGATAACCGCCAAAGCGTTTAAAATATTATGCCGGCCAGAAAGCTGGATACAGAAATCACCTAAAATATCTGCCCGCGCGCCGTCCATTTCTTCGTCCCCTAAACCTAACTTTACTTTGAAATATTGGCGGTCGTCCTGCTGTTTTATGTCGTAAGCGACATAGTCAGCGGCTTCGTTGATAGCGTAAGAAATAACTTTGCCCCGGCAATGCGCTTGCGCCACGCCTCGAGTAATCCGGTCATCAAAGTTAGCGACCAAAAATCCTTTCGTAGAAATCTTTTTTACAAACTCAATAAAAACGTTTTCATAGTCCTTTTCCTCTGGGAAAAAATCTGGGTGGTCGTAATCGATATTATTTAACAATACCGCTTTCGGTTGGAAATATTTCAATTTATTTTGATACTCATCGACTTCGGCGATAAATAAATCGGATTTGCCGGCCAGGCAAGCCCCGCCAAACTGAGGAACGTTCGAGCCGACTAAGACGTTGGCCTCCATTCCAGCTTGGCATAAAACATAACCAAGCCAAGCGGTCGTGGTAGTTTTTCCGTGCGAACCAACCACAGCGATGCCGTAATGACTATTAAAAAACTCCGCTAAGGCCTCGGCGTAGGTTAAAACTTTGGTTTTACTCTTTAAAGCTTTAGCGACTTCAACGTTATTCTCTACGTTGTAGGCAGTCGAATAAATAATCAAATCAAAAGGCTCTAATAGATTATCCGCAGAAAAACTTTCTTTCACTTCGATCTTAGCGTTTTTTAAAACCGCATCGGTCATATATTTTTCCGCCGTATCCGAACCTTTAACGATAAAGCCTTTGCTCGCCAAAAACTGCGCCAGCATTGTCATACCTACGCCCTTAATCCCAATCATGTAAATTTTTTTGACTTTACTTAAATCCATATTTCTTTTGTCATTGCGAGGAGTGCCGCTGCCCGCAAGCAGCGGGACGACGCGGCAATCCCGTCGTGTTATGGTTAACCACGAGATTGCCACGCCCCGCTATGCGGGGCTCGCAATGACAGTTTGTATAATTTTCGCGATTTCTTCATTCGCGCCTTTTTTCATAACCTTCCCTGCGTTCTCGCCTAATTTATCTCGCCTGTCTTTGTCGGCCAATAATTCTTTAATCTTACTCATAAATTTATCCGGGGTCAATTCTTTCTGCTCTAAGACTACCGCCGCTTCTTTATCGCCAAAAACCCGAGCGTTATCCTCTTGGTGTGAGTTCGGCATCGGAATTAAAATAGCGGGCTTACCTAAAAAGGAAATCTCCGTTAAAAAATTCATCCCTGCTCGAGAAATAATCAAATCCGCTTTCTCCATAATCGCCATTAAGTTTCCATGATCTAAGAATTCTAGGACTTGATAGTTCTCTTTTGATTCATGATTAAAATTTTTTCCTTTTCCGGTAACATGAACAATTTGGCAAAATTTCGTTAGGGCGCTTAAACTTCCCCAAACTAATTTGTTAATCGCCTCCGCGCCCGTTCCTCCCCCCGCAACTAGCACGAGTGGCAGATCACATCCCCCTGTCATTCTGAATCCGCCCAAGGCGGATGAAGAATCCCGCGGATCAGTGGTAATGGCTCGGGATCCTTCGGCCTTCGGCCTCAGGATGACATTATGCCTCACGGGATTACCAACCCAAACCGCTTTTTTGCCATAATCTTTTAAAGACTCTTCGAAGGTAACAGTAATTTTAGTCGCAAACGGTGACATTAATTTATTCGCTAGTCCCGGCCTTAGGTCCTGCTGGTGGATAAGAATTTTTTTCCTCAAAAGCCAACCAGCCCAAATAACCGGTACGCTCACGAACCCGCCGGCCGACATTATTAAATCCGGCTTCCATTTTAAAATAAAAAATAAAGACTGTAAAAAACCTATTCCGATAAAAAGCGGGTCGAAAAAATTCTTGAGAGAAAAGTAACGCCTAAGTTTACCGGAGCTAATCGATTTATACTTAATCCCTTCCTTTTCTACCATCGTCTTTTCCGGTCCGGTTCTCGTCCCTCGCCAAAAAAATTCAAAACCTCCCGGATCTTTTTTCTCCAGTTCTTCGGCAATAGCCAAAAGGGGCGAAACTGATCCACCCGTTCCCCCGCCGGTTAATAGAATTTTAGTTATTGACATTTAGATAAATTTATGATATAAATATAAGTTATTTTGTTCATTCACCAACCAATAAAAGGAGTCATGCGATGGGACTTTACTTAACTCTACTGCCTCTGAGCGGACCGGAAAGGCTAACCGAAACGGTCGTTACTTGTTACGACCGTTTGAGCTTCGATCAGGATTACGATATCTTTAACCAGCTGACAGACTCTCGGGGTGGCAAACCAACGATCAAGGCGCATCCCCTGCCACCACACAAGTGTATCGAAATTCATGGATGCGATGGCATCAAACTAATATCGGATGACGGATACGGTGCCGAACTGACTTTCGTCTATGCCCAACAGATCAAAGGTTTAATAGTCGGCGATAACGCATCTTCCAAGAACAAGGCGATCAAGGCCTTTATTGATGCGTTACGAGACGACACACCCATCATTCTGCTTTGGCACTAACCTTCATTCATGGACGTGGTATCTCTAACGAGATATCGCGTCCTTTTTTTATCTAATTTTAACTTCCCTTTTTCCAAAATTTTTCTCTTCTTCTTTAGCGGTTATAACGTGAGCTTCAGCCGAACTGTAACCCTGCTGCCTTAGATTACATTCTAAAACTTCGTGAAACATAATTCTTCTTCGATCCGCTTCGGAAATTGTAGCGTGCAGATAAATATCATAGCCATCTATTAAAGTAGATTGAAAATATTCCGCGGGCTCGCCATATCTATTCTTATCTCCTTCTTTTTCCGCTAACTCTATGCTCTCGGCATCGGTCATAACTAGATTAAATTTCGTACCATTAAATTCAAACCTATACCCGTGTTCCCATTTTATGGTATCCACAAGCTCTAAAAGTTCTTTCGTCTTTATTTCTGGTTGTTTAAATCCTTCGGGTTGTTCCATGAATAAAAGTTATTCAATCTTATCAGACTTAGCTAGATTGCATTTTGCGCAAAGTAGTCTGATATTTTTTACGATCAAACTCGTTCCACCTCTCGAAAACGGTAAATCATGATCAAAATGTAAATTTTTTGTCGAGCCACACAATACGCACTTCCCGCCGTCTCTCTTCCAAACTTCTTTTTTTACTTCGCTCGATATAAGTCTTGTATGCGCAAGATCGATGGGTTGACTCGAGGTTAAATCTTGTTCGTTAGATAATTTTAAAATAAATACAAAAACGTTTCTTTTACCGTCATTTTTAATCTTATAGTCAATTAATTCAAACAATCCTTTTAGCGACCAAACGCCAGGTAAAATCTTTTCATAAACTTTCACTGTTTCAGCCTCAGAAGTCTCGTCTTTAAATCTTTCTACTGCTTTAATAAATTTCCCGTTTGGGGTTAATGTGCCGTTTTTAGTTTGTTGTGGTTGATTAAATGATTTTGGGTTCATCTCATAAGACGTTTTCGGCTCATCGTGCCCTTCGTACTCAATAGTAATTCCATCTTCTAAAATTTTGTCGAGGTAGGGCGCGTTTGATCTTCGCGACATTAAAATTACAGAATACTTCGGGTTCATACGAAAATTCATACCTCTCTGTAGCGTTTGCATATTTTCTATGTCGCACATTTCTCGGTAAGAATAAATCTGGTCCAGCATAATTATTTGAAATTGGCTCTTGTAACCATTCACTATTAAAATCTTTAGTTTGTCATTCCCGCCCGCCTCGACTCGCTGTCTTCGGCGAGGCGGGCGAAAGCGGGAATCCAGGGTTAAACCGAGCAACTATTAACTTACGCCAAAGGGTTTTTGCATAGGCTCACCCAATATACACATCAATTATTTTCTTTTTAAATCAATTTGTTTTATAGCCAAAACAAAAGAAAAAAAAGCAATAATATATTGAAATATTATTAAATATTTAAAATGTATTTTAGACTCATCCTCATATAATTGTTTTTTAATGCTAATATCGGCTAAGTAGTAGTTATATGAGTATATAACATCTTTTTCTACTGCTTCTTCTAGGTCGGAGTGTGTTTTTATTTCATCTAATTTTTTTGGACTTTCGGGTGATTTATGCATGATACGCGCTAACTCCAAATAGTTTACGTAGGCCTTTCTCGAAAAGCCATTTTCAGGTCCAAAAACATTGGAAATTTGTGAATCACTATAGGCAGAGTCTGTAATTCCTCGAACTTCAATCAAGTACGCCATTCCTGAACGTAATTTTTCAATATTATTTTGTGCTCCGGTATGATATATTCCATGAATTATAGATGCCACTGTAAAGATAAAAATTCCGTAAATTAAGAAGAAATCACTAGGAACAATTTTTTTAATATTTCTCAACCTATTTTTTTGAAATAATTTCATAATTCAGCATATTAAAGGAAAACAATTGGCATGTATTGCCGAAGTTCCTAGTGAAGTGACAGAGCGAAATTAGCTGAGACTCCAGAGAGAACGATTAATCTGCGAGAGCAAACTAAATAAAATTATTTTACTAACAAATACTTAAACGGATTTTTGTTAACACATTTTAATAATCCGCATCCGCAGTGTCTAGATGATTTAGTACTACGTTCATCACAATGGTCAGAAAAAGACCCGTAGTTTTTGGCTTCTAAACCCAAATTTTTTGGTTGAAAAGAAATACTGTAAGGATTTCTAGCTTTTCTTATAATATCATTTTTTAATCTTTCACAGGTAGATTTCATAGAAAATAATTTATTATTGCGACACAACAGGCGTATTTCGATTACGTCAGCTTTAATATTTTCCAATTATTTTTAAACTTTTCTCCAAATTTTTTTGAACACTCTCTTCGATACGGGTCAAAAATCCTCATTGACGTGTCTTTACGACCTGGTTTTGCCGCTAACCACTGTCTATGATCCTTAAATAGTTGAAAGGCTAGTTTTGACTGAGGTATAATATAATATTCCGGAATTAAACCTACTCCTTTCAGGTTAACAAGTACATAATAATGATTTTTTATTTCCGATAATTTTTCATCTTTGTCCGACAGTCGCCAACCAGCGTTATTACCAAGAGACATTGTTTTAACCTGTATGTTAGCATATTCTCCGTTATCAAGATTTGTCGCAAGAACATCAATGCGCGGAGTATTTTTTAAAGTTAGAGTCGCTACAATTCCTCTTTGAGAAAGTTCTGCGGCCACAAAATATTCTCCTGCGACTCCTACAATATTTTTTCTCTTGTCTATTACTTTAGACATATGTTTGCTGCTTATTGGCATAAGTTTAACTACTCATTATAACTTCTCGTCTGTTTGCTTATATTTATTAAAATCCCAGTCGCGATCAGGACGGACATTATCGCCGTTCCGCCGTAACTTATAAACGGCAGAGGAACTCCCGTCATTGGAAGAATATTGGCCATTCCCCCGATATTTAGAATCGCTTGGAGCGTTATCCAACTGACAATCCCTAAGCTTAAGATTCGGCCGAAAGCGTCAGGGGCATTTTTGGCGATTTTATAACCGCGGTAAAAAATAAATAAATAACCCAGAACCAAGAGGGCGCTAAAGACTAGGCCGACTTCCTCGGCGATAATCGGAAAAATTGAATCCCCGCTTACTTCCGGCAGATACATAAATTTTTGCCGGCTTTCGCCCAAGCCCCGACCAAACCATCCGCCCGAACCAATCGCGATTAAAGATTGATTAATTTGGTAGCAAATATCGTTAGGGCTAAAGGACGGATCTTGCAGGCAACGAAAACGATCCATTTGGTAGGGCTTAAAACTCACTAAAAGCACTAAGGCCGCGATCCCGAGTGCGCCCATGACCGCAATATGCTTAAACGGTCCACCGCCGACAAAATAAACAATTAAAGAAACCAAGGTAATAATCGAAAGAGTGCCCAGATCTGGTTGTAAGATCATCAAGAGGGCGATAATCCCCAAGACCACTACAAACGGTCCGGTGCCTTCGTAAAAATCCCCGATTCTTTTCTCTCGGGCCTCGAGCCAAGCCGCTAAATAAAGTAAAAAAAATATTTTTACTAGTTCTGAGGGTTGCAAAGAAAAACCAAAAACATTAATCCAACTTCGGGCGGTGCCGTGCTCTGCCGCCACGCCGGGAATAAAAACCGTCAGTAAAATGAGGATTGAAAAAATCAGACAGATTAGAGCGTACTTCCGCCAAAGGTGGTAATCAATCCGGGAAGCGAAGTATCCGCCAACCAGACCTAAAAACAAACCTTGTAATTGATGGGTAAAATAATGGTAGCTATTACCAAATTTAGTATAGCCAACTACCGAAGAAGCGCTCGCGAGCATCACTAAGCCAAAAACGACAATAATTCCGACAGCGATAAGCAAACTTTTGTCGCCGGCATGATCGCTTCGATTGGCTTGAAAAAGTTTTCTTAGGTTTTGTTTTAACGTCGCCATTTAGATTTAATTATACCAAACGATCTAATAAAAAAAGTAGCAGGCCGATAACGGCAGTGACACCGCTTATTATCCAAAAACGCATGACGATTTTTGATTCTTGCCAGCCTTTAGCTTCTAGATGGTGGTGAATTGGGGCGGACAGGAAAACTTTCTTGCCGAAGATCTTTTTTGAACTAACCTGAATTAAAACCGAGAAGGCTTCAACGACAAAGAGAAAACCGATAATCGGTAAAAGCACGACGTAGTTAGTAAGCATCGCCACAATTCCCAGAGTTACGCCCAAGCTCATCGCGCCGGTATCACCCATATAAAATCTAGCGGGCATGACGTTAAACCACAAAAAAGCTACCAAACCGCCGACAATCGCTCCGCAAAAAGCGGCTAAGTCATAACGGCCAATAACAAACGCGATAATGCCGTAAGTAAAAAAAGAAGCGAGTAATGTTCCGCCGGCTAGCCCGTCTAAACCGTCAATCTCGTTTACCGAAAAAGAAGTGGCGACAATGACGAGAATAAAGAAAGGGATATACCACCAGCCGATTTCATAGTTATTTAAAAAAGGGATATGAAGAACGGTCCAATCAAGTTTAAAATAAAACCAAAGGGCGCCAACAATCGCGATTAAGGTATAAATCATTAAGCGATGTTTTATCGTTAAACCTCCGCCCCCGAAAATTCCTTTACCCCTAACATCAAGCCAATCGTCAAATAAACCGACTAAAGCAGTCGCGACTAAAGCCCCCAGGGGCAATAAAGTTTCGCTTCGGGAAAGAAAATTAATATTTTGGAAAAAATCTATCGAAGTAAATTTAGCCAAATAAAAAAAGAGAAGAGTAAAAAATAAAACCGTTACCCAGATTAATAAGCCCCCCATCGTCGGCGTTCCGTGTTTATGCGCGTGCAGTTTCGTAAAAATCGGCGTCTCGCCGTTACTTCTTATACGCTTACCTAAATTATATTTATAAAGAAAATGCGTTAAAACCGGCGTCCAGGCGAAGGCGCAGACAAAAACTAAAGTGGAAAGAAAAAGGATCTTGATGATGTAAAATTCTTGCATAACGAAAATAACTTAAGAAAATAAATAATAATGGCTTTGCCCGACCAGAAAGCGGCGAACGCGGAAGTCCACTTACCTGAAATTTATTAAGTAAATTGAACCTAAAGCCGCAACTAAAAATAAATTAACCGCCAAAGAAGCGCCAAAAAGAAGATAAGCGATAAATTTAAAATCCTTGTGGCGGGAAAAGGCGAAAAGCAAGGCTTCGTTAACGATAAAAACAATTAAACTTAAAATCGGCACGATAAAAAGCCTTTTAACGCTCCCGATTAAATCAACGCCGAAATCGATATTATAATGCAAAACGACTAAATCTTGGCTAACGCTTAAGTTAATTAGATAAACGACCAGCCAGATAAAAAGGTTAAAACCCAAGAGAAGGATTGAACACAACCGAATAAAGAAAAATTTAAACAAATAAGAAAAATCGCCAACGAATTTTTGGCGCCAAGTATAGAATGATTCGTTAAACCTAGAGATTTCAAACATAAATAAACAAAAAAGCAAAACAAAACCGTTGCTTGTGAGTTAGATTGAACGAGAAAACTTATTTTTACTTTAACACATTCTCGATAAAATTTAAAGGCTTAATCCCCTTCCCGCAAATTGTCCACAAAGAAATAAATATGTTATAATATCATCATATTAAACAAGCTTATTTTAATCTTTTTGGCCCTATGCTATCCAAACAACAAATCAAAGACATTTTAGCGAAAGCGGAGATTCTTTCCGAGGGCGATTTTGAAAAATTTTCACAAGAAGCGGAAAACAGCGGGAAAAAAATCGAAAACTACTTAATTGAAAAAGGCGTTATCACTACCCTGTCTTTATATGAGACGGCGGCGCAATTTTTTGATGTGCCTTTTATTAATCTAAAAGGGCAGACGATCAGGAAAGATATCTTGCTTAATATTCCCGAACCGATTGCTAGCACCCACAATATCATCGCTTTTGACGCGGACAATAAAGAAATTAAGATTGCCGGCTTAAGCCCGGATGATCTGGAAATTCTTGAATTTATCAAGAAAAAAACCGGTCTGGAGACAAAAATCTACTTAACTACTCCCGAAAGCATAAAAGACAGCTTAAAGCAGTACCACAAGGGCCTTAAGGCGGAGTTTGATTACTTAACTAAAGGCGAGAATAAGGGCGAGGCTTTAAGGGAAGGCGAGGGCGAATTAAAAAAATTAGCCGAAGATTTGCCGGTGGTGAGAATCGTTGACACTTTGCTAGAATATGCTATTTTTCAGGAAGCGAGCGATATCCACATCGAACCGGAAGAAAAGGATATTATTGTCCGCTACCGCATTGACGGCATCCTTCATAATGTTATGATCTTGCCGAAAAATGTCCAAACCGGCATTATCGCTAGAATAAAAATTCTTTCTAATTTAAAGGTTGACGAACACCGACTACCTCAGGACGGCCGTTTTAAAATCTCCGGCGATGAGTATAAGGTTTCTTTTCGTGTTTCAATTATCCCGACTTTTGACGGCGAAAAAATTGTTATGCGCTTATTAAACGAAAAAGCGCAAATATTAAACCTTGAACAGCTTGGTTTTCAGCCCCGCAGTTTAGAAACAATCAAAAGAAATATTAAAAAACCGCACGGCATGATTCTTGTCACCGGTCCGACCGGATCGGGAAAGACGACCACTCTCTACACGATTCTTAACATTTTAAACACTCCGGAAGTAAATATCTCGACGGTGGAAGATCCAATTGAATATCGTATGCCTCGCGTTAACCAATCGCAAATTAATCAAAAAATTGGTTTTACTTTTGCTTCCGGCTTAAGAGCCCTGCTTCGCCAAGATCCGAATATAATTATGGTTGGGGAAATCCGTGATCAAGAAACGGCGGAAATTGCCGTTCACGCCGCTATGACTGGACATCTTGTTCTCTCCACTCTCCACACGAATGATGCTATTACAACTTTACCGCGCTTAAGTGATATGGGTGTCCCCTCCTTTTTAATCGCTACCACCACTAACTTAATTGTCGCTCAGCGTTTAGTTAGAAAAATCTGCCCAAGTTGTATCCAAAGCTATAATTTAGATAAACAAGCGATTGAAGAACTGAATAAATTTTTAAATGTTAAAGACTTATTAAAAACCCTGGAAGAAGAAAAAGCTATTCTCAACTCGGAAAAAGGTTTGGAATCAATTTTATTCTATCGGGGCAAAGGCTGTAAAAAATGCAATAACTCTGGTTATAAAGGCCGAATCGGTATCTACGAAACTTTAGAAGTAACCGAGGAAATCTCCGATTTAATCTTAAAAAAAGCGACCGCCAGTGATATTGAAAAATTAGCGGAAAAGCAGAAGATGTTAACGATTGTCGAGGATGGATTTATCAAAGCAAAAAACGGTATAACCACCATCGAAGAAATTATGAGGGTGACAAAAGAATAAGGAGGATTAAGATTATGAAAATTGTTAACGGAAAAAAAGTCTTTTGCGTTATCCCCGCCTACAACGAAGCTAATTCAATCGCCAAAGTTATAGATAGCGTCAAGCCAGAAGTTGATGAGGTGGTGGTGGTTGATGACGGATCGAAAGACGCGACCAAGAAAATTGCCTCGCAAAAAGGCGTTACCGTTCTATCTCACTTGATAAACCGCGGGCAAGGCGCAGCGCTGGCAACCGGCAACGAGTACGCCTTAAAAAACGGCGCGGATATTATTGTTCATTTTGATGCTGATGGGCAATTTTTGGCGGAAGAAATAAAAGACGCGATTGCCCCGATTATTTCCGGCGAAGCCGAGATTGTCTTCGGCTCGCGGTTCTTGGGCAAAAAATCGAATATGCCTTGGCTTAAAAAAAATCTTCTTATACCGCTCGCTCATTTAGTTAATAAGATATTTGTAGGCGCGACCCTAAGCGATCCGCAAAACGGCTTCCGCGCCATGTCGCGGATAGCGGCGGAAAAAATAAAAATCGAACAAGCCGGTATGGCTCATAATACGGAAATTATCCATAAAGCTTTTTCCCTGGGCTTAAAAATAAAAGAAATTCCCGTTACGGTTATCTATAATAACTTTGGACAAAGATTTTCCGGCGGCTTGAAAATTATTAAAGATTTATTTATCGCCCGCCTCATAAACTAAAATTGGCTTTATGCTCCAACAAATAATCGCTTTAATCGTAATTGCCTTTTTTCTATCTCGGCTCGTTTGGCAAAAACAAAAAAAGCAAATCAGCCCTTCGGAATTTTTATTCTGGCTGATTTTTTGGATTATAGCGGGTGCGGCAATAATCGGCTTAAAGCTGATTGACCGCTTAGCGGCTGACCTTGGTTTTTCCGGCTCGGGTATTGATATTTTAATCTACGCGGCGGTCGTCGTTTTGTTTTACTTTATTTTTCGTCTAAGACTAAGGCAAGAGAAAACCGAAAGAGATATCACAAAAATTATTAGAGAAATTACGATAAAAAAGTAAGTTACAAATTACAAATCAGTACTAATTTACGAATAATATCACACTAATTTGCTAACCTGCCTAACGGCAGGTAGATGTTATTTCGTGAATTTGCGAACACAGACTTGGCGAATGGCGAATTTAGCTGATTACAGTATTTGCTTGAAGATTAGAGTCGTATTTGTAAATTTGTAACGATTTGTAATTTGCAACTATGAAAATCGGACAAGTCGTCTGCGTTTGGCCGCCCTATGGGGGCGGTATTGGCCGAGTGGCCTGGCAATTTTCTAAGCTTTTAGCGGAAAAAGGCCATAGCGTAACCGCTCTAACGCCGGACTATAAAGCCAAAAAAAATTCTAACGAGGAAGAATTAGCGGAAAGAGTCATCCGAATTCGTCCTCTTTTTAAGTATGGTAACGGTGCTTTTATCCCGCAAATATTTTTTAAATTATTCCAGTTTGATTTAATTTATCTTCACTACCCTTTTTTTGGCGGAGCGGAGATTATTTGGCTCGCAAAAATTATCTTCGGAAAAAAATTAAAGCTGGTGGTTCATTATCATATGGATGTTAAAAGCCAATCACTAATTTTTAAAATTTTAAGTTGGCCGAGCCGGATTATCGAGCTTTCCCTCTTCAAGAAAGCCGAGGCTATTACCTGCGCTAGCCTTGATTATATCAAGCATGGCGACTTAAAAAAATTTTACGAGCAGTTTCCAGAAAAATTTAAAGAAATAGCTTTTGGCGTCGACACGCAAAAATTTTCTCCGAATCTAGAAAAAAATGATAATAATATAAAAAAAATATTATTTGTCGGCGGGCTAGATAGCGCTCATTATTTTAAGGGCGTTGACGTTTTATTAAAAGCTTTAGCCGAGTTAAAAGCTAACCAAAGTAAAAAAGTTAACTTCCAATTATTAATCGTTGGCGACGGAAACTTAAAGTCGCAGTATGAAAGGCAGGCTAAAACTTTAGGCTTGCAAACAGAAATTATCTTTTTAGGCAGAGTCGGCGATGAGGAATTACCGGAAATCTACAGGCAAGCCGACGTCTTTGTTCTACCCTCGATTAATAGTAACGAGGCTTTTGGCTTAGTTTTACTTGAAGCTATGGCTTCTGGTCTGCCGGTTATTGCCTCGGACTTAGCCGGGGTAAGAACGGTTTTTGCATCAGATCGAGAAGGGTTGTTTGTAAAACCCGGGGATATTTCTGATTTAAAAAATAAAATGGAGGAATTATTATTAGACGGCGAGAAAAGATTAAGGATGGGAGTCGAAGCCAGAGCCCTAGCGGAGAAAAAATATAGCCTAGAGAAAACTAGCAATAATCTTAACGATTTCGTAAACTCCTTTAACCATGAAAATCTGCCTAATTAACAATCTCTATAAACCCTATAATCGTGGTGGGGCGGAAAGAATCCTTGAGCTTCAGCTTGAGGGCCTAGTTAAAGCCGGCCATGAAGTTTTTATAATCACAACTAAACCGTGGCTAGGAAAAAAACCAGAACCCTTAGAAAGCCAAAAAATCTACCGGCTTCGCTCTTGCTTTTATAATCTAGGAAAAATCCCAAAAATTTTTCGATTCTTTTGGCATTTAACCGATATTTTTTCTTTTGTAAATTATTCCCAAATAAAATCTATTTTGGAGAAAGAACGGCCGGACATAGTTATTACCCACAACCTAAAAGGCATTGGCTACCTTACTCCCCTAGTTATAAAAAATAAGAGAATTAAGCATATCCATATTTTGCACGATATCCAGTTAATTCATCCTTCCGGCCTAATGATTTTCGGGCAAGAAAAAGAAATTAACAGCCTATTTTCTAAAATTTATGCGGGAGTTTGCCGAACCCTTTTTGGTTCGCCCGCAATCGCGATCTCACCTTCGACTTGGCTGATGGAGGCTCACCAACAAAGAAAATTTTTCTCTAGAGCCAAAAAAACAATTCTGCCCAACCCGATTGCTTTAGCGGAAATTTATCCAGAAAAAAATAAGTCAGAAAAAAAAGACTTTATCTTTCTTTACGTTGGGCAGATTGAAGACCATAAAGGCATTATTTTTCTAATTGAAGCTTGGAAAAATTTCGCTAAAAATTACGCACTAGCCAGATTAGTTGTGGCGGGCGGAGGTTCAAAATTAGAAAGGGCGAAAAAACTAGCGAGTAGTGAAGCGATTGAATTCTTGGGTCCGCAAAATAAAGCCTCAATAAAAAACTTAATGAAAACCTCTGACTGCCTGATCGTTCCGTCGCTTTGCTACGAAAATTCCCCGACGGTTATATACGAAGCGGCTGAACAAAGTCTGCCCGTTATCGCCTCGCGCTTGGGCGGAGCGGAGGAATTAGTCCACAATCTCGGCGGAGTCTTATTCAACCCGGCGGACAAGTCTGATCTCTTACTTAAGATGAATTGGGCGGTAAGTAATCAGCAAAGTCTAGAAGTAATCGGAAACGAAAGCCGACAAAAAATTGAAGAATTTAGCCTTGATAAATATATAAAAAAATTATCATCCTTTTTAAGATAACAAAAAAGACGCCTAACTTGGCGCCTTTGTGTTGATTATAGCTACTTTTTAAAATCTAATCGGCACATCTAAATCTCGGGCTTTTTCCTTAAGCTCGATTTTTTTTATGATTTGATCGAATTTATCCATATCAATATCGTCAATCGCCACCTCCCGCCTTAAAACCAGAACTTCCTGAGCGTGAATAATTGTTTGATAAAAATTCTTGTACAAGAATAAAGACGAACAAACAAAAATCAAAGCGCAAATTACGGCGAGTGACGAGTAGAATAATAAGAAAATCTTACTGCCAGTTATTCTTGAAATTTTAAACATAGAATTATTCTTGATTACTGCGCCAATAGGTATCGGCGGAAATAAATAAATTCGTGCTGCTATCTCCTTCGCCCGAGCGAGATTCCGAAGATAATTCCAAAGACTTAATGTTAATATAGTAGCTCATGGTTTCCAGGCCGACTAAGTAATCCAATTGACTCCCGAAATTTCCCCGGGAAATTAGTTGCAAAGGAACGGTCCGGAATAAACCCTTATTATCCGCCGCCGAAGCCAGAAGATCAATTTTTTGATTCACGCCGTTTCTTCCCGCCACGTTCTCGATCGCCGTTACAAAATTCAAGCTATCGTTTTCGTTGACAAAAATTTGGTCTAATAACGAAATTTTTTCTTCAGCCTTTTTTAATTTTTCCGCCATTTTTCTTAAACTCTGGCCTTTCTGGTATTTTATCTCGAGATCGATTCTTTGCGCTTCAATTTCGTTTTTCATGTTTCTTATATCGGAAATTGAAGGGAAAATAACAAAATAGATAATAAAAAATATAAGCAAAACGAAACCGCCGATGCTTAAGCCTATTTTTTTCTTTAAATCAAGTTTAACAAACTTAGCCAAAACCATACTTTTTTATTTACAAAATTTCCTTAAGATAATCTAAATTTAAATTTGCCTTGATATCAAAGTCGATATCGTTTTTCTCTAAAATATTCTTAACCGGAAAATCTACGCCAAAAAAAATGTTTGACTTTTCTAGCCCATCTTTTAGAGCGAGTAAGCTCGACCTTGTTTTTGCCCTTCCCCTCAAAGAAATTGTTTTAGCCTCCCGATCAATTTTTACTGAGTAAAAATTAAGGTCATCGCTCACATATTTACCCAAGTCTTCAAAAAGAAGCGACCAAATAACGAAATCGCTTTGGATCTTTTCCACGAAAGACAAGCGATTGTTTATTTCCCTGATTTTAGAGTTTCGTCCCTGAGTATCTCTAGTGATAAGCGTGGTTTGCGCCACTGTATCATTAAAATTATTCTGCAAAATCATCTTCGCCACAAGCATTATAACGGCGACAAAAATTGTAATTATAATTAAAATACAATTTATCTGCTTAAACATCTTGTAGATGTGGCGGAGCTTTATTTCTTTTTTTAGGTCTTGCGAAACCAGATTTAAAATTAGCATTCTTTTAAACTATATTAGATTTTATCTATAAAAATTCCCCGCAAAGCCAAGCCGATCGCCGTTGAAAAAACCGAGCTGGCGTCTTGAGTAATCGACATTCGGCTCTGCTCATCATTTTTTTTATGCTTAGAAAAATCTTCGTCTAAGCTGTAAGTTTCTGACAATAATTTCAAAAATTTTTCTCTAGCATCGCCCAAATTCACCAAAGGGTCGCCTTTAACAACCTCCATCGAAACGGCTTGGCTGATAATCTTATCGATGCCGACGATATTGGCTCCGCCCCCGCAGAGTAAAATTTTATTAATTGGGCCGTATTGGGCAAAGTGGTTGCTGTCAAAAGCAAAAACCTCTTTAATCTTATTGTTTAATTCGTCAATCGTGCCGGCTAATACTTTATTAATAATTCCTCCTGCCTTGTCTTCGTTAAGCCCGCAGATTATTTTAGCTTTCTCCGCCTGCGCTTTCTCAATGTCTAAGCTGGAAGCGATGCTGTTGGTTATCTTTTCGCCGGAAATCGGGATGCTAACGGTAAAAATTATAGTATTTTTTGCGTAAAAAATCATGCTCGTCCGACTCGCGCCAATATCAATAATTGCGTAATTTTTTCCTTCTAGGCTTTTAAAATTCGGCTTTTCCTCGCCTAGAAGACTTCGGCAGATAGCAATCGGTTCAATCTCTAAAGACTCAACCGAGAGCCTCGCTTTATCCAAGAGATCCGTATATTGGTTAACGATTTTTTTAGGCGCTACCCCGATTAGAACCTGCTGAATATTGCCTTTCTCGCTTATAACCTGCCAGTCATAGAAAGTGTCATTTATGGGCAGAGGAACGTGCTTTTCAATTTCCACTTCGATTGTATCCGCAAGGTTGTTGGGGGTTTTCTCAATTTCAATAAGCTTAACAAAGGTTTGAGTTTCCGGCAGACAAGCGACAACCGCCTCCGAGCTAACCTTTCCGAACTTAGGGCTAGCAATTAATTTTTTAATAATCGCCGCCACCTTGTCCATGTCTTTAATATCTCCCGCCACAATTAAACCTTCCGGAACCGGTACTTGGCCCAGCGCCTGAATCTTTATTTTGTTTCCAACTTTATTAAGCTGGACTAATTTTAACGACAGATCGGAAATATCCAGCCCGATGGGGTAAATTGAACTTTTAGAAAAAAACATAAATTAAAACTCTAGTGGTAATTCTGAATAAAAAATTTAGGATGATGTGTTAATTAATTTAATTATAACAAAAAATCAAACTAATTAGTATTCTTCTTCCCAATGCTCGACCGTGATAATTGGCGAAAACTCCGTCGAACCCAGGGCTTCAACTAGATAATCATTATTAAAGGTTATGTTTATCGGCCGCCAAATACTCGTAATCGTTAATTTCCGGCTGATCAACCCGCCGATAACATTAAAGCCATAGCCCAAGGGAAAACTTAAGACGTCTAGCTGATCGGTAGCATAAACTATGCCGTCAATATCAACGTTGCCGGTCCAGGACTTAAAACTAAGTTTTCTTTTGGCTAAAATTCCAGAGGCCTGTCCCTCTATATGATTAACGGTAATCGAGCTTGATCCGCAACGAAAGCCAAAGCAAAGCTGTTCTCCGACAGTAAAATCGCGACCCGCCACCAAGATACCGTTAACGGTTAAATTTTGGTTCCCGCGCAAATTAATATCGCCATCAACATAGGTGATGGGATCATTTAAAACTAAAGTTTGATTATTTTTCAAAAGATTATCAAATTCGGCTTGAGTATAGACGGTGGTCGCTCTATTCTCATAAGAGTTGGCGGAAGACGAGTCAAAATCAACCGCCGGCATGGGGATAGATTCGGCTTCGGGCGGATAATTGTGGGCATGAATAACGCCCGCGACATTAGCAGTTGAAGTAAAGGCCTTAATAAAATTTCCCACTACATTCAAATCCGAATCAACGGAAATTGTACTGCCGCCATTGAGATTAAAGTTGTTATTAGAATGAGCGCTGCCATTCATAAAGTTAACGATACTGGCGGTAATATCGATATTGCCGTCGGCATAACCAACGCTGTCCTCAACTCCGCTTTGTCCCATCGCCCGATAAACACTAGTTTTAACAATTCTCTGGCTAGTTTTTCCGTTTCCGGCGTCAACTGTTCCGATGGAAATAATTTCCCCATGGGCCAAACTTGAGTTGCTTATCGTAACCTCGTAAGAACCGTTGCCCGCCCCCAAGGGATCGGTGCGCGTAAAGCCCACGGTCCAAGCCGGGTCGGTTTCAAAGTTCGTCTTATAGCTATTGTCATTTTTTAATCTCCAAATCATTTCGGAAATTCCGGCCTCCGCCATATAATAAGCTTTGGCTCCAAGGGCCTGGCTTTGGGAAATTTTTTTCTCGGTTAAAGAAAAGCTAAGAAAGAAAAGAGATAAAAGCAAGATTAAAGACATCAATAAAATCGTAATTAAAATCGCCACTCCTCTTTCAGATTTAAGTAAAAATATTTTATTAGATTTTAAATAAGTTTTATTTTTCATTCTAGTTTCTAATGAAAATACTGGAATTTATGTTAAATAAATCTTGGCCTTTGGCTAATCGCATATTAAAATGGACTAAATTATTGCTTCCCCAAAACTGGAGTTCGTTAAAATACTCTCCGACTATTTTACTAGTCACAAGCTCTTCCGGCTGGTCGCCGTTTTGGTCGACGCTATTATAAGTCACATAAATATTAGGTTCGGCGGAAAAAAAGTAAACAATACTAGACCGCATTAAATTAGTGCCCTCCAAATAATAACGCAAATAAGTGGTTTGGCTTCGATCATGCCCGTCTTGAAAAAAAATTTCTTCAGCCGGAGGATTATTAAGATCGTCCGCGGTTTCGGGCATAACCGTAATAATGTTAATCGATTGCCTTAATTCACGGCTGATTCTATCTAAAGAAACGCGGGCGTTTTGCACCAACTCGCTTTTAGCCGCGCCTTTGTTATATGACCGCTGGGCCAGGGAATACATCGAGCCCACTAAAATAATCGCGAAAGTAAACAAAGAAAGACTAACGACTATTTCCAAAGAGGTAAATCCATTTTTATTTTTTCTTATTCCGGCCATAATTTTATTTTTCGCTAATCAAAGTCGCGATGCTATAACTTTTTTCTTTCTTTGAAACCGAGTTGACAAAGAAAACCGTTACGACTACTTTTTTAATGCCATAATCCGACTGTACAATATTTAAGTTACCATCGACGTAGTTAGACTCGGTTTGCCTCTGGTAATAGTATAAGTTATCGCTAATATCGACTGATAAACGGTGCTTGGCTTCAATTACGCCCACCCCGATATCCTGGTAATCCACAGAAATTAACTCTTCAATTTTATCTTGAGCCAGATAAGAGGCCACGGTCGAGCTCTCCGCTTCTTTGGTTATTGCCAAGCCAAAAGGAAAGGCCTGAATCAGGCCGATAAAAACTACTGATAGAATCGTGAAGGCCACCATAATCTCAATTAAACTCAAGCCTTTATTATTTTTTAGAATATTTTTATAATTCATACATAAAACAAAAAACTATTGCCCAAGCTGGATATAGCCAGACGGCTTAATATCAATTATCGCAGTCTTGTCGTTTGTATTAACCAAGGTCACTTGCCCGGCCTCGCTAACACCGCCATAGAAATTAAAAATTACCCGGTCGCCGGATAAAGAGGATATCTCCTGGAAGCTAACATCAGGATCGAGAGCAACCGTTTTGATGGTGGTAGTGGCGACCCCCAGCCTTAGTATTTCATAACTGTCATCCTCAAAAGAAAAATCAACTGAGTGCGCTACCTGCTCCGTTACGGTTAACTGCTGGGCGTAACGCAAATCAGCGGTTAAATCTCGGCTGGCTCCGTTTAGTTTTAGGTTGGGTTGGTATTTTTTTAGATAAGGAATAGAGATCGTAGCGAGCAGGGCGATAATACCGAAAGATACCAAAACATCCATCAAAAAAAATCCTTTGTTATTTTTACGCATTTTTTTGTTCATTTTAGCTAGCCTAAATCGCTGCTCCCAAAGAATACATCGGCATAATTATCGCCACCGCCATACCACCAACCGCTAACCCCAAAATTAATATCAAAAGCGGTTCAATTATGGACGGTAAGTTGTCCATTACTTTATTCACTTCACTTTCGTAAAAATCGGCTAATTCCGCCAAAATATTATCTAGCTCACCCGTTTGTTCGCCAACGGAGATTATTTGATTAACCACCGGCGGGAAAAGCGCCGGATAGGCTGAAACAACCTGATTGATTTGATCGCCTTTTTTAATTTTCTCGCTCATTTCATCGACAGCTTTTCGGTAATGGAGATTCCCCAGCACATTAGCCGTAATCTTAAACGACTTAATAATCATAATATCGGTTTTTAGCAGAGTACTAATCGTCCGAGAAAATTTCGCCAAATTTACCTTCTTTACAATCGACGAAAAAATCGGCAACTTTAAAACAAAAGCCTGCCAATAATACCGGCCTTTATAGGTGCGCATAACCTGAACAATAATTATAACTAAAGCTACGAATGACCCAGCCACCAGCAAACCGTTATTAACAATTCCGTCGCTAACAGCGATTAAAATTCTAGTCGCGAGCGGTAATTCGGCGCCAAAATCTCTAAGCATGCCTACCATTTGCGGAACAATTTTAACCATCATGAACGTACCTATGCCCAACATCGCTACGATAATAACCACCGGGTAGGTCATGGCGCCCTTTACTTTAGAAGTCAGCTCGTTTTGTTTCTTTAGCTGAATGTAGAGTTGAAGTAAAACGCCTTCCAATTTTCCCGAGACTTCGCCCGCCTCGATCATATTAATAAATAGTTCTCCGAAGATTTTTTTGTGCGGCCGCAAGCTTTCAGTAAAACTAACACCGTTTTCAATGTTTCCCGCAATCTCTTTAATGACTTTGGAAAAATGTTTATTGGCGCTTTGGACAGAGAGAGTTTTTAACCCCGCAGACAAAGAGATGCCGGACTTAAGCATGATTCCAAGATACTGAACAAAAAATAATTTTTCCTTTAAAGGAATTGGAGTTAAGTTTGAAAGAAAATCATTTATTTTTTCAAGCAGACTCCCCGCTTTTTCTTTCTCAACTACCGGGGCTTGATTGTTCGGTTTTGTTGCCGGCTCCGCTGGCGCCTTTTTCTCTTTAGTTTTATCCGTCATCTGCGCTAAATTAATGGCCATATTTTTCTATAACCGGACATCAGTCCGGCTTTTAATTCTAAAATTAAATCGCTTGTTTTATTCCCATCAAACCCTTACTAGCCCTTAGATCGCCAATGCTCTTCTCAAGGCCATTTTCCAAGGTTACAACCGGCATCCAGCCCAAATCTTCCCTCGCCCTAGTTATGTCCGGTATCGGCAAGGCGCTCATAAATAATTTTTCTTTCTCGTAAATCACTTTTGAGGTAGAGCCGACGATACCTATAATTTTTTTAGCTAAATCAGTTAAGTTTATATTCACGTCAGAGCCGACGTTGATTGGACCAGACAAATCGGTTTCCATCATTTTAGCGATCGCGTCAAGAGCGTCGCTAATGTAGCAAAAAGATGAAGAAAAATTTTCATCTCCCGAAATTTTTAAGTCTTTATTATCAAGAGCGTCTCGAATAAAATCAGGAATCATTTGATTATCATCCAACCTCATCCTTGGGCCGTAGACTCTAAAAAGCCTGATTATTTTAGCGTCGATGCCAAAAATTTCACGATAATTTTTAGTTACCGTTTCCGCGAATCTTTTTCCCTCATCATACGAGCTCCTCGGTGATAAAAAATCCACTATCCCCAAATCCTTTTCCTTTAACCGCTTATTATCCGCTTGGCGGGGACCGTAAACAACCGAAGATGAAAACTGCATAAATTTAGCCTTATACTTTCTAGCTAAATCAAGGATATTTACTAAGCCAGAAGAATTAGCTAAAATTATAGCCAACTTGTTATTTTCAAAATCTCGAGGCGACATCGGACAAGCTAAATTGTAAATCTCTTGAATGCCCTGAAATTTAATTTTAAATTTTTCCAACTCCGGTATTTTCTCTAAATCAATCGCTTGAGTTATGTCGTGGCGGATAAAGATGAAATTAGGATCAGCTAAAAGATGATCAATATTTTTCTCATCGCCGGAAGAAAAATTATCAAGACAGATAACCTTAGAGGTTTTAATTAACTCGTCGCAGAGATGCGAACCGATAAAACCGGCGCCGCCGGTCACTAAAACATTTTTTTTATCAAAAATCGCTTGTCTGGTCATATCTTTAAAAGGTATTTTTACTATTTTAGTTAGTTTTAAAATATTAAAAACTCTTTTTAATTTCGGCCACGCCGACACTAACTCCGCCGTTAAATTTATCTTCGTAGGCGTAAAAAGATCCGACAATGGCCCCCGTTGTCTCAAAGGCGATGACATGCGGTGTTCCTCCCGGACCAGCGCCGGTGATAATTTCCGCTAAGCCATCATTGTCAATATCGCCAGCTGCCACCTCGACTCCGCCCTTAAAGAAAGCGCTATAGGCAAAAAATTGCCCCTTAATCTTTCCGTGGCTATCAAAAACTCTTACATGCGGACCGCCGCCCGGACCGGGAGCGGTAATAATTTCTTGTTTCTTATTAGCTATACCGCCATCAACATCGCCGACAGCAACTCTAACCCCGCCCCTGAACGAAGAATTATAAGCAAAAAATTGCCCCTCTAATTTTCCTTCAGCATTAAAAATTCTTACCTGCGGACCGCCACCC
>Ga0172380_10002693_pt1 | contig 26562 bp, 51 predicted proteins | sample Leawe162metaG_FD_119747 | JGI IMG/M metagenome (GOLD analysis project Ga0172380, IMG submission 119747) | Leachate microbial communities from a municipal landfill in Southern Ontario, Canada - Leachate well 162 metaG | ecosystem: Engineered > Solid waste > Landfill > Unclassified | place...
TATAATTTTCTGAAATTTTTGTTTTCTGAAAATAATCTCGAATTTGCCACCATCAAAATTCTCGTTTTTCTGAAAAAGATCATTTAAGCCAAAACAAGGAGAATGTTATGCCTCGATATTTCACTGAGAAGTTGAATAAAGAGCAGTTCGTTGAGAAGATTATCAAATTCCTTTTGGGTAACGGTCTTGAGGGCCATTTTTCTGAAACGCAAACTAAAACTGCTTACATGAATGGTACTTCGGCATTGTTTCACTATGACGATTTAATTGAAAGGGACTTGCAGAAGATTAAATTTGACTTTGAGAATACTTGGCATTCTCAAGATGAATATGGATATGGCGATGGAGTTCCGGTATTGTTGGGTGTAAATGAGTTGGGTGACGGATTCGTATTTTTGGGAGCCTTGGCGGCAGGGGACTGGGAGTTTCCTGTTTACCATATTATTTACTGGGATGGTAAGAATTTCCGTGGTTATGTTCCAGAAGATGGTAATGTATTCAATAGAACGACCAGAACCGCCTATGGGAATGATGAGTATTCCATTTGTGATGAAGATGAGGAAATACCAGAAGAGGCCATTGCTGATAAGAATTCTGACTATAGCGATATGGTAAAGAAGTATGGCAAATTTTTAGTTGGAGAAAAGGCCGAGACTTTGTTTGATATGGAGAAGATTAAGGCCGATATTGCTAATCGCATTAAATTTAAGGGGTGATAGGTGGAAATAGTAATCTTGGCTGTTGTTTTTGCAATGATAGGTGTCTTGGCGTTGGTGTTTTATTTCTAAACAGTAAGGAAAAAGACTATGGTAACTGGATTTTTGGTCTTGGCATTGGTGTGGTTTGTATGGGTTTCGATAAAGAGTATCTGCTATATGTGTTGGCCGATGAAGTATAAAACGAATTGGGATAAGTTCACTCGGGTTTGTTATGTATTTCCTTCATTTCTGGTTCACTGTCTATTGCTGGTCTGGTCTGGCGTTCTATTGTTTGGGCCTTTTGTCATTACAACCCATATTTCGGTTTTATTGTGGTTTGTTATGATTGTGATTGGAATTGTATATCTACAATCTGTTTCTGATCTAATTCACATAAAGAGATATATTGAAGAGAACAGAAATAATTTCCGCACTTTGTCTAACCGGGTTTTTGTGTTGCATTTACAAGTGGCTATGGTAATTTGGATTTCCATTCTTCTTTTCAACCATCTTAATTAAGGAGTAATTTTATGTCTAATAATGATGTTCCTAAGAATAGTGAATTGATTAAGGGTGTTGCCGTTTTGGTTTCATTTTTGGGATATGGAATTATCACATATATCGGTTTGGTATTTATGATCTTACTTTTTTCATCTGTCTTCCACCCTTTGTGGATGGTTCCGTTTGTTTTTGCTGAATTTTTTTCGGCAAAGATTATTTATGTTAGTAATTTAATGGTTGGTAGTATTTTAGGCGAGGCAAACAACGATGAAGCTGAGATCCAGGGGCGTAAGTGGGCAACTATTTGGTTCTGGTGTTGGATGGTTTCGTGTCTTCTCGCTGCTTGGTTTGATGGCCCAGTGGTTATTGAGGTGAATACTGAAATAAACGCTCCTGTGGTTGAGAGGGTGACGCTATGACAAATTCAAATATTCCAGACTCTCCATTTTCTGGCGTTAATCAGTGGTTAAGGGAATTGGATGGTGCTGGTGGTTGGTATGATCGTAATTGGTCATATAGCCATGTATTGACCGACTATGAAAATTTGTGGGCGACGAGTACGATTTATTTGTATGAGGGAGAGGATATGGTTGCGTCATTCGTTGTGAAATTTGACAATGAGCAGCCTATTGACATTTTGCACGCCGATGTTGAGTGGGCATGTCGGTGTTATTGGGCTGCCATGTTCAATAAGGCTCAGTTAAAGTATTTGCGTTATCCAATGTCTGATGAAGAGAGAGAATTTGTTGGTGGTAATTAAGGAAGGGGTTTCATCTATGGATTTGTGGAAGAATATTATCGTTAAGCCGGATGCTTTGGAACATGTGACGAAGTATGTGTTTGAGGGCGAGAGTGCGGTAGCCGAGGCGGTCTTGTATCGTTACCCAGATTACAAGACAAGGACGGTTATTTGTTGCTCGACGGAGGCCGGTTGTCGTTGTGGGTGCCGTTTCTGCGGAGCCGGTGACTATTTTGTTCGCTCTCTAACTGGCTCTGAAATCGTTTCACAAGTAGACAGATGTTTAGAAGATATTGACTGTAATGTTTCTGAAATTGGTCGTTTACAGATCATGTTTATGAGTATGGGAGAACCGCTTCTTAATCTGAAAAACTTGATTCCTGCCATGAGTGTCTTAAACAATAAATACCCGAAAGCGCGACTGCTTATTTCTACAATCGGCCCTGCAATTCCAGACCGTAAGTGGAGAGAGCTATTGTTCTTTTCTCAATGTGTAGAGACTGTTGGTTTGCAATTTTCTGTGCATGAAAGTAGCGATGAAAAGCGAGACAAGCTGATCCCATTCAAGAAGAAACTAACCCTTAAAGAGATTTCTGAACACGGCCATGAGTTTTTTAGAATGACTGGGCGGAAGCCTTACTTTAACTATTGCGCTCATGACAAAAACACATCGAATGAAGACGCCGACATTTTGTTGGATTTATTTCCGCCAGATGTGTTTTGCGCAACCGTGTCTGTCATTTGCGAAAGAAATGAGGGGATGAGCGCTAAAAACGAATATCAGCGTAAGTTGGCATTAGACTTTGGAGACAAGCTGTTGAATAGGGGATTTGATGTACGGGTATTTGATCCTGCCGGTCAAGATACTATTGGCGGGGGGTGTGGGCAGTTGTGGTTTGTTCAGAATTGGATGAAAAATAATCCAGACCTTGCTCATGCCAGCGTTGGTAGCGGTAAAGACACTGTACATGTACCGAAAGTTTAAAGGAGCGGAAATGAATATACATACATTTATTAGAAAAATAGACTGGTATAATCTTAATCTTGACAAAGAAAATGCTCGGTACTATTTGGATTATCATGTAAACATCTTTAAGAAAGGTAAATTCCATACTTATTACGAGGATTTGGCCGAAAGTATTTATGCTTTGGCAATTGTTATCGCCGAAGTGGAAGGTTACGAATCAAGGTGGGCAGATGTTTATTTGGTTCCTGAGAGTTTGGACGAAATTCTGGAACAGTATAAGCCAAACGCGGAAGCGGCAGACTTGTTGGTGTGGGCAAAAAGTCTTCGCTGGAAAGTTAATGAAATGGGAAATCAGACCTTAGCTTGTCGTCTGTCCCATGTTGTTATGAAGGAATTAGAGAAGATTTACGGCAAGAAATGGGGGGTGGACATTGAATTTGTAAACAACGCTGCATACGGAGACACAATTACCATATTTGGCAAGGAAGATCTTTTGTATTTGTCTGATAGGAATTTAGGGATGGGCCGCTTCGCCAACATTAGGATTGATGGTGTAGATTATCCTGTTGACGGATCTTTCTCCTTTTCTGGCGGAGGGTTTAAAACGAAGATGGCAGATGGTAGTGATATAGACAATACTTATTTAACTCATTACCGTATTGGATTTGTCAGTAATGTACAAATTCCTATTAGAGAGTACATGCCACAGACTTGCGAACATGATAAATATATGTGTGGACTTATTGTGTATGAAATTGAGAGTCCTGCCTCTGGAGGCCGAATAAGCGGAAAGGGAGTGTTAAGGATGCACCCTTATGGTTTGCCAAATAAATATCGTTACGAAATTGAAAGGATTTTGGAACAATGAGAAATATGCCAATATATTCGTTATTTTTGATTCTTCTTCTTTTGTTCTCATTTTCAGTATTGACATTTACGCAATTAATTGTATTGACAGTCATTTTGTATGTTTTTATGAGCCCGTATTGAATTGTCTGTTGGAAATTCTTCTTTGATGGCCGACAGTACAAGTATGATAGCCATTGGTGCCCTCAAAGCTGCCAGAAGTGCCCATTGCAGGCCCTTACCGGCTCGGGTGGGGTAACGAGACGGGTTTGGTGGTAGACGGGTCAAGAATCGCCTTAAAACAGGCAAGATAAAGAGGGTTTTCATGATTATCGTAAAGTATGGGCTCCGAGAGAAACGAAATGGTGTAATGGTGATGATAGACCATTTCAAAGAGGTTGACGGATCTCTTGTTTTTTATCTGTGTTCATTTGCAAAGACGGATGACCATGGAGAAGGCGATAATACTGAGTTTTTGCCAATTTGGTTGACGGACAACTATGCAATGGCGAATAATATTTTGCGCAATCCGGCAAAGGATGGCGATTTCACATACCATCATAATCCATGTCATTGTCTTAAACCGGATGATTTTGATATTGTCGAGGTTAAACTTTCTATTGGTGAGCCATGACATTTAATACTTTAATCGCTCTTGTCCTTTTCTGCTGTATTCTTCAGCCTATAAGCGTTGTGAATATGGTTATATTTTTGATTGTATACTATATTATTTTTAACTGTGAATGCAGGGGTGATAGACAATAATGGAAACCAAGTTAAGGGTGATGGTTTTTAAAAGTCGGCGAGAATTAAATGAACATGTTTCATTGTTTTTTAATTTGAAAGATGATATGGTTTATGAGTTGAATCATTTTACCAAGTCTGGCCGAAAGAAGATGGTTGAGAGATATAACCGTTTGGGAGTTTTGCATGGAACCACAACTAAGTGGTACGACAACAATCAGATTGAGTACATCATGAACTTTAATAACGGCAAAAAAGATGGTGAGCATTTGGTTTTTGCGAAGAATGGTGAAATTAGGGTTCGTGGTCAATACCTTGGTGGCAAAAAGATTGGAACTTGGAAGGTTTTTAGTAAAATGGCCTTAGAAAGTGTTGATTTCTATGGTGGAAGGCAACTATCATGAGTAAGCGAGAAATGATACTTCTAAGTATTTTTGTCATATTGATGTATTTAGTCAATCTTTACGGTTGCTATAAGGACAGTCTTGATCGCAGTTCTTGGTATTTTGACAACGAAATAATTTGGGGGGAAGTGCCATGTTGAAGTCTTTGCAGGAGTCTTTGGGGGAACTGGTTTTTGGTGTAATTATTATCGTTGGAGTTGGACTTGCTTATTCCTGTCACACCAAACATAAGTATAAACTTTCGGACAATGAGAGAGTTGTTAATATCAATGGCAAGACCCATATAGTCGTGATTGATGAAGCCGGAAACCCTTCGTTTAAAGAAAACCCTAAGCCCTAATTTTTGAGGATAATAAGATGAAATTCAAGTGTATAAACGATTTGTCACATGTGCTTTCTGAAGAGTGCGGGTATAAAGACCAATTGCCAGTAGAGGTCTGCCCGCACGGTATGGCTGGAGATATAACTTTGAATTGTTATCGTTTGGGCAAGGTTTTACGCGAAGATCCAAACAATTTAGTTAAGTTTGTGTCAACATTCCTAACATCCCATGAAGATGTGGAACGGGTGGGGTGTATTAAGGGCTTTGTCAATATAACCCTTCATGCGTCCGCTTTGTATCGTGACACTTTGGCCGACAAGGAAAATCTGTTAAATTTGTCACTGCCAGAGTCTGACCGCAAGAAGATGGTGGTTGAATATTCTTCTCCAAATACGAATAAGCCACAACACATTGGACATCTTCGTAACAATGTCTTTGGCTCTGCGGTTTGTTCTATTTTGAAGCGTGTCGGGCATACTGTTACTACGGTAAATTTAATCAATGATCGTGGTATCCATATCTGTAAGTCTATGGCGGCATATATGGTTGCCGGTAATGGTTGCGAGCCTTCTGACGCTTATCCTCATTATGCAGATGGGGCTAAGTTTGTGGGGGAATACTATAGTCTTTTCGATACCATATTTCAGCGTCAGGTGCAGGAATTAAAGGTTAACGAACCAACGCTGAATTTTGAAGAACATGAATGGATGTCTAAAACTGAAATTGGTAAATTAGCGCAAGATTTATTGGTGAAATGGGAAAGTGGCGATTTACCTACTCGGGCTTTGTGGATGAAGATGAACAGTTGGGTATTAGAAAGTTTTACCAACACTTATGCTCGGCTTGGAATTAAATTTGATAAGACCTACTATGAGAGTGAGGTATATCGCTTTGGTAAGGAACTGGTCATTGAGGGCGGCAAAGGTTTCTACAAGCGTGAGGACGGGGCAATTGAAGTTGATCTTGATAATTTTGGCTTAGGAAAAAAGGTTTTGTTGCGTGCTGATGGGACGACATTTTACATCACACAGGATATTGCCGCTACGATTCTGAAATACGGCGATTACAAGACTTCTAATATTATTTGGATTACGGCTGACGAGCAAATTCATCATTTTGAAGTGTTGAAGGCTGTCCTACACAATATGAGTTATTTCTGGGCGGATAATTGTGAACACTTGCCATATGGATTAATTAGCCTCCCAGAGGGCACTCGTATGAGTAGCCGTAAGGGGAAGAATAATGTTGTTGCTGACGATTTGATTGATGAAGTAAAAAATTGTGCTAAGTATGAGATTGAAGAGCGCCATTCGGAGAAGGTTTTAACTGACACGGAATTGGGGTCGCGGGCTGAAAAGATTGCGATGGCAGCAATTCGGTTTATGTTGTTGAAGGTAAACCCCAAGACAAAGATGGTTTTTGACCCCCATGCTTCCATTAAGTTTGAGGGAGACACTGGCCCATATCTTTTGTATGTGTATGCCCGAATTAATTCCATACGAAGTAAGGTTTCAACATTGGATCAGGGGTGCTGTGACTGGTCATTGTTGGTAGAGCCAGAAGAGCGCGCCTTGGCGGTTCAATGCGGAGTTTATGGGGATGTCTTATCGCGGGCTGCTAACGAGTTTGATCCTTCTATTTTGACTTCGTATCTGTTGAATTTGGCCAAGGCTTTCAACTCGTTTTACAATAAGCACAGTGTTGTTCGGGCCGTAAGTCCTCAGCTTATTCGCGCCCGCCATGAATTGTGTTGTCGGGTTCAGGATGTTATGGGTGACGGTTTGAATACTTTAACCATTGGAACTGTGGAGGCAATGTGAATAATACCGTAGAATACCATAAAAATGGCAATGTCAAGAAAGAATTCAAGCTGATTGATGGGAAACTTGATGGTTTCTTTTATGTTTGGGATGATCTTGGTGTAATGACTCATAGTTCATTGTGGGTAAACGGCATTAGAGTCACCAATGCGTATTCTGTTAATGGCGAGGGAAATCGTGGCCTCATTCCTTGCGGTTTTAATCCCAGTATAAATTAAGGGATAAATATGGAATTTGATTCTGTACAGTCATTGAAGAATTTTTTAGATAATAATAGGGACAACATTGAAATACACTATGTTGTATCTCACTATCCGAATGGTATGTTTAAGAGTCGTGCCCCATTTTTAAGTGGTTTGCGTCATGGGCAGGAAAAGAAGTATTGGCGTTGTGGGACAATTTCTGAAATAATCAATTGTGATAACGGTAAACTGGTAAAGTATGAATCGTATTATGAAACGGGTATAAAGTGTGAAGAAGTTAATTATGTGGACGGTAAGGCGGAAGGTGTTTGTCTAAAATGGTATGAGAATGGCGCTTTGTTTCGTGAGGAAAACTATGTTAATGGCCGGCCTAATGGAATTACGACAGTATGGTATGACACAGGACAGAAAATTCGCACCATTTTATACAAAGATGGTATAATAATAAAGAAAGAGGGCCGATAAATGGATGCAATTAAATTAGCAGATTTGGCAAAAACCAATATTGATGATTTGGTTAGAGAGGTCAATCGTCTGCAGAACCTTCTTGATGAAAAATTTGGTAAGGTTATGCCATTGATACAGTATAAACAGCCCCCAAGGGTTGATTTTAATTCTAAAAATTTGGCTTATCTTAGAGGAATGCTTGTCACACTACAGGAAGTTGAATCCTACAATGGTTTTGCACAAAAAGAGAACAGAAAGGCTTTGAACAACAATGAAGTTTTGTTCTCAAAGGTTTATCGCATAATTATTGGCACTGGAATCGATATTCGTAAAGATTTGTCGTATTTACCTCTTTGGGCCTCTAGTTTAAGAGATGTTTTCCATTTGAAAGATGACAAGCCACTTTTACATGGAGATATTAGTAGACTGTCTATGCTTATTGAGGAAATTGACGCTAAGGAAAATGAGTTTAGGGAAAGCCGAGAAGCATTGCTCAAGGAATTGGGGGATAAGTATGGGTATGATGGGGCATTTGGGCTACCTGGCTTGCGTAATTGCATTATGGGTAAGGAACCATTGCTGGAACTTCATGACGCTTTGGAAGGGATTGGCTACGGCGCCGAGAGGCTTGAGTATATTAAGATAGCCCTAACCAAGTGTGAGGAAAAATATGGCGTTGAAAGTAAAGTTGAACCGTTACTTAGAAAGGTAAGGATAGCAGTTTACTCCCATGAAACGGAGAATCTACCTGTTACTCTTGCAACTTCTGGGGTTCATTCATTTTCCTTGATTAACAGAATAAACCCTGATTTGATGGAAGACTACTACAGAGTTGTTGAATTGTTAGAAAGGATTGGACATGTACAAGGAAAATGATACTACTTACATTAACTGTTACGAATTATACAATGAATTGCCGTTTGGTTTCGCAACTATGGTAATAAACTTTTTGCGCGGTAAAGACCCGTACTTTGGGGCAATCATGATGGAGGCATTACAGTTTTGTGAAATGATCGAAACTGAGTTCTGTGACTGTGAAGAGTTGTATAACAGTGTATTGAAGATGAGGAAACATATTGAGAATAGCCCCCATATTAAATGGGTTATGATAGAGTGAAGAGCGAAATAATACACGGGGATTGTTTGGAGGTATTAAAAACATTTCCAGATAAATGTGTAGATATTTGTATTACATCTCCGCCATACAACTTAAACAAGAAGGCGTCTGGTGGTGGAAACAGCAAGCGCAGCTACGATGGTTGGTATTTTGATGATATGCCGGAGTTAGCTTACCAAGAATGGCAAAAGAAAGTGGTTGGCGAGCTTATTCGGGTGACAAAAGGGAGTATATTTTATAATCATAGGGTTAGATATGCTTGGCATAGTCGAAACACTTATAGAACTGCTTCTAATTTATATCACCCGATGCAGTGGTTGGGGTCTTTTCCAATATGGTGTGAAATAGTATGGGACAGACGGGCCACTTCTGGACATGCTAATAATCGTTGTAGAATGAGTGATGAAAGAATTTATCAGATTGGTAAACCCCATAAATTTCATGATATGGGATATACTACTATTTGGCAAATGATGCCAAGCAAGAATATTGATCATGTTTGTACTTTCCCAGAAGAATTGGTTGAAAGGTGTTTACGGATGTGCAGCGATGAGGGGGATACGGTACTTGACCCGTTTTCTGGTTCGGGAACGACAGCTATTGTTGCTAAGAGATTAAAGCGTGATTACATTTGTATTGAAAAAGACGATGGGTATTTCAAAAAGTCTGTAGAGGTTGTAGGTAAATTATGAAAAATATCGCAATATTGTGTTCGAAGAAGAATAGCAAAAATATATGTGTTGTTGATATAACTGAAGACCCGCATTATCTAACGGTTCGGACCTATAGTGGTGAGTATGGTAAGAAATTGAAAGTGGTTGTGAATCAGATCAGCCCAAATTTTGATGGCGGACATGAAATTGCTTTAAGGAAGTTACACGAAATTTGTGATAGTAAGATTTCAAAAGGATATATAGATATTGAAAGTAAGGATTATTTGGGTAGTCTAAAAATAACCGACTTTTGGATACACAGTCAGTTAGGTGGAAGGATGGAATTTTTAGGTTTAACTAAAGAGGGGTTCAGCGACAAAGAAAGTTTTTTGGCGCAGGATTTGCACAACAGATATTATGGCCATCCTTGGTATCATAGCGTTGGGATACAAAAAACCGATAATAATACTAAACTCGTTGTTTATTTAAAACGCCAGCTTAACGCCAATGATAGGATGGTGCCTGCCATTTTTGGAGGACTTTTCGTGTGTACTAAAATGATAGGCAAAGTTGAGCCAGCGTGAAGTATGCAAAATATGATTGAATTGAACGGAATTTGGTGGAAAAGTGCCAAAATTATAACAAATAGTAATAATGACTATGACTATCAAGGGTTTAACGATAGCGGTTTTGAACAGCCACGCTTTGATGGTTGGCTATGGTTGTACGGCATATGGTCTGGTGCAGATTGGTATTCTGGAGTATGGTTAAATGGAACCTGGATAGACGGTGGAAATTGGAAGGCCCAAAACAGGGTTATAAAAATATCTCCAAAATCCTACGATAGGCCAAAACGAACGGTTAGCTTAAATTATGCAAAGTATGGTTGAGATAAACAATAGGTTTTGGCGAGAAACGAAGGTGTGTGTTGGCTCTGAATATACTGCCTCTGGCGTTTGGTTTGGTGGAGTTTGGGTCAGGGGTTGTTGGTTAGGGGGATTGTGGAAAAAAGGTACTTGGCGCGACGGTCAGTGGTGGGAGGGTGATTGGGAAGACGGAATTTGGCTTAATGGGTTTTGGAAGATAGGTAGATTAGACAGGGGTAAAAGTGGTTGGTGGGAAGTTCCATACATATCTCCAAAATCCTACCACAGGCCAAGTAGAACACTAAGTTTAAATTATGCAAAGTACTATTAAAATTTCAGGCAACAAGTGGTGGCAAGGTGTGGTGTTATCTATTAATGCCGAATTTCACTGGCCAAAAGGAAGTAACCCTCATAGACCCAGTTTTTATTGTGGCATCTGGCATGAGGGAACTTGGTTTGATGGGACTTGGCATTGTGGCGAAAAGAGAAAACATCCAGATAGTCATTGGTTGAGTGGAACATGGATAAAAGGAGATTATGACATACAAAATGGGTGGATAAATACAGTTTGTGGTAGATTTGAGATATCCCCTAAGTGTTATTTTAAACCAAATAAAACGCTTTCTCTAAATTATGCAAAATACCAAGACAATTAGTAACGACCATTGGCTGAATGCACGGGTTAGTTCTGACTACAAACACAACACTTTTGAAGTGCGCGTTCATGGCATCTGGTTTAATATACAATTTATTAGTGGAATCTGGTATGACGGAGTATGGTATAAAGGCATCTGGCGCGATGGATTTTGGATAAACGGAACTTGGAATATTGGTGCGGTAAACTACAGTTTTCCATGGGGCAATATAAAAATTATGACGGTTTCCCCAAAAGTTAATTTTAAACCTAAAAGGACACTAAGTTTGAATAGGGCGAAATATGGAGAATAGTATTTAATGTTTTTATCGCTTTATATTTTATTTGTTTTGGTGCCAATTTGTGGGCTGACGGCAATATTTTTGTGTCTGCTTGTTTTCTTTACGGCCACCGAGGCTGGAGTTATACTTTTAATATCTATTGTCGGTGCTATTTTGTACTTTTGGGCGATATCTATAAGAGATAAATGGAGAGACAAGCGGAATAAGATTGAGCAGCAAAGGTTAAATAGAAAAATAGATGCTATGCGGGAAAAGAAGAGAACTGAAAGAGTACGGTTTTATAAGGAAAAACTTAATGAACATAGTTGAAAATATAGATGGATTAACCTTAATTCCGAACAATAGTCTTGTACATGCGGACTGTTTAGACGCCATGAAATTGATACCAGATAAATCAATTGACATGATTTTATGCGACTTACCCTATAAGATGACAGCGTTGAAATGGGACCAGATTATTCCATTTGAACCGTTATGGGAACATTATTGGCGTATTATAAAGCCTAACCGAGCCATTGTCTTGACGGCTTCTCAACCGTTTACATCTAAACTGGTAATGAGCCAACTAAAATATTTCAAACACGAATATGTGTGGGTAAAGAATACATCCTCGGGTATGATGCTGGCAGGTAAGGCCCCTATGAAGCGCCATGAGTCTGTATTAGTTTTCAGTAATGGTACGGCTAAATTCAATGAGATTAAGGTATTGGGTTCTTTGACTTCCCAACACCATAGTAAGAAAAAGGATTACAGATATAGTAGTACGGACTCTAAGTTGTACGGTGTAGATGGCGGTGTGCCTCTTAAATGGAGTGAATGGGTAGCTCCACATTCAGTCTTACCGTGTGATGGAGTGGGGAATAGAGACAAGGAAAAGATAAATCCTACACAAAAACCCGTGGCATTATTTGAGTATTTGCTAAAGGTGTATAGTGATGAGGGAGACTTGGTTTTGGACAATTCTTCTGGCTCTGGTACTACGGCTTTAGCTGCAGATGCTATGAAACGAAATTGGATATGTATTGAGAAAGATGATGAGCAGTTTATAGGCTCAAAAAATAGATTGGAGAGATTTATAAAATGAGCATAAACAAGAAAATATTAAAAGATCTGGTAAAACAGAGAAAAAGTGCTGGCGGACTTTCTGAAAAAAGAATATTGGATATGGATATCAAAATAAGAGATTTTAAGTATTTGTCTGAACTCGATGAAATAAAAGAGTTTGATCCTAATCTTAGAAAACTTATTGAATTCACATTTGGCAGTGCCGACATTCATGTGCCAGGTCCAGATGGTGGATGGCATGTTAATCTGAGAAGTGGTTTTGTAACTTATGAACATTATGAGGAAACAATTGCTGAATTTGTTAAGCAGTTTCCCACATTTACTTGTATCCATATTAGGAATAGTAAAAAAGATATAGCTGACAAATTGATGGAAGATCTTGGCTTTAAGTGGAGTCAGGAATTTGGTTATATAAAATGAATCTCAAACAGGAAATTTTAAATGAACTATCAGAGATTCCAAGAGGTAGCGAGAATTATAGGATCGCATTGTCATCGTTAACTGACACAGCAGACGCTTTAAATGAGCTTATCAAGGGTGGTGGTCTGAATGCCGTGATAGAAGTTGGTCGTTCTGTGGAATCTGGACTTCAACATAATTTGACAGTTCGTTCGGACACACTTAATGATGTTTTGTTTAGGGCTTATATTCCTTATCACGGTTTTCCAGTTGCGTTGGATATGGCTGAGGACCGTTTAATTCAGTGTTTTGATATTGAAGAGTTAAATCTAAACATATTTAGGTTTTTCAGAAGTAGAGAAAATAAGTGTAAATTGATGGCTTATATAAAAAAGTATGGAAATAACAAGGAGAGTGTTGTATGACGAGTGAATTGGCCGAGGCATTGAATGATTGCTTAAAAAAGAATCCTGAATTTAGTAGATTGTTTATGGCAAGAACACCAGTTTCGGATCGGTTTGCGAACGAAACTAAGATAACTTGTAGGGTAGAAGATAATGGAGAATGTTTTGTTACTACACTCGGATTGATTAATACCGTTTTGGAAATGGCTGGGCATAAAAAGATAGTTGCCTATCTTGATTTGGGCATAGGTGGCGAGGAAGAAATAATTGAGTTCTCTGTGCAGGAATTGCCGGTTCTCAATGCGTCTGAATCTGCCTTAGAAGATTTAAGGGCTCAGGTAGATAAGAGAATGATGGATCCTAATTATAAAATAGTACCGAACTTGCCTGTCACTTGGGACAAAGTAGATGAAAAATAAAGAAAACCCAAAGCCAATACTTCTGGACCCAAAAGCTATAAGGGAATTTCAAGAGAGATTTTACAAAGCCGTGGAGCCAGAACTTGAAAAGCAAAAACTTGAAAGAATGAAAGCCATGGAATACGCACGGAAACACTTGGTGGATTAAATGAACACTGTTGATGTTAGTAAAAGATTGGAGATGCTTGTTAGCGGTTGTCTTTCGACGGAATTTTTAAAAGAAGAATACGGAGTAAAAATATCTGACCAATTTAATGCAAGGTATTATTCATGGGCTAAAAGATTTGACAAGAAATCTGATAGTAGGTTTACATTTATTCGGTTTTTGAATCGTAATAGTTTTATTCCAAAAAAACATTCGATGTCTTGTCTTGGAATGGACGAACCATCTTTTGATAGTTTTGTATCGCAAGTTGTTGACAGGAATATTTTCACAAAAAATGAGATAGAGCCAATTGATTCTATATTTAATCGAAACATTATTGATAAAATTGGGACTCATTTATTCAAAGATGAATTGGATGTTGAAGAACTTCATGGTCAACTTAATAAAGAATTGGGTATTGAAATAGTACCGTTGCGGAGTGTGTATCCATTGCACGGTTCCCCTTGGCACGACATTGCAGATTCCTTTGATATAATAACCGGAGAGCCAATTAACTCTGTCTTTGCTGTGTATCTTGATTTTAATGGTCCGTTAGATATTAAACAGGATAGTTGTTCGGTGGCTACTTTTATTAAGTGGTATGATTTATTATATCCTTATGTAAAAGATTATGAGATGAAAAGGCTAAAGGAAAGATTTAATGATGATATTCCTGTTTTAATGGAAATGTACAAATCCTATAGTTTTGGAAACGAAGATTATAGCATATAAATTGTAAAATGATTGATGATGTGTTTTTTTGGCCCGTAAATAGACTATAAGGGAAGATTAAATGGATAAAGATTGGACAGGAAATCATAAATCAACATATACGACTATCGGCTCGTCGTCCCATGCTTTGACAGACCGAGAAACAAATGATTATTACGCTACAGAACCAAGGTGTATTCAGGAACTATATGAAGTGATGGGATACCAATTCTCAAACAATATATGGGAACCGGCTTGTGGTCAATTACACCTATCAAATAAGCTAAGAGAAATCCGCCCTAACATCAATATTAGGAACTCGGATATCATAGATAGGGGTGTCGGCTGTGAAATCATTGACTTCCTGCAGTATAATAATCCAGATTCGTTTGATGGAGATATTATTACCAATCCACCATATAAATATGCCTTAGAGTTCGTTCAAAAGTCGCTGGAAACGGTGACATTCCCAAGGTTCGTCTGTATGTTCCTCAAGATTACTTTTTTGGAGGGACAAAAGCGCCGGAAGTTCTTTGACAAAAATCCGCCAAAGATAGTTTATGTCTACTCAAGTCGTAGAATTTGTGCTTTTAATGGCGATTTTAACAAGGTAGATTCAAGTGCCTGCTGTTATGCTTGGTTCGTTTGGCAAAAAGGTGTTCATAGCGATACTATTTTGAAATGGATATAAGGAGACAATATGTTTTCAATTTTACATGGTAATTGTCTTGATAAACTTAGGGAAATGCCGGACAATAGTGTTGATGCGATTCAAACTGATCCCCCATATGGTTTGTCTGACCACGATACTGAATCTGTTATTGAGTGCTTAAAGTGTTGGCTGGATGGTAAAGAGTATACACCACCAAAGCGGGGTTTTATGGGAGCCGGATGGGACAATTGGGTTCCCTCTCCTATTCTATTTAAGGAATGTTTGAGGGTATTGAAGCCAGGTGGACACATGCTGACCTTTGCGGGAACAAGGAGTATGGATTTGATGAGTTTGTCAATCCGTTTGGCAGGGTTCCAATTGAGAGACAGTATTGGATATGCACATGACCCCGAAAGCGCCCCCCTGTTGGCTTGGGTGCAGGGACAGGGTATGCCGCACGGTTTAGATATCTCAAAGGCGATTGATGCTGAGTTGGGCATGGAGAGGGAAGTTGTGGGGATAGCTAAGGGGGCCGGAATGTCTGCTTCTATTCCAGAGGTCGGTACATTTCGTGATGACAATTGGGTGCCAAAAGGGCCGGATTTGCCAATTACGGCGCCAGAATCTGAATTGGCGAAAAAATATGATGGTTATAACACAGCGTTGAAACCCGCATGGGAGCCTATTATCTTGGCTCGTAAACCACTTGAGGGAACGGTTGCTAAAAATGTCATTAAATATGGCACTGGCGGGCTGAATATTGATGATTGTCGTATAGAGGGCGAAAAGGCAATGAAATGGGAAACTCCAAGAGGCGGATTTTGGAATACAGATTCAGACGCTAAGGCTAATTTGGTTGAGAATGATAAGGGTAGATATCCTGCCAACATAATTTTGGACGGAAGTGAGGCCGTTTTGGAGTTATTTCCTGAAAGTGCTGGACAAAGGGGAGATCTCAAAGGGCACAATAAGAAACGACTATCTCCAAATGGGTGTTTTGGTGAAATGCCACCTGCAGTTGACCATCTAAAAAGGAAAGATAAGGGCTCTGCAGCAAGGTTTTTCTATTGCGGCAAGGCGAATAAGCAGGACAGAAATGAAGGGATGGATATGATGATTGAAGTTTCTGACGGATTTACACAAGAACAGTGTGATGAGATAAATGGTATAACACAGAATAAACATGTTACAGTAAAGCCATTATCGCTAAACAGGTATCTGTGCCGCTTGATAACCCCAGCGAATGGTGTAGTACTTGACCCATTCTGTGGTAGTGGAAGTACTGGTAAGGCGGCCATATTAGAGGGTTTCAGTTTTATTGGCATAGATCAAGATAAGAATAACTGTCTTGTCTCAAACAAACGCTGCGCAAAAGCGGTGCGAGATTTGGCATCTAAGACTGCCACCCCAAGTCAAGAGTAGGATCGGGCGTCTAAGGTGCCAAGAACAGGCTTAAACTGGCCTTGTAGGGGTGGCCATTGGAAAATTACTGGTGGGCCACGATAGTACCTTCTATAAATGGTGAAGTTTGTTGCTAATTAGTTTTTGAAGAAAAGGATAATAAATAATGAGCGAATCTCTTAAAACATCTTTATTTACCGTGTTGCCGACTTTAGGTATGCTTCGGGCGTCTAAAAAGTATATGGATGGGCTTGGCTGTACATTTGGCCTGTCTTCGGTTAATGCTAAGCAACAAGAGTTTCTGGCGTTTTTTGCTTCTAAAATTGATGAAAGTAATTTGCCGGAAATAAATTCTATGGCTGACGAGGATATTTCCAAGGTAAATGAATGGATTAAACAACAAGGATTTGACATTCAGTTGGGAGACAATGCCGGACCAGGCTTTGCCGTTGCCGCCATTATGAGACTTATTCTGAATTGGAAGGAAGAGGGTACTGATAGTTCTATTGGTAACTGGAGAGCGGCCAAATTGTCAAAAGGGTATAGTCTTTCTCATAATGCGGAATTTCATAACCACCCTGTTATTCGTATAAATTGCAAGAATGGAGATGTGGCTTGCATGTCTATATGGGGACAGCCGTTGGATTCAAACGAAAAGTTTCTGTTAGCCGTTAGCAAATTAAGGAATGTGAAAGAGCCAATTTTTGTAGATACCGTCAAATTCCCGTGTATTTCATTGGATACACAAGAAGACTACGATTGGATTAAAGGTTTACGCGCAGGAAGTGGGTTCCGTATCACTGAATGCAAGTCTCAAACAAAATTGAAAATAGACGAATTTGGCGCAGTTGTGGAAAGTTGTAGTGCTGTTTTTATGTATCGTGGTGGTCGTTTTGGTAAGAATTATGTGATTGATAAACCCTTTTTGTTTTGGGTTGAGAGAAAAGGTGTGTCTCTTCCATTATTTGCGGCTTTTCTTTGCGAGGATGTGTGGGTTGTCAAAACTGGCAATGGCTGAGAAATTTTAAGGAGGCCGTTGGAAATATCTTTTGGGCCATCGACAGTAGAAGTGTCAGAGTTTGTACGCAACCTAAAAACTGGAGGACTTTTTACATGTCAACCCTTTGCGAGAATTTATTGATTTTCTTTGCCTCCATAATAGTTTTTGCGCTTGGATTTTTCGCCGGATTTACAAGTGGGGAGCGTAGTGGCGTGGTGAAGTTTAACGCCGTCTTAAAACAAGAACTTCCCAGAATTTTGGAAGAACAAAAGTGCAAAGAAAAGTGTTGTATTTCAACTAAACAGTAAGATTTGGGGCTGAAAGTTTGGCGATTTCATTGTCGGCGTCAGTTCGTCGGTAGAATGCGTCTAAAGTTGCTTAATTTCCACCTGTTTGTGGATAGGCCCTAATTAACTAAAAACAAGGAGTAATGCTATGAGTTCAGGAGAGTCGGCGTTTCTTATTTTACTTATGGTCATATTTATTATTGGCAGTTCTGTCTTGATTGGCGCGATGGGTGAAGGTCGTGGATATGCAAAAGCAGCTAAAGATTTGGAGTCCGTATTGGCAGAAAGAGATTTGGCTTACTATTCGGTAGATGTTAAAACAGGCATGACGCAGTTTTTGTGGAAAAGTGACGATAAACCTGTTGAATTGAAAAATAAGGAATAAGGCTAAAAATTAACATTGGAGATGTTAAGTGGAAAAGAAGGACACATCCGTTTTATCATCACTTTGGTTGGCATTTAGGGTATTCCTTGTTGTATTATTCTTCTATATTTTGATCATTTGTCTTGGCTATGGAATAAAACATCCGAGGGCTAAGACAATTGACTATCTCAATTTCATTTACGGAAAAATTGTTTTTAAGGTATAGGATGGTGGATTTTGAGAACAAGGTGGGTTCTTTATGTCAGGCGTAATGGTCATTTTGAACATGTAGTGTCTTTAGGCTCGATGATACAAATGAATAGATTTTTGAGTAGCATAAAGAATCCATTACTCAATCCTTTATTTTCATCAAGGTTAGCCGTAGTTTATGGTTTGATTGAATTGAAGTTAGTTAAAGAACATCATAGGTTTATTTTTACTTCCAAAAAATGTCGGAAGATATATTGGGAAAAAGAATACACAGGCTGGAAAATATATGGAGATTTAGAACATGAATGAATCCGCCAGTCGTCGTTACAGTCAAGGTATTGAAGAGGCTCTGGTTGGCCAATTAGATCAGGCAAAGTCGTTGCCATATACTGATATTTTCAATTTTAGGTATTTTAATCCTAAGAAAGTTGACGAATCCAAACGAATTTCTGCTTCTGAAACAAAATTATATTGGGATGGTGATAGCAACAGGGATAGGGTTGATTGGACGAGGTTGGGTAAAGAACGCTGTCTTCCTTTTATGAACTATGTTATGGGTGAGATGTCAAATGGGTTAAAATCACAATTATTTAGGAAAACAAGATTTGATATAACTGAAGATACTACTATGGAAGAATTAAAAGTATTAGTTGGACATAAGACTACTGGGACAATGACATGGGTTAGTGGTACAAAGAATGATAAACTCAAAGAATATTTTGGTGGATTTTGGTATACGAGAGAAGAATTTAATAGGTTTTTTGATTGTTATAGTAAAGATGTTTTTGGGTTTGAAGAAGGGGCAGTAGAAGTAACAATTGGTCCTATTTGTAGTTCTGTGCATTTTGGTTTGATTCAAAATCCGCACAATGAGATTTACGATTTAGCCGTAGGTGAGTACTATCTGTCAGTAAAAGTAAATAAATCTAAAGTTGTTGTTTTTGATAGTTCTCGCGGTTTTTTATAATTAAACATAAGGAATAAATTATGTCGGCATTGTCAGATCATATTTTTTCATTTGCGGTTAGGTTTAATACTGGCCATTGTGGTTATATTGTAAGTGGAATAGACAAAGATTCAGCAGACAGATATCAAAAAACCATCACGGACGAACTTGATAGGGTATTTGGTAATTCATCAAAAGGTGTATACCCTATTTACTTTAAGCAGAGGGTTGAAGGGCGAAGTATAATTATTAGCTTTGGCGAGAAATATTGTAACTTGACACATGTTCACGAAAGCAAAGATCCGCAGAGGATTTGGTGGGTTGATATTGTTGCGTTTAAGCAAGTGTCTGTTGACAGTTGGGAGGCACAATATCATTGCAGGGGTGGCTGGTTGAATGAAAAGAAACGGTTTGGAGAGACAATTTTCAAGACTTCGGAATTGATAGGAGTATTTAAGAAGTCTTTGAGGCGGGATGAGGTGATGGAATATCTTAGGTATCAGTATCGCGAAAGGTTCTAACAGTCGGAGGTTGTCTAAATGGTCAATTTTATTTCAATGTGTCTGTCTAATACGACTACCCTTGAAAACATTGATGATTTTGTATATGATTGGCATGTGTCAGATTCGGAACTTGAATTGCATGAGTATTTGGGCATGACATTAAGAGAGTATAGTGTTTGGCTGACACATCCAGACGCATTAGATAAAATTATACTGTCTAGAAAATTAGGCATATGGTTGTTGGGGGATTATGAAAAAGATAACGAGAGACGGGACTGAATACGATAATGATTACAGTAAAGAGGGTAAGCCTGACCCAAATGATTAACCTCCAAGACAGCCTATAATGACAAGAGAAGAAGTCGAAAAGGCTACTAAGCAGGCGGTAGAGAGAATGAGAAAGATGTTGAATATGCGGGAATCGTTTTAAGTTGCTTGAAAGACAGCCGTTTTGTCGCGACATACGGCAGATGGGGCTCGCGGCCTCTTCTCGCGCCAATTTAAATAAAAGGAAAATACAATGGGATGGTACGGCGTTGATTTGGATTCGACTTTAGCTGTTCACAATCCTGGTGACGGTATTGATAAGATAGGCGAGCCAGTTCCAAAGACACTTGCATGGGTAAAAAGTATGGTGGCCAATGGAGAGGATGTTCGTATCTTCACGGCAAGGATGAGTGTTAAGAATACGATATGGGTCGAGAAGGCAATTGCTGAGTGGACATTGAAACATGTTGGAAAGGCTCTTCCTGCCACTTGCCGTAAGGATTTTGACATGATTTCGTTGAGGGATGACCGTGCTGTAGGGGTTGTTCCTAATGAGGGTACAACGCACTTAGAATTATTGGAGGCAGCACATGACAAACGAAGAAAGTGACAATTACATGGCCGAAGTTGAAAATTTCATTAGAACTGTAGGCCATACAGACCCTATTCAGATAGCCGCCCTTGCCTTTTTAAGAAATTGGAACCCTAATGTGTTTTTAAGGGAAATTGAGGGTGAAGACAGTTATTCTGCCGCTTTAAGAATGTGGAATCTTCCTGAAAATAAAGAAGAGAGGGATTTTGCTTTCAGTGTCGGTTGTTATATCCCACAGGATGAATTGCTTGATGCGTGGGACGGGAATGCGATTGATAGACTTTCAACGATTATAGTTATGGCCAGAGAAAACCGGGAAATCGTAAGAAATATGGTTAGCTTTAATCAATAGAGAAAAGGATATAATATGAGTGGAAGTGGCCCGCGATCTTTCAGGAACAGATTCTTCGAAAATACGGGGGTGTCATTTGGGGAAGCCAAAGTACACAAAGAAGAATCTTTTAACGCTTGTGCTGATTTACTTTTTAGATATTTTGCTGGCGGCGGAGCTTCAGGCTTCTCTGTTTCTGGAGATAGTTCCAATTTTTCTTTGTATATTTGTTTTCAAGGCGAAGGATCTTGCGATAAAAAGGCTGAATTATTTCGCCTTAATATGGTAGACTTCAATGTATGGACTATTAATAAGGTGGCATATAAGCCGGATACTGGGTATAGTCCGCCGCCCGGACAAAAAAACTATAGATCTGTTACATTAACTCATGGATTTTTTGGATGCAAGAATAAGTTTGATATACATTCGGCAATAAAGAGAATCGATAAAGAATTGGAAACTGATAAAGACCTTGTTGATATCGCGAAAGAAAAACTAAACCCAACAACTTTTATCAGACCTGTCCCTACTCCACCTCCACCACAAAGAATATCTCATCGTTTTTGTTGAAAAGGATACTAAAATGAACGAATTATATAAAGTTGGCGATAAAGTTTGGTGGGTATCTCATGGCGGTGGAATCTTTTTCATCGTGCGCGTTGTTATCCAAGAAGTAGACTATGGTTATTGGGTAGATGAACCAATTGGCCATGCTCTACAGGAAGAAGAATTATGGGAAAACATTGCCGATGCTTTGTATAATTTTCGAGCCAAGTGTTTTGATTCTATACAGTACGAAAGAATTGGTGGCTGTCCTCTGGAGTGTGACCTAAATAGTTTCCGAGAAAGGTCTATTCGTTGCATTGTTAAGTCGTATAAAAATAATGATGAAAAACATGATGAAGTTGCGCATGAAAAAGATTTGAGAAGCATGTATAAGGAAAAAGTTCGCGGTAAAGATTGGTTCTCAGTTGAGGATGTTGGGTACAGACTGACAGACGATAAATGTGGATTGGAAATAATTGAGTGAGGAACAGAAAGACTATAATTTGGGTATGTATCCTTGGACTTTCAATTTATTTTTGGGGCTATTTTGGAGGACATAGTGAGGGCTATCATTTAGGCATGAAAGATTGTTTAGAGACACATATTGCGGAAAAGAAAGGAAAATAGAAATGAAATTGAAATTAAGAACTGACAGGTTTGTAGACCTGGAAGAATGGGATAAGTTAGTTGTAGATACCTACCAAAGACCATACGCACTTCAGCAACAAGACGCCCGCCAGTGTCGTGGATTTATCTCCCTGACTGTGCCAGACCCAAATGCGGAAGAATATGGGAATGATACAATTCCAGAAATGGTGAATGGAGAGAAAATGGGTGTCACTTTTGCGGCTTGGCTTAGTCGCGATCCTAAAGCCCCTATTGGTAAGGGAGCAGACGGCGGTTTAGACTATATGATTGAATTGTTTTGGTATAGGAATTTTTATCCATCTCTTCAGGTTGTTGCGAATGACCTATATACTAAAGGGCTTCTTGAGGCTGGCGACTATACCATTGTTATTGACTGGTGATAAATAGAGGAAACTATAAAGTGATTACATATGTTGTTCCAGAAAAATGGCAAGTCAAGTCTAAAAAAGTTGAAAGCTGGACTTATGCTTGGCCGGATAGGAATAGTAAGACTAAGGTACATCTTGGATTTGCTATTCCATATGCAGATGAAAACTCAAAGAAGGCAGACTTTGAGACATTTAAAAAGCGCATTGTGACCGTTGATAAGTGGATTGGAAGGGAACCTGCAGACACATTGGTATTTGACAACACACCAATAGAGGGTTTCAGGATTAGAGCGCCAGTTACCCATTCATATAACGAAAATGTGTTTTGGCGTGTTATTGACCCGAGAGGCTTTGAACTTGAAATAGGAACGGACAACTTAGAGGAATTGTTTAATGAGGCAAACATAGAAAAAGGTTTGATAAAAGGTAAGGCTCTGTGGGCAATAAATGGTAAAAAACCACACTTATTGGTTGTCGGTACTAATCCATACAAGTCCTCTGTCAATACCGTCATGAGTATTAAGTCTCATAATATTGGAGACATTATTCGTGTTGTGGTTAGGGGCAAAGTAGAGGAATATACTTATTTCGGTAAGATATATTCTTTGGTATTAAAAGGAAAAAATATGAACAACGACAAGAATTTTGTATCTTGTGGCATATTTTCAACACATTTTGAACATTTCTATTTTGATGGCCACAGTTTCCTTAAGCGTAAAGAAATGTTCAGTGAATGCCAAATAGTAGGGAATAACAATAGAACTCCCGATGAAATGTTCGCCCATATAAAGCAAGATAGAAGATATTGGTGGGCCATTGGAAGAAACCCGGTAAGTAATAAAGACATTCAGATTAAACTTATTGAGATTCCAACGCCGGAATTTGCAATAAACTCTCGTTGGCGTGAAATAAGTGATATGTTTTGCTGTGAAATTGAAGGCGAGTGCGGGCTGTTTCATTTGGGACGGGAAGAATTTCGTATCAGAAAAGTTGATGCAAATAAAAGATGTTATTTTGATGGAGTTAAAACTATACCTTTGACATGTAAGAAATTGCCTGGTCAAGTATGGGAAGATTGGTATTTAGACGATTTTGTTGGTAAGATTAATAAAAGCTATAAACTTGAAATATGTGTTGCTGGCGTGGATCTAAATTTTAACTGGTAAAAGGAGAATAATCATGGAATTTTCACTAAAAGATAAAAAGAAGGGAGATAAAGTTGCCACCTATTGGAGTAGTGGTATCTTCCATGGTATTGGTACGGTGAGAGGAATCAGAGGAAAAGATACTTTGATGGTTTTAATAGACAATGAAGACCCATCATCGTGTTGGAACAAAGTTATTTATTTCAAGGATGGCTTATCAAAAGAGGGCTTATGGCTTACTGAAGTAACAGAAAAAGAACTCAAAATGGGGCGGGTGGACAAACTATATGCTAAAGTACACGACGATTTAGAAAACAAGAGTCGTGATCTTTCTGAAGACCAACTCCAAAGGATAGGCAAAATACTAAATGAATGAGTGGTTTGTCTATATATTAGAATGCTCCGATAACACCCTATATTGTGGAATAACGAACAACCTTTCTAATCGTATAAACAACCATAATAAGGGGAAAGGCGCCAAATACACCCAAACAAGGCGCCCAGTTGAGTTAAAGTTTGTCGTTGGTGGGTTCAGTAGGTCAGAGGCGGCTAAGGTTGAGTATAAGGTTAAACAGCAGAGAAAAGAAAATAAAATCAAATTTTTGGCTAACATAAAAATTTCTGAATAATCCTGTGTATTATCGCTATGAATTGAAAAACATAGGGATTAAACATGGGAAAGCGTCATTTTCGCAAATATAAGAGGTCTGGAACCGATATTTGTCCTATATGTTTGCTGAAATCACCTTTAGTTGAACACCACTTGGATGGCCGACAAAAATCAGACTTAACCGTTTGGATATGTGCGGGATGTCATGATAGGGTTCATATGGGGGAAGTAATCATAGAAGGAGTTTTTATGACTTCAGTAGGGAAAGAGTTGTATTGGCATAATAAGGGAAATCCACCGAAAATTGCTGTAGGCCACTCGCCCCCTGTGTACAAGTGATTTTTGCGGGAAGGTTGGAAAAGTTGGGTTAGGGCTCGACAGTATGGACAAGCCCATCTGCAACATGAGTATGGGTCAAATTTTCTGGGCCAGTTCAGAAAGTTTGATAATCGTGTTTATTTGTATGATTTTCAGACTCTCCAGTCGAATAATTGGGAATTCAAAGGATTTTGGCTCCTTTTATCTAAGTTCGAACCTTAGCTGGAGAATTATTTAGTATTATTCTTTTATATTCCTTTCAATAGTAGGGTGCCTGCTGGCGATATAACACCTACTATTGGAGGAACGATATGAGAAAAAGAACAAGTTTGATATGGACAGCCCTTTCAGATGCCGATTTTATTAATACCGTTAAAAATTCGCAAAGTATGTCCGCACTTCTAAGGGTTTTTGGATTACAGCACAAGGGAGGTAATTTCTGGGCTGCAAAGAAGAGAATAAAAGAGTTGGGGATAGATAGTTCTCATTTTAATAAAAATAGAATAACTACTGGTAGGCAATTCAAAGGGGTAGCAAATGAAGAAGTTTTCGTGGAAAATTCGTCTACAAAAAGGAGTGGCGTAAAGAAAAGAATACTTAGAAATAATATACTTGAAAACATTTGTAGTATATGTAAGACACTTCCAATTTGGAATGGTAAACCCTTAGTTTTGATTCTTGACCATATAAACGGAATTTCAAATGATCATAGAATTGTAAATCTAAGATTGGTTTGCCCTAATTGTAATAGTCAACTATCAACATTCGCCGGCAGAAATGTAAAACATGGAAACGCCATAAATAATTGTTTAGATTGCAATAATGAAATTCCAAAATCTTTCAAAAGTGGATTATGTAAAAAATGTGTCGGTAAAAGAAATAGAAAGAAAGATTATCCAGACAAAGATATTCTCCTAAAAGAGGTTGAAGAACTTGGTTATTGCGGTACTGGCAGAAAGTATGGTGTTTCCGATAACACTATAAGAAAGTGGATAAAGATCTTGGGTTAAAAGTTTAATCATTGGAGTCCTTTGGTGTAGTGTGAAAAATTAAAAATCGTTTATATTTTTGTGGTATGGTAACAAAGTATAATAAAAATATAAACGAAACGCAATTTCATTTTGAGTAGAGATTCCCCGGTCGAATAATTGGCAATTCAAATGACTCTGGATCATTTTATCGAAGTTCGAATCTTCGCTGGGGAACCATTAACAACAATCAACAAGAAAAGATAAGGTATATGTCGAAAGCACATGATAGAGTTCTTGTGTTGAATAATCGCCGTCAACCCATCGACATTGTTTCTGTCGGCAGGGCTGTTTCAATGGTGACTCGTAAGCGCGCCTGGTTCTTGGATGCAGAGACATCAATAACCTACGAATATCCAGAGTGGGTTAAGAACTGGAATGACGCTAAAGAATTCATTAAGACTGGTTCTATAATTTTTAGCAAGCCAGAAGTAATCGTTCTTCGTCAGTATTCCGGTTTGGGTTTCAATGAGAAGCCCCGTAATGATGCGGTTAAGTTCAGCCGTTTCAATGTTTACCTTCGTGACAAGCACAAATGTCAGTACTGCGGTAAGAAATTTGAAACGAAGGACTTGAACCTTGACCATGTAGTTCCGAAGTCTCGCGGTGGTGCCATGAGTTGGTTTAATATCGTTTTGTCATGTATTCCTTGCAATGACAAGAAGCGTGATAGAACGCCCGAAGAGGCTGGCATGAAGCTGATTAGAAAGCCTTACCAGCCTACTCAGGACGAGGTTAGGGTTCATATCAGCAAGCGCTTGAGGGCTAAGTTGACCAAGAACATGCCTGTTTCTTGGGCCACCTATATTGACACTCAGATGACGCAAATGTACTGGAATGTGGAGTTGAAAGACTAATCATTCCTTTAGTGGGTAGGGAAAAACGATGGGGTACTGTTGAAAGACATAGTACCCCATCGACATTATAAGGGATAAAAATA
>Ga0172380_10002694_pt1 | contig 26561 bp, 25 predicted proteins | sample Leawe162metaG_FD_119747 | JGI IMG/M metagenome (GOLD analysis project Ga0172380, IMG submission 119747) | Leachate microbial communities from a municipal landfill in Southern Ontario, Canada - Leachate well 162 metaG | ecosystem: Engineered > Solid waste > Landfill > Unclassified | place...
AACAGTATATCTCGGAGCCAGTGGTGTCATTGTACAGCCAACCAGCAATAACAAATGTATAGGTAATAAATAGTGCAGAAAAAATTTCATCTCTTTTTCCTCCTCCTGGGTAATTGTGCCCACTATGGATCACTCAGACTTTATAAGTTCAATTTCTTGTCGTATGACATTAAAAACATATACATTTAACTCGTAGTCCGACGTTCGCACGAGGCGATATGCTGCGTGAAAAACATAACTCGACCTACCTTACTCCTACACTAATGTTGCGCATATCGCTTCACTTACCCACCGCGACAGCGCGGCAAACTCTTCCAGAGAGAGCGTTTCCCCCCTTCTGCGGCCGTCAATGTGACACACCTGCAGCAACTCGTTGCAATCAACACTCTTGGCGAATTCGGCTGATTTAAGGCAGTTGATCAACGTTTTGCGGCGCATGGAAAAAGCACTTTTTACGACACTCCTGAACACCTCCTCGTCACCGACGTCTGCTCGCGGTTCTGAACGGGGAATGAAATTCAATACGGCAGAATCGACTTTGGGACTTGGATGAAAACTGCCGGGATGCACCACAAATGCCCGGGTGATGTCAAACCACAATCCGAGCAGCACGGTAGTAACTCCGTACGCGGAGCAGTCGGGAGGCGCGGCCAGACGATCACCAACCTCCTTTTGCAGCATGAGGGTCATGCGGGCCAGCCGGCCATGGACATTGTATAGACGAAACAGAACCTCGGTCGAAATGTTATAGGGAAGGTTCGCAACGACATTCCATTTTTGAGGAGTTTCCGAGAGAAGCGCATCAAGATCTACCTTCAGTACATCCCCGTCAATGACCGTAACATGCTGATTATCTTTGAGCTGATCCTGATGCCAGGCTGCCAGCGCATGGTCGAATTCAATCAAGACGAGTCGCCCGGCACGCTCGGCAAGATGCGTTGTCAGAGCGCCCCGCCCCGGCCCGATCTCAAGGACCGGCTGACCAGGCTGGATATCCGCTGCTTGAATAATTTTGTCAATGACGTTGCCATCAACCAGAAAATTCTGACCAAGTGATTTAAGAGGACGTCGGACTGCACTCATTTCAAGGATTCCTTTATACTGTCCATATTCCAGGTTGCGGTAACGTCCAGTTCCAGAGGTGAAGCAATACCGTGCGAGAGATAATAGTCTCCGGAAACCGCCAGCATGGCTGCATTATCGCCACACAAGGAAGGGTCCGGGATGAAAAGGTCAACACCAAGCTGTTCGCAGAGCGCCGCCATGCGACTCCGCAGGCCGCTGTTGCAGGCCACCCCTCCTGCAACTACCAGGCGGGTTGCGCCGCTCTGACGAATGGCCGCCTCGGTTTTTGCCGCCAGGACATGGCACACCGCCTCCTGGAATGAAGCGCATAGATCGTCTGCTCCCTGACTCGGAATCGCAACCGGGTGCTTTGCCACCTGCTGCAGCACTGCCGTCTTCAGGCCGCTGAAGCTGAAGTTGAGTGTACCGTCATGAAGCAGCGGCCTCGGCAAACGAATTGAATCCGGATTGCCGTTACGGGCCATACGATCGATCATAGCTCCGCCGGGATAGGGCATCCCCATTATTTTGGCGGATTTGTCATAGGCCTCTCCGGCGGCATCATCAATGGTTCTGCCAAGGGTTGTGTATCTGCCGAACCCTTCAACATGATACAGGTGGGTATGCCCCCCTGACACGACCAGTGCCAGAAAAGGGAATTCAACCTCTTGTTCCAGAAAGGAAGCGAACAGGTGACCTTCGATGTGATGCACGCCGACAAAAGGGATTTTTCTCGCAACAGCGATCGCTTTTGCCGCCGAAAAACCGACCAGAAGCGCGCCGGACAGACCGGGTCCACGGGTAACGGCGACCCCTTCAAGCTCTTCCATACCGACTTCCGCTTCGAAGAGTGCCTGACTGATAACCGGGGCCAATGCCTCCAGATGCTTTCGGGAAGCAATTTCCGGTACAACCCCGCCATACGCGGCATGGGTGGCAATCTGGGAAGAAACGATGTTGGAGAGGATGTCACGACCGTCGCGGACAACCGCGGCGGCCGTTTCATCACAGGATGTTTCGATGGAAAGAAGAAGCATTCAAAAAAGCCTTGTGGATACGCGACTGATCACAGCAGATTGGCTGCAAGCTCGGCCAGTTCGGACCGCTCGCCTTTGGTCAGCGTAACGTGTGCGGCAATCCGCTCACCCTTGAATTTTTCAACAAGGTAGGTCAGGCCGTTGCTGGAAGAATCGACATACGGGTTATCAATCTGGTACGGGTCGCCGGTCAACACGATCTTGGTCCCCTCACCAACGCGGGTGACAATGGTCTTGATCTCGTGGGGCGTCAGGTTCTGGGCCTCATCGACAATCAAATACTGATTCGGTATCGAGCGACCGCGGATATAGGTCAGCGGCTCAATATCAAGGAGTCCCATTGCCATCAGCTCCTTGTAACCCTTACTGTGTCGTTTTTCAGATTCATGACCGGAAATCAGCAATTCGACATTATCAAAGATCGGCTGCATCCAGGGAGTCAACTTTTCTTCGATGTCACCCGGCAGGAAACCAAGATCCTTGCCCATTGGAAATACCGGACGCGACACAAGCAAACGATTATAGATATTTTCTTCAGCAGTTTTATGAAGGCCGGCAGCAATGGCTAGCAGTGTCTTACCGGTTCCGGCCTTTCCAACCAGCGTCACAAGTTTGATACTGTCATCCATCAGGACGTCAAGGGCGAAAGACTGCTCCCGGTTGCGCGGAAAGAGACTCCAGATCCCTTCCTTCGGCACCTTGCGAACGGGAACAATGCGGGCGTTAGCAGGGTCGTTTCGACAGATGGCGGAATGATTCGAGTTGGCGCTGTCAACTATGGTTATGAACTCATTAGGCGCCATCTCGACCGGGGCCTCAAGCCATCCCTGGCCATAGAAGCGATCGACCGCTTCCGGCGGTACTTCAATCGATCTGGTTCCGGAATACAGATCCTGAATATCAACTTTATCGGACTCGTAGTCTTCCGCAATGAGTCCAATGGCATCAGCCTTGATCCGCAGGTTGGAATCCTTGGTCACAAAAATGGTTACGGTATCGGGAAAGCGATCCCGGACATCCTGAGCAACAGCGATTATTCGATTATCGCCATTGTCCACCCGCAGGTCAAACGGCAGGTTCTTGAAATATTTTTCCGCAAACATCTCAACCCGCAGCGTCCCGCCACCTGGCATGGTCACTCCACCAGCAAGAGAACCCTTTTCGCGCATTGAATCAAGAATCCGTGATACCATCCGGGCATTACGGCCGGTTTCGTTCATATCCTTCTTGAAGCGATCGACCTCTTCAATAACGGTAATCGGGATAACGATATTGTTCTCTTCAAATTTGAACAGTGACTGAGGATCGTGGAGCAATACGTTTGTATCGAGAATAAAGTTCTTCATGAGTCCCTTTCTGGATGGTGAGGATAACGGCAGGGTGCCGGAATATGGAACTTATTTTTCAATAATCTGGACGGTAATACCCTCCAGTTTTCCGAGTAATTTGATCCAGACATCACGGTTACGGTATTTGGCATTAAGTATGACTTCGCCATCTTTGTTAATGGCGGAAAGGACACTTTCCGGTGAATCTTCCACGGTAAAATAGGTATAAATACCGGTCTTGTAGAGCTGCTCCTTGGTAAACGGCTTTTCAGGAGGGAGCGAACAGGCCACACAAATACTCAGAATCAGAAACAATGCTGACAACAGTTTCATGCCAGAACTCCTTTACGTAGGTTAGAGATTTTCTTCATACGTTACGAGCGTATCTTTTTGGCAGTGCTGTGCACTGTTTCAAGCCGCTTTCCGGATTTTACTGATGCATTGTACAACGGCATCGGAAAAGAAAGCAATCTCTTCACTCGTCGTGGACCATCCGGGGCTCAAGCGCACCGTGCCCCCCGGAAGAGTTCCCAACGTACGGTGAGCCAGGGGGGCACAATGCAGCCCCGCACGGACAGAAACATCAAAACCGTGATCGAGCTCCACTGCCAACTGCGCCGAATCCACACCCGAAGCGGTAAAAGATAGTACCGAACAGCGCCCTGAGGGATCTTCCGGACCGTGGATGGTCACTCCAGGAATACCTCTGAGGGCTTGTTCAGCCTGATTGAGCAGCGAACGTTCATGGTGATGGATAACCGAAAGTCCCCGCTCATTTATAAACTCTATTCCCGCCAGCAATCCGGCAATTCCGGGAAGATTATGAGTTCCGGCTTCAAAACCGTCCGGCATGACGACTGGTTGTTCTTCAGCAGTTGAATGTCCTCCGGTTCCCCCCTGAATGACAGATTTGAGCGATATCTGTGGCGCCACATAGAGAAGGCCAGTTCCGCCCGGACCCAGCAACCCCTTATGGCCCGGAACCGCCAAAAGGTCGATGCCGAAATGTCCAACGTCAATCGGCAAATATCCGGCCGACTGCGCCGCATCGACCAGAAAAAGGGTTCCGGATTGACGGCATAGTTTCGCCAGGTCACTTATCGGCTGAATTGCGCCACAGACATTGGAAACATGGCAGACTGCAATCATTCGCGTATTGGCCTTCACTGCCCGGCGAATATCTTCGACAGAGACCACACCGTCGGGACCGGCCGGTATGATCGAAAGTTCGACACCCTTGCTTCGAAGCGCATACAGCGGCCGCAGAAGAGAATTGTGCTCCATTGAAGTAGTAATGACATGGTCGCCAGCAACCAGGGTGCCATGAAGCGCAAGATTGAGCGCCCCGGTGGCACTCTGCGTAAAGATGATTCGGGACGAATCGGGAATAGAAAACAAACCGGCAGCGGCTTCTCGAGCCTGAAAAAGAATACGTCCGGCTTCCAGAGACCGGCGATATCCACCTCGACCGGGAGAAGCGCCAACCTCACGCATGGCATGGAGAACGGCTTCATAAACATTTTCGGGTTTGGGATACGATGTAGCAGCATTATCGAGATACACTTTGATCAGTTCCTCACTTACGGCATTAACGGGGGTTTTTCACTCAACCACGGATAAACATTTACAACTCCTGATTTTTTTTCCTGCATCGCGTTGTAAAGCTTCTTCCTGATCAGCGATGAATCAGCCGTCCCCCACCAGTTTTGTTGCGCACTGACGGTCTCACTGCCGCCGTTGTAAAGATTAAAACCGGCGTTTGAGCTGAAAACGTTATTCAACAGGAGAGCCCGGCCATCTTCGACACGCACCGCATCCTGACGATTCTCGAAAAACTGGCAGCGTTGAATTTTGATCCGGGAGTCGATCAGGTGCAGAGCGGTCTGCCCGTTCCGCAGAAAGCGAGACATGCTAATCTGCCCTTCTCCTCCCTTGATTCGAACTCCAAACGTATTGCCGGAAAACTCGCCTCCGGTTATCTTGATTCGACAATCATTTGACTCAATTCCGGATTGCTGATTATCAATAATTTTTGGTGATGCCAACACAACCGCAGAGTTGCCCAATACACAGCCGCGCTGACAGGAGGAAACCGTCATATCGCGGCCGTCGAATTCGCTGTTAAAGATCTCGATGCCGGTTTCCGAGTCGGAAACGCTTCCACCGTTCATCTGCACAACAGCATCATGAGCCAGAAGCGCGGTCTTGGCTTGTACTATCGAAACCGACTTCAGTGTAATCGTGGAAAATCGCAGATCGATTCCGGTCTCAGCATACTCGATTCGACATTGCTCCAACAGATTGCGTTTTTCAGTCGAGAGCAGGACAATTCCGCCCCAGGATCCGCGAGCCGGACTGGAATGATCAGATGTCAGCACTATCGGACGTTCAATGGTTCCGGCGGCATGGAGACGACCTTGGACAACGAGGTTCGGAAGCTGCTGAGAAGCATTGGCCACAAAGCGCACCACCGTTCCCGGGTCGATGCGCAATGTCGCCTGAGGGGCCACCACGACGAATCCTCGAACGAGTACCGATCCGTGCCAGGTCACATCCTCGGTCAATAACGTCCCGTCATACACAACGGCGGCCTGTTCGGCCGCAAATGAAATTGTTGTCATACAGAAAAAAATACAGGCGGCAAATAGGGCTTTCACTCGGAAACACCTCACAAATTAACTGAACCATTACCATGAATCGCTCAAACTGTAAATTCAATGTTGTTTTTTCATTAGAATATTGATCAAAAATCTGTGGTATCGAAGGATTTCAAGTCCTTTCAACGTGTTATATTTTTCTACAATAAATCTATTGACACCACATACATGTTGTGGTTTATTTCAGCACCTCCCACAAAATATAGTGTTTTGCAGATTCCAGTCAAACGTGCACTCAATTCATGTAGTTTCATCATCTTATGTACAAAACAAGGAGTTTCATTATGAAAAAAAGTTCCGCACCCGACACCATCCCCGGTCTGACAAAAAATGCTGCCACCGTATTGGAAAAACGCTATCTTCGCCGTGATGAAACCGGCAAGGTTCTTGAGACGCCGGCCGACATGTTTCGACGGGTTGCGGACACAATCGCGGCCGCAGATAAAACATTTGACAAGAAAGCGGATGTTAAAGGGCTGTCGGATACTTTTTATCGTATGATGACCAACTTTGAATTTCTCCCCAACTCGCCAACCCTGATGAATGCCGGTCGGCCTCTGGGACAGCTCTCGGCCTGCTTTGTTCTGCCGGTGGGTGACTCCATGGAAGAGATCTTCGACGCGGTCAAATATACCGCGCTGATCCACAAATCAGGGGGCGGCACCGGTTTTTCATTTTCCCGCCTGAGACCGGCCAACGATGTCGTCAGCACCACCACCGGCATATCGAGCGGCCCGCTCTCATTCATGCGCGTGTTTGATGTTGCCACGGAAACGATCAAGCAAGGGGGCACCAGGCGCGGTGCCAACATGGCGATCCTGCGGGTCGATCACCCCAGCGTCACGGATTTCATCATGTGCAAGGCCGACCAGAAACAGCTCAACAACTTTAATATCTCGGTCGGTCTGACCGAAAAATTCATGCAGGCTGTCGAGCGGGATGAGGAATATGACCTCATCAATCCCCGCAACAAGGAAGTCTGCGGTTCCCTTAACGCCCGCAAGGTGTTCCAGCGCATCGTCAAGCAGGCATGGGAAAACGGCGAGCCGGGCATTATCTTCCTGGACCGTCTGAACCGCGACAACCCGACACCGCTGGTCGGCGAAATCGAATCGACCAACCCCTGCGGCGAACAGCCCCTGCTCCCCTATGAATCCTGCAACCTCGGCTCGATCAATCTGGGGTCGTTCATCAAGGACAACACGGTTGACTGGAAAAAGCTGCGTGAGACCATCCACAACGCGGTCCATTTCCTCGACAACGTCATCGAGGCCAACAATTATCCGCTACCGCAGATTCACGACATGACCCACTCAAACCGCAAGATCGGCCTGGGCGTCATGGGCTGGGCAGACATGCTGATTCTGCTGGGGATTCCCTACTGCTCCGACGAAGCCGTCAAGCTCGGCAAGAAAATCATGAAATTCATCAATGACGAAGGGCATCAGGCATCCCAGGAGCTGGGCAAGAAACGAGGTTCGTTTCCAAACTTCAAAGGTTCAATTTTTGACAAGAAAGGCGCTGCTCCACAACGCAACGCAACGGTCACAACTATTGCTCCGACAGGAACCATCTCGATCATTGCCAACGCATCTTCCGGAGTCGAGCCACTCTTTGCCGTTTCCTACATCCGCACCGTCATGGACAAGAATGTCCTGGTAGAGGTCAACCCCATTTTTGAGAAAATTGCCAAAGAGCGGGGCTTCTACTCGGAAGAGCTCATGAAAAAGATTGCCGAGCATGGCACCGTGCAGGACATCGCCGAGATTCCGGCCGATATCCGCAACGTGTTCGTGACTTCTCACGAAATTACGCCCAACTATCACATCCAGATGCAGTCGGCCTTCCAACTCTATACAGACAACGCCGTGTCAAAGACGGTCAACTTCTCCAACTCCGCCACCATCGAGGATGTTGAAAAAGTGTACATGCTCGCCTACGAAACCGGCTGCAAGGGTGTCACCATTTATCGTGACGGTTCCAGGGACGAACAGGTTCTCACCACCGGTAAGAAAGAAGAGCAGATAGCAGCGGTTGCCGCGACACCGGTTGAAGACGAGAAGAAAGCCGTCAAGCGCGAGCGCCCGAAAGCGCTGAAAGGCGCCACCCACCAGATGACGACCGGCTGCGGTCCGCTCTATATCACCATCAACGAAGACAAGAACGGCCTGTTCGAGCTGTTCACCACCATGGGCAAAGCCGGCGGCTGCGCCGCATCGCAAAGTGAGGCGATCGGTCGCTTGGTGTCCCTCGCCTGGAGAAGCGGCATTCAGGCGCGCCAGGTGGTAAAGCAGCTTCAGGGCATCTCCTGCCACTGCCCGTCCGGCTTCGGCGACAACCGCGTACTCTCCTGCGCCGATGCGGTTGCCAAGGCGATCCAGAACCACCTCATCGACTGCGGCTATGACATCGACAGCGAGACAGTCCGTCACGAGCGCGGCGCCTGCCCGGAGTGCGGCGGCATCGTCGAGCACGAGGGTGGCTGTTCGGTCTGCCACGTCTGCGGGTATTCTGAATGTGCATAATTTTTTCATGATTTCAACACACTTTGCTTGACAATAGCGGCAATGTGTGGCATAAGTTTTGGGCTAAACTGAACTGCCTACTTTGGGGTTGTAGCTCAGTTGGTTAGAGTGCCAGCCTGTCACGCTGGAAGTCGCGGGTTCGAGCCCCGTCAACCCCGCCATATAAATTAAAAAAGGCGCCTTGAAAGAGGCGCCTTTTTTAATTTATAGTTTCCTGCTTACTGCTTGCTTGCGCGTGTCACTCTGCTATTTTCAGCCTCTTTATCTTTTCAACCAGCGTTGTCCGATTTATTCCCAGAAGAGCGGCAGCCTTCGCTTTGACCCCTCCCGCAGCTTCCAATGCCTGTAAAATCAAAGACTGCTCAATTTGAAAGATCGTTGCGACCAGGTTTACCCCATCGCTCGACAATTTAACGGAGCGTACTTCTCCAGTAACCTTTTCGCCAATGATCTTGGCCGGGACATCGTCCAAGGTTATGACGGGTGCATCCGTCAGAACGACCATCCTCTCGATCAGGTTTTCCAATTCGCGCACATTTCCGGGCCATGAATACTGTTCCAACGCCTCAAGGGCCTGTTTGCTGATGGTGCAGGGCGCGCGTCCCATCAGGCGGCACTGTTTTTCCAGAAAGAACGCTGTAAGGTGCATGATGTCCTGCTGCCGTTCACGCAAGGGGGGGAGATGAAGCGGAATAACGTTCAAGCGGTAATAAAGATCTTCTCGAAATTCACCCCGCTTCACCATGTTTTCAAGATCTGCATTGGTTGCGGAAATCACCCTGACATGAAGTTTAACCGTTTTATTGGATCCGACCCGTTCCACTTCATGCTCCTGCAAAACACGCAACAGTTTTGCCTGCAAATGAAGAGGCAGTGTTCCAATCTCATCCAGGAAAATGGTGCCATGATTGGCGGCCTCGAATTTTCCCTGTTTATCCTTGATAGCTCCGGTAAACGCCCCACGAACGTGGCCGAAAAGCTCACTTTCCAATAACGCTTCCGGAATTGCACTACAGTTTACCGCAACAAAGGGACGTTCCTTGCGTGTACCATTATAATGCAATGCCTTGGCAACCAGTTCCTTGCCGGTTCCTGACTCACCACTGACGAGAACCGCAGAGTCAGTTTTCACAATACGATTCATGCGCTCAAACAGAAGATTCATTGCCGGTGAACTGCCGATAATATTACTAAATTCAAATCGTCCCTGAAGCTGCCTGCGAAGATACATATTTTCAGACAAAAGCTTCTGTTTCTCCAGAGCCTTAAAAACAACTATTTTCAACTCATCAAAATCAATCGGCTTGGTTATATAGTCAAAAGCCCCCTCTTTCATAGCTCTGACTGCGGTTTGAGCCGATGCGTGACCTGTCACGACAATAACTTCGGTGGCAGGTGATACTTTTTGAACATTCTGCAAAATATCGAGACCGCTTTTATCAGGAAGGAACAGATCGGAGACAATAACCTGATACTGTTCACGATCGATCAAATCCAGCGCACTCTCCCCTGTCGCCGCTGAAGTGACCTCATACCCGACCGATTGCAGAAGCATTGTCAGAGCTTCGCGGCCGGAATCATCGTCATCAATCACCAGAATTTTGATCGCATCATCCATTTAAGCGCCTCGTATCATCAATCATTCCGTAACAACTCGTATTGAGTCTTGCAGTACACTCAAAAGCATATCCAGTTCGCTGATTGAAATAACCAGCGGTGGAAATATGACGATCGTATTTCCCAGGGGGCGAGAGAAAACACCACGCTTGCGCGCTTCATGACAAACTCGTATCCCGATCTTATCCTCCCACGGATACGCTGCACCTGTTTCCCTGTTTTCAACAAGTTCAATCCCTGCAGCCATACCGCACTGTCTAATGTCGCCAACATGCGGCATTGCTTGTAAGTCATCAAGTCGATGTTTCAACCAGGATATTTTTGGCTGCAGTTCAGCAAGCAGGTCGTCCTGCTGAAAAAGATCCAGGCTTTTCAAAGCAACAGCACAGGCTAACGGATTCCCGGTGAAGGTATGGCCATGGAAAAAGGTTTTCAGTTCCGAATAAGAGCCTAAAAAGGCCGAGTATACTTTATCAACCGTTACCGTTGCAGCCAATGGAAGGTACCCTGCCGCTATCCCCTTGGACAGCGCCATGATATCAGGAACCACGCCCTCATGGTTGCAGGCAAACATTGCCCCGGTTCTGCCGAACCCGGTGGCAACTTCGTCAGCGATCATCAATATGTCGTACCGGTCGCACAACTCACGAACCCGTCGTATAAAACCTTCCGGTTGAACGATCATCCCTCCGGCTCCTTGAACAAGCGGCTCAATGACGAGCCCGGCAACCAGACCGGCATTTTGCCGCATCAGCTCTTCAAGTGAATCAATACACGCCATGCCGCAGGAGGATTTGCTGCACCCCAACTCGCAGCGGTAGCAGTATGGAGAGGGGGCTTGAAGTGTCTCGAACATAAGCGGCTTGAACGTCGTATGATAAATGCCGATGCCGCCGACACTCACGGCACCAAGGGTATCACCGTGGTAGGCGTTTTTAAAGGTTATGAAACGGCTCCGCTCCGGTCTCCCGACATGGACCTGATATTGATAGGCCATCTTGACCGCAACTTCCATGGCAGTTGAACCATTATCCGAATAGAAAAACCGGTCAAGACCGGGAGGAGTGATTTCGGCCAACCGGGCGGCCAGTATGATACTCTGCTCACTGGCCAACCCCAACACTGTGGAATGCTCAAGGCGATCAACCTGTTCTTTCAGGGCATCATTCAATTCCCGACGACAGTGCCCATGAACATTGGTCCACATGGAGGCCACCCCATCAAGGTAGCGCTTGCCTTCCGAATCAATCAGCCAGCACCCCTCCCCTTTTACGATAATAATCTGCTCGTCACGTTCCCACTCCTGCATCTGGGTAAACGGATGCCAGACATGACGCTTGTCCCACTGGCGCAGTTGTTCAGTCGTTATGGAGCTGGTTCCATTCATTCATTGCATCCTTGCTCACCATATTTTACTGCATAAAAAAGACCCGCCAGAACGTGTCCAGTGGGTCTTAGTTACTACATTATATTTAGCAATCAGGCAAGCCTGTCAGCATAAAGCGGGAATTTCTTCATCATGCTGTTCACCTGAACTTTTATGGCTGCCAGTTTTTCGTCATTACCGATATTCGCCACGGCATCGGCAATATAACCGGCAACCAGCTCCATTTCAGCTTCTTTCAATCCATGGGAAGTACAGGCGGGTGTTCCAACCCGGATGCCGGAGGTAACAAACGGAGAGCGGGTTTCAAACGGCACGGTGTTTTTGTTGACCGTAATACCGGCTTTGTCCAGCGCCTCTTCCGCAGCCTTACCGGTTATCTCCGTACCCGAGAAGTTAATGAGCATGAGGTGGTTATCCGTGCCGCCGCTTGTCAGTTTGAAGCCGCGTTTTGTGAGCGCCCCTGCAAGCGCCTTGGCATTGTTAACGATCTGCTGTTGATATGCCTTGAACTCCGGTTGCAAAGCCTCTTTGAAAGCAACTGCCTTGGCGGCGATAACGTGCATGAGCGGCCCCCCCTGAATACCGGGGAAAATCTGGGAATTGAGCGTCTTGGCAAACTCTTCACGACAGAGAATCATGCCACCACGGGGGCCACGCAGGGTTTTATGGGTAGTTGTCGTAACAAACTCGGCATAAGGAACCGGACTGGGATGAACACCAGCAGCAACCAAACCGGCAAAATGGGCCATATCCACCATGACAACTGCTCCCACCTTGTCTGCTATGGTGCGGAACGCAGGAAAGTCAATGATACGGGGGTAGGCACTGGCGCCAACCACAATCATTTTCGGCTTATGGGTAACGGCCAGGCGTTCAACCTCTTCATAGTCGAGAGTTTCGGTCTCTGGAGAAACCCCGTACGGAACAATGTTAAACAGTTTTCCGGAGAAATTGACCGGGCTGCCATGGGTCAGATGGCCACCGTGTGACAGGTTCATGCCAAGAACCGTGTCTCCCGGCTTGCATGCAGCAAAATAGACCGCCATATTGGCCTGTGAACCGGAGTGTGGCTGAACATTGGCATGCTCGGCACCAAACAGCTCCTTGGCACGATCAATAGCAAGCTGTTCAACAACATCAACGTGTTCGCATCCACCATAATAGCGCTTGCCGGGATACCCTTCGGCGTATTTGTTGGTCATGATCGAACCCTGTGCCTCCATAACCGCCTCGGAAACAAAGTTCTCGGATGCAATGAGTTCCAGATTGTATTCCTGGCGCTCCGTCTCATGGCGAATGGCTTCAGCTACCTGGGGATCAAATTGTGAAAGGACTGACATGGGTTCTCCTCGTAAAAGTTCTTTTCATAATACCAATGTGTAAACAACAAACGGGACACGTGCCGTAGCAGGTCCCGCCTGTCAAAATATTGAATGAATCATCTTTGATTCCGCGTGGGTACCTTCCATCTTTCAAACAACATACACCACTATGCACGGCTGACAGTGGTTTAATCAGGAATACTTCTGTTCCAGCGCGGTGATTTTGTCCAGACGCGTCTGGTGGCGACCGCCTTCAAACGTTGCATCGAGCCAGGCGCCAACAAGATCACACGCTTTCTGTTCATCAAGAACACGACCTCCGAGAACCAGCACGTTGGCATTATTATGCTCTTTAGCCATGCGGGCCATAAAAACATCTGTCACCAGAGCAGCGCGAATCCCCGGAATCTTGTTTGCAGCAATTGACATCCCGATCCCTGTGCCACAGATCAGTATTCCCAGCTCAGCCTCTCCGGCGATAACCGTTTCGGCAACTTTCTGGCCAAAATCCGGATAATCAACCGAAGCATCACTGTCGGTTCCCGCATCAGCTACTTCAAAACCTCGCCTCTTCAGATAACTGTTCAGAGCCGTTTTAAGAGTCAAGCCGCCATGATCGCTTCCTATGATGATCATTTTACTCTCCTCGCCTACAGCTTCTTGAACAGAAGAGTGGCATTTGTACCGCCAAAGCCGAAGTTGTTGCTCATGGCGTACTCCAGTTTTGCTTCACGAGCGGTATTAGGAACGTAATCAAGATCGCATTCGGGGTCCGGATCGGTATAATTTATTGTCGGAGGAACAACACTCTTGTCCATGGCCATAAGAGTATACACCGCTTCTATTCCGCCCGCGGCGCCAAGAAGGTGTCCTGTCATGGACTTGGTTGAAGAGACCAGCATTTTTTTTGCGTGATCACCAAAAACGCTCTTAATAGCCATCGTTTCATACATGTCGCCTATCGGAGTAGAAGTACCATGGGCATTAATATACGAAACCTGCTCGGGAGCAACACCTGCATTTTTGAGCGCCATTTTCATACTCCGCGCGCCCCCTTCTCCACCCGGCGCCGGTGCGGTCAGGTGATATGCGTCGCCCGTCATGCCATAGCCGACTACCTCGGCATAAATCTTGGCACCCCTGGCTTTTGCAGACTCGTACTCTTCGAGTACAACAATCCCGGCGCCCTCCCCCATGATAAAGCCATCGCGATTCTTGTCAAATGGGCGGGAGGCAGCTGTCGGATCGTCATTTCTGTCTGAAAGCGCCTTCATAGCGGCGAAGCCGCCAATACCAAGCGGTGTGATAACCGATTCTGCTCCACCTGCTATCATGGCATCGGCATCGCCGCGTTTAATGATATGATAGGCATCACCGATCGAGTGGGTGCTGGTTGCGCACGCGGAAACGGAAGAAACATTTGGTCCCTTGGCTCCATATCGGATGGATATGTGGCCGGGAGCAAGATTGATAATCAGCATCGGGATGAAAAATGGAGATATTTTCTTGTAGCCGCCTTCAGCCACCAGAGTATGATATTTTTCAATCGTCGGCAAGCCGCCAAGTCCGGCGCCAACAAGAACCCCTACACGTTCGGCATTCTCATCATTAATCACGAGCCCGGAATCTTCCATGGCAAAATGAGCTGCAGCAAGGGCATATTGAATAAAAAGATCCATTTTTTTGATCTCTTTTTTATCAATATACTCCTCAGCGTTGAAATCAGGGACTTCGCCGGCGATCTTTACCGACAAGTCACTTGTATCAAAACGGGTGATCAGCCCAACTCCCGACTTTCCGGAAACGAGCGCATCCCAGTTTTTGGCATTTCCACATCCGAGTGGTGAAACAGCTCCTACACCGGTAACAACAACTCTTCTCATGATAGACAACTCCATATGGCGGTATTTCAGTTATGGCAGAACGAAAAGAGAGGGGCTTGCGCCCCCCCCTGGTGTGTACTAAGATCAGCTGTGCTCGGTAATGTACTCGATGGCGTCATTCACTGTCTGGATTTTTTCAGCATCTTCGTCAGGAATCTCAATGTCGAACTCTTCTTCGAGAGCCATAACCAACTCAACAGTGTCAAGCGAGTCAGCCCCGAGGTCATCCATAAAAGATGATTCAGTCAAAACCTGTGCTTCTTCTACACCAAGCTGCTCGGCAACTATTTCTTTTACCCGTTTTGCAATATCAGACATCTTCCACCTCCGTGTGATTTTAAACCTTTTCAGGTTTCGTGTGTAAAGCTTGTGCTAATTAAGCATGAAATTGTTAAAAGTCAACCGATATTTCTACATGTACATTCCGCCATTTACCGACAGTACCTGACCGGTTATGTAGCTCGCCTGCGGAGAAACCAGAAAACAAACCGCGTACGCAACATCATCGGCAGTGCCAAGCCGCTCCATGGGAATATTCTGCAAAAGCGCCTCACGACCCTTTTCCGGAAGCGCTGCGGTCATATCCGTTTCAATGAAACCGGGTGCCACGGCATTTACGGTAATATTGCGTTTTGCCAGCTCACGCGCCGCTGATTTCGTCATGCCAAACAGCCCGGCCTTGCTGGAGCAATAATTTATCTGGCCCGGGTTACCCATTTCTCCGACTACGGAACTTATATTTACGACTCGGCCGTAACGGGCTTTCGTCATGATCTTGGAAGCTTCACGCAGACAAATAAAGGACCCTTTGAGATTGGTATCCAGAACGGCATCCCAATCGCTGTCTTTCATACGCATCATCAGGCCGTCTTTGGTTATGCCGGCATTATTTACCAGAATATCAAGACGCCCCTGCTCGGATATAATGGTTTTGAACAGCGCTTCAACCTCAGAAGAGTTGGTAACATCAAGCTTTACCGCGCGTCCTGCCCCCCCTTGTGCCACAATGGCAGCAACCGTTGCCTCGGCACCAGCCCCGGAAGTGGCGGTTGCAACGACAAAAATCCCTTCAGCGGCAAGTTTGAGGGCAATTGCCTGCCCGATCCCGCGCGAAGCGCCGGTAACCAGTGCAACCTGACCTTTCATTGTACTTTTCCCCCGGCAGCATTTATACCGGCTACATCTTCAATGTTAGCCAGTTCAGCTTCTTTGTTGATCCTCTTTACCAATCCGCTCAATACTTTGCCCGGGCCGAGTTCTACAAACTTCGTGACGCCCAGAGCACACATTGCATTCACCGACTGCTCCCATAGGACAGGTGAACAGACCTGCGAAACCAACAAGGGCTTTACCCGGTCTTTAAGGCTGTTTGGAGCGGCATCGACATTAGCAATAACCGGAATAGTTATCTCGTCTACGATGATTGGAGCCAGCACTTCAGCAAGACGGTCCGCAGCCGGCTTCATCAAGGCACAATGGAACGGTGCGCTGACCGGAAGCAGCATAGCCTTTCTAAAACCGCGACCCTTGGCAATTTCAATGGCACGCTCGACAGCTGCAACTGCACCGGCAATGACAATCTGACCAGGAGAGTTGAAATTAGCCGGAGAGACAACCTCTCCTTCAGCGGCCTCACGGCAGATCTGTTCAAGAACATCACTCTCGACACCAAGTATGGCAGCCATTGTCCCGGTGCCGACCGGTACCGCGTCCTGCATAAACATTCCACGAGAACGCACCGTTCTGACCGCATCAGCAAAAGAGAGCGCACCTGAACAAACCAAAGCCGAGAATTCACCGAGCGAATGACCGGCAACGTAGTCGGCTTTCAACCCGGTTTCCTGCTGAACTACTTTCAATACCGCAATGCTTGCAGTAAGGATTGCCGGCTGAGTATTTGCCGTCAGCTTGAGATCGTCGCCACTTCCGGTAAAGCAGAGATCAGACAGCTTGAAGCCAAGGACATCGTCAGCTTCCTCAAACAGCTGACGCGCAACGGTGAACGTGTCAGCCAGTTCCTTACCCATGCCGGAATACTGGGAACCTTGGCCCGGAAAGATAAATGCTGTTTTAGACATGTAGGTATCCTATCTCTAGCAAGAGTGTGATCCGGCTACCAGTTGACAAGAGCAGAACCATAGGTAAATCCGCCCCCAAACGCGACCATCAGAATATTATTTCCAGCCTTAAGGACTCCCTGACGGTTCGCTTCATCCAGTGCAATCGGGATAGATGCTGAAGAGGTGTTGCCATAGCGATGGAGATTGATGAACAGTCGATCGGAATCAAGCCCGAGTCGTTTTGCCGTTGCATCGATAATTCGACGATTTGCCTGATGAGGAATCATGAGAGAAATGTCTGATGGAGAAAGACCATTGGCATCCAGAGCTTTTACGGCAGCTTCCTCCATGCCACGGACAGCATGCTTGAAAACATCATTTCCTTCCATGGACAGATAGATCCGCCGTTCATCAATGGTACGACTGTCGGTTGCCGGATTACGGCTGCCGCTCCCCTGCTGATAGAGAAGATTCCAGTATGCACCGTTACTGAACGTGTGGGTTGAAAGAAGTGAGTGATCTCCTTCGGAAGCCTCCACAACAACGGCGCCCGCCCCATCACCGAACAAAACGCATGTATTGCGATCCTGCCAGTCAACTATACGAGACAATATTTCAGAACCAATAACAAGGATCTTTCGCGCAGCACCCGAACGAATATATTTTTCGGCAATTGACAGACCAAAGATAAAACCGGAACACGCTGCTGAAAGATCAAAAGCAGTTGCATTTGTGGCACCCAGAATGTCCTGAACAATGCATGCTGTTGAGGGGAAAGGGAAATCGGGAGTGACAGTACCAAGTATAATCAGATCAATTTCTTCAGGATGAACACCAGCCATTGCCAAGGCACTGCGAGCGGCCTCAGCAGCAAATGTTGACGTATACTCACCTTCCGCAGCTATACGTCGCTCTTTAATGCCGGTTCTCGTCGTAATCCATTCATCACTGGTATCGACCAACTGTTCGAGTTCTGCATTGGTAAGAATTTTTCCGGGCAAAGCAGAGCCGGTTCCGGTAATTCTGACATTCACAATTGAATCTCCATTACTCTACAGGGGTAGGAGGCGCACTCTCTCTTCGAATCAAGACCGAATTATTTTCAGATAATTTTTCGGCAACATGCTCCGACACGCCGTTTTTGGCATACTCATGGGCAAACCGGATCGCGTTTTTGATTGCCTTGACGTTGGAACCGCCATGACAGATCATGCCGACGCCGTTGATCCCGAGTAGTGGCGCACCACCATATTCTGCATAGTCAACAATCTTCTTGAAACGGTCAAACGCACTCCGTACAAACAGATAGCCAATCTTGGAGACCCAACTCTTGACAATCTCCCTTTTCAGCATCCTGCCGGCGGAGTCCGCCAGGCCTTCAGAAAGTTTAAGGACAATATTTCCAACAAAACCATCACATACGACTACATCAACAGCGCCGGCAAAAATATCGCGACCCTCAATATAGCCGCAATAGTTAAGCGATGTCTTGCGCAGGACAGCGTTTGTCTCACGGGTCAGTTCGTTACCTTTTGAATCTTCTTCGCCATTGGATAGCAGGCCCACTTTCGGCGAGAGCACTCCCATGGCATAGCGGGCATAGACCTCTCCCATAATGGCAAACTGGACAAGATGAAGCGGCTTGCAATCGACATTGCCGCCAACATCCAGAACCAGAGTCTGACCTTTAAGAGTGGGGAATAACTGGGCTATTGCCGGGCGTTCGATCCCTTTAATCCGCTTCAGAACAAACATGCCGGCTGCCATGGTTGCACCGGAATTGCCCGCACTTACGGCAGCACACGCCTTGCCATCCTTGACAAGCTCAAAAGCCTGTCGCACTGATGAGTCACGCTTCTTGCGCACGGCATCAGAGGCAGAGTCATGCATGCCGACAACTTCACTTGCATGAAAGATATCAATATCAAGACCGGCAGTCGCATGTTTTGCAAGTTCAGCTTCCAAACGCGCACGATCACCGACAAGAGTCACCGACAACCCAAATTCACGGCAGGCTGCGACAACACCTTCAACTTCAACAACAGGAGCATTGTCGCCGCCCATTGCATCGACGGCAACTCTCATCTGTTTCGGAAGTGACACCGTATGTTCTCTAGGCTTGTGCCGAGGAAAGGTCGATAACCTCTTTACCCTTATACGTTCCACAGGCAAGACATGTACGATGTGGCAACTTGGCGGCTTTACATTGCGGACAGATGGACAATGACGGGGTAGTTAAAAAGTCATGGGCCCTTCTCATATTCTTGCGTGATTTGGATGTTTTTTTCTTGGGTACAGCCATGGTGTTTCTCCTTTTTCTGGTGATGCACGTTCATCGTGCCACCGCTTCTATTTTTTTGTTACCTTAAAATCCTTCAGCGCACTGAATGTGAGCCTTTCAGGCTCTTTGCTGCATGAGCAACTGGAGGTATTCAAATCAATGCCGCACTCATGACACAACCCCTTGCAGGAGTCACTACAGAGAGGCTTTAACGGAATTTCCATGGCAATCTGCTCTTCAATCTCATGAGTTAAATCAATTTCATCACCGGAGTACACGGAAGAAAGCAGGTCCATTTCGCCAAGCTCGAGTTCATCTTCCGTTGAGGGAGTAATTGAGTTCTCTTTCCGAAAAAATATTGTGAAACTGGTATCGACAAACGAAGTGAAATCCGCAAGGCAACGGGAACAGGAAAGGTCCAGGGGGGCTGTTATCCGCCCGGTTACCCGTACGTTTTCATATTCACGACTAACTGTCAGATCTCCTTGAATTCTGCCGGAAATACAGCAGATCTTGTCATTCTGCATGTCTGCCAGGAGAGGGAAAGACTCCACGGGCTCATCAATATGCATTGCAAGAGGTGCGTCTTTTATGTGGTCTACAACAATTTTCACAAGCACCATCCGCAAATTGGAACAACTATAAATTTAAAGCAAGTCAGTATAGAGAATATGCATAAATTGTCAAGAAATTTGCTTACGGGAAGTTACCGACCCTTCGTGCAACACCTGCCATAGCACTCTACCTGATCACGAACATGACCGGCAAGATCACGAGGCACCATATCCCAGGTAAATCGCCACCCCCAATTTCCTAATGCAGAGCCGGGGACATTCATACGAGCTTCGCTTCCCAAGTGGATTAAATCCTGAAGAGGAACTATTGCCGTATCCGAAACAGACATGAACACGGTGCGAAGTAAGGCTGCGACCGCGCCATCCCCCCTACTCCCGACATAGTGATTCACCCGGCTGCGCTGAGCATCGGAAAGCGAATGGTACCAACCAACAGTCGTGTTGTTGTCATGGGTTCCGGTGTAAACCACCGAATTTTTCTGATGGTTATGCGGCAGGTATGGATTTGATGGTCCCGAATCAAATGCAAACTGGACAATTTTCATTCCGGGAAAATCATAGCGATCTCGTAACGCAACTACCTCAGGCGTAATAACGCCTAAATCCTCTGCAATAATCGGCAGTTTTCCAAGTGCCGCGAATACTGTGTCAAACAGAATTGTTCCAGGAGCCTTAACCCAGGTTCCGTTGATGGCAGTTTTTTCTCCGGCAGGAACCTGCCAGGCAGCTTCAAAACCCCGGAAATGATCAACACGGATAATATCGAAGAGTTCAAACATAGATTGAAACCGTTCAACCCACCACGCGTAATTCTGGCGCGCCATCATTTCCCAGTCATATAGAGGATTGCCCCATAGTTGTCCTGATGCACTGAAATAATCTGGGGGCACCCCTGCAACAACCGTCGGCTTACCCTCCGAATCAAGAAGAAACAGCTCTCGATGACTCCAGACATCTACAGAATCGTACGCAACAAAAATAGGAATATCACCGATAATTGTGACTCCTTTATCGGCAGCATACAATCTTAGCGCCTTCCACTGCCTGAAAAATTGCCATTGGATATATTTTTGAATACCTATCTCGGGGCCAAGCTCAACAGAAGCTTTTTCATACTGTTCCGGCGTCAGGAGGGCGAGATCGGCAGGCCATTTTTCCCAGGACCGCCCCTTATACCTGTGTTTCAATGACATAAAAAGCGCGTAATTATGAAGCCAGGCAGCCCTGTTGCAAAAATCCCAAAATTCTTGCCGGCTTGGCGTAGTCTCGTTGGCCAGAAAGCTGGCTCCCGCTGCCTGCAGCAGCTTCATTTTCTTCTTGGAAACCGCTTCAAAGTCAACATGAGTATCATCAAGACATTTTTCATACCGTATCTCAGGAAGATCGCCTTCGGCCGCGATCTGATCAAGATCAATCAAAAGAGGGTTTCCCGCGAAGGCCGAAAAAGCTGAATAGGGAGAATTGCCGCTCGCCGGGGGAGTGAGTGGAAGTACCTGCCAGTATGACATCCCCATGTCTGCCAGCAGATCGACAAAATGCCGGGCATCTTTGCCCAGAGAACCGATACCGCCCGCTCCCGGCAATGATGTAGGATGCAACAACACGCCACAACCTCGCTTATTCAGCATCCAGCCCCCATTGTTCGCATGATTGAAGTCACTTCCCAGCTCAAGCTAGCAACACGAATCGTTGCCGGAAAGCGCTAATCCTTCCAGCAGCCCAAAATCACTGACCTTCATCCGGTTGAAACCAAACCTGTCCATAACGGAAGAAGTAATCACCAACCCGGCAATAATCAAATCTTCACGTCCCTTTTCGACTCCCTTGATTGCCAATCGTTCCTGCGGATGTAACGGGGACAAGCGCTGAAATATTTCAGCTATATCTTCCCTGCTCACAGTAAAGTTATTAACCTTGCGATAGTCATATTCAACCATCTCCTGCTTGATTGCCGCAATGGTTGTCGCAGTGCCGGCCGTCCCAATAAATTCGGTATCTCCGGAAACGGAAATTCCTGCCAAAGACAGCTCGTTCTCAAGCTGGTCAAGAACAGAGCGAACGCGATCCATCATTTCGGCAAGCGAGCAAAACCCTTCAGTCAGCCGTACCACACCGATCGGCATGCTTTTGATAAAAACAGGGGATCCATGAAATGAAACCGTGAACTCGGTACTCCCCCCTCCCACATCAAGCACCACAAGCGTTTCATGCACAGTATCCAGTCCGGACAAAACACCGCCCAGCGTCAAACGTGCTTCCACATCTCCGTCGATCACAACGAGTTTTATACCGGTTTCCCGCAGGACCTGATCAACAAACTCCCCCCCGTTGACAGCATCGCGCACAGCACTTGTCGCAGTTGCTCGAACCTGTTTAACATCGTACCCTGCAATAATTTTCGAAAATCTATGCAGACAAGTCAAGCCGCGATGATATGCTTCTGCAGACAAACCGCAATCATCAGTGAAACCACCGCCGAGACGTACAATCTCTCGTTCAATGCGGACAGGGGTGATTCCGTCAGACGAACGCATGGCAATAAGCAAACGGGCGGTATTTGTCCCGAAATCAATTGCGGCACAATAATCATTCATTCAGGATTCCTCAATTACACAATGAAGCATCTCTGAATATCAACAAGAAGAGAGATGCGCCAGTTATGTACCTGTCTGATTACTTAACAATTTTGAAAGGAAAAGAAAAGTCCGGAGGAGAGGCTTTTGAAACCCCTTTTCGAAAGACCAGCATTTTAATGTGCTGATGAGCAGAGGGATCTATTTTGAAATACGTCAACCCTTCGACTTTCATCCCGGGGATAACGGTAGTCGGCTGCAAAGCCTTTGTATAAAGATCCTGAGGATAGAGGTCATAGTAATAAGGCAGGGCCGAATTGAAACGATTATAAGCGGTTGTTTTTTGATAGTCTTCAAGATAATAAAAACCTACGTACGGGTAGGGAACAAGATAATAGGAGTCTTTTTTCAGCATGGTACGAACGTTTTCTGGTGTAAGCAAAGAGTATTGCAGACCGTTCTCATCTACGAGCAGATACGAGTCATCACCAAAGGCAATTTCACTGTCAGTAGCATTTTTAATACTTACGTGAAACGCCGTAACGGTACCTTCAAGGTTATAAGAATTGATTGCAGTTTCATCAAGCCGTGCCGTAACCTCTACCCCTTTGGATATAATGGTTTGGGAATTATCGGCAGCATTTATCCTACCGTTAACGGCCTGTTCAGGAACCACCTTGACAGAAGAACAACCGGCAAGAGTTATAGCAATAAGTGACATCAGAATGAGACTATATTTCATAACTGTCTCCTGTGCATATCATTGTTGTCCTACTTTTAGGGGATCAATCAGTACGGTGTCAAGTTTCTTGATTTCGTCTGAAAAAACGGCAATCGTCAATACGGGAGATGATTGTGCGGATTTCGATGTGATGTCGATTGCAACCCACAGGTCGAGATCGAGCTTATGTCGTACCCGCAAATACTTTTCTATACGACCGGCAAGCTTATACGCATTCACAACATCCTGTTCGCGGTCCGGTTTCCCCGAATAACGACACTCAAGTTTAACGATCTTGTCTTTGGATATTTTTTTCAGTTCGGGAACCAGTCGATCAAACTGGCGATACACGCTTTGATCAACATTCCCGCTTTTAACCGGGACAACGGCCAACGTTTTAGAAACATCCAGACTCAACTCATCCGCAGAGGCATACCCGTGCAACAGTACAACGACAAGTCCGGAAATGATACAGGTAATAAAAGTGGACATTTTCATATCACTGCCCTTCCTTGGAAACCAGAAACAGAACTTCTGTGCGTCTGTTTTTGCGACGTCCGGCAGCGGTATTGTTTTCAGCTATTGGAGCAGACTTGCCAAGCCCCTTGATAAAAACCTTTGAAGGATTAACACCTTCGTGACTAATAAGGTACGAAGCGGCGGCAATTGCTCGTTTTAACGACAGGTCCATGTTATATGACAGCGAACCGATGCCGTCAGTATGGCCGTCTATTTTTATGTATAGCCACTTCTTATCTTTCCTGATTTGTTCCGCCACTTCTGAAAACATTTTTTTCCCGCTACTTGACAGTGTCCATTGATCAAAATCGAATGTTACGTCAGGAAAGCGGAATTTTCTATAAACAGCCATCCGCTCCGGGAGCACGGCTGCCGCGGGAAGCGTAACCTGGGTGCCTTTTACATCAACACCGAAAAGCGGTGTAATGCCACGAACCCGATTCAAAGTGTAATCAATGGCACTTGCTTCACGATCTTCAGTTTTAAGGGGCTGCAGAGTAATTTCCTCGTCACGCGCTTTCAACGGAATTTCCACGGGAATTACCGGTGAAGTGAGATTGGAGGAAGCCTGTTGCGGAGCAATGACAATCTGTCCATACGGCTTAATAAGGATTTCTTCCTTATCGGCCTCAAGTTCAACCTCAAGTTTGCTGACAGGTGTCGTTTGGGGAGCAGACGCTTTAAGCAACAGGCTGGAAATCGGTATGATTTTTAGCGGCTTGAGAGCCTCTTTTGTTTTATCCTTTGCTGCGGCACGACGACCTACCGAGGGGATCGGCTTGACATACGTACCCACCCCTTGACAGGAACTGATGCCAAAAAGAAATTTGATATTTGGATCATTGGGACCAAATCCGGTTCCAAGCGACGTATTCAAGGTAAGATGCGGACTGAGGTAGTACTGGGCACCGACAGAAGTCTCAACGGTAAAGTCGGAAAGAATGTTGGGGGAGGCCCACCCCTTGTAATCTTCGACATTGTATCGATTCGTGCCGGCTGTTACTTCGCCAAGCAGTTTCAAACGCGGAATGACCATATACTCAATTCCGGCACCAAAAATATATTCATGTTCAAGGTTAATCCCGGAAACAGATCCCGGCTGTAGGTATCCGGCAGAAACGTGCATTCCGAAATCACTATTATTGTAGGATGTTACCAGTTTTGTTGAAAGATCGGTCACTCCATCGATTTTTCTGCTTTCAGAAACATGGCGTTGAGCCAAAAAATCTACTGCCATCTTGAAGCTAGAAGTGCGACCACCTAAAAAACGCAGTTTTGTCCCAAGATCCAGCGTTCCTCTGCCAGATGCGTCATCATCTCCGTTAAACAAAATATTGGGATACGCTCCGTAAACTTCCCAGAAGGTACCAATACCCATGGTAATCGTAACCGGCATAATCAAGGAGCTTTTTTGCGTAAAACTCTTGTTTTCACCATAGCACGACCAGACACCAACACAGATATTACCGGCATCAAGTGTTTCGGCAGAAGAAACATTGATCAGTCCGCTTGAACCGGATTGGCCTGGATTGGCATTAGCCCAAACCGGAATAAGGCAGACGACTATGAAAGCAATAATAAAATTGATCACGAAACTGTCCAACGACATATTTTAATAGAGGAAATAGATACGATCATTAACTGACTACCCGAGAACCATTTCTTTCAGCTCTTTACCAACTTTGAAAAAAGGCAGCTTTTTTGGACTTACCTTGATCGGCTCACCTGTCTTTGGATTGCGTCCGGTATATGTACCATACTCCTTGATCACAAAACTACCCAAACCACGAATTTCAATTCGTTCTCCCTGCACCATTGCTTCGCCCATAGAGGAAAAAATCAGATTAACAAGTTCTTCTGCACGTTTGATCGGCAAATCTTTTTTCACAGCTAACTGTTCAATAAGTTCTGATTTATTCATAGACCCCCCCATAATCGTAGTCATACTGGCTGAAAATAATACGTGAGACAACTTGTTCCTGAAAAGACAGTATTCAATTGTATTAACAGCTTTTTTCTGCCTTGAAAGCAGAGAAAAGCGACCTTTTGCTTACTAATGGCAGGATTTATTCAAATATTTTTTAAAAATGACCGCGGCATCACCCTGACGGCCAACCTCCAGAAGGATACCATATAATTTTTCAGCAGCAGACCGTGCATACGGCGTCTGGAGTAACTCGACATATTGATCCACGGCAGCGTCATGGTGTCCAGTCAACTCAAAAATATCGGCTCGCAGCAACAACGCCGGCTCAGGCATTATGTGCTCTGTAACCATTGTTTCGATTACGGTTAATGCATCCTGTAATTTATTACTTTCCCGCAGTACAAGTGCCAAATTAAACCAGGCAAGCGAATTGGTGCTATTCAGTTCAACCGCCGTGCGAAGATGCTGCTCTGCCTCCAGGTCATTTCCAAGCCGATGCAGCACTTTCCCTTTTTCATACCAATAGATATCACGCGGCAGGGTATCAAGGCAATTTTCAAAGCCGGCCAGCGCTTCGTTATGTTCATCTCGACTGGCAGCAATGTACGCGCATGCAAAATCCTCTCCTAATTCAGAATAGCGCTGATACTGATCAATCGGCAATTGCTGGATAAGTAGCTCATAATATTCAAGCAGTGGCAAGGAATCATCCGAATGCATGCTATCAGCACATCCACTCTCGGATGAGCCACTACACGACGCACATGATGATATACCGGGCCGCTCTCGATGGTCATCAACGGGCGGTGAAAATTCAATAAATAATTTTTCCGCCTTTTCCCGTAAAGCTGAATCATAAGTCAGTGTTTTTACAAGCTCAAGGTGATCTATTGCCTTGTCTGCATTCCCACGTGAATATGCACATTCAGCTTCATGGAGATTACGTTCGGCAAGCTTGAAATTTGCTAAATCAATTCGATTTGAAAATACGGACTTCAAATCGCCGCCACTCCCGTCAGAGGAACAAAGCTTTAAGCCATCTTCATAGCAGGTTCGGGCATCAAAAAAGCTGTCCGACTCCATG
>Ga0172380_10002695_pt1 | contig 26555 bp, 31 predicted proteins | sample Leawe162metaG_FD_119747 | JGI IMG/M metagenome (GOLD analysis project Ga0172380, IMG submission 119747) | Leachate microbial communities from a municipal landfill in Southern Ontario, Canada - Leachate well 162 metaG | ecosystem: Engineered > Solid waste > Landfill > Unclassified | place...
AATTAACAGTATCTAAATTATGTCAGCGCTTGTTGTTAAAAATGTAACGAAAACATTTGTTACGCAAAAAAAGGAAAAATTGGTCGCGGTTGATGACGTTTCTTTTGTGATTGAAGAGGGGAAAATCCACGGACTTTTAGGGCCGAATGGCGCGGGGAAATCAACGCTTATCAATATGATCTGCGCGATGTATAAGCCGGATGCGGGGTCAATTTCGGTTCTTGGGCGCGATACGGTTGTGGATTCAACGGGGGTCAAGCAAGAATTAGGTGTAGTTCCGCAAGAGATCGTTGTTGAGATGGCGTTTACGGTTGAAGAGGTGCTCTACTATTACTGCGGAATGTTTGGAGTTCCCGAGAGCGAGCGCGGACCGCGAATTCGCGAAGTGCTTGAAGAGCTAGGACTTCTCGATAAATTAAAAGAACGTGCGCGAGGATTGTCGGGCGGAATGAAACGGCGACTCATGATTGCAAAAGCGATTTTGCATAAACCAAAATTTTTAATTCTCGATGAGCCAACGGCAGGAGTTGATGTGTCGCTACGACAAAAAATTTGGTCGCTTGTTCGTCGGCTTAATCAAGAAGGAACAACGATTTTATTTACAACACATTATCTCGAAGAGGCGGAGCAGCTGTGTGAATACATAACGCTGATCGATCACGGACATGTAATTAAAAACGGAAAGCTCAAAGATATACAACAAGAATTTTCGCAAAACGCGATTCATTTTGAACTCTTTAATCGCGATGTCGCGCATGTTGCGGGGGTTATCGAAGTTGGGTCGCAATATGAATATCCGATGACAAATCTTGGGGTTGATATGGCGAAATTAACGGCACATTATGACGGGAATTTGAAATCAATTCAGTCGGAGGCCGCATCGCTTGAGCAGATTTTTTTAAAGCTCACTAACAAACAAACCGTATGATGACAGGAATGTGGGCGCTGTATGCGCGCGAGGTAAAACGGTTCCAGAAAATTTTGCTCGACACGATTTTTAGCCCACTGGTAAATGTCGCACTCTATCTTGGTGTGTTTGGCGTTGTTGCGGGGAAGACAGAAGTTCAGGGTGTCCCATATTTAACATTTGTGTATGTTGGACTTTTAACAATGATGCTCGTTAACAGTAGCTTTTCGAATCCATCATTTGCGCTTGTTATTGCAAAAAATGTCGGGAGCATCATTGATTTGCAGCTTGCGCCGATACGCAATTGGCAAATTGGCATCGCATATGCGCTTGCAGCATTAACCCGCGGCCTTATCACACTCGGCGTTACGATTTTAGCGAGTGTATGGTTTATTTCGTTTTCGGGAATTGATCATCCATTTTTGCTCGCGCTTGGAGTTGTTTTAACGGGAATGCAATTCGGTATGCTCGGCGTCTCATTTGGTTTTTGGGCAAAAAATTTCGAAGCGCTTTCGTTTGTAACCACATTCGTCATGCAGCCCATGATTTTTCTTGCCGGAATTTTCTATCCAATTGCGACGCTTCGGTATCCGTGGAATATCGTCAGTCAATTTAATCCAATTCACCATAATGTGAATTTGATTCGCTATGCGATTACCGGATATGCCGACGGAAGCGCGGTGATTTCGCTGTGGGTTGTTGCTGGTTTAACGGCAGCGCTATTTGGAATCATGAGTTTTGTAACGCGGCGGAATTTGAGAATGAGTTAAAAAACAAAAACCCCGCAGGCCGCAGAATTGGGCTGAATCAATTCGTTGGCCTGTGGGGTGGGTGCTCAATATATGCAGTCGTCGATGCGCCGATTCCACGGTTCGACTGCCATGACCCGTTGCCAGATTGGCTCGGGGTACGATCGGATATCGAGCTTGAGGTTCGCGAGTACTTGTGCAACTGCGCATGGCAAGCGCGATCTCATTTTCTGTAAGCTGATTGGCGGGAGATTGTAAATTTCCCAATCCAGATCGATCAGTTGCAGTGATTTCTTCACGCCAACCAGCGCCACTACTCGACTTCTAGCAAGTTCGCTCGCCTCATGTGCGGCAAGTACTGCTTGCGCTTTGGTAATTGCTGCGCGGCATTCGTGAAGTGCCGTCTCAACTTGCGTCGACGATACCGATTCGAACTCCGTGAACCGTGCCAGAATCTCTTCGTCAGTTCGTATAACGACAAATTCAACTTTGTCGTTGTAATTGAACATAATCCTCACGTCTTTTGCAGTTGTCGCGGGTGTAGCTACACAGGCCATGAGTTTCGCGTACACCTCGGACTCGTCGGTTACCTGCTTCTCATGGAGAAGCCGTTTCTCCTCCTTATAGCCGACGTAGAATAACAGAGTAAGCGCACACACAGTGAAAAACGTAAACGATATTTTTTGGAACGCAGTTGTCATTGTCCCCTCCCGAGGATTGTCTGTTTCACGTTTGTTTTTTGTCAGCTATATAGTGAAAGCTGAACGAAGTAGAATAGCAATAAAAAGCCTACTTGTCAAGCAGGGCTCATCTCATGTCCAAACACAATGCGCTCCTGAGTCGCGGACGCTAGATTTTCGCATCTCAAAACTAATAGAGTGTGCTATACTTTAGGCGCACTTTTAAAATTCGTATGAATACATCACAATCAAAAAATAGTTCGATTTTAGTCGGACAAGAAATGCTTTTGAAATTTATTACTCAGTTATTTGAAGAAGCAAACATTCGTCCAACAACGGAGAATTTGCGCGCAACAATGTTGCAAGAAACTTTTACACGATTGCAACAGAATATTCTTTTGGATTTATTAGGTGCACTTCCAGATGATCGTTTGGAAGATTTTAAAAAAATTGCAGAGGAAACACCGGATCAAGAACATATTATGAATTTTTTAAAAGTGGCTGTTCCAAATAGTACGGAGCTTATTGGCGAATCGTTATTGGATTTTAAAAATGCTTTTTTAAATGCACCTATAGTGAGTGAATGATACTAAAATATATGTCAGAATCAAAATTATTACGCAACAAGGAAACGTCTCTGGGTACGCAAATTCCAGCTAGACCCGATGAATATCCATTAACATTGCACTCAACAAGTGCGCTTGCAGTTCGAGAAGCGCTAGGCGGAACACGAATGATAGGGATAGATGACCGAAAATTATTGCAAGGACCTGATGAAAAGCCGATGTTAGATGTTGATAAAAAAGAGATGCTCGAAGGTCCTGAGGAGACGCTCATGCTTACTGAAGAAAAACAACCTCGGCTGCCTTCACCGGAAAAAAAGCCGTTTAAAATTGACATGCGTGTCATTGATATTTCTGCAGTAGTCGAACAGCTCGCTCATCGAGAGGCAGAAGAAAAAGTTACTGAATATTTAACGAGTAAAAAAACAGGCTTTTTTGCAAAAATTGGTGCTCGACTTGGTGAAGCAGGATTACGACTTAAATTTTATACCGAAGCAAAAGAAGCTATCATCAATAATAGAAATTTGATGGCATCAATCGACGCTCGAATGAAGGGTGAAAGTAAAACAGAGATAGCGGCAGGTAGTGAAATTAAAAGCATTAAATATCTAGACGAGATTTTAGCAACATTTGAAGATAATCTTACAGAAAAAGAAGAGGATGGTCAGCGAGTTAGTAACCCTGAGGTAGATCATAAGGTTGCGTTACTTTTGATGCGCTATGCTCAAGGAAAAATTGTAGATCGTACGGCTTTTGATGATGAAGTCGAGCGTTTAATTGTTCGACCGCATCTGAGTGACTTAGATTTTGGAACTGATACGGGTGCAAAAAATCAGAATAATAAGTCAAAAGAAAAAGGTCTCATGTTTGCGACAAACTTATTTAATCAGGCAGTAGGTTATAAAGAGGAGATACATAAGGCGGTTGCTGAAGCTGTTGAAGAACACGGAAAAGAAAATGAAAAGGCTGTTGCAGAGTATATCTCTCGATCATTAGAAATTGATGTAAAGCTTGGAAAAAAATCGCGTGATGTTGTAAATCGGTACCCTGAAGGATCATTTAGCTACCTTGAGCGTGCGGTTGAAGGTATACAGAGTATCCCTGTTGTCAATAAATTGGTTAATCCATTCACGGTAGGAATTGTGGTGAGCGCTCTCGCAAATATGGGAGCTCGTAAGCTTGTAACTATTGGCGCTGTTGGAGCAACCGCAGCGTTTTTGGGACCGTTAGCTGCAGGTGCACTTGCAGGTGCTGCATATGCAACTGTGCGCAAGAGTGTTGAGCTCAAGCGAGATCGAGGTCTTGAAATGCGACGTGAAACGCTCGGAATTTCAGCTGGAAATAAAAAGTCAGAAAAACTTCGAGAAAGTATCTACGAACAAATAAATGGTCCAGAGGCAGTTGCAAATTTGAAAAAAATGAAGGGTGGTGAGTTAACAGCGGCTCAACGCACAAAGTTGATTGAAATCATTGGCGCTCTCGAAATTGAGAGAGGAAATCAGATCGATTTAATTGGTGTTGGAGCAAGCGAGGGTGTTGACTATAAGACTCGAATATTTACGATAAATGAACTGCGTCGTGAAATTAAACGCATTGATCAGGAAATGCCGAATGATAAAAAAACAAAAGAAAGTTTTGCATCAGACCAGGAAGCATTTGTGGCGGCAAAAATAGGGGAAATCGAGGCAAAAAATGGAGAATTCAAATCATATCACCATGTAGAATTGCTTAAGACTGCTTTTTTTGGTGTTGCTATCGGTATGGCGGCAGGGGCAGCGTTCCGAGAACTTACGGAATGGGGAGGTAAGCATCTTACAGGAGTGTGGAGTAAAATTGGAGCATATATTATGCCAGAAAAGGCACATGTCGGTTCTACCACATTCCACCAAATACCTTATGGTAATGGAAATATTGATCTCCCTGAAGGAGTCGAGTTTGTAAAAGATGCACAAGGAAATGGCATGTTCGTTCGGAGTTTTGGATTACGTCCACTCTCAACAGTGTTTAGCTTAGATGCACGCGGTAAAATTCCACAGAGTGCAATTGATGAGTTAAAGCAACATGGCTTTAATGTTCATGAACAGATGCAACATATTGGCGGAGCAAATTTAGGTCCATTGCATTCGGAGGTATTAAATGGCGGTGCACAAACGTTTGAGATTCCCGGTGGGCATCATATGCAACAGATGCCCGATGGAACTTTTTCAATTACAGATTCGCATGGAGCGGTGATTGAAAATGGCATTGTTGTAAATCCTGATGGTACACTCGATGCGACTTCAGAAGGAATCATGAGAAGCCATGGATGGGAAATTAAAGCCGAAACATTTCCAAGTACAAAAATTATTGCAAAAGGCGATGTTCTTAAGCATTTTCAGGATCAAGGACTTGCGCAGCAACATGCAAGTCCGATTTATCATGGACATGGAACGCGTCTAAGTAACGCTGGTGAATTGAAATTAGAATTAATTGGACAGAAGGGTAATCAAGATTTATCGGTGCTTGATTTGGCTAAGAGTTTAATTCGTCACGGCGCGCATAATGCAGATGGTACGGTAGATAATAAATTTGGTGCAATTGCTGGAAAAATTCTAAATAAGAATATTGGGGATGTGCTTGATAATATGCATATTAATGTATATATACCACCACAGCAGCCGCCGCATGGTCATTTTGTTGCTGTAGCACTCGACCGAGTTACGGGTACTCCAGTTTGGGGAGGTCTTAAGAGTCTTGCGTTTGATGCGCATAATAAACTTATAGCAACTACAGAAGTTTCTATCGGTGATCATATTTTAGCAACAGCTCCGCGAACAGGTGTGCCTTCTGATTTTGTTGAGCACAGTGTTAAAAGTGTGATGCAGTTTGATATACCAGACAAAGGTATTGATGTTGTGCATAGTGTGCTTGAAGAGATTCCACAAGATGGTGCGCCAATCCCAGAAATCATTGAAATTCCTGGTGAAATTAATCCTTGGGCAATTGCGACAAGCGATTGGGTGCGCGGTGCACCAAAACGAGGCGATGGTAAGGAGTTGTCCTCCGACGATTCTGGAGCTATTCCTCCAGAACCTGGGCCTAAGACAACGCCAATACTTGAAGGGCCTCGAGCGATGCCAAGACTTGAGGGTAAGGAGTTGAAAAAAATTACGAAGGAACCTTCCACTGACTTAGCTGAAAGACTAAAATCAGCCCTCGCAAAAAAGGGTTTAAAGGAAGATCTACATCTAAAAAAAGCTGATGTTACTGATGTAGCTGAGAAGACTGGTGCGAGAGGTAAAACACTGGCCGAAAAATTTGAGGGTAATAGAAATGTTGTAGTACTCAATACAGCAGACGGCGATAATGGCATTAATGGTATTATTGGTCGGTCCGGTCCACTAGCGGATGCTAATAAGCCATTTATTATCGTTGTTGATAATAAATTCTTTGAATCAGTACATCTTGCGGAGGACGATGTTACAGGTCGCGAACGTTATTTGGCAACAAGACAGAAAGTTATCGGTAAGAAGTTAAAAGATCTTAATATCAAATATATTCGTGAAGATCAGCTTGGCGGAGTTTCAATCGATAAAGCCGTTGCTAATATTCAGAAAAATACAGCAGCCAATGATAATGTTGAAATGCCGGCTCTAAAAAAAGCTGCATAGAATTATCGCTGATAATACTAGAAAAAACATCCTCCGAGTTGGGGGATGTTTTTTCTTGCTAGTGAATATAAAGTAGTGCTAATCCGGCTTAATTGACTTTAAAACACCCGCAAATTTTGTTCGCAGGTTTTAAGCGGAAGTAAATTATGCGACCTGTTCGCCAAAACTTTCGTCACTGACATCTGCATCAGCATCTGCTTTTGTCGCATGGATTGTCCCATCGATGTGATTTGGTGGGCTATAGACCGTGTAAATTTTTATTGTCTCACTTCCGGTATTCACAAAGTTATGCTCCATTCCAGGGGTTACAATGTAAACATCTCCCGCAGAAACAGAATATGTCTTATCGCCGAGATATGCCGTGCCCGAACCATTTAAAAAGAAAAGTGTTTGTTCAACATGAGCATGTGTTTCTCTTCCAATTTCTTCACCTGTCTTGAGTGACATTAAAACGAGCTGACTTTTTTGTCCGGTAAACATTACTTTGCGGAAATTCTCATTTTCGCGAGCCGCGGCGAGTATATTGGTGTGATATGACATAAACTAGATATTTAATGCGGCAAATGCACCTTCTGCGATTGCTTCTCATCGGCTATTCCTCAAGTAATTTGTGGAGATATCCGAAAATAACTCCTCCGATATATCCAAATATTGTCGTCACAACGACGAGCATCGCAGCTTTTCCGAGTTCAAAGGCGTTAATTGAAAGCTGGAGATTGATGAAGTGTAATCCCAAAATCCATTTATAAAATGCTTCGACCATTGAGGGGCTCATTGCAACTGCTGTTGCCCAAACGGCGTGAAATAAACCGAGACTTAGACCAAATGCGATACCGAGGCGGTGTGGCGAAAGTGCTTTTGTCATATAAAAAAGTTATGACGGATGAATATAGTGCAAGTATAACACTTTTTAAAAAAATAACTCTTTGAGTGATCAAAAAACCAGCCGTATTGATTTGAGTGTTCACCCAAATCAGGTGCTGGTCTGTTTTTTGCTCGGGCTCATGAGTTATGAACCGCGTTAATCTCCGCCGCAACCACCTCCGCAGCCGCTGCTGCAGGAATCTCCGCCTCCGCCGCTGCCGCCGTCGTGTCCACCATCCGAAAAACCATCACTGTGATGACTGTCGAACTGTACACTGCTGCACGCGGCGTAGACCGTGGAGCTGCAACCGGAGCCTTGCGTCGTCGCTGCGTGCGGCTGACGCTTGTCGAACTCGCGCGTGTAACGCTCATTCGTTTTGCGGGCCGCACGATGTTGGGCTGACGCGTTGCCTGTATCTTCCGGCGTGTGATTGATGTACTTTCCGAACAGCTTCTGACACGTCGCCGTGTAATCCACCGTGTTCAGAATGTGTTGATGCCAGAAGTCGTCCATGTCGACATTCCACGGCACCATCATCTCACCCGGATACGCGGCCAGGAGCCAGAGGAATTTCCGATACTCAGCATCGGCCGCCGCGATCTGCGTATCGGGCCAACCTTTGCGAACCTTCAACTGCTCGTGGATCTTGCTGAAATCCAGGTCGCCGATCTCTTCCTTCGAAGTCCTCGGCCGCACCGCGCGCACCGCCTGCGCATTTTCATTCACCATGATTCCCGTGATGATGACAACCACCACAGCAACCAAAACCAGAATCAATAGAAAACTCATCTGACACACTCCATTGCAGCGTTTTGCTGCGTTTCATTTTCAATGAACACATCTTACTGTCTCCAGTATAATGTACCGAAAAATCAGGTCAATCTGCGGTAGATAGACGAGAATAGGGGGCTGTGATATAGTGAATGGGTTGCGCCTGAAAAGGGCGTTTTTTCATTTACACAATTTAATCCAATGTAATGATCGCAGAAGTTGCCCACAATGTGTTGAACATTGCGTGCATCAGTTCGAAATGCTCGCGCGATTTTACGATAAGGACAAACCCAGAATCACGGCTTGAGATATACATTACTTCTTGGTCATACAAAAAAACCGTTGTGCGAAAGTTGCCAATCATTTCTTTTGGAAGCAGTCGGACCTCCGCAAGCCCGCGATAGGATTTTGCTAAAATTTTTGGCTCCAACTCTTTTTCCCACAAATGACGCGTTTTGATTTTGCGTGCGACGCGTTCGGCGACATAGTTTGCGGAAAATTCCTGGCCAACTTGCCAGAAAAAATTGTCTTGTGGCGCAATTGAATCAATGTGCCCACTTTTGCAATAGAGTGTGTCCATGATGGCGCGTTTCATTGCCTCTTCGCCGGTGAAATAGGTGACTGCGGGCGCGCCCTCGTGTGCGACGCTATTTTTTTTGAGCGCGGGAATGAGCTCGGTGACTTCGTCGGCAAGCGCAGCCAATTCGTTTTGGCGCATTTTAACAATCGTCGACAAAGATTCGGGAGAAGCCGCTTGAAATCGGTCGGCACCTTGCGTTACAAGTCCGCGATCCATGAGTTGGCGTAGTGCGTAATATACGGTTGGACGTTTTGCCTTGGTCAAAACGGTGAGTTCGCGAGCCGTGAGGGCGCCGCGTTCCACCATTGCTAAATAGAGCTGAACCTCTGATTCTGAAAGGCCAAGACGCGATAAAATGGTGCGTGGGTTTTTGTCAGTGTGGGTCATAGGGGGGGGTGAGTTGTCTAACCATTATTAAAACACATTGTACACAGTTTGGCAATCCCGTATGCTGTGTTCAGGTAAGCAGAGCTGACGCGAAGTCAGCAAGGAGGGTGCCATGTTCTCTGACAATTCACAAAAGTTCTGGATCAAGTTCTGGGGTGTGCGGGGTTCGCGCGACACGGACGATCGCGAAGTCGGCGGCTACTCGACGTGTGTCGAAGTGCGGGTCGGCGGCGAACGGCTGATGATTGACGCGGGTGGCGGTTCGATTGGCTTTGGCAAGCAGCTCATGGGTGAGCTCCTGGCGGGCAAGAAGATCGAACTGCACACGCTCTTCACGCATCTGCACGAGGACCACATCGCGGGCCTGCGCTTCTTCTCTCCGCTGTTTCACCCGAACTTCGCGGTGAATCTCTGGAGTCGCCAGGGGATGCATCGGATCCTGCGCAAGCACTTGTTTGACGGGAACACCTTTCCCGTCACGCAAGACATGCTGAAAGGTCGCATGAGCTGCTCACTCGTGGAAGACGGCAGCGTGATCGTCATTCCGACGGCTTCGGGCAAGAACATCGTGGTTGAGGCGCGTGCGATCAATCACCCGGGCGGTTGCTTCGGCTATCGCGCTGAGCATGATGGTGTGTCGGTCGCGTTCATCTATGACCACGAGGAGTACGATCCGAACTGCGCGAACCCTGAAGAGGGTCTGCGGCTCGAGCGGAATCTCGTGGAGCTCATGACGGGCGTGGATCTGGTGATCATCGAGGCGCAATACACCGACGAGGTGTACGCGGGTTTGGTGGGCGGCGTTTCGCGCAAGGGCTGGGGACACGAGCGGGTGAGTCACCTGATCGAAGTCCTGAAGCTCGCGCAGCCGCGCGAAGTCATCACGACGCACCACGATCCGGACCTCGGAACCAAGGAGTACATCGAACGTCTTGCCGCCGCTGTCCAAACCGGCACTGGCATCAAGACCTCTTACGCCTTCCAGGGCCGCGAGGTGGCTCTGTGAACAGGAGGCAAACAACATAGCACCGCGCAAGTCACGCATGAAAAATGTAGACTTGACGCGGTGTTTTTTATAAATGTTTGTTCGATTGGTAAGTCTTGCGTGGGTGGGGTATCATGCTGGTCCGCAGCTGATTATTTTTCTGAAATGAAATTTTTGAATAAAGCTCTTTTGATAATTACCGTTGGACTTATTTTTTTAGGTTCCAGTTTTTTAATTTCATCGAATAAAATTGTAGAAAATAAACAATCAAGCGATGAGCGCGTTGAAAATTTGTTGCACCAAATGACGATTGATGAAAAAATCGGCCAGCTCGTATTGGTCGATAAAAATGCTATCCAAAACATCGATGAAATTTCGCGCTATGGGGTTGGTGGTTTGTTAAGCGGTGGTGGCGATAAGCCTGAGGCAAATACGCCGGCTGGGTGGTTGCAAATGGTTCGGCAGTTTCAAGATGCTGCGCAGAAAAGCAGACTAAAGATTCCGCTGCTATATGGAGTTGATGCGGTGCATGGGCATGCGAATGTTCCGGGCGCAACAATTTTTCCACATGAAATTGGGCTTGCGGCGACGCATGATACGGATTTGGTTCGGAAAATTGGCGTGATTACCGCAGATGAGTTGGTTGCAACGGGCATTCAGTGGAATTTTGCGCCTGGTTTGGATGTGGTTGAAGATGTTCGATGGGGACGGGTTTATGAAACGTTTGGTTCGAGTTCGACTGTTGTGAGCGATTTGGGCGTAGCGTATATCGAAGGTTTGCAATCGGGTTTTGGAAAGGCGCACGTTATCGCAACGGCAAAACATTATGTCGCAGCGGGCGCAATGGAATGGGGGAGTTCGACAAATTCACAATTTAAAATCGACCAGGGTGCGACACTCATTGACGAGAAAACACTTCGCGCCAAACATTTGCCGCCGTTTATTGCTGCGATTAACGCGGGAGTTGAAAGTGTTATGGTGGGCCACACCTCTTGGCAGGGCACAGAAATTGTAGGGAGTCATTATTTGATAACAGATGTTTTAAAAGGTGAACTCGCGTTTGATGGTTTCGTTGTTTCGGACTGGGCAGGAATTTATGAAATTCCGGGCGGCGAATATCACGCGGTTGTGACGTCGATTAATGCGGGCGTTGATATGGTCATGCTGCCAACGGATTATAAAAATTTCATAGAAAACATGCAGCGGGCAATCGCGCAGGGTGATGTTTCACAGGAGCGACTTGATGATGCGGTGCGGAGAATTTTGACGGCGAAGTTTAAGGCGGGATTATTCGAGCGGGTTGTCGGCGGAGCCCCAAGCCTTACGATTGTTGGTTCGCAGGAGCATCGAGAAGTTGCACGCGAAGCGGTTCATAAATCACTGGTGCTTTTGAAAAATTCACACGAGAGTCTGCCGCTCAGTAAAAATGTAGCGCATATTATTGTAGCCGGATCGGCTGCGAATAATATCGGCAAGCAATCGGGTGGATGGACCGTTGAGTGGCAGGGAATTGATGGCAACTGGATACCGGGCACAACGATTTTGGATGGAATTAAAAATGCGGTTGCGCGCAGTACGCGTGTTGACTATAGCGAATCCGGGGAATTTTCTGGGAAACAAAAGTTGGCAGATGTCGGTATCGCTGTTGTTGGAGAGTCGCCATATGCAGAAGGTTTTGGGGATAGCGACCACCCCATGCTTACGAAGGAGGATTTAGAAACAGTTGCGCGAGTTCGGGCTGCAAGCAAAAAAATGGTTGTAGTTATAGTTTCAGGTCGCCCGCTTGATATTCGAGCTGATGCGGGTGATTGGGACGCGATTGTTGCTGCGTGGTTGCCGGGGAGCGAGGGAGAGGGGGTTGCTGATCTGTTGTTTGGGGATTTTCCGTTTACGGGGACGCTGCCGATTGAGTGGTTGGTGTAAGATAAAAATTTTTGTCAAAGATGTTAGAACTATTTTTGAGCGATAAATAAAATATATTTATATTCCTGAAGCGGTTGAATATAGATTATTCCATAATGTAGCTCACGAAATTATTCAACGTGGTACAATACCTCATATTATTCGCATCTAAATGACGTATGAAAGAATCAGCACAGTTCGAACTTGCACCCCGTCACTCAGACTTTAAACAGGTGAGGGAGCAGGATGCAATTGGTATTCATCAGCATACAGATGCATTTTATGCGATGCTTCGGGAACGTGAGTGGCGGACGTGGGAGTTGCCCATGACGTTTGGATATTTGCAAGATGCTCAAAATAAGGGTCGGGGCACACTTGATGGGGGCTGGTTATATGAAACAGAAAAAGGTGTTCAGGCGTTCGTTGTTTTGTGCAGAGATATGCATAATTGGTCGGTCGCTACCTTTTATGATGGCGCAGAGCATGACGCTGCAAGGTCGCGTACCATCACCGCCGAGGAGTTGCCACAATTGAAGGATGAGATTGCTGCGTGGTTTGATATGATTACACAGGAGGTGCTTCCACGTGAGCGTCGCCGGCCATATGAAGTCGAAATGCTGAGTTATATTACGGAAATAAGTGGAGTGCCAAAAGAATTGGGTGGCGAGATTGTTCGAACAGGCCATTGTTTCATTTTAAAAATTCAGGATATTCCAGTTGCAACCGTCATCGCGCAGGCAAATGAAAAAGGGTATGCTGTAGATTTTTTCAGAAACGATCCGGACGTGATGCGGCCGCTCGAAAGGTATTGGCATAATAAGGGTGGACGCTAAATAAGCTCTTAGGTTAACAATAAGTTAGCATGACTATTTACTCACCCCCCCATGCTGGGTTATAATCTGGCATAGATTAAAAATACACTATGAAATTAAAGTACATTATTATTCCAGTGGCGCTATTACTCGTAGGTGCAGGATGTGAGAAGGCAACGCCTGCACAGCCTTCAGCGCAAGCACCGCAGCAACAGGCGCCTCAACCAGCAGAGGAGTTGGTGTATAAAAATGCGGAATATGGGTTCTCGCTCACATTCCCCCAGACGTGGAAAGATTACACTGCAACTCAGCGTAACATTGATTGGGTTGGTCCGGTCAGCAGTCCATCAATTGATTTCACCGTGCCAGGGGATGAATCGCTTTTCAATATTACAGTGCTGACTAAAGACCAATGGCAGAAATTGCAAAATGATCCTGATGCAGGACCTGTGCTTGCGAATGTAATCGGAGAAAATACAAAGTATGTATTTCTTTCCGCAGGTTCTCATGATGCATCTCAGAAAAATTTACCACGAAGAGCTGAAGTGTCTGATATTTTAAAAACATTTACGCTTAAGAAATAGAGGTAGGTGATTAGAAGTTGAAGATAAAAATGCCTCCTGATGGGAGGTGTTTTTATGGGGTGGGTTAGTTACCCCGTTTATCTCTTAGATAGTGAAGCACTGCATCTGAAAAAATGATACTCACACCGCCTTCGGGGTCGCCTTCTATAATGATATCGCCAAATGCACCAGCACCGCCTTCCTCTTGTCGTCTATCGGTTAGCGTATCAAACAGACCAAGTGATTGTGCTTCTGCAATCATACGTTCTCCGTTGTCATCCAGGCGTCTTGGTGATTTTGGAAATGGGTTGGTAGGCGTTGGCTCCATATAGGCGAGACCTGTTGGAATAAGAAGGTGCCCGCTGTCATCAGGTCCACCAAAATAACCCATAAACTTATTTAGAAATATAATTTGTGTTTCGGTGAGAGGTTTTTCAGGATTTGATCCTGCTTCAAACATATTCATTAGGTGTTAAAGCGATTTTTTAGAAGTCAATTACGAGGTTTTACAAGAAAAACGTACTACAATTCATACTCCCAACCCGCTTTCCAAGATTTTGTTTTTCTCCAATCTTCTGCAAGAGCCTGGTTCCAGCTTTTACCTTTAAGTAAAACATCTAGGGAAAGTTGAGGAGCTTTGTGTCCTACAATTGCGACACTTTTTCCGTCATAGTTTTGTTTCAGAAATCGAAGAAAATCGGTAATTCTTGTTTTAACATCCTCGTAGCTTTCACCTTCAGGAAATGGTTTTTCAATACATTCTTCCTCTTGCATCGGTTCAACAATGTGGGATGAAGCGCCATTAAGGTTCCCATAATTACATTCTCGCAATCGTGCATCAGGAATGATTTTATATTTTCCATCCCAAGCTAATTCGGCTGATTTAACAGCTCTTTGCAAGTCTGAACAAAAAACTACATCAAAATGTTTATCCACTGTTTTATCTTTTAAAGCGATTGATTGCTCTATGCCAAGTTGAGATAACTCAACATCTTTCCAGCCAGATGAGATTTCTTCTTCATTGTCCGCTGTCGTTCCATGAACAAAGTAGGTGATTTTTACTGACATATTTTTACGAAGATGTGTTGGTGTGCAATAGTATAACATACAGAAAATCACGGGAATTGATTGCGATTTAATGCTGGGTTGGCTCGGAAGAAAAATTAAGTGTCTCGCATTAGTCCTGCAGGACCGATGCTCGTCCACAGCAGCGGTAAAAGCTCCCCGAGCTTTTACCGGCGTTCGCCTGCATTGCTTTCTGGTGAAAGCAACTTGTCTCACTGCTGCCGGTTCAATTCCCGTTGGCCACCCCCTAGATATAAAAAATCCCCGCCCGAAGGCGCGGATTTTTTATGGGGTGGCCAACGGGAATTGAACCCGTACTGCCAGTACCACAAACTGGCGTGATAACCATTTCACTATGGCCACCGTGCACTGAAGAGTGTATCAGATAGGTAATAATAAATCAAGGCTTGGGAGGTGGGGGCTTAAATAGAAAAAGAAACCCTTAACGACCCATGCGGCGCGCGGCTACATGGTGGGTTTCTGACGGTTGGGTCTAGGATTGCCTGTCGCAGACCGTGAACAATTTGGCGGTAGCTTCGAACTCTGTGATTGTGTCCGCGAGCCGCCTCTCTTTCAGAGCTTCCCACTCGGCCAAGACAGGTTCGAAGAACCGGTTGTAGTAGTTCAGGTCATGGTCATGAGGTACGCCGCCAGGTGGAAGCGGTCGCGAGTACTCCCGCGCTTCCTCGCGTGTCAGCAGGCCGAGTTCGATGCAAGCGACGAGCAAAACCGCTTCGGACAGCTTCTCGGTTAGTCCCCAAAGTCCGACGATGATGGTTCCGTCGCCGACGACGAATACGCCACCCAACTCTTCTTCAGGCATTCCACGCGTTTCGACGCGATCCTCGAAACCGGATGTGTCACCGAGGCGAAGGAAGTGCCAGCAAAGTGCTCGGCATATTTCCTTCACATGCCGCAAACTTTGCGGTTCGTCATCCGGATCGCATAGCGCATTGGGGACAGGGAAGTTGGTTGCGTCAGTCGGGGGCAGGATTTGGGCCGTGTTGACCGTCGGCTTTGTCGCATCCTTCGGAATTTGCGTCAGGCCGAAGTAAACGTGATTGCCGGCGACCTGTGAACCCATGTTCGTCAGGCAGATCGCCATTTCGACGATTGAGGGTAATGTCTCCTTGAAGTTGTCGACGACAATATTGATTTGCTCGGGATTGAGCGGTTCATTCTCTTCCAAAGGCCACCTCCTGCCGGGTAGTCGGCAGGGGAATCATGGCAGCTTTTTGTACATCAGTCAACCTTGCACGCCCGGCCGAATTCTCGTATAGTACCAATTCCTAACCACTCCTCTCATGCACTCTCTCGAAATCACAAACGTAACAAAAAAATTTGAGAATGCAATAATAGGGGGCTCGTCGCACCGCTCGTAAGCCAAATAAAAAATCCTCCGAAGTGGAGGATTTTTTATTTGACCCGGAGTGGAATCGAACCACTATCAATAGCTTAGAAGGCTACTGCACTATCCATTGTGCTACCAGGTCTAATAGACCAAAGAATAGTTGATTTTATGTGGTTTGTCAATCTGTTAGAGCTCGAATCAATGCAATAATAGCAACAAGCATCCAAATTGCATTGAGAGTCATCGGTTGAAAATCGCGTTTTTTATAGGACACGCCCGCAATACATGCAGAGCCGATAATATTTAGACCAATATAAAGAAGTTTATTTGATTCAATCACACCAAAACTACTGAGCGTAAACGCAGTTAAAATTAAAATTACACCAAGCCAATCAATTTTTTCTGCAATTTTTCTTCTCAAAAACATAAATTAAATAATGAAAACTCCTGCGCGCACAGCAGCTTTCCACAATTGTACTCTTTGTGAGATGAGTAGTCTAAATTTTAATCGAGCAGCTTTGTTGAATGGTGCGCGAACAAGTGATTTTATAATTGCACCAAAATCGCGTGGCATTAAAACGTGTTTTGCCCAGAGCGGCGGCGGGTTAATTTTGTCGATCCATAAATCGTAATCGGCGTGCAGATCAACCCACCAGGTGAGATGGTCAGCGAAATTTTTGACCATGCGGTCAGACCATTCAGAAATTTCATGATAGACACTCGCAGTTGGCGCTTGCGCTACGGCATAGCCGCGCGTGAGGCAGGCGAGTGCGAAGGCCTTGTCTTCGTAGACGCGATATTTTTCCGGGAATCCGCCAAGTTTCCAAAAAGCGTCGCGTCGCACGGCGCAATTCGCTCCCATAAACCAGCGACCGTCGGGGTTTTCGACCGCGCGCTCAAACAAATTTGTTTTGTCGCCACGATAAATCACGGCGCCGGACGCTGCAATAATTGTTGGGTTTTCAAAAATGGTCGCCATGCGTTCAATCCAATGTGGCGCAGCAACACAATCATCGTCGATAAAAAGTAAAACATCGCCATGCGCTTTTCGTGCGCCATTGTTGCGTGTTTTTGCGGGTCCAGACGAATCAAAATCGCGCTCGACGATAATTTCGTCCGCGCGGCGTGTTTGCTTGTCTAAACTTTCGCGTGTCGCGGCAAGCGAGGCACGTCCGATTGTCGGAATGATGACAGTGATCTTCATGATTGCCAGTATATCAGTTTTGTGCTAGTGTTTGGCCAGAACACGAGGGTTTCGTGTGGGTGAGGCGCGCAATGATCGACCGAATTAGATCGCGCCCCGCTCCGGAGTTCGGAGTTGTGGCAGAGCGATATTTTCGAGGAGGAGACCTTGAACTCGTTCTGTTCGCGCATGAAATGGCCGTTTTTTCGCATGGATCGCAAGAGGCGCGGCAAAATGGTGACCCGTATATACGGCATCCGGAATCTGTTGCGCTCAGGCTTATGGAGCTGCGGCTTCCGGCGGACTACGCGTGTTTGGGACTGCTCCACGACATCTTCGAGGATGCAAAACATCTGTCGGAGAAGCATGTCCTACGGATTCGGATGGTGCTTGGCCCTGAGTTTCTTGTTGACCTGCAGCGGATTTCGAAGCGCTATGCAAATCAGGCGCTCGAGCCGTCAGATCATTCGGGAACGAACTATTACCAGACGCTGTGGGACTCGTCGCTGCGCGTTCAGGTCGGTAAGATGGTAGATCGGCTTGATAATCTGTCGGATATCGATGGCGACCACATAAGTTCCGACAAGCGGCGACGCGTCAAACAGACAACACGCACGCATTTGCTCCCGCTTGCGCAAGATATTTTGCGCAAGATGAACCGAACCGACAAGATGCGCTATGTCATCGTGTATCTGCGCGAAGAACTTGGGCGGTTGTCGCGCGGCTAGGCCTGTAGTAGAATGGGGCATCTACTACAGGCATTTTTTATATGAACCATACCCATGTTGCCGGCGGCGTTGTATTGAATTCAGAGGGAAACGTTTTGGTTACGAACCGCAGCAATTTATCGTGGTCGCTCCCAAAAGGGCATATCGACGACGGCGAATCACCGCGCGAGGCGGCGGCGCGCGAAATTTGGGAGGAGACGGGGGTTTCTGAACTCGTGTTTGTTCGCGATTTGGGGTCGTATGATCGATATCGAACTTCGCTGGACGGCGGCGACGATACAAGCGAGCTTAAAACGATTCACATGTTTTTGTATACAACGCCGCAAATGGATTTAAAACCAGTTGACGCAGACACACATCCGGAAGCGCAATGGATTGAGCCTGAAAAAGTTGCAGAACTTTTGACGCACAAAAAAGATAAAGAGTTTTTTGAAAGTTTTATCGCTCTTTCTGATTCGCAAACATTTTAAGAACAACAGACTCAAGAGATTCCTCATTAATTAAAATGTCGTCAACAGGAAAATCACGTAGAAGTTTTGTTGCAACATCTTTAATTTTCTTTTTTTGTACTGATAAAACAACATGAGTAGGTGAGTATTCGGTTATTTCTCCGCAGCCACGCAAGTTCTTTTTGTAGACCGATTCTGTAAAGCTCACATCAATTGTTTTGTGGTCAACATATGTTGTCATCATCTCCGCGAGCGGTCCGTCATATATTTTTGTTCCGTGGTCAATCATGATGACGCGATTCGTCAACGCTTCGACGTCATCCATGTAGTGACTCGTTAAAATAATAGTCGTCTTTTTTTCTTCGTTATATTTTTTTAAAAACTCACGAATTTTTTGCTGTGAACTTACATCGAGTCCGATTGTTGGTTCGTCTAGAAATAAAACACGGGGACTGTGGAGCAGTGCTGCGACAAGCTCTGCTTTCATGCGCTGACCCAGTGAGAGTTTGCGAACAGGTCTATCAAGGATATCGTTAATGTCGAGTAAATCAGTTAATTCGTTAAGGGTGTTTTGATATTCCTTTGTTGGAATTTCATAGATTTCCTTGTTGAGCAAAAAGGAATCCACTGCAGGAAGATCCCACCACAGTTGATTTTTTTGTCCCATGACGATTGCAAAGTTTTTTTGAAATTCTTTTTTTCGCTCCCATGGTGTGTGTCCCATAACTGATGCCGCGCCCGACGTTGGAAATAAAATTCCTGATAACATTTTTAATGTTGTTGTTTTACCCGCGCCGTTTGGTCCTAAAAATCCGACAAACTCGCCTTCTTCGATTGAAAATGAAATTTCATTTACGGCCGTTGTGTAAAGTTTTTCGCGATTAAAAAGTCCGCGAATAGCAGCGCTAAGACCGGCGTCTTTTTTGTAGTATTCGTATGATTTTGTGAGTTGTGAGACTTCAATAAGTGCCATAGATGAAATTATTATCCTGATGCTCCTGCATATTTTGAAGAGGTGTAATGCCAGATGTGCGTGCTGATGTAAAATGAAACCATAGCAACAAATACAGAAACGATTGTCCAATAAAAATGATTGTCAGTTGTGAGAACAAGTGTTGGTATGCTGCCAAGAAATGCAGTTGGTAAAATTGACAAAAAAATCCATTGGAGTTTTTTTGAGAAAATCGTAAATGGGTAATGAGATGTTTCGATAATACTTGCAACGACTGCATAAAATCCGTCCATGCGACCAAAGAAAAATGAAAGTGATGCGATACTTGAAAGAAGCGCAAAATATATAACAAGACCGGAAACGAGGGAAATAATATAGAGCGGAATATGGAGCGCGACGGGGAGTGTAATTGCTGCTGCGTGCGGAATAATAAGTATGAGTGCTGTAAAAATTCTGACGGAATCTTCGGGGTCCATGCGATTAAAAAGTGCGAGAAATTGCGACGGCAGTGGGCGAACAAAAGCGGATTCGACGGTTCCTTTTTGAACATGGTGTGGAAGGCTTGAAACGCCAGACCTAAAAGTAAACCAGCTGAGCGCTTCGATAATCATGGATGTACCAGTAATGATGAAAAGCTGATCGCGACTAAAGCCTGCTACGTATGGAACGTAATTAAAAATTATGTTCGCGAATAAAATATAAACTAACATATCAAAAAAAACATTCACAAAAGAAAAAAATGCACTCGATGGAGTTGTAAAACGACTCATGACCGCCATGCGCAGTATCACGAGGTATACTCGAAAGATATGTCGAACACTAAACTCCGCTTGCTTCATATTTTTGGGCGGCATGTTTCCACATGAACTGTGAACATATAATTAAAACAGCGATCCATGCAAGTGCGATTATGATTTCATGCAGCGAAATGCCGATTTTATTTCCGAGAATAATATCAGCAGCTGTACCGCCAATAAAGGGAAAGGGTGAATATTCACAAATGGTTCGAAGCCATGTGGGCATAATACTGAGGGGTACGGTTCTGCCAGACAAGAGCGCAGAAATTGCGAAAAATAATGAGGGGAGTGTGTAGGGATTTTTAAGATGAACAGCTCCCATTGCTACAATAAATCCGAGGAGCGCAACGATAAAGAATCCTAAACCGAGAATTAATAAAATTGAAAACCATGCAAAAAATGTACGCGGGAGGTCGTTCCAGAAAAAATAAATGGCGCCTATGATGGGGAGTAAAAATGCAATGAGCGTTGCAAAACGATAGCCTAATTCGCGAGCAAATTGAAAACCTAGATAGGAGATTGGTCGAACAAGATATTGTGTTAATGCACCCTCGTGTACGGCGAATGCAATATCCCAGATAAATCCAAAATCAAGAATCATTGCGGATACAGACATGAAGGTGTAGTACAAAAGAAGTTCGCGAAGTGTAAAGGTGCCAATTTGATTTCCTTGCGCGTAGACAGCCTGCCAAAAAATTAAAAGCATGACCCATGAGAGCGTCATTCCAAGTGCAATCATAAAAAATCCTGCTCGCCACGCAAGTAGTTCAGAAATTCCGATTGTAAAAATTTTGAAATATTTGCGCGCAACTGACATGTACCGATCAGTATAGCATTTTATCGCTGCGACCGCCGATACAACTTCCGAATCTCTTCGATAACAAGTAAAGACGATGCAACAGCAAGCGCTTCGATCCAGATACTAAGCGGAACAGACGTTGTTCGAAGAATTGTTTGACCGATCGGCGAATATACAGCGCCAATTTGGAGTGCGAAAACGATGAGAGTTGCGCCAATAAGATAGGGGTTGCGCACAAGCGATGTTTGAAAAAATGAACGGCGCTCGGTTCGAATTGCCCATGCGTGAATCCATTGGAACATTGCCATGACGATAAGAACTATCGTCCGGCGGGTTTCGATCGGGAGGTTGTCGTAGCGCAGGTACATAAACATCGTGCCGATCGTCATGATTGCGCCGGTCAAAATGATTCCGAAAAAATCGGAATTGTGGAGTAAAAATTTCGAACGTTTAAGTTTTGGTACGGCATCTTTTGGGTCTTTTGGCTCGAGCGCGAGGGCGATGTCGAGAAAGCCGTCGGTGACGAGGTTGAGCCAGATGATTTGAATTGCGCCGATCGGCATTGCTAATTGAAAGGTGAATGCGGTTGCGATGATGCAAATTTCGCCGAAGTTTGTTGAAAATAAATAGACGAGGACTTTGCGAAGCGATTGGTACATCATGCGGCCTTCGTCGATGGCGGCGATGATTGATTCGAGGTTGTCATTCAAAAGTAAAATATCAGAGGCTTGGCGCGCAACGTCGGTTCCGGATTTGCCCATCGCGATTCCAAGGTCGGCTTTAACGAGAGATGGCGCATCGTTAACGCCGTCGCCCGTCATAGCAATTGTCATGTGCGATTTTTGATAGAGCTCGATGATGCGGAGTTTATCGCTCGGCGCGGTGCGTGCAAAAATCGAAATGCGTGGCAAGAGTGCGCGCAGTTCAGCGTCGGGTAATTCGTGGAGTTCTTTTCCGGTTATGATGTGGTCGCCATGTTCGAAAATCCCAACGGATTGCCCAATCGCGCGCGCAGTCGTTGGAAGGTCGCCCGTGATCATAATCGTTTTGAGCCCCGCACTTTTTGCACGGTGAACCATCGCCGCTGCCTCAGGCCTAACCGCGTCCGCAATTCCAATCAGCGCTTCAAATGTATATTCGCGAATTTCTTTTTCTGGGTGTTCAGAATGTGGCAGAGTGGATTTGCTTGCAATCGCAACTACACGCAGACCCTTACTTGCCATCGCATCGAGTTCGGCGGCAAGCGACCCACGCTCGTGTGAGGTGATTGGAATGATTTTTCCGCGCGCACGAATCGACGAACACGCGAGAATAATTGTTTCAGGTGCGCCCGCGATTGTTATTTGATGTTCGTTTGCGCTGATGGTCGTTTCAACAGACGAGAACTTTCGTTCGTAATCAAAGGGAAACGAATGTGCAATCGGGAGCGCTGCTGCCGCACCAATTTTTTGAACGAATACATGCATCGCAGCTTCTGTTGGGTCGCCCGATACAAAAAAATCATCACGCTCGTGGCGCATAATTTTTATGTGGCCAAACAGTGGCGCAATTTTTCGCGCGATTTCTTGAATTTCAGATAACTCCTCTGCAGCGATTATTTTATCGTTGCGAAAAAAAGTTCCGTGTGGTGCGTAACCTTCGCCGCTAATTTTTATCGATGCGTCAGGAGTCCAAAGGCTAACTACCATCATTTGGTTGAGGGTAAGCGTTCCCGTTTTGTCGAGTGCAAGAACGCGCGTTTGCCCGAGCGCTTCAACGGCAAAAAGTTTTTTAACGAGCACATCGCGTTTTGCCATTCGCCACATTCCCGCAGATAACACGATGGTTAAAATTACAGGAAGGCCTTCGGGGATTGCAGAAACAGCGAGCGCCGTTGCGATAAAAAGAATTTCTGAAATTGGCTGATTTGTTCGAAGGCCGAGTGCGACGACAATAAGAAGAAGTCCTCCGATGATGCCGAGAACTATTTTTGAAAGCATTGCAATATCGGTTTCGAGCGGAATTGGTGTGCGCGACTCGCGAAGATTTGCGGAAATCGCACCAATTTTTGTCGCGCTGCCAACGGACACAACGGCAGCGAGTGCAGTTCCGTGGGTGATTGCGGTTCCGGCAAATACGAGAGTTGGAGCGGTTAACGAATCGAGCGTTGCTGATTTTGAATTGGGGTCTTTGATAATCGGCAGCGATTCGCCGGTTAAAAGCGATTCGTTGACACGCAGATATTCAGCCTCAAGGAGTCGTGCATCAGCAACAACACGATCGCCTTCGTTTAAAATTAAAATGTCGCCGAACACTATTTCAGATGCGGGAATTGTTTTGGCTGTGCCGTCCCGACGAACAACAGCATTTTGCGGCGTTAGTTGTTTAAGCGCAAGAACGGTTTTTTGCGCGCGGTATTCATGGAAAACACCGATGATGCTGTTGATTGCGAGTACGACAAAAATAACAGCTGCGTCAGTATAATGTTCGAGGAGTAGTAAAATTGCACCTGCAAAAAGAAGTACGCCGATGAGTGGGCTTTTAAATTGCCGCAGCCAGAGCGAGAGGACGGATGCGTGCGGGGGTTCGGGGATTACGTTGGCGCCATGCGCTTGCCGGCGTGATTCACTATCGACTTCGGAAAGTCCGGTCGATGGATCAACGCCAAGTTCGACGAGTGTTTTTTGAATTGAAAGCGTGCGCCATTTCGGTGCTGTTGTTTCCGATTTCATACTTACCATTGTAACATAATTTTGTGATATAATTTTTGATATGCCGTACACACGACCTCGCACCTCACTTCGTCTTGATTTTGTTAGTATGGATTTTGATTTGCCAAGCGCAGATAAGAATTCATTGTACGTTGAAATTTCCGGCGGCCGAATTTATTTGAGCGGCAGGTATACTGAAAGAATCGACAATCGCCGTTTTTGCGCCTACCAAAAATCCGACTACAAATTTCAAGCTGATTACGAAATTCCCGTCCCAATTTTAGAGGACACACGCTATATCAAAACCTATTTTGACGGCGACGTTCTCAATATTTACATGCCACGCGCAAAAGAAAGCGACGGCAAAACGCTGCGGCTCTACATCCGCTAGGGGTGGACAGGATTTTTTTGAACTGGTACTATTTGGCAGTTAATAGAAGAGGTGACCGAGTGGGCTGCGCGTATAGCGCGCAGCGGGCGCATGTGCGCCCAGGAAACACGAGGTCATCTCCAAATGAAATTTGGAGAGGTGACCGAGTGGGTTCGAGTGTAGGAAAATTATTCAGTGAATAATTTTCCCGCGAGAACGGGCTAAGCGACAGCGAAGCCCCGGAAGACACCTGAGGTCACCTTACAAATAAGCGTGCCACACATAGTGTGGCAAATATTAATGGAGAGGTGACCGAGTGGTTGAAGGTACCGCTCTCGAAAAGCGGCATGGGTGAAAGCTCATCGGAGGTTCGAATCCTCTCCTCTCCGCCAAATTATGTGGGTATTATAATTTTGATGTATAGTAGAATGACTCGATCAAGAGGGTTTATAAATACCTAAAAGATTTTTCATCGGTATGGCGCACAAACTCCCGGAGGATTTACGGAAAGCAATTGGTTCACTGCCAGCAGCGCGCGCAGTGTGGGATGACATCACGCCGCTTGCGCGCAATGAGTGGATTTGCTGGGTTACATCCGGCAAAAAAGCGGAGACGCGGAGTATTCGAATCGAAAAAACACTCTCGAAGTTGAAAGGCGGCATGCGACGACCATGTTGTTGGGCCGGCTGTCCGCATCGCTCTTAAATTATATTTTTATGAAGGACAAAATCATTTTTTCTGAAACGCTTTCTGGTTTGACACCAAAAAAGTTAGAAGGATTTTTTGTTGGTTGGCCAAAAAAACCATCATCAAAAACACTTCTTACATTGCTTAAAAAAAGCGATTATCGAATTACAGCTCGCAATAGTAGTGGTCACGTAGTAGGTTTCATCACCGCAATCAGCGATGGCACACTTGCCGCGTATATTCCTTTTTTGGAAGTGCTGCCCGAGTATCAGGGCAAAAAAATTGGTACACAACTGACGAAGCGCATGCTCAAGAAATTAAAACATCTTTATATGGTTGATTTACTGTGCGACACTTCTGTGCAGCCATATTATGCAAAATTTGGTATGAAAAATGCAACAGGGATGATGTTGCGAAATTATAAACAGCAAGCAGGAAATAAATAATTTTATTAGTATGGAAAAGCCTGACGAAAATTTACAAGTTTTGAATAATGAGGACCCTCATGAAAAACGTAGACTGTTTGATAGAGCAATCCAATACGGAACATGGGAAAATTTGATAAAACTTTTTAACGAAGGAATGGATATCGATCAAACTGATTTTGATGGGAGAACAGCCTTGCAGCTCATGTCTTTTAGAGGAAATAAAGCTGTAGTAGAGCCATTACTTTCTCGAGGTGCTAATGTGAATGCTGTTTTTATGTATCAAGGCAGGGTTCCAATGTCTGCACTTGATGAAGCGCGAGAAGCTAGAAAAAAAGAGGTGGAAGACTTACTGCTTACTCATGGAGCAAAAACAGGGACAGAACTTCAGCCTCGCACTTAAACATATGATTACCATCTCCACCACTGTCACCGCATCTATCGACCGCGTATGGGAATTCTGGACCAGCCCCGACAAAATTATCACCTGGGCATTTGCTGCAGACACCTGGGAATGCCCGTTCGCTGAAAATGATGTGCGGGTAGGCGGTCATTTTTTGACGCGCATGCAAGCGAAAGATGGTTCGGCGGGATTTAATTTCGAAGGCACCTACACGAATGTTGTGCCAATGGGGTATATCGCATACACGATCGCTGGTGATGGGCGAGCGGTAACTATAATTTTCGAAAAAATTTCTGAGACTGAAACAAAAGTTACGCAAAGTTTTGATCCGGAGCACGAAAACAGCGAAGAAATGCAACGCGCCGGGTGGCAATCGATTTTGAATAATTTTAAAAAAGCAGTTGAAGCGTAAATGAAAAATCAACTCGACCAAACAATTGACTCGTATAGTCAAAATTTTGACGGGTATGTTGAGCGCACACCTTCGATTGTAAGCGGAGTTTTTAAGGATTGGATGGATGGGTTTGCGGCTCTTTTAAAGGACGGTGCTACAATATTCGAAATTGGCTCGGCAGGCGGGCGAGATGCGCGATACTTTGCGAGCAAAGGGTTTCGCGTGGTTTGCACGGATGTAATTCCGGTTGCGCTGCAAAAACTTGCGCGAGAGGGTTTTGAGGTTGCTGATTTTGATTTTCGAGACGAGCCAAGGCGTGAGTGGATTGGTGCATTCGATGGGATATTTGCAAATGCGGTTTTGCTCCATGCGGCGCCAGATATATTTGAAAATGTGCTGAAGAGTTTGATACGGGTTTTAAAAAATGGTGGCGTTGTTGGATTTTCGTTAAAAATAGGCGAAGGCGGAGCTGGGACATCGGAAAAGCTAGGAGCGCCGCGATTTTTTTACTATTATACCGAGCAAAACGTTCGGGAAATTTTGAGTAAGTTGCCACTCGAGATTTTGAGCGTTGCAAACTCGGAGGACGGGAAATGGATTTATTTTACGGCAAAGTACACAGATTAATCCCAAAATATCCCCAAGTTAAGCACAATTTCACTGATTGACAAAATTGGCATAATGTGCGATACTACATATGTTGAACTAGAGAGCGCTTGCGCAATCGAATCAACAGTTCACGCAGTCGTTTAAGCATCGCAAACGCCTATTTTTAAAAAAGTAGAACGTGTGATGAGGTCGAAACACTGTGTTCATAACAACACATTGTGCAGAAGGATCTGATAAGG
>Ga0172380_10002697_pt1 | contig 26550 bp, 19 predicted proteins | sample Leawe162metaG_FD_119747 | JGI IMG/M metagenome (GOLD analysis project Ga0172380, IMG submission 119747) | Leachate microbial communities from a municipal landfill in Southern Ontario, Canada - Leachate well 162 metaG | ecosystem: Engineered > Solid waste > Landfill > Unclassified | place...
GACACGTTTTGCTGCCGACTATTCGCAACAGGTTCGACAGGCTCGGCCAAAACTCCCGGAAGCATTGAGTGACCGTGCTCAGGACAACTGGGAGCCCTTGCTGGCCATTGCCGGATGTGCCGGTCCTGAATGGGCGCAACGTGCGTTAGAGGCAGCCTTAAAGCTTTCTGGTGCCAGCGAGGAATCCGTTAGCACCGGCAATGAATTGCTGGCGGACATCAAACATATTTTTGAGACTTGTGAAAGCGATACCAAAATCACCACGGCTAATCTTATCAGCAAACTGGTGGATGACGAAGAAATGCCGTGGGCAACCTATAACCGTGGCAAACAGCTTTCTCCGCGTCAATTGTCAAAACAACTTGGCTTCTACGGCATCAAGTCCAAGACAGTCCGCTTTGGGCCATCAACTCCAAAGGGATATGAATACTCGCAGTTTGAGGATGCTTTTGCGCGCTATCTCGCACCCCCGGAAGATTTGCCGCAACTCTGCAACGTTTTGCCGGAATCCAACGCAGGCGTGGCCCTGCGCGTTTCGGATGCGGGGAGCGTTGCGGCAACGGAACACACGAACGCAACGCCAGGCCCCATGCCACTGCTCGATTGTGGCGGCGTTTCGGATGAAAGCCCGATTGTCGAGGGGGCCTCTGGAGTGCAACTCGGGCCGAACCCGGAGGACCTGTTTTGATGCGCGCAATGGAAGATCGGCCACCGTGCGGGGGAGCGGGCGCCAGGAGATCTCAGGCAGCAAACCCATCGAAAATAAAGACAAAATTTGATAATAAGACCAAGTTTACGCTGCCCTCGTTACGTTTTGCAGCAGTACAGCATAGGTAGCGGGGTTTTTCGATGGCAAAATTGGAAGAGGATCTGGGGCAAGCACTAACGGTCAAGCAATTGGCGGAATATTTGCAGTTAAACGCGAAGACAGTTCGCGATAGATATCGTGATTTCGGTGGGATACGCATAGGACGATCCTACAGATTTTTCGAGAAGGAGATTAAAAATGCCATTCAAAAGAACGAGAAACGGCAAGACCAAGTTCATTGGTCAGTGCAGGAAGAAAGACAGGAAGATAGAACGGGTATTCCTCACCCGCAGGGAAGCAATTCACTGGGAGGAGGCAATGAGAAACCTACCCGAGGAAGAATGGCTAGGGACGACAAGCACAACCTGCTTAATCAGTTGGGCTGAAGCATACTTGGACCATGCCAAGGAAATGTTCTCAAAAAAAACCTACGAGGAGAAGCAGGCAATGTTCCGTAGATTTTTTAAACGGGTCGATCCGCAGTTGAATGTTGCGGAACTTAGCCCTGCTATCGTATTGGGCTTTCTTCAGGAGCAAAAGAAGTCCCGGTCTGGATGCGGAGCTAACAAGGATCGCAAGAATTTGGTATCCGCATATAACTGGGGAATGAGATATTATGGTTCAGCTTTACCATCGCCCAACCCTTGCTTGGTCATGAAGATGCCGGAGATAAGAAAGCCTCGATATATTCCGCAGGAAGAGGACTTTTGGAAGGTATATAATGTGGCCGAGGGGCAAGACAAGGTGATGCTCCTTGCGTTCATTCACCTTGCCGCCCGCCGAGGGGAACTCTTCCGGCTGAAAATAGAAGACCTGGACTTTGACAGCAGGAGGGTCAGACTATGGACCAGGAAGCGAGGGAACGGCAACTATGAGTCGGACTGGCTGCCCATGACGGACGGCTTGCGGGAGGCTTTACTTGGGTGGCTGGCGAACAGGCCCATAAAAGATGATCCCCACGTCTTTCTCTGTCTCGACAAAACCCATTTCTGCCAAGAGTATTATGGTAAACCGTTCAAGCTCAGGGCGCATCTCATGTCCAATTTGTGCGACAAGGCGGGGATCGAGAAACCTTTCGGTTTCCACTCCATAAGGCACCTGACCGCGACGATTCTCTTCAAGCAGGGATACAGTGTCGGAACGATCCAGGCGATATTACGCCATCAGAATCCAAACACGACGACGATTTACCTGAAAACGCTCGGGGTGGAAGATGTCAGGGGGGCTTTGGACGGGCTCTTTGTGCCGACAGGAAGCAAGATGGACTGGGCAGTTCCATAAGAAAAAAAGCCGTCAAGGGAGCCGTCAAACGAAAAAAGGGGCTACGCCGATTGGCATAACCCCTTGGTAATTCTGGCGTCCCCAACGAGATTTGAACTCGTGTCGCCGGCGTGAAAGGCCGGTGTCCTGGACCGGGCTAGACGATGGGGACAAATATCCGTACAGAAAATTGGTGGGTCGTGCGCGACTTGAACGCGCGACTCTCTGCTTAAAAGGCAGATACTCTACCGACTGAGTTAACGACCCAACCTGTAGGAAAAGGCACTTTTACAACAGACGGTTTTCCGTGTCAAGTATTTGCTGTCTTCTTTCTCCTTTTTTGGTAACTGTCCGGCAGCACCGCATCTGCGTCGTTATCAGCCTGCTCATGTGCACCAGCACACGTCGCCGGCTTCTGCCTAGCAGCTCCGGCACTGCCGGACAGTTACGGTTGGTGGGTTCTGGCCATTTCCGGCCCCAGGTTGGATAGGTACGCTTTTTCTGCCCGCTTTCTTCTCCGTCGATCTACGGGTAACGGGTTGAGCTTCTGTAATTATTGGGATTTTGTAATGGAGAATCCGCCGCTTAAATAGCTTGTGGCGGCGGCGCTGGTCTGCTATATCTTCTCCTTTATTGTCGGGCAATTTGGGGGTTCTGCGCGAAGCAGGGCTTTTTTCTGACTATTTACTTTTGGGTGCGCCATGGGGTTGTTGGCCAGATCGGCAAGTTTTGTCCGTTATGCGGTGCAAGGGGATCTGCCCGCGAATTTCTGGGAGTTCGCCGCCGAGCGGATTGCCCGGAATTCCTTCCGGGATATTGACGAGAGCTACGAAGAACGCTCCGTGGGCTGGGTTTCCGTACTCAACATGTTCGACAGCGAGTTCGCCTATGCCTCCTACGCAGCAGCGGACCATGTTGTCCTTTCCCTGCGGGTGGACGAGCGGCGGGTCTCGCCCAAGGTACTCAACAAGTTCTGCCTGAAAGAAGAGGAGCGGCTCAAGAAAGAGCGGCAGATTCCCAAGCTGGCCCGCGCTCACCGGGTGGAGATCAAGGAGAGCGTTCGGCTGATGCTGGTGAAAAAGGTCCCGCCATCTCCGGCGGTCTATGACCTCTGCTGGAATCTGGCCGAAGGGACGGTGCTGTTTTTTTCCACCAGCCAGAAGGCCCAGGAGCTGCTGGAGGAGTACTTCAAGGAGACCTTTGATCTAAGCCTGATGCTGCAGGTGCCCTATCTCACCGCCGAACACCTGCTCGACGCCCCCGGTCGCGAGGCCCTGGCCGACATCACCCCCGCCATCTTCATTTAATCTCCAGAGGCCTTACGCACATGGATTTAGTCGATCTCATTGACGAAAAACGATTTTTGGGCCAGGAATTTCTCACCTGGCTCTGGTTCAAAAGCGAGGAGCGGGGGGGCACTATTTTTCTTCCCGAGGCTGGGGAGGACATCCAACTGGTCTTTGAAAAGCATATGCTGCTTGAGTACGGCGAAGGCGAGAACCGCGAAAAACTGATCTGCCGGGGATTGATGACCGAATTGCAGGAGGCGCGCACCGGCCTGGCCATGGGCAAGAAGCTGGAGCAGGCCAGAATTCTGCTGACCCGGGGGGAGTATGAGTGGAATCTCTCCTTTAAAGCCACCCTCATGGAGTTTCGCAACGTCAAGCCGCCCAAAACCATGGGCTCCGCCGAAGAGGGCAACGATCCCGAGGCAGTGGAAGGCAGGCTGCTGGAGCATCTCAGCCTGCACGAGATGGTGGTGCGCACCATGGATCATCTGTTTCGCATGTTTCTTGCGCTGCGGATCGGCTCCGGCTGGGAGCAGGAACTGATCCGGATGCAGGCCTGGGTGCGGAAAGGAAAAGAGACCCACTGATCGGCGCGGGTGTCCCGCCGTCATTTAGTATTAGCGTTTTACCCCGGCCGCAGCGGGGATTTATCGGCAAGTAACCGTTCCCTGCGGTGAAGTTACTTGGAAGGGAGAGAAGACCATGGAATTTGAAACCGTCATCGGCCTGGAGGTCCATGCCCAGCTCAAGACCAGGAGCAAGATTTTTTGCGGCTGCACCACCGCCTTCGGCAACCCGCCCAACACCAACACCTGTCCGGTCTGTCTCGGCATGCCCGGCGTTTTGCCGGTACTGAACAAAAAGGTGGTGGAGTATGCGATGAAGATGGCCCTGGCTACCAACTGCGCCATCGGCCCCATGAACCAGTTTGCCCGCAAGAACTATTTCTACCCTGACTTGCCCAAAGGCTACCAGATCTCCCAGTTCGATCTGCCCATCGCCGAGCACGGCTGGGTGGAGGTCGAGGCGGATGGCCGGACGAGAAGGATCGGGATCACCCGTATCCACATGGAGGAGGACGCCGGCAAGCTCATTCACGACGAGCGCGAGCCGGTGAGCTATGTGGACCTCAACCGCACCGGGACTCCGCTCATCGAGATCGTCAGCGAACCGGACATTCGTTCGCCGGAGGAGGCCGCGGCCTACCTGAAAAAACTGCACGCCATCCTGCGCTATCTCGACATCTGCGACGGCAACATGCAGGAGGGCAGCTTCCGCTGCGACGCCAATATCTCCCTCAGGCCCGTGGGTCAGACGGAGCTGGGTACCCGCACCGAGCTCAAGAACATGAACTCCTTTAAAAACGTGCAGAAGGCGCTGGAGTTCGAGGTGCGCCGCCAGCGCGACCGGTTGCTGGACGGCGAAAAAATCGTCCAGGAAACCCTGCTCTGGGATGCGGACCGCAACGTGACCAACGCCATGCGTTCCAAGGAGGAGGCCCACGATTACCGTTACTTTCCGGACCCGGATCTGGTGCCGGTGGTAATCGACTCGGCCTGGATCGAGGCGATTCGCGCCATCCTGCCCGAGCTGCCCGATGCCCGGAAGAATCGTTTTATTGAGCAACTGGGGCTGCCGGAAGAGGACGCCTCGGTGCTCACCTCCTCCCGCGAGCTGGCCGATTATTTCGAGGCGGCTTATGCCGGCTACCCAAATGCCAAAAAACTCGGCAACTGGCTGATGACCGAGCTGATGCGGCTGATGAAGGGCGAGGAGGCCATGGATATCAGCCAATGCCCGGTCTCCCCCGAGAATCTGGCCGCTCTTCTGGCCATGATCGACGGAGGCACCATCAGCGGCAAGATCGCCAAGACCGTTTTCGAGGAGATGATGCTCTCCGGCAAGGACCCGGAGAGCGTGGTCAAGGAGAAAGGGTTGGTGCAGATGAGCGACCAGGGCGAGATCATGGCCATGGTCAAAGAGATTATCGCCGCCAACCCCGAGCAGGCGGCGCAGTTTCGGGAAGGCAAGACCAAGGTCATGGGCTTTTTCGTGGGCCAGCTCATGAAGCAGACCGGGGGCAAGGCTAACCCGGGGCTGGCCAATGAGCTATTTGTCAAGGCGCTGGCGGAGTAAGTTGGCTGGGTTGTTCATTTCTTTGCTTGCCCAAAGAAACGAACCAAAGAAAGGGCACCCCGGCACTTGTCCCGCCGAAGCCGGGATGCTCTGTACTCCTCGATGCTGCCGGGGCTTTGCAAACTCGCTACGCTCAAACAGTGCAAATCCCCTTTTCGGCAGCCTCTCCGGTGCTCGGCTGCGTGCCAATGGGGTTTTGGGTAACGTGCCATTGCATAAAAAACCTCCCGGAGTTCTTGGCCAAGCATGGATAAAACCGACTGGCAGAAAAAAGGCGACGGTCATCGGCAGCGGTTGCGGGACAGATTTCTGGCCCACGGCCTGGACGGCTTCACCGACAGCGAGGTGCTGGAGCTGCTTATCGCCCTTGGGACCCCCCGCAAGGATTGCAAGGAGCCAGCCCGTCTGCTGCTCAAACAATTCGGCACCCTGGCCAAGGTCCTGGATGCCAGTCAGGGTGAGCTGGAGCTGGTCGACGGCATCGGGCCGAAAAACGGTTTTGCCCTGCACTTTGTCCAGTCCGTGGCCCGGCGCTATCTCAAGCAGCGGCTGGCGGCCAAGGAATACCTCCGATCCTCGCGCGAGGTGGGGGAGTATCTGGTCCACTCCATGCGCGGGCTTAAGCGCGAGGTGCTGACCGCGGTCTTTCTCGACGCCTCCCTGGCCATCATCGACACCGAGCTGGTGGCGGAAGGAACCCTGGCCAGCAACACCGTCCACCCCAGGGAGCTGATCAGGATGGCCCTGGGTCACCATGCCGCCTCGGTGGTCATCGCCCATAACCATCCTTCCGGCAGCCTGACTCCTTCGGCGGAGGACACCAGGCTCACCCGCCATCTCTTCATCGCCCTGGCTTTTGCCGGGATTCAACTTCTCGATCATCTCATCGTGGGGGAGAGCGAGCAGCCTTTCAGCTTCGCCGACCATGGCTTGCTGGAGGATATCCGCCGTCAGAGCCGGGCGCTGATCGCCGGCGAATGACGGGGCTAGAGACCATGGCCACTGCTTTTACCCCGATCAGCGGCGAAGAGGAGCCCGGTCTTTATCTCCACATCCCCTTCTGCCGGAGCCGGTGCGCTTACTGCTCCTTCAACTCCTATGCCTGCCCGTCGCCCCCCCCCGCTTATCTCGCCGCCCTTGCCGGCCAGATCCGCCATTGGGCCGCTCAGCAGTGGTGCCGGGAGCGGACCTTTACCACTTTGTTCATCGGCGGCGGCACCCCGACCATCTACAAGGGCAGCGAACTGGCCGGGCTGGTTGACCTGTGTCTGAAATCGTTCAACTTCAGGGAAGAGCCCGAGATCACGGTGGAGGCCAACCCGAACACCGTAACCGTGGAGGCGTTGCTTGCCTTGCGCCGCGCCGGAGTCAATCGGCTGAGCCTCGGGGTGCAGGCCTTTTCCGACCGGCTGCTGACCGGGCTTGGCCGGAGCCACACGGTGGCCGAGGCTCATGCCGCCATCGAGGCTGCCCGGCGGGCCGGTTTTGCCAATCTCAACCTGGATCTGATGTACGGCCTGCCTGGGCAGAGCACGGCGGACTGGCGGGACACCCTGGCCCTGGCCCTGGCCTGCGGGCCTGAACATCTGGCCTGCTACGAGCTGACCATCGAAGAGGGGACCCCCTTTGCCCGGCTGGTGGAAAGGGGGGAACTCAGCCTGCCCTGCGAGGAGGAGGCTCTGGCCATGGCCGAGCTTACCCATGCTCTTCTGGCCCGGTCCGTATTAGGGCGTTACGAGATCTCCAACTACGCCGCCCCGGGCCGGGAGTGTTGCCACAACCTTAATTACTGGCGCAACGGCAGTTATCTGGGGCTGGGGGCCGGGGCGGTTTCCTGTCTGTCCGGGTTCCGGTTCGGCACGGTGGCGGAGCCCGAGCAGTTTGCCGGGCTGGTTCAAAAAGGGGAACTCACCCTGGCCGAGGGGGAATGCCTGCCGCTGGCACCCCGCTTCCGGGAAAGCGTGGTCATGGGGCTCAGGCTGCTCGAAGGGGTGTCTTTTGCCCGGCTGCAACGCCAGTTTGGTTTGACGCCGGTGGGCTATTATGGGAAGATGCTGGAGGATCTGCGCTGCCAGGGTCTGATCGAGATTGGCCACGACAGTCTGCGCCTGACCGAGGCCGGCCTGCCAGTGGCCAATCAGGTCTTGGCCCGGCTTGTTTAACGGTAACTGTCCAGCAGCACCCCATCTTGCGGCGATCGGGCCGGCTCACGTACTTGAGGTACGTTTTGCCGTCCCGCTAACCGCAACCTGGGGCACTGCTGAACAGTTACGGTTTGGTGGTTATTGTCATTTCCGGCCTTGAGCTGGATAGTTAATAAGAATAGTGCTGAGGGCTGAGGGCCGAGAGCTGAGTGCAGAGATATGATAATTGAGACAAGGCGGGGTTGTCGGTAATGGCGAAAGAAAAGGCAGCGTATATCTGCACCACCTGCAACGGGGTGTTCAGCAAATGGGCCGGGCAGTGCGAAGGTTGCGGTGCCTGGGATACCCTGGCCGAGCAACAGGCAGCCTCCGGGCCGATCCGCCGTTTTCAGGGCTATTCCGGCGCTCTGGCCAAGGTGCAGACCATGGCCGAGGTGGGCCGTGATGAGCTGGTCCGTTTTTCCACCGGGATGGGCGAGCTGGACCGGGTGCTGGGCGGTGGCCTGGTGCCGGGCTCGGTGGTGCTGATCGGCGGCGATCCGGGGGTGGGCAAGTCCACCGGTCTGCTCCAGGTTTGCTGCAACCTGAGCCTTACCCGTAAATGCCTCTATGTGACCGGTGAGGAGTCGCTCCAGCAGATCGCCATGCGAGCCCGGCGGCTTGGCCTGCCGGATAAGGCCCTCCTTCTGCTGGCGGAGACCAGGGTGGAGGATATCTGCGCCACGGCGCTTAAGGAGCGGCCAGAGGTTCTGGTGATCGATTCCATCCAGACCATGCAGGTGGCGGAGAGCCAATCCGCGCCGGGCAGCGTCAGTCAGGTGCGGGAGTCCGCCGCTCTCCTTACCCAGTTCGCCAAGCAGACCGGGGTGGCCATCTTTCTGGTAGGCCATGTCACCAAGAGCGGCGATCTGGCCGGGCCCAGAGTGCTGGAGCACATCATCGACGTGGTCTGCTACATCGAAGGCGGCGGCGACAGTCGCTTCCGGGTGATGCGGGCGGTGAAGAACCGCTACGGCGCGGTGAATGAGCTGGGGGTCTTTGCCATGACCGACAAGGGGCTGCGCGAGATAGCCAATCCCTCGGCGATCTTTCTCTCCCGCAACGCCGAAGCCATGCCCGGCAGCGTGGTCATGGCGATCTGGGAGGGCAGCCGCCCCCTGCTCGTGGAGATGCAGGCCCTGGTGGACGACAGCCACAGCGAGAACCCCCGGCGGGTGACAGTGGGGCTCGAACAGAATCGGCTGGCCATGCTTCTCGCCGTGCTGCACCGGCATGGGGGGATCGCCACCTATGGCCAGGATGTGTTCATTAATGTGGCGGGCGGGGTGCGGGTCAGCGAAACCAGCGCCGATCTGCCCCTGCTCCTGGCGGTGTTTTCCAGCCTGAAAAACAAGCCCCTGCCCGTGGAGCTGGTGGCCTTCGGCGAGGTCGGCCTCTCCGGGGAGATCCGGCCCGTGCCCAGCGGCCAGGAGCGCTTGCGGGAGGCGGCCAAGCACGGCTTTAAAAAGGCGATTGTCCCCTTGGCCAACGTGCCCAAAGGCGGGATCAAGGGCATGGAGATCATCGGGGTCAAAAAGCTGGCCGAGGCTATAGAGGCGGTCCGGTAAACTGGTTGTCCCGCTGCACCACTTCGGGCCCCGAACCGGTTTGTAAACAGCGTCAAATTTGATGGTCTCGTAACAAGGGAAAAAGGTCACAGGTCCGAGACACAAAATTAAATGGTTACGCAGCGACAACCGTTGTAATCGCGGCTTTTTGCGATTTCAACAAATTTGGGGGAAGGAGACTTTTGCCTTGACAGCAGACGGCGGCCTGCTAGTATTTACCTCTTTAATGAAGGCATAAAAAATCCAGATAATTACGGGAATCAAGCCATGAAAAAGATGCGCAGTGATGCAATACGCAAAGGGGTGGAGCGGGCGCCGCATCGGTCCCTGCTCAAGGCCATGGGCTACACCAACGAAGAGATCAGCCGGCCTCTGATCGGCATTGCCCACGCCCATAACGAGATCATTCCCGGCCACATGCACCTCGACAAGATCCTCGAAGCGGTGAAAACCGGGATCCGCATCGCGGGAGGTACCCCCATCGCCTTCGGGACCATCGGGGTCTGCGACGGTATCGCCATGAACCACCCGGGCATGAAATATTCCCTGGCCAGCCGCGAGATCATCGCCGATTCGGTGGAGATCATGGCCATGGCCCACCCTTTTGACGCCCTGGTGATGATTCCCAACTGCGACAAGGTGACGCCCGGCATGCTCATGGCCATGCTGCGGGTCAATATCCCGGCGATCATGGTGAGCGGCGGCCCTATGCTCACCGGGCGTTTTCGCGGCAAGGAGGTGCATCTGGTCAGCGTCTTCGAGGGGGTCGGCCGGGTGAAGGCCGAAACCATGAGCCTGGAAGAACTGGCCGAACTTGAAGATCACGCCTGCCCAGGCTGCGGTTCCTGCGCCGGGATGTTCACCGCCAATTCGATGAACTGCCTCACCGAGGCCATCGGCCTAGGCCTGCCGGGCAACGGCACCATTCCGGCGGTGGCTGCCGCCCGGATTCGCCTGGCCAAAGAGGCGGGCATGGCGGTGATGCGGCTGCTGGCCGAGGATATCCGCCCCCGGGATATCGCCACCCGGGCGGCCTTTGAAAACGCCATGGCCATCGACATGGCCCTGGGCTGCTCCACCAATACCGTCCTTCACGTGCCCGCCATCGCCAAGGAAGCAGGGGTGGATCTGCCCCTGGCCCTGTTCAACGAGGTGAGCGAGCGGGTGCCCCATCTCTGCAGTCTGATCCCCGGCGGGCCCCACAGCCTGCAGCAGCTGGACGAGGCCGGCGGCGTGCCGGCGGTGATGTGCGAACTGCTCAATACCGGGGCCGGGCTTAATCTGGAGGTCATGACCGTTACCGGCAAAACCCTGGGTGATAACCTGGAAAAGGTCAGGGTGCGGGATGCCGACATCATCCGGCCTGCGGATGAGCCTTACCACAAATTCGGCGGTATCGCGGTACTCTACGGCAACCTGGCCCCGGACGGTTGCGTGGTCAAGCAGTCGGCGGTAGCCGAAGAGATGCTCAAGCACAGCGGGCCGGCCCGGGTGTTCGACTCCGAGGATACTGCGCAGGCTGCCATTCTGGGCGGCGGGATCAAGGCCGGGGACGTGGTGGTCATCCGCTACTGCGGCCCCAAGGGCGGCCCCGGCATGCCGGAGATGCTTTCCCCCACCTCGGCCATTGTCGGCATGGGGCTTGGCAAGAGTGTGGCCCTGATCACCGACGGCCGTTTCAGCGGCGGCACCCAGGGGGCCTGTATCGGCCATGTCTCGCCGGAAGCGGCGGACGGCGGCCTCATTGCCCTGGTCGAGGAGGGAGACCGGATCACCATTGATATCAGGCACAAGTCCATCGAGCTGAGCGTGGCGGAGGAGATTCTGGCCCAGCGGCAGAGCAAATGGCAACCGCCCGCGCCGAAGATCACCCGCGGCTACATGGCCCGTTACGCCAGATTGGTGACCTCCGGCAGCACCGGCGCGGTTCTGAGGGATGATGCCTGCAACCGGCAGGCGGATTGATGGCAGGAACAGAGCATGGGGCGTTAAGCCAGTCTGCGTTTTGTCTCGTGCCTGAAGGGGAAGACAAGGCCGAGAAACGGGTAAATCCAGGCGTTGTTCTGTGCGGCATCGTGGCGGCGTTGGCCGCCCTTGTCCCCGTCCCCGCGTCGGCCGGGGTCATTCCTTGGGAGATCACGGCGAACAGCCTCGTTCATCTCAATGATCCGGACACTATTCTGGCCGAGGGCAATGTTATTGTGACCCGGCCCAGGAGTCAGGGGTCCGACAGCATGTTTATCCGGGCGGATTGGGCTCGTTACGATGTGGCGCACGGTACGATCAAGGCCCGGGGCAACGTCTATATCCTTTCGGGCGCGGACGAGATCACCGCCGTCAGCGTGGATCTCGATCTTGAGGCTGAGACCGGCACCTTTACCGACTCCACCATCTTTATGGCCGAGAGCCATATGTATGTCACCGGGCAGGAGGTGGCTAAAACAGCGGAGTTTAGCTATATCCTGAAAAATGGCTGGGCCACCGCCTGCAAGCCGGAGGAGGGCAAAAGCCCCCCCTGGTCGTTTACCAGCAACACCACCAGGCTCACCCTGGACGGCATGGCTCAGATGAGCAACGTCGTCTTTCAGGTAAAGGACGTTCCTCTGGCTTACACCCCTTACTTCACCTTTCCCGCCAAGACCAAAAGGGAAAGCGGCGTACTTTTCCCGGAATGGTCTAACTCGAGCCGGAGCGGCTTTGGCCTCATGGTTCCTGTTTTCTTCAATATCTCGCCCAGCACTGATATCACCCTCTATCCAGGCTACCTCTCCAAAAGAGGCGTCCAGTATGGAGGAGAGTTCCGCTATGTGAAAGGGGTTGCGTCCTATGGCACGTTGATGCTCAATTATCTGCACGATGATCTTGTCGATGGCGAGAATTTCGTAGATGAATACAAGCAGGACGGGCTCATCCGGAGCGAGGCCGACCGTTACTGGCTTCGAGGCAAGGCTAACCATGATTTCGGCAGTAACCTGACCGGCAGACTTGATCTTGATTTGGTCTCCGACCAGGATTACCTGCAGGAATTCAAGGGAGGCTTCATGGGCTTTGCGGCTAACAAGCTCCAGTTCCTTGATGAGTTTGGCCGGGATCTGCAGGAGGAAACGATTCTTGAGCGGGAATCTTCTCTGCAACTGGTCAAGTCCTGGCCCAATATGGTCGCCAGCGGCGAACTGCGAACCAGGCAGGATACCCGCCATGAGATTGGGTTGGTGGCGGGGGAACAGATTGCTCTCCCCCGGACAACCAGCCCCCTGCAGGCATTGCCCCGGCTGGATTTCGCCGGGCGTCGACCCATCCGCGGGACAAGGATGAGCGTGGCCTGGGAGTCGGAGTACGTTAATTACTGGCGAGAAGAGGGGGTCGGCGTCCAGCGGGTTGATTTGCATCCCAGGCTGATCTCTTTTCTGCCGCGGAGTGGCTGGTTTGAGGGGAGGCTTAGCGGCGGGGTGCGGGAAACGGCCTACCAGCTTGAATCGTACGGGGATTCCTCCTGGGACAAGGATAATTTTCAGGACAGGCAGGCCTATGATTTTACCGGGAATATCGCAACTATCCTGCAGCGGGATTTTGCGCTGGGCAACAGCGGCTGGCTCGAGCATCTGGTGCGCCCCAACCTCATCTATGAATATTTGACCAGAACCAGGGAGCTGCCAAGTTTTACGGAAGATCTAACTCTTGATAACACCCCAGGCTATTTTGACAGTGTGGACCGGCTGGAGCGAAAAAACTGGCTGACCTGGCAGCTCAATAATTACTTTACCCTGGGCGGCATTGATAAAAAGGGCGATTCCTGGACCCGCAATTCAGGGGTGGGCAAGATTCTCCAGACCTATGACCTGCGGCAGGAAAACCCGGAAAGTTCAGGCTTGCCGGCGGACGGCAAGCGCTATGCCTGGTCTGACCTTAGAGTTGAAGCGGCAGTATCCCCGCTGCCGGACTGGACCCTCGGTTACCAGACTAATGTGAGCATGTACGGGAAAGGTGTTACCCGGTATGAGCTGATCAACCAGTACAGTCTCGCCGGCGGGCAGACCTTCGGCCTTAATTACCGGTATCTGAAGGACAGCGGGATGATCGCCCCTTATTTTTATACCGAACTTGGCGAGTCGGCCCATGACTTGATCGGCTCGGTGGGGATGCCCCTGAGCGAAACGCTTACTGCTTCCGCCTATCTGGTCAAGTCATTTTCCGATAGACATACGGTGGAATCCAGGGCTCGTCTGATCTATAAACCCGCTTGTTGGATGATGGAGATGGAGATCAGCAAAACCGTCGACGATCATCGGGTGATGGTGATTTTTTCCCTTGATGGGGTGGGCCGGGCTCTCCGTTTCGGCCGGGATCTCTGATCATGTTGCGGGATGGAGCGTTGAAGCCATGACCGCGGTCTATTACGATGTCTTCAATGGTGATGCGGACGGCATCTGCGCCCTGCACCAGCTTCGCCTGGCCGAGCCTCGGGAAGCCACCCTGATAACCGGGGTCAAACGGGATATCCGCTTGCTGGACCGGGTGGCCGGGGTGCGGGGGGCGGAACTCACCGTGCTGGACATCTCCCTGGAGAGCAACCGGGCGGCCTTGCGGCAACTGCTTGAATCCTGCCGGGTTTTCTATGTGGATCATCATTATGCCGGGGAGCTGCCGCCCAGCCCCAACCTGATCGCTCATCTCGATCCCAGTCCCGAGGTCTGCACCGCTCTCCTGGTTGATACCCTGCTGGGCGGTCGTTTCCGGGGTTGGGCCGTGGCCGCCGCCTTTGGCGACAACCTGCATGCCTCGGCCCGCAAGGCCGCCGCGCCCCTGCATCTGGCCGAGGGTCAGGTGGAAAGATTGCGGGAGCTGGGCGAGTTGATGAACTACAACGGCTACGGCCGGGAGGTGGCTGATCTGCATCTGCCGCCCCAGACTTTATATGCGGCGGTAAAACCCTACACCGACCCATTAATTTTTTGTGAAGAGGCCCAGGTTCTTGCTCTGCTGCGCCAGGGGTTTGCCGATGATCTGCGGCGGGCTCACGCGGTGTCGCCCCTGCGGGAAACAGCCTGGGGCCGGATTTTCGCCTTTCCCGCAGAAAAATGGGCCAGCCGGATCGCCGGGATATTCAGTAACGAAAAGGCCAGGGAAAGAGGGGAGGCGGCCCACGCCCTGCTGGTGGACAATGGTGACGGCAGCTTCATGGTCAGTGTGCGCGCGCCTCTTGCCCGGCGTATCGGGGCCGACAGTCTGTGCCGCGCTTTTCCTACGGGCGGCGGCCGGGCGGCGGCGGCCGGAATCAATGCCCTGCCTGCCGGGCAGGTTGAGGAGTTTTTTATGAAATTTTTTGAGGTATTTTCCCCATGAGGATTTCTCTGACCAATAGAACCGTGCTTGCTCTCTCCTTGCTGCTGTCCGGGGTCAACTTTTTCTGCCTGCCGGGTTTGGCCGCAGCCGGGGCGGGAGAGGTGACGCCCCTGGCGGCCGAGCTGGTTGAGGACGGACAGGCCATTGATCTTTCCAGCCCGCGTTATCAGGAGCTTTTGCAGGAGCTGGCGACGGGGTATGGTTTTGACAAGGAAGAGCTGGAACGGATCTTTGCCGGAGTAGCCATCAAGAAACGGGTGCTGGAGCTCATGGATACCCAGTGGGAGGCAAAGCCCTATTTTGAGTATTTCCCCAAGTTTATCACCCCGCAGATAATCGGACGGGGAAAGAGGCTGCTTGCCGAACACCGTGAGGTGCTGGACCGGATTGAAAATGAGCTCGGGGTCGAGCGGGAGATTGTCGTAGCCATCTGGGGGATCGAAAGCAAATTCGGCGCCCACAAGGGGGCCTTCGGCATGTTCCAGACCCTCAACACCATGTTTGACGCCTATCCCCGCCGAAGCAAGTTCTACCGGAAGCAGTTGATCGAGTACCTCCTGCTTTGCCGGGAAAACGGGGTTGATCCGCTGACCATCACCGGCTCTTATGGCGGGGCCTTTGGTCAGACCCAGTTCATCCCCTCAAGCTTCAGACTCTATGCCGTGGATTTTGACGGAGATGGCCGCCGCGATGTCTGGGAATCGGTGCCCGATGTCCTGGCCAGCATTGCCAACTATCTCCAGAGATTCGGCTGGACCTTTAACGCCCCTGTTTACCGGGAGATCGGCGTAAGTCTGAAAGGGGAGACGCTGGAAAAGGCCTATGCTCAGGGACGGAAGGGCTTTGTCTCCCGTGCGGCGGTGGAAAAGATTCAGAATGTTGAGCTGCCGCCATCCCCGGAGAACAAGGAGCTGACCATTGTCGGCCTTGAATTGCCGGATGGCGGTATGCGGTACGTGGCAGGCTATCCGAACTTCCAGGCGATCACCAAATGGAACAACGCCAACCGCTACGCCATGGCGGTCAGCGAGCTGGCGGAAAAACTTAAGGAATAGTAACTATCAAGCAGCACCGCATCTTGTGGCGATCGGGTCGGCTCACGTAACTCGATGTTCGCTTCGCCGTCCCTCTTCCCGCAACCTGAAGTACTGCTGAATAGTTACGGTTTGATGGGTCGAGCCTCTTTCCGGCAGCTGCGGCACAGCGAAACAGTTACGGGTTTTTGCTCTTTTTCTGTTTACCGTTGTCCGCGCCTTACCGTTTAAAATATCGCTCGGTTTCCCCCTTGACCACCTGAGCCAGCAACAGCAAGCCGACAATGTTGGGGATGGCCATCATCCCGTTCATCAGGTCGGAAAAATTCCAGACGAATTCCAGCTTCATCATTGCCCCCACGACCACCACCGCTACGAAGACTACCCGGTAGGGGGCAATGGCGCGGCGGCCCGCCAGATACTCGATGGCCTTTTCCCCGTAGTAATTCCAGCCGATCAGGGTGGAGTAGGCGAAAAGCGCCGTGGCTACGGCGACAATTATTACCCCGCTCTGCCCCAGGGTCTCGCCGAAACTGGCGCTGGTCAGTTCCCCCGGCGCCACCCCTTCCAGCCAGGCGTGGCTGGTCAGAATCACCATGGCGGTCATGGTGCAGACCACCAGGGTGTCGATGAAGGTTTGAGTCATGCTCACCAGCGCCTGTTTTACCGGATCCTTGGTTCGGGCGGCGGCCGCGGCAATGGGCGCCGAACCAAGACCTGATTCGTTGGAAAAAACTCCGCGGGCGATCCCGTAGCGCATGGAGGCGGCGACCATTGAGCCGGCAAAGCCGCCGCTGGCAGCAATGGGGTTGAAGGCGTGGTAGAAAATCAGGCCCAGGGCGTGGGGGATTTCGCCGGCATTAAGGGCCAGCACCAGCAGCGAAGCGCCGGTGTAGCCGACGATCATGAACGGCACCAGAAACGAGGTGAACCTCCCGATGGACTTGATGCCCCCCAGGATCACCAGGCCGGTAAGCAGCATCAGGATGGTGCCGGTGAGCCAGGGTTCGATGTGGAAGGTCGATTGAAAGATGCTGGCCACTGCATTGGCCTGGGTCATATTGCCGATGCCGAAGGTCGCCAGGGCGGTGAACAGGGCGAAGAGCCAGGCCAGCTTGGGCAGACCAGCGCCCTTGGCCAGATAGTACATGGGGCCGCCGCGCATGCCGTGTTCCCCTTTTTCCCGGTATTTCACGGCCAGCACCGCTTCCGCGTACTTGGTGGCCATCCCCACCAGCCCGGTCATCCACATCCAGAAGACTGCTCCCGGCCCGCCGATGCTGATGGCGGTCGCCACCCCGACGATGTTACCAATCCCAACCGTGGCCGCGAGTGCAGTCATCAGCGCGGCAAAATGGCTGATGTCGCCGTCGCCGGTGTGCTCCTTGTGCCAGATCAACCGCATGGCGTGGGGCAGGGCGCTAAACTGCATGCCGCGCAGGATCACGGTCAGGTACAGGCCGGTGCCCACCAGCAGGGTGAGCATGGGAGGGCCCCAGATCCAGCCGGAAAGGGTGGAAATCAACAGTTCGATGGATTCCATGGCGTGCCTTTGGTGAGAGGGTTTGAAAGAAAAAGCAGTTTTCTCGGTCAAAATACCTGAAAAGGCGGGGGATGCAAAGGGGAATGAATAGTGTAGAGTGCAGAAAGGAACCGAGAAAATACCCGATTGCCTGGAGCTTGTCCGCCCGGAAACAGTCTCATTCAGGATAAAGATTCCGACGGAGAGGATGGGCCGGGGTTCTGGCCTTTTAAGATTTTCTCTGCGCGGTGGTACGTAAATTGCTTGTTATTTTATGGCCCGGTAGGAGTTAATCTTGGTGCTTACCTTGACTTCTTTTGTGCTGACAAGGGGGGGCGAAATGTCATGTTTGACGAGCGGTTCTGTCCGGCCGTGTTGAGTTTTCCCTGCCCCCCTCTCCTTGACCGCACTGGGAAACAACATTAGATTGCAAAATTGGGAGATGGGAAATTGTTTTTCCCCGCAGTCGAGCAATGTTGCAAGAAGCTGCTTTCTCATGTTGCAGGGTTTGTTGCGCCATGGTGTTAAGTTTTTTGTAACCGTTCAGCAGTGCCGCAGTTTTGGTACTTTGGCGGCCGCCCCGGTGACGGTTACAGTTTTTTAAATTTCTGCCCCTGAAGAACGATGAAAAACCAGAAAGACCAGTCCGTCCGGATGAGCATTCTCGTCCCCCTGTCTTTGACCATTGCCGTATTGTTGGGCGCTTTTCTTTACAGCTCCTACCATATCCGCGCCAGGCAGGGTCTCGATGACATGCAGCATCGTGATGAAACGACCCAGCTGTTCCTGAAGGAACTTCTTGAGCGGCAGTCGGCACAGATGAGAGGGATTCTTTCCCAGCTGACCCTTGACAAGGGACTTCGGGAGGCCATGCGCAAGGGGGACCGCGAAGCGCTCTATAACCTCAGTATGCCAGTTTTTCGGCAAATTAAGCAGCATCACGGGATCACCCATTTTTATTTCAATGATCCGGGCGGCAAGGTGTTTCTCCGGCTTTACGACCCCAAGAAATTTGGGGATCGGGTCGAGCGGGTCACCTTCAAGATGGCGGCAGAGGAGAATGCCGTTAAGTCCGGGTTGGAACTGGGCCGGCTGGGGACGCTTTCCTACCGTACCGTCATGCCGTGGATAGTTGATGGACAGCTGCTCGGTTATCTTGAACTCGGCATGGAGGTAGATTTTTTGCTGAGGAAATTGAAGGAGGTCGTCAAGGATGATTTTTTGGCGACAGTTCCAAAACAACTGATCACCCGGAAATCATGGAGCCGCGGCAGGAGGATGTTCAACTATCCGGTTGACTGGGACACTTTTCCGGAGGATGTTATTTCCGCTTCCACCCTGGGCGAGGATTTCACTGAAAGTATAGCGCGCGACATGAAATCCCCAAGGGTCAAGAAAGCCTTGTTTGCCCGGGAATTTTCCCATCTATCTTTTGGCCGCAGGGATTACCGGTTTCGGGCGGTACCCTTGTTCTCCCAAGGCGGCCAGGATATCGGCAAACTATATATTCTTCATGATTTTACGTATGAAAACAGGGAGTTCCGTTCTTTTGTGTTGCGTATTCTTTTGTTCAGTATCTTACTCTGCCAAATCATGTTTGTTTTTGCCTACAACATTCTCGGCCGGATGGACAGACGGCTGTCTCTGGCCAGGGAGCGGCTTGCCGCTGAGATCGACAAGGTAAAAGCGATGAATACCTCCATGGAGGTGGAGATAGCCCAGCGCCATAACGCCGAAATGGAGTTGAAAAAGCTCAACGACGACCTTGAAACCAGGGTTGCGCGGCGCACCATGTCCCTGGAAAAACTGAACCGGGATCTGGAAACCAATCGCGCCGCGCTTGACCAGGCCTGCCAGGATCTGCGGGAAAAGCATTCCACCATCCTCCACCAGGAGAAAATGGCCTGCATCGGCCAGCTTGCCGCCGGGGTCGCGCACGACATCAACAATCCCATGGGCTTTATCTCGAATAACCTCACCGAGCTGAGCGGTTATTCCGACACTCTCTTCCGGTTCATTATTTTTCTCGAGTCCGTTCTCCGGGAAAAGTGCGACAACGAGGAGGCAAAGGCCGCGGTGGCCGCCTTGCGGAACCAGCTCCAGATCGACACGGTCATGAACGACATGGGAGAAATGATTGATGAATCGCTGGAGGGAAGCGATCGGGTCAGCAGGATCGTCAAGAACCTGCGCAATTTTTCCCGGATCGACGACCAGGATTACAGCATGGCGGATGTGAACGAATGCCTGGAAAGCACCATCAACATCGTATGGAACGAGTTGAAATACAAGGCGAAGGTTGTCCGTGATTACGGGGACATTCCGCAGATCCCATGTTATCCTGGGCAGTTGAATCAGGTATTCATGAATCTGCTCCTCAATGCGGCCCAGGCCATCGAGCACTATGGCACGATCACGGTCAGAACCTGGGTTTCAGCCGTCGGCGCCATCGTGATCAGCATCTCCGACACGGGTACCGGTATTGCTGCCGAACATCTTACGAAAATTTTCGAACCGTTCTTCACCACCAAGGAAATCGGCAAGGGGACCGGCTTGGGCTTGAGCATCACCTACGACATCATCAAGCAGCATCATGGCGAAATTTCCGTGGATAGCGAACTCGGCACGGGCACAACCTTCACCGTTACGCTCCCCTTGGCGGGGGGCGGGATGACCGCGGAACAGGGGGCAGGATGATGCAACGCCTTCTCTGCGTGGACGACGAACCGTTTATATTAACGTCTCTGCAGCGTTCATTCAGGAACGAAGGGTATGAGCTTTTTTTCGCCGCCTCAGGGGGGGAGGCCCTGGAGATTATGGAGCGGGTGACGCCCATCCAGGTCGTTCTTTCCGATTTTCAGATGCCGGGGATGAACGGCCTGGATTTTATCCGGCTGGTCAAGGCCAACCGACCGCAGGTGGTCTGCATCATTCTCACCGGATATGCTGATTTGCGGCAGCTTGCTTCCGCCCTCAACGAGAGGTGCATCTTCGACCTGGTCCACAAGCCGTGGGATCGCGCCGTGCTGCGCCGGACGGTGGCCAGAGCCATGAGGCAGTACGAAATCGATGCGGCAGCCTGCGCCGCCGTTGTCGATGCAGGCAAATGAGGAGCCCGGCGATGTCACGGAAAACGAAAATTCTTTTTGTCGACGACGAGCCGGCCTACCGGCGCTCTTTCGCCGTCAGGCTGCGCAGGCATGACGAGCATGCCTATGAGGTGGAGACCGCCGAGGACGGCGTCGAGGCTCTGGAAAAGCTGGCGGCTTTTGCCGCCGACATTGTGTTCACCGATTTTCTTATGCCGCGCATGGACGGCATGACCCTGCTGGCCGAGATCCGAGAACGTTATCCCGCCATATTCGTGGTGATGCTGACCGGGGTTGGCGATACCCGGCAGGTGGTGGCGGCCATGAAAGCCGGAGCCTACGACTACATCCTCAAGCCCTTCGATTTCCCGATGATCATCAATGCCATCGAGAAACTGGTGGCGCACCGGACCATCCTTGACCGGGGCGAGGAGTTGCGCCGCGCCGGCACCGGTCAGCCCGCCTTTGAGAATATCATCGGCCAGGATCAGAAGATGTTCGAGCTTTATGAAAAAATCAACCAAGTGGCCCAGAGCAACGCCGCGGTCCTGATCACCGGCGAGTCTGGCACCGGCAAGGAGTTGATTGCCGCGGCCATCCACAGCAAGAGCACCAGGAGCGATCGGCCCCTGGTGCAGGTCAACTGCGCCTCTCTCACCGAGACCCTGATCAACAGTGAGCTCTTCGGCCATGAAAAAGGCGCTTTTACCGGGGCCGTGGCCCGTAAGCGCGGGTTTTTCGAGCAGGCCGACGGCGGCACCCTGTTTCTTGACGAATTCGGCGATATTCCCATGGCCACCCAGGTCGCCCTGCTCCGCGTTCTGGAGCTGGGCACCTTTCAGCGGGTTGGCGGCACCGAGACTATCCGGGTGGACGTGCGGTTGATTTGCGCCACCAACCGCAACCTGCTTCAGGCGGTGCGTGACAAGCTGTTCCGCGAGGATCTCTATTACCGGATCAATGTCGTGGCCCTGGAGGCTCCCTCCCTGCGGGAGCGCAAATCAGACATCCCCCTGCTGGCCAACTTTTTTTTCGAGAAGTATTGCGCGGAAACCGGCAAGCCGTTTTATGCCATTCCCAGGGCGATTCTCGATCACCTCAAAGAGTATGCCTGGCCCGGCAACGTGCGGGAGCTGGCCAACGCCATGGAGCATGCCGCGGTCTTCAGCCGCGGCCAGGAACTTTCCCTGGCTGATCTGCCGCCGGAGATCCGGCAGCCACAGGCCGTGACGGATCTTGCCCTGCGCCTTCCCACCGCCTCCTTGGCCAAGGCCGAGGAGGCCCTGATCCGCAAGGTTCTCGAGGAATGCCAGTGGAACCTCAAGCAGGCGGCTCAATCCCTGGATATTGCCCGCGGCACCCTTTACTCCAAGATCGAAAAATACGGCATCCAAAAACCATTCTGAGTCGGACGGTCAGTTTGTCCGCCTGTTGAAAAGGTTTATGTCGTAACTTGAACATCTTTTCCTCCCCCCGCTCCCGACTCAGCTTTCAGCACTCAGCACTCAGCACTCAGCCCACAGCCCACAGCGTTCAGCAAAACCGGGACTGTCCCCGGCCCCATCGGGGGCTGTCCCAGGCTTTTGCGAGTTGAAGCCACAGCAGTTACAAAAAGCCTAAAACTCAGACTTTTGTAGTGTTGGCCACCATGGTTGCATCAAACCCGTAAACTTCCGGGACAGCCCCCGATAAGGCCGGGGACAGTCCCAAGTTTACTCAGCACTCAGCACTCGGAACTCAGCCCCAGCTCTCTTTTCCTGGCCTAGTGGCCTGTTATGGAGTGCCGGAAATTGAGCAGATCCTTGTTTTGCTAAAAAATCTTGTTATTTCGATAGGTTGAACTTCGTTGGACCGCCAGGACATGCCGGGAATTGAACAATTCCAGTCTCCGCTACCTGGGCAAGGGGATCGATGAGAGGTGAGTCGCAGGCGGCGCCATGTTATTCAAGTGGTAACATGTTGATTTTATGTGATTTATTTTTTGTTTTTTCTGTTGGCACGCTGCTTGCTTAATGAGCTGGCAACGGGAACGAAACAGATGGCAGTTTTCCCCAGAGGCAAGAAGCAAGAGAAAAAGGGGCCGCCGGTTTCAAGACCGGCGGCAAAATATCCTCCGCAAAAAGTAAACCCGCTGTAAGGCGGGGGCACAAAGCCAACGGGTCCTGGGGCACAGGACGGCCGGGTTACCGGAGATCACAGAGGGAAGGAAAAATATTTCCGGAGGATGAACAGATGAAAAAAGTAATTTTTACGGCAGCGGTAATGGCAATGGTGGCAGGTGGCGCATCCATGGTAATGGCGGCAGCGGCCAATGACGGCCAGGGTATTCTCGGCAGCTCCCATGATTTTTCCGACGGCACCCTGCTGGCCGCCAAAACCGGAGCTACCGTCACCAATGAAGCCTGGAACACTCGCGGCGAGGTGTGCCGGGTTTGTCATGCCCCCCATGATAAGAACCGCACCCGTTACACCGACGGTCTGCTCTGGAACCATCAGGTATCCGATGTATCCTTCACCATGTACAGCTCCGAGACTCTCCAGGGCGTAGTGGACGCAAGCCCCACCGGCAGCACCAAGCTCTGCATGGGTTGTCATGACGGCGTCACCGCCATCGACACCTTTGACAGCCTGACCGGCTCCACCGCCATCACCGCTTATGCCAATACCAGCATCGTCATGGGCGCCAGCGCCGGCCACCTGGATGGCAACCATCCGGTCTCCATCACCTACCCCACGACCGATGCCGAGCTGCATGCTCCCGCCACCGCCACCTGGAAGAACGGCAACACCGTCGCCTCTACCCTGCAGGACGGCAAGGTCCAGTGCTCCACCTGCCACGATGTCCACAACAAGGACACCTACGCCGGTTCCTCCCTGCTACGGACCGGGAACAAGATCGACGCAGTCGGAGGCGCCACCGCCTCCGGCCTCTGTCTGACCTGTCACAACAAGTAAGTCCGGGGGATGTTCTCCTGATTTGCAGTGAATTTGCCTCTCAGGAGGAGGGCCGAACGGCCCTCCTCCTGAACCTGTTTGCCGCCGCGGCAAAGGAGGGATGGGATGCAATGTTTGATGAGCAGGATCAAGGGGATCTTGTCGCCGGCTCCGGCCGGTTTTTCCGGCGTACTCACCGTCTTGTTCGCCCTTTGCTGTCTGGCGCCTTGGGCATTGCCGGCCCAGGCCGGCAATGCCCAGGGAATCAGGGGCAGTGTTCATGATTTCAGTGATGAAGAATGGTCGACCGAGCGGGAAATATGCAATGTCTGTCACGCCCCCCACGACAAGGGCCGCGATCGCTACAAGAACGGCCTGCTTTGGAATCATACCCTGAGCAGCGCCACCTACGTAATGTACAGCAATGGTTTCAGCGAGACCCAGACCCATGCCGCCGCCAGTCAGCCCACCGGCAACTCGAAACTCTGCCTGGGCTGCCATGACGGCACCGTGGCCCTGGACAGCTTCGACCGCTATGCCGGAGATCCCGATCTGGTCATGGGCAATATCAGTCCGCTGAAGAGAGTGCCAAGGGTGATGTCCGGCTCCGAGCTCGACCTGCGCGGCACCCATCCGATTTCGGTTTCTTATGCCGGCGATGATCCGGCGCTGCATCCGGCCACCAACACCTGGCCGGGCGGCCGGACCATTGCCCAAACCCTGGAAGACGGCAAGGTGCAATGCTCCACCTGTCACGATGTCCATAACGGGCCAGAGTCGGTGGCCGGCACCATGCTGTTGCGTGCTGCGAACAGCTTGGCTCTTGGGAGTGAAGCGGCTTCGGGGCTGTGCCTGACCTGCCATAATAAGTAGGGAACCGCGGCTGGGCAGGGCTGGCGGCGACTGCTATAATCATCTTTAATCCCGAGACGGACAGGCCGGCTTTGCCGGCCTGTCCGTCTCGGGATTTTTGCCGTTCCTGGTGGCGCCTTTGCTGCCGGGAATTTTGCCGCGGCTGGTTTATCCTCATCCCGGTCGCCTGGCCGGTTTTTTCTGGAGCTTGATGCGTTGATGCTCGATACCTGCACCCATCTGATGGGCACTTGGTTGATCTCCAAGGATTGTCTCCGGCCATGCCGGGGGATGATCCCGGTTTGCTTGCTGCTCTGCATCCTCCTGCCGGTGTCCGCCTCCGCGGCCGTCCGGGCGGCAAGTAAGCCCGTGGCCCTGAAACCGGGCCAGCCCTGCCTCGACTGCCACGGCAAACTGAACAAACAGAAATATATCCATTCAGCCACCGAGGGGGGGCAGGGATGTGCCACCCTCTGTCACGAGCAGGCTGACCCGGCCCAACACCGGTTCGCACCGCCGCCGGCGCCCATAGGCCCGCTCTGCCTTGGCTGCCACGATCAGGTCGTTTCAGCCAAGGACACCCATAAGCACCCGCCGGTGGCGGACGGCGATTGCACCGCCTGTCATGATCCCCATCAATCTGACCGGGCCAAATTGCTCCGCGGCGCCTACCCGGAGACCTTTTACCAGGCATACAGCGAGGCGGCCTACGAACTCTGCCTGAACTGCCATGACGCCGCGGCTTTCAAGGTGCCCCGCACCACGACGGCCACCGCTTTCCGCAATGGCGATCTCAACTTGCACCAACGCCACGTCAACAAGAAAAAGGGCCGCAGCTGCAAGGCCTGTCACGACCTGCACGGCGCGCCCCAGCCGCACCTGATCGCCTCGGCGTTCCGCTTCGGCGAACGCGGCCTCTCGATTGCCTACGAGACCACCGACAACGGCGGCAGCTGTGTGACCAGCTGCCATGTCAAGGTCTCCTACGACCGGCTGACCCCGGTCAACAATCCCCTACGCACCTCCCCTCGGCCGGGGCAGGACGCCGTTTTGGAAAAATTAACCCCGCCCGTTCAGGGGCAGAAGAAATAATTATCCTACCACAGGAGGTTGTTCATGTTACGTGCCGCATCGTTGATTACTTTATGCCTGTTTGGACAATTGCTGGCCGGTTGCGCCACCACCGCGCCGCAGAAAACGGAGACCGTCTTTTATCCGCCCCTGCCCCAGCAGCCGCGTCTCCAGTTTCTGACCACTATTTCCACCGAGGATGATCTGGGGAAAAAGGCATCAGCCTTTCGGGAATTCGTGGTCGGCAAGGAGCAGGCCCTCAAGGGGATCGCCCGGGCCCTGGACGTGGGCAGTGTCAAGGGCAAACTCTACGTCTCCGATCAGACCTTCAAGCGGATCATCATCATCGATCTGGTAAAAGGCGAATTTGCCGCCCTCAAGGATGGGAAGTCCGGTGGCCTCAAGGAGCCCTTCGGCCTGCATGTCACAGCCGACGGCTTCAAGTATGTCGCCGACGGGGATCGCAAGCAGGTGGTGGTCTTTGGCCCGGACGACGCTTTTGTCCGGACCTACGGTAAGGAGGGACAGTTCGAGCGGCCCCTGGACGTGGCGGTGTTCGGCGAGCGGGTCTATGTGGTTGACAACCCCAGGCACACAGTCCTGGTGCTGGACAAACAGAGCGGTGAAACCGTGCAGACCATCGGCGGCCGCGGCACGGAAGCGGGCAAGATGGACCGTCCCAGCCATGCCCGGGTTGACCGGCAGGGCAACCTCTTTGTCAACGATTCCTTCAATTTCCGCATCCAGAAGTTCGACCCGGCGGGCAACTACCTGAAGGAGTTCGGCTATTCCGGCGCCACCCTGGGCGGCTTCGCCCGGCCCAAGGGGCTGGACCTCTCTCCGGACGGTAAGCAGCTCTATGTGGTGGACGCCGCCTTTGAAAATGTCCAGATTTTTGATGAGGAGTCCACCGATGTGCTGCTTTTTTTCGGCGCTTTCGGCAATGTCCCCGGCAGCCTCTACCTGCCTTCGGCTCTCTTTATCGACGACAAGAATCTCGACTATTTCCAGCGGTACGCGGACAAGGATTTCAAGATTCGCTACCTGGTCATCGCCAGCAGCCTGTTGGGCGAGAAAAAGCTGAACATCTACGGTTTCGGCGACTGGATCGGAGAAAAAACGCCGGAAATGGCGCCTAAGCCGCCGCGCGCGCCGGAGAAGGATGACAAGAAGTCCGCTAAACCTGTCAAGCCTGCCAAGAAGCCGGATGCCGCGAAATAATTACCGCTTACTGTTGGCCGGGCTGCTGCCGGCCCTGCTCGCCATACTTGCCGGCGGTTGCAGTCGTGCGGCCCGCCATGATGTGCTGACCTTTTTTTTCACCGGGGTGCCCCCCCTGGATGGGGGGGGGGGGAAGGGGGCCGGGGCGCCAAGGGCCCCGACCGTTGTTTGGGTTTTGGTGAAAAGGGCCCTGAAGGAAAAGCGCCGGGCCGAACGGGACCGGGCCGCCGCGCTGGGGCC
>Ga0172380_10002698_pt1 | contig 26533 bp, 24 predicted proteins | sample Leawe162metaG_FD_119747 | JGI IMG/M metagenome (GOLD analysis project Ga0172380, IMG submission 119747) | Leachate microbial communities from a municipal landfill in Southern Ontario, Canada - Leachate well 162 metaG | ecosystem: Engineered > Solid waste > Landfill > Unclassified | place...
CATCCGGCGCTGCCATTGACTGCTGCCGAAGTGGTGTGGGCCTGTCGCCATGAAATGGCGCGCAAGCTGGAGGATGTGCTGGCTCGTCGCAGCCGCAGGTTGTTGCTTGATGCCGCTGCCGCTAGCGCTCTGGCGCCCAGGGTTGCGGCACTGATGGCCGGCGAGTTGTGGGGTGGGGTCGGTGGCGGTGGCGGTGCAAGTGCCTGTGCAACAGTCCGTGCCGATGCTTGGATTGCGCAGGAAGTGGCTGCGTTCGAGGCGCTTTCTGCCGGTTATCGCCTGGCAGCGCGGAAATGACGACGGGGACCGAAGTCCCCGCCGGCTTTTCTTTGGTAACAAGGCTCAAGCAGCCTCGGCATAGGCCTTAAGCGGCCATTGCAAAACGCTCATCGTTGGCGTTTACTAATTTGCGCGGATTACGTCCGTCGCCTCTCGGGCCGCCTGCTTGCCTTCTATTACCCTGTCGAGACCAGATCACCCCCCCTGTGGTGGAGGTGGGCGGAATCGAACCGCCGTCCAGAATACTTCCAGTTCGCCGGAATTACGACCGTGCAGGGATTATGGGGGCGAACCCTCGGAATTTCAAGGCGCGCCTTCGACTATCGCGTGAAGGGTCGTCAGGAAATCCGCGTCAGCGCGGCAATTTCGCCGACATGGTCGACGCGGTGGTCAGCGCCCCAGTGCTCGACCGGACCGCTGTCGCCGAGGTACCCATAGGCTGCGGCAATGGTCACCATTCCGGCGGCTTGGCCGGCCAGGATGTCACGGCGGTCGTCGCCTACGAAAAACGTACGCTGCGCCTCGCAATCAGCAAGCGCGCAGGCAAGGCGCATCGGGCTGGCATGCGGCTTGGCGCGAGGGGAAGAATCGCCGCTGACGATGCAGGCGGCACGCCGGGCATAGCCCAGCGATTCCATCAGCGGCAGCGTGAAACGCTGCGATTTGTTGGTGACGATGCCCCAGGCGATGCCGTTTTTTTCCAGTTCGTCCACCAGCTTGTCGATCCCGTCAAAAAGCCGTGTGTCGACACAAAGAGCCTGCTGGTAATGGATGAGGAAGCGCTGATAAAACGGCAGGTAGTCCGGGTGTTCGGGACGCATGTTGAGGCCGGCGTACAGCATGCCGCGCACGCCCTGCGAGACGAATGGACGCAAGGCGCTCTGCGGCATGGGGTTCAGGTCGAGATCGGCACGTAGCCGGTTGAGCGCGGCCCCGAGGTCCGGTGCCGTATCGGCGAAGGTGCCATCAAGGTCAAAGAGGATCGCCTCTGGCGCTGTTTGGTGCGCTGTTTCAGGCATTCCTGACGGTGTGAACCAGGTAGTTGACGCTGGTGTCGCGACCGAGTGAGTAGCTTTTTGCAAACGGGTTGTAGCTCATGCCGATGACTTCGTCGAGTTCGAGGCCGACACTCTTTGCCCAGCGTGCCATTTCCGATGGTTTGATGAACTTGGCATAGTCGTGCGTGCCCTTTGGCAGCAGCTGCAGCAGGTATTCGGCACCAATCACTGCGAACAGATAGGCCTTGGGGTTGCGGTTGATCGTCGAGAAAAAGACATGGCCGCCGGGCTTCACCAGCGCAGCACAGGATGCGATAGTACTTGCCGGGTTGGGAACGTGCTCGAGCATTTCCATGCAGGTGACAATGTCGTAGCTGCCGGCCTCCTGCGTGGCCAGTTCCTCGGCCGATAGGTGGCGGTAATCGACGCTGCGGCCGCTTTCCAGCAGATGCAGGCGGGCGACCCCAAGTGCTTTTTCCGAAAGGTCGATTCCAGTCACCGTGGCACCGCGCGCAGCCATGCCTTCGGAAAGCAGGCCGCCACCGCAGCCGACATCGAGAATCTTCTTGTCCTTGAGTATCGCGTGGCGGTCGATCCAGTCCAGGCGCAGCGGATTGATTTCGTGCAGCGGACGGAATTCGCTATTCGGGTCCCACCAGCGGTGGGCGAGATCGCTGAATTTTTGCAGTTCGGTTGGGTCGGCGTTGATCATGCTGGAACGAAAAATGAAGTGGAAAGAAAAAAGCCCTGCTCGCGCAGGGCTTTTCGATCAGCGGTCAGAATTACTTCTGGGTGCCGATGATTTCGATGTCGACGCGACGATCAGGCTGCAGGCACTGGATCAGTGCCTTGGACTTCTTGTCACCCTTGCAGGTGGCGCCGGTCTTCGGCTGCTTCTCGCCCTTGCCTTCGGTGTAGACCTTGTTGGCTTCGACGCCCTTGCTCACCAGATAGGTCTTGACAGCGGCAGCGCGCTTTTCCGACAGCTTCTGGTTGTAGGCATCGGAACCGAGGCGGTCAGTGTGGCCGACGGCGATGATGACTTCGAGGTTCAGTGCCTTGGACTTGGCGACCAGGTCGTCAAGCGACTTCTTGCCTTCCGGACGGAGGACAGCCTTGTCGTAGTCGAACAGCGCGTCAGCAGCAAGTGTCACCTTGGCGGAAGCAGGCTTCGGGCCAGTAGCGCCGGCGGACTTCGGCTCGCACTTTTCCTTCGGCAGCAGATCCTTGTCGCACTTGCAGCCAGCCGGGTCATTGGCAGCGCCTGCCGGTGTCCAGAAACCGGTACGCCAGCAAAGGCCGGCACCGCTGGTGGCGACTTCGTTACGTGCGTCGATGACATAAACGCGATCAGCAGTGGTTTGTGCTTGTGCAACAGAAACACTCAGACCCATGGCGGCCGCAAGAACGACCATCAGGGATTGTTTGGCGATTTTCTTCATTCGTTTTCCCTCGTTAGTAATTGAACAGCCGGAACCTGGCCGCAATCCGCCGGGTGCCCTTGTCAGGCAGGGGTTGCGCGCGGACAAATTCTAGTTTGCCATATGGATGCGAGTTTTTCCAAGTCCTTTTTCATAAAACCCGTCAGGGTGTGGCTTTCAAGCATCATTTTGCCTGCAATCCATACGTGGCTCACGTTTTCCCTTCCGGCAACGTAAACCATGTGCGATGCCGGTGAGTAGCATGGGGCGAGCATCGGATCCTCCAGGCTGATGGCGCAGAGGTCTGCTGATTTTCCTGGAGTGATTGAGCCGATTTCGTGGTCGAGGCCAAGAGCCTTCGCACCGCCCAATGTTGCTGCGTGCAAGGCCTGATAGGCGCTCATTGTGGTGGCGTCGCCGCTGGCGCCTTTTGCGAGCAGGGCGGCAAGGCGGGCCTCAGAGAGCAGGTCGAGGCGGTTATTGCTGGCGGCGCCGTCGGTACCGAGGCCAATATTGATCCCCTCGGCCAGCATCGCCCGGATGGGAGCGATACCGCTGCTGAGCTTGAGGTTTGAGCTCGGACAGTGCGCGACCGAAACGCCCTCTGCCGCCAGTAGCGCGATTTCGTCAGCCGTCAGGTGAACGGCGTGTACGGCGATCAGGTTCGAGGTGACGAGGCCGAGGCGGCGCAGGCGCTCAAGCGGGCGGACGCCATACTGGGCCAGGCTTTCCTGGATTTCCGCGAGTGTTTCGTGAATATGCATGTGTACCGGCAGATCGAGTTCTCCGGTGAGTGTGGCGACCCGCTCGAAGCTGCGGTCACTGACGGTGTAGGGGGCGTGCGGGGCCAGCGTAAAGTGGAGCAGGGGGTTGGAGCTCAGCTTGTCGCGGGCGGCCAGGCCTTTGGCAAGATAGTCGTCGGCGTCGGTGGCGTAGGCGGTTGGAAATTCGAGGAGGGCGAGACCGATCACGCCACGCATTCCCGCAGCCGCAATGGCTTCGCCTGCGGCTTCCGGGAAAAAATACATGTCATTAAAACAGGTGATGCCGCCACGCAGCATTTCGGCACAGGCCAGCAGGGTGCCGTCGCGCACGAAATCGGCAGAAACATGCTGGCCCTCGGCTGGCCAGATGTGCTCCTGCAGCCATGGCATCAAGGGGGTGTCGTCCGCCAGGCCGCGCAGCAGTGTCATTGCCGCGTGGCAGTGGAGGTTCACGAGGCCGGGCATGAGTACATGCTGATTCAGCAACACCTCCCGCGTCGCCGAAAAACGGAGGCTTGCCTCGCGGTCGGGAAGGAGAGCAATGATCCTGCCGTTGCGGATGGCAACGGCATGGTTTTCGAGGGTGGTATTGGCGGGCTCGACCGGTATGATCCAGCGGGCGCGAATGAGCAGGTCGGCGGCTTCGGTCATGGTTCGTAAAGGCTGAATAAGCAGTCAAGTACGGCAAAAAAGACAAAAAACCCCGCCGAAGCGGGGTTGTGTGAGGTAGCTCCGATGGGCCGTATTACTTCTTCGGCTCGGCGGAAACCTCGATGGTGACGCGGCGGTGCGGTGCCAGACATTCGACCAGTTTTTTCTTTGGCAGCGTGTCTGCGCACTTCGGCACACCGGTGGCTGGCTGGGTCTTGCCTGCGCCCATCGTTTCGATCTTGTTCGCCGGGATGCCCTTCGAGACGAGGTAACCCTTGACGACTTCGGCGCGCTTTTCGGAAAGCTTCTGGTTGTATTGTTGTGAGCCGAGGCGATCGGTGTGGCCGGTGACGAGAACTTGCTTGATCGGGCCAACATCCTTCAGCTTGGCGATGACTTCGCGGTCTATTGCCGCCTTGCCTTCGGGCTTCAGTACCGACTTGGAGTAATCGAACAGCTCTTTCGAGGCGATCGTGATGGCCTTAGCTGCGGCGGGAGCTGCGGCGGGAGCTGCTGGTTTCGGTTCGCACTTCTCCTTCGGCAGCAGGTCCTTGTCGCAGGCGCAGCCGGCCGGGTCGTTGGCGGCAGCGGCCGGCGTCCAGAAGCCGGTACGCCAGCAAAGGCCGGTGCCGCTTCGGGCAACTTCCGCGCGCTGGTCAATGACGTAGACGCGGTCAGCCGTCTGCGCCTGGGCCATTCCCGTCAAGGCGATGAGGCCGATGGCGGTGAGCGACTGGGCAATAAATTTGATTTTCAAGATGACTCCTCCTAGGTTGCCGTTAATGATTTGAGGTTGTCGGCGGTGCTGTGCTGCGGATTTAAACACGAAATTTCGCGCATCTTCAAGCAATTGTCGTTATTTCTATGCTGAGCGGCAGTCCTACTGTTGGCGCTGTCCAACATGATAGAATCAATGGTTTCGCAAAGACGACAACTAACAACATAAGCCGCCTTCAAGCGGCGTGGACGAGCATATGGAACAATTCGCCAAAGAAACCCTCCCGGTAAGCCTAGAAGACGAGATGCGTCGTTCATACCTCGATTACGCGATGAGCGTGATCGTCGGTCGTGCGCTGCCTGATGTACGTGACGGCCTGAAACCGGTGCATCGCCGTGTTCTCTTTGCCATGCACGAGCTGGGCAACGACTGGAACAAGGCTTACAAGAAGTCGGCTCGCGTCGTCGGCGACGTCATCGGTAAGTATCACCCGCATGGCGACACGGCGGTGTACGACACCATCGTGCGCATGGCACAGGACTTCTCGCTACGCTACATGCTGGTTGATGGTCAGGGCAACTTTGGCTCGGTCGACGGCGATAACGCGGCAGCGATGCGCTACACGGAAGTTCGGATGGCCAAGATCGGTCACCAGCTGCTCGAAGACATCGACAAGGAAACCTGCGACTTCGGCCCGAACTACGACGGTTCCGAGCAGGAACCGCTGATCATGCCGGCCAGGATTCCGAATCTGCTGATCAACGGATCGTCTGGCATCGCTGTTGGCATGGCGACCAACATTCCGCCACACAACCTGAACGAAGTGGTTGATGGTTGCCTGGCGCTTCTGGCCAACCCGGAAATGACGATCGATGAACTGATCGACATCATTCCTGCCCCCGACTTTCCGACAGCTGGCTTCATCTACGGCGTTTCTGGCGTCCGTGATGGCTACCACACTGGCCGTGGTCGCGTCGTCATGCGTGCTCGCACGCACATCGAGGATCTCGAAAAGGGCAACAAGCAGGCGATCATCGTCGATGAGCTGCCCTATCAGGTGAATAAGCGCACCCTGCTGGAAAAGGTTGCCGAGCTGGTCAACGAAAAGAAGATCGAAGGCATCTCGAACATTCAGGACGAGTCGGACAAGTCCGGCATGCGCGTCGTCATCGAGCTGAAGCGCGATGTCATGCCCGAGGTGGTGCTGAACAACCTGTACAAGCAGACGCAACTGCAGGACACCTTCGGCATGAACATGGTGGCGCTGGTCGATGGTCAGCCACGTCTGCTGAACCTCAAGCACATGCTGGAGTGCTTCCTGGCCCACCGCCGCGAAGTCATCACCCGGCGTACCGTTTTCGAACTGCGCAAGGCGCGCGAGAAGGCACACACTCAGGAAGGTTTGGCAGTTGCACTCGACAACGTCGACGAGATCATCGCGCTGATCAAGGCCGCACCGACACCGGCAGATGCCAAGCGCGGCCTGATGAGCCGGTTGTGGGTGTCGCCGACCGTTGGCGAAATGCTGGCCCGCGCCGCCCTGGACGCAACGCGTCCGGAAGGCCTGGGCATCGAATTCGGCCTCTCCAAAAAGGGCTACCTGCTTTCCGAGGCCCAGGCGCAGGCGATCCTTGAGCTGCGTCTGCAACGCCTGACCGGTCTCGAACGCGACAAGATCGTTACCGATTACAAGGATTTGCTGGAACGCATTACCGACCTGATGGATATCCTCAACCGCCCGGAGCGCATCACCGAAATTATTGGTGAAGAGCTGAAAGCGGTTAAGGAGCAGTTTGGCGACAAGCGTCGCTCCGAGATCATTACGCACACGCAGGACCTCGGCATCGAAGATCTGATCACGCCACAGGACATGGTCGTTACGCTGTCGCACACCGGCTACATCAAGTCGCAGCCGCTGACTGACTACCGCGCGCAGCGCCGTGGCGGGCGCGGCAAGCAGGCGGCGGCGATCAAGGAAGACGATTTCGTCGACCACCTGTTCGTCGCCAACACGCACGACTACATCCTGTGCTTCTCGAACCGTGGTCGCGTCTACTGGATCAAGGTTTACGAAGTGCCGCAGGGCAGCCGCAACAGCCGTGGCAAGCCGATCGTGAACATGTTCCCGCTGGAAGAAGGCGAGAAAATCAACGCCATCCTGCCGGTGAAGGAATTCGCGCAGGATCGCTTCATTTTCATGGCGACCTCGCAGGGCACGGTCAAGAAAACGCCACTGTCCGAGTTCTCGAACCCGCGCAAGGCCGGCATCATCGCCGTGGCGCTGGACGAGGACGACTACCTGATCGGTGCCGAGATCACCAATGGCGAAAACGATATCGTGCTGGTCTCGGATGCCGGTCGTGCGGTGTGGTTTGACGAGGAAGATGTTCGTCCGATGGGTCGTCCGGCGCGTGGTGTGCGCGGTATGAAACTCGGCAAGGGCCAGCAGGTACTGTCGCTGCTGGTGGCCGAGAACGAGCAGCAGACGGTGCTGGTGGCGACCGAGAACGGCTTCGGCAAGCGTACCGCGCTGGCCGATTTCCGCCACTCGGGTCGCGGTACACAGGGCGTCATGGCGATCAAGGCCAGCGAGCGCAATGGTCGGGTCGTTGCCGCCAAGCTAGTGACCGACGAAGACGAGATCATGCTGATTACCACCGGTGGCGTGCTGATCCGTACGCGCGTATCGGAAATCCGCGAACTCGGTCGTGCGACCCAGGGCGTTACGCTGATTTCGCTCGATAGCGGCGAGAAGCTTGCCGGTCTGGAAAAGATCGTCGAAACCGACGACGAAGCGGAAGAAGCTTAAGCGGAGGGCGGCCATGTCACGTATCTGGAATTTCAGCGCCGGGCCAGCAGTGCTGCCGGCCGAAGTGCTGGAACAGGTCAAGGACGAACTGCTCGATTGGCACGGCGCCGGTTGCGGCGTTATGGAAATGAGCCACCGTGGCAAGGAGTTCACCTCGATCATCGCGGCTGCCGAGGCCGATCTGCGCGAGCTGCTCGGCATTCCGGCCAACTACAAGGTGCTCTTCCTGCAGGGCGGCGCGACGCAGCAGTTCGCGCAGATTCCGCTGAACCTGTTGCCGGCCGGCAAGTCGGCCGACTATCTGGTCACCGGCTCGTGGTCAAAGAAGGCTGTCAAGGAAGCGCAGCGGGTGACCGCCGGCCTTGCCTCGGTGCGCGTCGCAGGCACGACCGAAGCCGCTGCCTTCACACGCAACCTGGACGACGGCGAGATCGTCATCGATCCGAACGCCGCCTACGTTCACCTGTGCACCAACGAGACCATCCACGGACTCGAACTGGACTGTTCGCGCTTGCCGCAGACGACCGTGCCGATCGTCGCCGACATGAGTTCGCACATTCTGTCGCGCCCGGTCGACGTCTCGAAATACGCGCTGATCTACGCCGGTGCGCAGAAGAACATCGGTCCCTCCGGCGTGACCATCGTCATCGTCCGTGAGGACCTGCTCGGCCGCGCGCCGGCGACGATCCCGACGGTCATGGACTACGCGGTGATGGCCGAGAACGGCTCGATGCTGAACACGCCGCCGACCTTTGCCATCTATGTTTCCGGCCTCGTCTTCAAGTGGCTGAAGCGTCTTGGCGGTCTGGCCGAAGTCGAAAAAATCAACGCCCACAAGGCCGAGCTGCTCTATGCCTGCATCGACGGCAGCGAGGATTTTTATCGTAACCCGGTGCGTGTGGCCGACCGTTCGCGCATGAACGTGCCGTTCACGCTGGCTAACGCCGAGCTGGATGCTGCCTTCCTGGCCGAATCGAAAGCGGTCGGATTGGCCTCGCTGAAGGGTCACAAATCGGTTGGCGGCATGCGCGCCTCGATCTATAACGCAATGCCGACCGACGGCGTGCGCACGCTGGTTGAATTCATGCAGGATTTCCAGAGGCGTAAGGCATGAGCGACGATCTGCAGACAGAACTTTCGGTCGTCCGTGACGAAATCGATCGCATCGACGAACAATTGCTGGCGCTGCTGAACAAGCGTGCCGGTTGTGCGCAGAAGGTTGGCGAGATCAAGGCCCGACACGGCGATGCCGGCTTCATCTATCGCCCGGAGCGCGAGGCGCAGGTCTTGCGCCGCATTCAGGAGATGAACCTCGGACCGCTGTCGAACGAGAACGTGACCTGGTTGTTCCGCGAAGTGATGTCGACCTGCCTGTCGCTGGAACAGCCGTTGTCGGTGGCCTTCCTCGGTCCGCTTGGCTCGTTTACCGGCAGCGCCGCAACCAAGCATTTCGGCCACGCCGCGCGTCTCTTGCCGCAGTCGTCGATCGACGACGTCTTCCGCGAGGTCGAGGCCGGCCATGCGCACTACGCCGTCGTGCCGGTCGAGAATTCGACCGAAGGCGCGGTCGGCCGCAGCATGGACCTGCTCTTCTCGACGCCGCTCAAAATCTGCGGCGAGGTCGTACTGCGCATCCATCAGAACCTGATGACGCGCGAGTCCTCTCTCGACAAAGTGACCAAGGTCTATTCGCACGCCCAGTCGCTGGCGCAGTGCCACGAATGGCTCAATCGCAACCTGCCGAACGTCCCGCGTATCTCAGTCGGCAGCAACTCGCAGGCGGCTGAAACGGCCATGCAGGAAGCCGGCGCCGCAGCGATTGCCGGCGAAGCCGCCGCCGAGCGTTTCAGTGTGCCGATCCTCGTCGCCAATATCGAGGACGAGCCGAACAACACCACGCGTTTTGTCGTGCTCGGTCGTTTCGACGCCGGCATCTCGGGTCGCGACAAGACCTCGCTGATCATGTCGGCGCCGAACCGCACCGGTTCTCTGCACGGCCTGCTGCTGCCGCTGGCCGAAGCCGGTGTCTCGATGACCCGGCTGGAGTCGCGCCCGGCGCGCCATACGCTGTGGGACTATGTCTTCTTCGTTGATATCGATGGTCACCACGACGAGCCGAAGGTCGCCAAGGCCCTGGCCGAATTGAAGCAGCAGGCGGCGTACCTGAAGGTGCTCGGTTCCTACCCTGCCGCGGTTTATTGATTCACTGCATTTTCCGAGGTTTGTCCATGTCCCTTTCCGATCAGGCACTGCCCTACGTACGCGCCATTTCGCCCTATCTGCCGGGTAAGCCGATCACCGAACTCGCCCGAGAAATGGGCATTCCGGTGGAGAAGATCGTCAAGCTCGCCTCCAACGAAAACCCGTTGGGCATGAGCCCCAAGGCCCGGGCAGCGATGGAGAAGGCGATCGGTTCGCTGGAGCGCTATCCGGACGACTTTGACCTGAAGAAGGCGCTGTCGAACCATACCGGCCTCGGCATGGAACGCATCGTTCTCGGCAACGGATCGAACGACGTGCTCGACCTGATTGCCCGCGTCTTCCTGGCGCCCAGCCGTTCGGCGGTCTTTGCCCAACACGCCTTCGCCGTTTATCCGCTGGCCACGCTGTCTACCGGCGCCGAGTTGATCGCTGTCCCGGCCAAGGATTTCGGCCATGACCTCGAGGCGATGAAGGCGGCGATTCGCCCCGATACGCGCATCGTCTGGATCGCCAATCCGAACAACCCGACCGGTACCTTCCTGCCCTATCCACAGCTGAAGGCCTTCCTGCAGGCGGTGCCGGCCGAAGTCGTGGTCGTGCTGGACGAGGCCTATAACGAATACCTGCCGGTGGCAGATCGCGTCGATACGGTCGGCTGGCTGGCCGAATTCCCGAATCTGGTGATCACCCGCACCTTCTCGAAGATCTACGGTCTGGCCGGTTTGCGCATCGGTTATGCGCTGGCTTCGGAGGATCTGGCCGGGCTGATGAACCGCGTTCGTCAGCCGTTCAACTGCAATAATCTAGCGCTGGCGGCGGCCGTGGCTGCGCTCGACGACCATGAGTTCGTGGCCCGCAGTTACGAGCTCAACCGTGCCGGCATGGAAATGATTATCACCGGCCTCAAACGCCACGGTCTTGCGCATATCCCGGCCCATGGCAACTTTGTTACCTTCAAGGTGGCTGATGCCGCCGGTGTGAACCAGCGCCTCCTCAAGCAGGGCGTCATCGTGCGCCCGATCGGCGGCTACGGCCTGCCCGACTGGCTGCGTGTGACCATCGGTACTGAAGCGGAGAACCTGCGCTTCCTTGAGGCGCTTGAAAAAGCGCTCTGACGACAGGCATCTATCCATGGCTGATTCACCCGAGTTCGGCAAGGTCGTCATTTTTGGTGTTGGCCTGATCGGCGGCTCTTTCGCGCTGGCCTTGAAGGCGGCCGGCGAGGTCGAAGAAGTCGTCGGCTTTGGCCGCAGCATTGCGACCCTGACGCAGGCCCTTGAACTCGGTGTTATCGATCGGCTTGGCGTCAACCTGGGGCAAGAAATTTCGGATGCCGATCTGGTGCTGATTGCCACGCCGGTTGGTCAGATGCCCGAAATCATGGCGCGCATCGCGCCCTATCTGGGCCCGGATACCGTCGTTACCGATGGCGGCAGTACCAAATCGGATGTCGTTGCTGCGGCACGCACTGCCTTCGGTGAGCGTGTCGGGCAGTTTGTGCCGGCGCATCCGATTGCAGGCGCCGAAAACAGCGGCGCTGCTGCAGCGAAGGCCGATCTTTACCGTGAGCGCAAGGTGGTGCTGACGCCGTTGCCGGAGAATTCGGTGCTCAACGTGGCACGTGTGCGCTCCGCTTGGGAGTGGTGCGGGGCGCTCATCCATGAACTGACCCCGGCAGAACACGACCGTGTTTTCGCCGCCGTCAGCCATTTGCCGCACCTGCTCTCGTTTGCCTTGGTGCACGACCTGGCCGTGCGCGACAACAGCGACCTGTTCTTCACCTTTGCCGCTTCTGGTTTCCGCGATTTCACACGTATCGCGGCGAGCCACCCGGAAATGTGGCGTGACATCAGCCTGGCCAATCGTGAAGCGCTGCTGGAAGAGCTGGATCGTTACCGTGCCCAACTCGACGAACTGCGGTCGGCGCTGGCGACTGGCGATGGCCAGCGTCTTGAAGAAATCTTCGATACCGCCCGGACTGCCCGTCGGGCGTGGGCGGAAGGAAAATCCTGATGGAATTCATTGATCTCCCGCCGCTACTTTCGGCACGCGGCACGGTGCGCCTGCCTGGCTCCAAGAGTATTTCGAACCGCGTGTTGCTGCTTGCAGCCTTGTCGGAAGGTACAACCGAAGTACGTGATCTGCTCGCCTCGGACGATACGCACGTGATGCTGGAAGCGCTGAAGCAGCTCGGTGTCGGCATACGCCATGAAACTGACGGCGTGGTTCGCGTGGCTGGCGTCGGTGGTGCCTTTCCGGTCAAGAGCGGCGACATCTTTCTCGGTAACGCCGGCACGGCGGTACGTTCGCTGACCGCAGCGCTGGCGCTTGCGGGTGGCAATTACAAGGTTTCCGGCGTCGCGCGCATGCACGAGCGGCCGATCGGTGATCTCGTTGATGGCCTGCGCCAGTTGGGTGCCGACGTGTCCTATCTCGGTAATGAGGGCTTTCCTCCGCTCGAAATCCGGCCGGCAGTGATAACGCCGGGCGGTACGGTCAAGGTGCGCGGCGATGTCTCCAGCCAGTTCCTGACCGGCCTGCTGATGGCGCTACCGCTGACGCGGGTCGAAACCACGGTAGAAGTTGTCGGTGAGCTGATTTCCAAGCCTTATATTGAGATCACGCTAGCGATCATGGCCCGTTTCGGCGTTACCGTGTCGCGCGATGGCTGGCAGCGCTTCGTCGTTCCGGCTGATAGCCGCTATCGCACGCCGGGTGTTGTCTATGTCGAAGGCGATGCCTCGTCGGCCTCGTATTTTCTGGCACTCGGCGCTATTGGCGGTGGTCCGCTGCGCGTCGAAGGTGTCGGCCGTGAGTCGATCCAGGGCGATGTGCGCTTTGCCGAAGCGCTGGCGCAGATGGGCGCCGTGATCGAGATGGGCGACAACTGGATTGAGGCCAAGGCGCCGCAGGGGGGGCTCAAGGGCATCGATCTCGACTGCAACCACATACCCGATGCAGCAATGACGCTGGCGACGACGGCGCTGTTTGCCACCGGCCCGACCGTCCTGCGCAACATCGCCTCGTGGCGGGTCAAGGAAACCGATCGCATTGCTGCCATGGCCAAGGAACTGCGCAAGCTGGGTGCCAAGGTCGAGGAGGGTGAGGATTTCATCCGTGTGACGCCGGTGCCGGCCCTGTCGTCCCCGCCGGAAGGCATCGATACCTATGACGACCACCGCATTGCCATGTGCTTTTCGCTCGCCGCCTTCGGCACCGCGCTGCGCATCAATGATCCGAAGTGTGTCGGCAAGACCTTCCCCGACTATTTCGCGCGGCTGGCGACGGTGACCACGGCGGTGCCGGTGATCGCCATCGACGGACCTTCGGCTTCCGGCAAGGGCACGGTGGCCGCTCGTGTGGCGGCGGCACTGGGTTGGCACTACCTCGATTCCGGGGCACTCTACCGGCTCACCGCGCTGGCCGCCCAGCGTGCCGGAGTGGCCTGGGACGATGAAACCGGAGTGGCGGCAGTAGCCGCCAAGCTCGACGTCGTCTTTGCCGGCGAGGGGGGAAGCGATTCAATCCGCCTTGCCGGCAAAGAAGTCGGCGACGCCATCCGCACCGAGGAAATGTCGTCGGGAGCGTCAAAAGTGGCGGCCCTGCCGGCGGTACGTGAGGCCTTGCTGTTCCGCCAGCGCCTGTTTCGCCGGGCACCGGGGTTGGTCGGCGACGGCCGCGACATGGGGTCCGTGGTCTTCCAGGATGCCGGAACCAAGGTTTTTCTCACGGCCAGCGTCGAGATTCGTGCCGATCGACGCTATAAGCAGTTGATCGCAAAAGGGATTGAGGCTACAATCTCGCCGATTTTGCAGGATTTGCGTGAACGCGACGAGCGCGACAGTCAACGTAGCGTAGCGCCGCTCAAGCAAAGTGCGGATGCCGAATTGCTCGATACTTCGGCCCTTACCATTGAAGAAGCGGTGGTCAGGGTGCTGGGTTGGGCCAAGGAAGCTTCGCAAAAACGGTAGCGCAGTAATCTGCTGCGCCTCCGCAAGGTGTCGTGGGATTCTTTCCTTCCGGACCCCTCCTTTGTTCCTCGATATGCCGTTCCCGGTTGTACCGGCGGTTCGTTGAACTGAAGCGGGAGTCTTTTCCCTCAAAAAAGGGAGAGAGAATTCGATGGCGAACTTTAACTAACTGATTTTCCGCAGTGATGCGGTAAGGAAGAATCCATGTCTGCACTCCCTATTACCGAAAGCTTTGCCCAACTCTTCGAAGAAAGCCTTGCGCGCCAGGAAATGCGCCAGGGTGAGGTGATCACCGCCGAAGTGGTGCGCGTCGACCAGAACTTCGTGGTTGTTAACGCCGGACTCAAGTCCGAAAGCTACATTGATGTTGAAGAATTCCTGAACGACCAGGGCCAGCTCGAAGTGAATGTTGGTGACTTTGTGCAAGTCGCCATCGAACAGCTCGAAAACGGCTTTGGCGAAACCCGCCTGTCGCGCGACCGCGCCAAGCGTATCGCTGCCTGGAACTCGCTTGAGCAAGCCCTGAACGACGGCTCGCTGGTTACCGGCACCATCACCGGCAAGGTCAAGGGCGGTCTGACCGTCATGACCAACAGTGTCCGCGCCTTCCTGCCGGGCTCGCTGGTCGACATGCGCCCGGTCAAGGACACGACGCCGTACGAAGGCAAGACCATGGAGTTCAAGGTCATCAAGCTCGACCGCAAGCGCAACAACGTTGTTGTTTCGCGTCGTGCCGTGCTTGAAGCGACCATGGGCGAAGAGCGCGAGAAGCTCCTTGAAAACCTCAAGGAAGGCGCTGTCGTCAAGGGTATCGTCAAGAACATCACCGACTACGGTGCATTCGTTGACCTCGGCGGCATCGATGGCCTGCTGCACATCACCGACCTGGCCTGGCGCCGTGTCCGTCACCCGAGCGAAGTGCTCAACGTCGGTGATGAAGTCACCGCCAAGATCCTCAAGTTCGACACCGAGAAGAACCGCGTTTCGCTGGGCCTCAAGCAGCTGGGCGAAGATCCGTGGGTCGGCATCGCTCGCCGCTACCCGCAAAGCACCCGCCTGTTCGGCAAGGTCACCAACCTGACCGACTACGGTTCGTTCGTCGAGATCGAGCAAGGTATCGAAGGTCTGGTGCACGTCTCCGAAATGGACTGGACCAACAAGAACGTTCACCCGTCCAAGGTTGTGCAGCTGGGCGACGAAGTCGAAGTCATGATCCTCGAGATCGACGAAGACCGCCGCCGTATCTCGCTGGGCATGAAGCAGTGCCAGGCCAACCCGTGGGAAGAGTTTTCGCAGAACCACAAGAAGGGCGACAAGGTCAGCGGTCAGATCAAGTCGATCACCGACTTCGGTGTCTTCATCGGCCTGCCCGGCGGCATCGATGGCCTGGTTCACCTGTCCGACCTGTCGTGGTCGCAGACCGGCGAAGAGGCCATCCGTGGCTTCAAGAAGGGCGACGAAGTCCAGGCAGTCGTGCTGGCCATCGATACCGACAAGGAGCGCATCTCCCTGGGTATCAAGCAGCTCGAAGGCGACCCCTACACCAGCTACATCGCCACCCACGAGAAGAACGCTATCACGCGTTGCACCGTGAAGTCGGTTGATGCCAAGGGCGCCGTGATGGCCCTGGACGGTGATGTCGAAGGTTACCTGCGTGCTTCGGAATTCTCGCGTGAGCGTATCGAAGACCTGTCGCAGCACCTCAAGGTCGGTGACGTTCTTGAAGCCATGATCATCAACGTGGATCGCAAGACTCGCGGTATCAATCTGTCGATCAAGGCCAAGGACCAAGCCGAGCAGCATGAGGCGATGCAGAAGATTGCATCCGACAATGCCGCTTCCGGTACGACCAACCTGGGTGCGCTGCTGAAGGCGAAACTTAACAACCAAGGCTGAGCATGACCAAGTCCGAGCTGATCGCCCGGCTGGCTGTGCGTTTTCCGCAGCTGGTCGCGAAGGATGCTGATTTCGCGGTGAAAATGATGCTTGATGCGATGTCCGAGGCACTTGCCAAGGGTGACCGCATCGAGATCCGGGGGTTTGGCAGCTTCGCGCTGAACTACCGCCCACCGCGGGTTGGCCGGAATCCGAAGTCGGGAGACAAAGTGAGCGTCCCCGAAAAATGGGTTCCTCACTTCAAGGCCGGCAAGGAGCTCCGCGAGCGTGTGGACACCGCGCACGCCTGAGCACAAGCTGTGGTAGATTGCGGGCGGCAACGTAAGTTGCCGCCCTTTTTTATGCCTGAGGGTTAGATAATGCGCGCGCTTGTCTGGGTGGTCCGGGGTTTCATCTTTCTCTTTCTCTTCGCTTTCGCGATCAAGAACACCGATCCGGTGAGTGTTCAGCTGTTTCTTGATGCAGCCTGGCATGCGCCGCTAGTCATCGTGGTACTGGTTTTTTTTGCGGCAGGTGCTTTTTTTGGGGCACTTTCGCTGCTCGGCACCGTCTTTGGCTTGCGCCGCGAGCTATCGAACCTTCGGCGTGAACTCAACGCCACCAAAACCGAGGTCCGGGTGGTCGCGCCACCCCGTACATGATGGAATTCGAATACTGGCAACTCTTGTTGTTTCCAGCCTTCTTCGGGCTGGGCTGGGCCGCTGCACGGATAGATATCCGCCATCTGGTGAAGGAGTCGCGGTCGCTGCCACGCTCCTATTTTCAGGGGCTGAATTTTTTGCTCAACGAGCAGCCTGACCGTGCCATCGAATCTTTCGTCGAAGCGGTCAAGGTCGATCCGCAGACTGTCGAATTGCATTTTGCGCTGGGCAGTCTGTTTCGTCGTCGTGGCGAAACCGAGCGCGCCATTCGCATGCACCAGAACCTGATCGAACGCGATGATTTGCCACAGGATCTGCAATTGGCGGCCGTTTCCGAGCTTGGGCAGGACTACCTCAAGGCCGGTCTGCTCGACCGTGCTGAGGAGGCTTTCGAGCGTTTGCGCGGCACGATTCTTGACGAAGAGGCCAAGCGTAACCTGCTTGAGATCTACCAGCTTGGCAAGGACTGGGAGCGAGCCATCGTCATCGCTGCCGAGTTGCCCGATGTCGCATCGAAAAAAGAAATCGCCGAGTATTACTGTGAACTTGCTGCTGCCGATATGATCCGCTCCCGGCGCGACGCGGCCAGGGCGCATCTGGCAACGGCACTGGAGGCGAATCGTCTGTGTGTGCGCGCCAGCCTTCTGCAAGGTGATCTGCATGCTCAGGAAGGTGATCACCAGGCGGCAATTCTCAGCTGGCAGCAGATCGAGTCGCAGAATCCGGCCTATCTGGCGCTGGTTGCCCAACGATTGCTGGCTGCTTACCGCGCCGTCGAGCGGCGTGATGAAGGTCTGCAACTGCTGCGCGGTTATCTCGAGAATTACCATTCGCTCGACCTGCTCGATGTTGTTTTCCAACTGGTTCTCGAAAGCGACGGGCCGGAGGTGGCCTACACATTGGTGCGCGATGAGCTTCGTCGCAACCCGACCCTGCTCGGTTTCGACAAGCTGCTTGAGGCCCGACTGTTCACCGCTTCTCCGGAAATCCGGGCGGACATCGATTTGGCCAAGGGTATCGTGCAGGGTTACACCCGCCGCCTGGCCCGCTATCGATGCGATAATTGCGGCTTCAAGGCGCGCCAGTTCTACTGGCGCTGCCCGGCGTGCGGCGGCTGGGAAACCTATCCGCCGAAGCGCACCGAAGAATTTGATTTGACGCCTTGAGGAACGCCATGAAGTTTTTCGCAGTTGCTGCCGTTGCTGCCGATGCGGCCGCGCTCGGCAAGCTGGCGATGGTTCGATCATGAACGTGTTGCCAGATCTTTCCAGTGCCCGCCTGCTGGTTGTCGGGGATGTGATGCTCGACCGCTACTGGTTTGGCGATGTCAGCCGAATTTCGCCCGAGGCGCCGGTTCCGGTCGTCAAGGTGGAACGGAGTGAGGAGCGTCCGGGTGGGGCTGCCAACGTTGCTCGCAATGCTGCCGCACTTGGGGCCCAGGTGACCCTCCTGTCCGTGGTCGGAGATGATGAGGCAGGCGTGACGCTGGGTCGCCTGATGGCTGAAGAGCGGGTGCAAGCGAGTCTCTATACCGATCCCGCCATCAGCACAACAGTCAAATTGCGCGTCATTGGTCGCCAGCAGCAATTGTTGCGCATCGATTTTGAAACAGCGCCATCACATGAAGTGCTCCAGGCCAAACTGACCGAGTTCGGGCGATTGCTGGCCAACTGCGATGTGGTTCTATTGTCAGACTACGGCAAGGGTGGGCTGGCCCACATCGCAGACATGATTCACATGGCCAGGGAGGCTGACAAGCAGGTTCTGGTTGACCCGAAGGGTGATGACTACGCCCGCTATGCGGGGGCGTCAGCAATTACCCCCAATCGTTCTGAACTCCGGGAGGTCGTTGGGCGTTGGCGTGATCCGGTAGATCTTGAAACGCGTGCGCAGGCCTTGCGCGCCGAGCTTGGCTTGGATGCTTTGTTAGTGACACGCAGCGAAGAGGGGATGAGCCTGTTTCGCGCTTCCGGAACATTTCATGAGCCAGCGCGGGCGCGTGAGGTCTTTGACGTTTCTGGAGCGGGCGACACAGTAATCGCAACGCTTGCCGCGATGTTGGCGGTGGGCAGTGCATGGGAAGATTCCGTGCATGTTGCCAACGTCGCAGGTGGGATTGTCGTCGGCAAGCTGGGGACTGCGGTCGTGACGCGCGACGAACTGGTCGCAGCGCTCAATTAAGGGGTTCGTATTATGTACACCATTGTTACCGGTGCCGCCGGTTTTATCGGCTCGAATATCGTCAAGTCACTGAATGATCGCGGTGTTGATCGCATCATTGCCGTCGACAACCTGAGCAAGGCCGACAAGTTCCGCAATCTCGTCGACTGCGACATTGTCGATTACCTCGACAAGAACGAGTTCATTGACCTGCTTCATTCTGGCCAGTTCGACGGCGACATCGACGCCATCTTCCATGAAGGCGCCTGCTCCGACACCATGGAGACCGATGGCCGCTACATGATGGAAAATAACTATCGCTATTCGTTGAGCCTGCTCGACTGGTGTCTGGAGCAGGAAGTGCAGTTCCTCTATGCCTCGAGCGCTGCAACCTATGGCGGCAGCAGCGTGTTCAAGGAAGAGCGCCAGTACGAAGCGCCGCTCAATGTCTACGGCTACTCGAAATTCCTCTTCGACCAGATTGTCCGCAAGCGCTTGCCGGATGCTTCGTCGCAGGTCGTCGGTTTTCGCTATTTCAACGTCTATGGCCCGCGCGAGAACCACAAGGGGCGCATGGCCTCGGTGGCCTATCACCACTTCCATCAGTTCCGCAACGAAGGCAAGGTCAAGCTGTTCGAAGGCTCCCACGGTTATGGCCCCGGTGCCCAGCAGCGCGACTTCGTTTTCGTTGGCGATGTCGCCAAGGTCAACCTGTGGTTCCTCGATCACCCTGAAAAATCCGGCATCTTCAATCTTGGCACTGGCCGGGCGCAGAGTTTCAATGACGTCGCCGTGGCTTCGGTCAATGGTGCACGTGCACTCAAGGGCGAAACTGAGCTTTCACTGGCGGCGATGGTTGCACAAGGCCTTGTCGAGTACGTGCCTTTCCCGGATGCTTTGAAAGGCAAGTACCAGGCCTTCACCCAAGCTGATCTGACGAAGCTGCGCGCGGCAGGATACCAGGATGAATTCGCCACCGTCGAACAGGGGGTTCGCCAGTATGTCGAGTGGCTCAGTAAAAATGCATAAGACCCTCGAAAGCTATGTTGGCGATACGCCGCTAGTGCAACTGAAGCGCCTGCCAGGCGAGGCGCTGGCAAAGCGCGGCAACGTGATCCTGTCCAAGCTCGAAGGCAACAACCCGGCCGGCTCGGTCAAGGATCGTCCGGCGCTGTCGATGATCGTTCGCGCCGAAGCGCGCGGTACGATCAAGCCCGGCGATACCCTGATCGAGGCGACTTCCGGCAATACCGGTATCGCGCTGGCGATGGCCGCAGCGATGCGTGGTTACCGCATGATCCTGGTGATGCCAGAGAATCAGAGCGTCGAGCGCCGGCAGACGATGCGGGCCTATGGTGCCGAATTGGTGCTGACGCCCAAGGAGGGCGGCATGGAACTGGCCCGTGACGTCTCCGAGCGTATGCGTGATGAAGGCAAGGGCATCATCCTCGACCAGTTCGCCAACCCGGACAATCCGCTGGCGCACTACGAAGGCACTGGCCCCGAGATCTGGCGCGACACCGCTGGCCGTATTACGCACTTCGTTTCCAGCATGGGTACGACCGGCACCATCATGGGGGTCTCGCGCTACCTGAAGGAACAGAACCCTGCGGTGTGTATCGTCGGCTGCCAGCCGGAAGACGGCTCGCAGATTCCGGGTATCCGCAAGTGGCCGGAGGCCTATCTGCCGAGGATTTTTGATCGCAGCCGCGTCGACCGCGTCGAGTCGGTCGCGCAGGGAGAGGCCGAAGAAATCACGCGCCGATTGGCTCGTGAAGAGGGCATCTTCGCTGGCATTTCCTCAGGCGGCGCGCTGGCCGTGGCCTTGCGTATCGCGGCCGAGGTCGAGAATGCAACCATCGTCACCATCGTCTGCGATCGCGGCGACCGCTATCTCTCTACCGGCGTGTTTCCCGCCTGATCGCCGTCGGCATGAAACCGACCCTCGTTTTCGATATCGAGACGATCCCCGATGTGGCTGGTTTGCGCCGCCTGCACGATCTCGACGCCAGCATCTCCGATGCCGAAGTCGCCGAGCTGGCTTTCCAGCAGCGCCGTGCGGCGAGTGGCGGCAACAGCGATTTCCTGCCGCACTATCTGCAGCGTGTCGTTACCATCTCCTGTGTGCTGCGCTCCGGCGATGCCCTGAAGGTGTGGTCTTTGTCGGAGCCGGAACAGGCCGAGGGTGAGATCATCCAGCGCTTTTTTGACGGTATCGAGAAGTTTACGCCGCAACTGGTCTCGTGGAACGGCGGCGGCTTCGACCTGCCCGTGCTGCACTATCGCGGCTTGGTACACGGTGTTACGGCGCCGCGCTACTGGGATCTGGGTGACGGCGACTACGGCGACAGCCGTGACTTCAAGTGGAACAACTACATCAGCCGCTACCACACGCGGCACCTCGACCTGATGGACCTGCTGGCGATGTACTCGCCACGGGCCAACGCGCCGCTGGATGATCTGGCCAAACTGATCGGCTTTCCCGGCAAGCTGGGTATGGACGGCAGCAAGGTGTGGGAGGCGTGGCAGAGCGGCGGCATCGCCGACATTCGCGACTACTGCGAAACCGATGTCGTCAATACCTATCTGGTGCTCTGCCGTTTTCGATTGATGCGCGGCGAGTTGTCGCGCAGCGAATACGATGCTGAAATGAAATTTGTTCATGCCGAACTGGCGCGTATCGGCAAACCACACTGGGCAGAATATCTTGCCGCGTGGCCTGTCTGAAAATCATCTCGCCAAGGCTTGCAATCGGCCGGCAAGTGTTTATAATGCGGCCTTCTTTGCAGTAGGCGCGTAGCTCAGTTGGTTAGAGCACCACCTTGACATGGTGGGGGTCGTTGGTTCGAATCCAATCGCGCCTACCAAGAATCCGAAAGTCAGAGCGCCCGCTCTGGCTTTTTTTGTTTCCGGGGTCGCGAGGTCGATTTTATGCCGGTCATTACTCTGCCTGATGGTTCGAAAAGGGAATTTGCGCAAGCCGTAACCGTGGCTGAAGTAGCGCAAAGCATTGGCGCCGGTCTGGCGCGTGCAGCGCTGGCCGGTAAGGTCGGCGGCAAGCTGGTCGATACCAGCTACGCCATCGAACAGGACAGCGATCTGGCGATCATCACCGATCGTGATACCGATGGCGTTGAGATCATCCGCCACTCGACGGCTCACCTGCTGGCCTACGCGGTCAAGGAACTCTTCCCCGAAGCGCAGGTAACCATCGGCCCGACGGTTGACAACGGTTTCTATTACGACTTCGCCTTCTCCCGCCCATTCACGCCTGAAGACCTGGCGGCCATCGAAAAACGCATGGCCGAACTCGCCAAGCGCGACATTTCGGTGACCCGTGAAGTCTGGGCGCGCGACGACGCAGTGAAGTTCTTCCTCGGCATTGGCGAGAAGTACAAGGCGGAACTGATTGCCGCCATTCCCGCCGACCAGGATGTCTCGCTTTACCGTGAAGGCGATTTCATCGACCTCTGCCGTGGCCCGCACGTGCCGTCCACCGGCAAGCTCAAGGCCTTCAAGCTGATGAAGGTGGCTGGCGCCTACTGGCGCGGCGACTCGAAGAACGAACAGCTGCAGCGCATCTACGGCACCGCCTGGGCGAAGAAGGAAGACCTCGACGCCTACCTGCACATGCTCGAAGAAGCCGAAAAGCGCGACCACCGCCGCGTCGGTCGCCATCTCGACCTGTTCCACATGCAGGACGAAGCCCCGGGCCTCGTCTTCTGGCATCCCAAGGGTTGGGCCGTGTGGCAGGAGATCGAGCAGTACATGCGCCAGGTCTATCGCGACAACGGTTACCAGGAAGTGCGCTGCCCGCAGATCCTCGACCGCTCCCTGTGGGAGAAGTCGGGCCACTGGGACAACTACAAGGACAACATGTTCACCACGGCTTCCGAGAATCGCGACTACGCGGTCAAGCCGATGAACTGTCCGGGCCACATCCAGGTCTTCAACGCCGGCCTGCGCTCGTACCGCGAGCTGCCGCTGCGCTACGGCGAATTCGGCTCCTGCCACCGCAACGAACCCTCGGGCGCACTGCATGGCCTGATGCGTGTGCGCGGCTTCGTCCAGGACGACGGCCACATCTTCTGTACCGAAGACCAGATCCAGACCGAAGTCACCGCCTTCAATGACATTGTTCGCAATGTCTATGCCGACTTCGGTTTCACCGACATCACCGTCAAGCTGGCGCTGCGCCCGGAAAAACGCGTCGGGTCCGACGAGGTGTGGGACAAATCGGAACATGCGCTGCGTGAGTCGCTGCGTGTTTCAGGCCTCGAGTGGGAAGAGTTGCCGGGCGAGGGGGCCTTCTACGGCCCGAAGATCGAATTCCACGTCAAGGATGCGATCGGCCGTTCCTGGCAGTGCGGCACCATCCAGGTCGACTTCTCGATGCCGGCCCGCCTGGGTGCCGAGTATGTCGCCGAAGACAATACGCGCAAGACCCCGGTCATGCTGCACCGTGCCGTGCTCGGCTCGCTGGAGCGCTTCATCGGCATCCTGATCGAGAACTTCTCGGGGGCTTTCCCGCTGTGGCTGGCGCCGGTCCAGGCGATCGTGCTCAATATCTCTGAAAAGCAGGCTGATTACGCCGAACATGTGGCGCAAACGCTACGGAATGCTGGGCTCCGGGCCGAGGCAGATTTGCGCAACGAGAAAATAACCTATAAAATACGCGAACATAGCTTGAACCGGCTACCTTATCAGATCGTCGTTGGCGACAAGGAAAAGGAAGCCGGACTGGTGGCCGTGCGCACACGCGGTGGTCAAGATCTCGGGCAAATGCCTCTTGAGGCCTTGGTCGAGCGGCTTCTTGCTGAAGTCGCGGCGCGGAGTGGCACGGCTTAACTTTTGTCGATTTTTCGACGAATAGACGATTTCGGAGCAACGACCATAGCACTGCAGAAAGCGCACCGCGTTAACGAAGAGATTAACGTACCGGAAGTCCGCCTGGTAGGTGAGGGCGGGGAGCAAGTTGGAGTCGTGAGTATCAGGACAGCCATGCAAATGGCTGAGGAAGCGGAGATTGATCTTGTTGAGATCGCCCCGCTTGCCGAGCCCCCTGTTTGCCGGATCATGGATTACGGCAAGTTCAAGTACCAGGAGGCCAAGAAGGCACACGAAGCCAAGCTCAAGCAGAAGCAGGTGCAGGTCAAGGAAGTCAAGTTTCGTCCGGGTACCGACGAAAATGATTACCAGATCAAGCTGCGGAACATGACGCGTTTCCTTGATGAAGGCGACAAGGTCAAGGTGACCTTGCGCTATCGGGGGCGTGAAATGGCGCATCAGGAGTTTGGAATGCGCCAGTTGGAACGGATCAAGGCTGATGTTGAAGTCATTGGCCAGGTCGAACAGATGCCAAAGATGGAAGGTCGGCAGATGATCATGATCATCGCGCCGATCAAGAAGAAGCCGTAAGCAATCGAAGGATTCGGTAGTTCGTCGCAAGACGGGCGGCCAATATAAGTGACGTTGGGTAGTGCAAGCGTTCCCGCCGGGAGCCACCTGACGACATGACATTAGGAGCATTCAAATGCCCAAAATGAAAACCAAGAGCGGCGCCAAAAAGCGCTTCAAGATGCGCGCCAGTGGCGGCATCAAGCGGGGTCAGGCGTTCAAGCGTCACATCCTGACCAAGAAAACCACCAAATCCAAGCGTCAACTGCGCGGCATGACCGGAGTCCATGATTCCGACAAAGCCCAAGTTCGCGCCATGATGCCCTACGCGTAAGGAGAGCCGACATGCCCCGAGTTAAACGTGGTGTAACGGCGCGTGCGCGCCACAAGAAGATTCTCGTTCAGGCCAAAGGCTATCGCGGCCGTCGCAAGAACGTATATCGCATCGCCAAACAGGCGGTGATGAAGGCCGGTCAATATGCCTATCGTGACCGTCGTCAAAGGAAGCGTCAGTTCCGCACGCTGTGGATTGCCCGTATCAACGCGGGTGCCCGTGAGCTGGGTCTGAAGTACAGCACGCTGATGAATGGCCTGAAGAAGGCGCAGATCGAAGTCGACCGCAAGGTGCTGGCTGATCTGGCTGTTTTCGACAAAGCTGCGTTCGCGGCGATCGCGAACCAGGCCAAGGCCAGCCTCGGCGTTTGAGGCTCAGCCTCAGCGCCCTGACCCTATGGGCAAGAAAAAGGAGGCTTGCGCCTCCTTTTTTTTCGATGAATTGTGAATTCGAAGTGACCCGGACGTAATCCCGAATGCAGAATCTCGACGCAATCGTTAGCGAAGCCAGCAGTGCTTTTGCCGCCACCAGCAATCCGGACGAGCTGGAGCAGGTCAAGGCCCGCTACCTTGGCAAGGCCGGCCAGATCACTGAGCTCCTGAAGGGGCTGGGGAAGCTGCCGCCGGAAGAAAAGAAGACGGCGGGGGCGGCCATCAACCGCACCAAGGAAGCCGTAGAGGCAGCGCTGAATGCGCGCCGTGAGGCCATCAAACTGGCTGCGCTCGAAGCGCGTTTGGCCGAAGAAGCGCTCGACGTGACGCTGCCCGGACGTGGTGAAACCCGTGGTGGCCTGCACCCGGTGACGCGCACGCTGGAGCGCATTGAAGGACTCTTTCGTTCGATCGGCTTCGAAGTGGCTGATGGCCCGGAGATCGAAACTGATTTCCATAACTTCACCGCACTGAACACGCCGGATGACCATCCCGCGCGCTCGATGCACGACACTTTCTATCTGCAGGGTGACGACGGCCTGCCGGCCGAAGGGATCCTGCTGCGCACGCATACCAGCCCGATCCAGGTACGCTACATGCAGCAGCATGTGGCCAAGTATAAGCACCTGGAGACAATGCCCGAGATCCGCGTCATCGCGCCGGGCCGTGTCTATCGCGTTGATTCGGATGCCACGCACTCGCCGATGTTCCACCAGGTCGAAGGCCTGTGGATCGGCGAGAACGTCAGCTTCGCCGACCTCAAGGGCGTGGTCGCTGACTTCCTGCGCCGCTTCTTCGAGAGCGACGACCTGCAGGTCCGCTTCCGCCCCTCGTTCTTCCCGTTTACCGAACCTTCGGCCGAGATCGACGTCGCCTTCATGAGCGGCTCGCTCAAGGGGCGCTGGCTCGAGATCGCCGGCTGCGGCATGGTGCATCCGAACGTATTGCGCCACGTCGGCATCGATCCCGAGAAATACATCGGCTTCGCCTTCGGCATGGGCCCGGACCGCCTGACCATGCTGCGCTACGGCGTCAATGACCTGCGCCTTTTCTTCGATGGCGATCTCCGTTTCCTGAGGCAGTTCGTATGAAATTCTCCGAATCCTGGCTCCGTACCTTCGTCAACCCGACCCTCTCGGGCGAAGCCTTCTCGCACCTCCTGACCATGGCCGGACTTGAGGTCGAAGAGGAGGAAACTGTTGCGCCACCGTTCAACGATGTCGTTGTCGCGCAGGTTCTGGAAGTGAACAAGCATCCCGATGCCGACCGCCTGAATGTCTGCCGTGTCGATATTGGCGATGGTTCACCGAAACAGATCGTTTGCGGTGCGCCGAACGTGGCTGCCGGGCTCAAGGTGCCATGTGCGCTGGTCGGCGCCAAGTTGCCGGGCGATTTTACGATCAAGCTCGCCAAGGTGCGCGGTATCGAGTCCTCGGGCATGCTGTGCTCGGCCAAGGAACTCGGCATCGCCGAAGATGCCTCTGGCCTGCTTGTGCTGCCAGTAGACGCGCCGGTGGGGCAAAGTATCCGTGACTATCTCGACCTGAACGACCGCCTGCTGACGCTGAAGCTGACACCAAACCGTGCCGACTGCCTGTCGCTGACCGGTATCGCCCGCGAAGTGTCGGCGCTGACCGGTACGCCGGCCCGCTACGTCGAAATCGCCGAAGTGCCGGTGACCATCGATGCCTCGCGCGAAATCGTCCTTGACGCGCCGCTGGCCTGTCCGCGCTATTGCGGCCGTATCGTCACCGGCGTCAACGCCAAGGCACCGACGCCGGAATGGATGAAGCGCCGGATCGAACGCTCTGGCATTCGCGCCATTTCGTCACTGGTGGATATCACCAACTACGTCATGCTC